>Ga0179593_1450920_pt1 | contig 17976 bp, 18 predicted proteins | sample CZODoug2_1_08_16_FD_185931 | JGI IMG/M metagenome (GOLD analysis project Ga0179593, IMG submission 185931) | Vadose zone soil fungal communities from Angelo Coast Range Reserve, California, USA - CZODoug2_1_08_16fungal (PacBio error correction) | ecosystem: Environmental > Terrestrial > Soil >... | reverse complement strand
GTATCCGGTCATGACCCTTGTGCGCCTCTCCCATTCCGCCTCGTTTCTGGTACGCTAACTCCCCCTGTGCCGTCTCTTGCGTTTGCGCTCCTTTCTTCCTTTTTGCTAGATTGACCTGAAGGGCCCGTTTTCAGTTGTATCTAGGACGCGATGGTTTTTTCTTCGCCCCCATTATTAGGAACTACCGGGTCGCGGCCTGTTTCCGAGCCTTGCTTCTTTTCTGTACCTTTTCCCTCGTGGTCTTTGTCGGTTTGCGCATTATTTCATCCTTTTTGGGTATAGTCGTCCTAGCCGTTCCAGGCCTTTGCGATTTCCGGTGCTTTGGTGCCTTGTCGTGTCTTTTCCCCACGGAGATTCGCTTCGTTTTTAGGCGGTTCTGCCGTTGACGCTCCCCATTGTTCTCGCGAGTCTGGTCATGCGGCTTTTTTTCGATGTGGAGTCGGTGAGCCGGGAGACGTCCGTAAGTGTTTTGGCGTAGAGGTGGGCTCCGTTAGTTTTTTTTTGCAGCACCGTCCGTTTTCGTGATGCTTTCCCTGACCGCCAGGGACGTGGCGCGACTTCCTACTCTCGTTTGCTTTTTATCCACTTTGCAGTATCCCCGCACGCACTGTTGCGTGGCAACAGTTATTTGGGACTCTCCTAAATCATAACAATGCCCCGTGTCACTGACTCGCTCGTTCTCCCCTAGACTAGCGTCCTTTCCCGTTCACAGTATTGCTTCCTTTTTTTGCTTTGTTTCTAATTGATTTGATGCATACACATTGAAGACCACGCTTTGTCTTTTTCCTTCTTTACAGTTGCTGGTGGTGACGGGGCCATGTCTCCCGTTTTTCCCCCTTTCCGCTTACATGTGTGCCTTTTTTTATCCGCCGACAGTATTTGCCTTGAACCTGGATTTGACATTTACCTGACGCCTTTCGTGCTGTGCGGTGACGCTCCTTTTCTCGTCTTCTCCCCGGTGTCCCATTTGTGCCTTATGGTATCCCACTCTTTTTTTCCGCTTGGTATCTCGACTTTCTTTGGCCTTCCTCGCGAGCATTTTCTTCGCGCATACGGTACTTGGCTTTTTTTATTCTGAATCTCCACACCGCGCTGATTTCGATGAGCCCCTGACCTAACCACTGTCTTGATTTTTGTATCGGAAGTTCGGACCGGCTAACCGCGAATCTTTAAGGATGGTGTCCTTTGCGCGTGCGCCTACCCATTCCTTACCCTCCCTTCGCGGGTACGAGTTTTTCCGTTTGAGGTACTTCCTATTCGCCAGATGGTCACCCCCCGGGCCCCTCCTTTCTTTCTCTCTATTTTCTGGTTTTTAAGAGTTCCCGTTTGTCGCTGCGTTTCATGACGTTATTAGGACTCCCGCGAGCGTTCATTCTGTCGAGAACTGCCCCTTTAATCCACGCCTCTTACACTGCATTGTTTCAGGAGTCGTAGTCGGGACGGGCTCTTTCCCCTCTAGGACTATCCCGTTCGCTTTTTTCTGCCCCTGGGATGGGTTGGCTTTTCGCATGGCCTTTGGTGGTTTTTGGTAGAGAGTTCTTTGAAGATGATGACAGGGAGCTTAATAATCCCCCTCGTCGGTGGAGGCTCTTCGTAGGCTTTTCGCTGCGCTTCACTGTTCCCTTCGTTCCCTCTCCTTAACTCCCTTCCCCATAGCGGAAAGCCAGCAGAGCAAATGGTGGCCTCTTCCTTTTGAATTTGAGACCTGAGAGCAAAAAGTGTCTTGCGGCTCCTTCATCTCATTTTTGTTGTTTAGAGTAGCGACCTCAGACCCGGAGGTGGCGCTGTTCTCAATTGTCTCTTACTGTTAATTCGCTTTGTGATGTCTGCAGTTTTGGACGTCGATAGGTGGCGATTCTGCAGCCGTTACTAATTTTCGCGACTTTACCCCCCAGTAGAGGCCCCCTTCTTTCTTTTTACAGCCTTTCTCGATGGTCTTGCTTTTTTTGTTACCTGATATTACTGGGCCTACCCGCCCTAAAGGTTACTAGCCACCATGGAGTGGGCCCTTACCGTTTTATGGTATATCCCTCTTGATTAAAATACTGGCGGCTCCCTCGTCCCCGCTTATTTTTTCTCCGCCGGTGTCCTGAGATCCGATTATACCTGACGGTCGTGGTTTTAGCCCCTTGTCTTGTGAAATATCACTCCTAAGGCATTCTCTGCTTGTTCCTCTATTTCTCGTGCTTCGGTTTTTTTATTACAGAGCCGCCGGACTTTCACCCTGTTGCGTTTAGCGGCGATATGCTCCGGGTGCTTATAACCTCCCGCACTCGTCTCCTTCGCCTTGTACCCGTCCGGTCCGTTTTTCTTCTTGTCGCTCGGGCCCATGTCCATCTCCTGCGTTTTGTCATTTCTTAACTTCTCATAAGTCCGGAAAGGTGAGCTTTTGGCTCGGAGGGACCTCTCGCGGGGTTTTCTTTCCCGTTTTCCTACCACCTCTTGTCGGCGTGCGCTCTTTTGCTTCGCGATAGGTTTCTCGGGGCCAGGGTCGGCGGTTTTTCCAATCTTGCTCACCTCTTTTCCCCCTTCCCGGTTTTTCCCAGTCCTCCCTCCTTTTTCTCCGCGATATCTTAAGAATGTAAGTTGTGTCAAATCCGCTGGATGTGGAGATTTCGGGACATGGTTTGCCCAACGGTGTCGAACGCTCCCGAATTTTCTTGCATGCCCGTCCCTTCCCAGAGGCAATGTGTAACTTTGAGAGACACCTGTAGTGCGTTGGGTTCGGCTATCTTTTATGAATTTTTTTTGCTCGGGCATATGCAAACGATTGGGCTAAGTCCATCTCCAGTTCTCTTGTCGGCGCACTTTTCCTTTTGTCCGTCATAGTTCTTTCGGACCGGTCAGTTTCCTTCCTCCCCATAGACGGGTGAAGTTTGTTTTTGCTTTTTTCCTTGTGCAAAATTTTCTTGATTTTCCCGTTTGCCTTCGATCGCGAGGCTTTCTCTCCGGGTTATTGGGTGTATTCCTTCCTCAGGGATAACATCTGTTGTCTGTGCGAGTATCCCCCGCCAACGGTGTTTTTACACACCTCTTCTGCCCTCTTAAGATTCGCCTTGTTTCCAGCTGCCCTCGGTCATTCCGATTTGAGACCTGGTTTTACTTGCCTCCATCCTGTGCCAAGCTTCCGTTTGTCTCGGTCTTTCTACCACTCACTCAATTCCCCTCTTGACCTCTTTTTTAGGACATCAAGCTCTGCATTTTTTCTGCGCGATCCCTTTTTCAGTACTTTTGACTCATGCACTCCCTTGACACTCTCTTTACCATGTCCCTCTTCACCTTTTCCTGATATACGCCAGCTGCCGGACCCCTTCGGCAGGTGGTTTATTCTTGGGAGGCAGCCGTCTCTGCCGATAGTCTTTCTTCCGGCCCGACTTTCTTTTTCACTCTTCTTCACTTTCCTTCGCACCCCGGTTTCTTTTCCCTGTGCGGTGGACCTGACGAGTAACATGTGACCGAGGTTACTTTTGGCGAAGATCGTTTTCCTCTTGTAGGACCTCATGTGGCACTATCTCTCTCTCTTTCTGTTTTTTTTGAGATTCTGGTCGAAAACCCTCTGTCTCCCTTACCTTCTTTTTTCGCTTCTCCTTCTACCCCCCTTTTTCCCCTGTCACTGTTCTTTTTGCCGATTGCCTAGATCGTCCCGTTGTCGAACTTCTATTTTTTTTCTGGTTTCTTTCTGGCAGGGCCCTATCCCGGCGATGCGGGTTGCTTTCGCCCCACCTAGGTAGAGGACCACCTTCCTCACTTTTTGGTTCTTTCCCTTTTCCTTCGATATCTGGTAGGTCTTATTTTTCACGTTTTTTTCTTCTGAGTTTCTCCTGCTGGCTTTTCTTTTTACCCTGAGTGCGTTTGAGTACCTTGCGGCCCTCGTCTTTCTTTCTTTTTCTTTATTCTCTGTTTCCAACGTCGTTGAAGCCTTCGAGGATCTTGAGGCTGTTCTGTTGTCGGTTCGCTCGGGGGTCGCAGGGCAGGGCTTTCCTCCGTTTCTTTCTTTTTCGGTCTGAAGCGTTAGAGTCTCGTTCTCTTTGTTGTCCCTCCTTTTCTGCCGCGCAGGAAAGGTCATCAGTTATAAGATGTTCCTTCAGCGAAGAGAGCCCGGTGCCGATACTTCGACCGCCCCGCTCTCGGTCTTTCGTCTTTGCCTTTTTACTCCGCGCCTGTTCCTGTTTCCTACCAGTCCTCCCTTAAAGCCAACAATGACTGGCCTCCTGACGCCAGGAAGTTCTTTGACTGTAAGGCTTGCTGCTCCTTGTCTCCGTTTCCTTCATTTCCCTTTTCCCCTTTCGTAGTCCTCCTTTACACACATTTGTTAGAAAAGTCTTACTCCTAACAAACGCTTCCTTTACGATTCGCTTTAAAGTTTTTTCGTGACGGGGCATACACCTGCCCGTGTCCTGCTTTAACTTTCCCCAAGTTTTCCCTCCCTCCTCTACTTTCCCGGATTAGACATTGCGGGCCAATTTTTGCTTCCTGGAGGACGCGCATATCTGCGGCTTGCTCCCTGATTGCTCTAGGGAGACACCCTCACCTTGATCCGGCCTTTGTTACCCTTTCTGCCGGAAGCGTTTTTTCCCCTCTTTTTTACCCCGACCATTTTTGCGCCTGATGGCTTTTTAGCTTTGGTGGAACTTGATTCATGCGGCCCCCCCGCGACTAGGGCCTTCGTCAGCCTAGTTCCCCCCTGCTATGAGTTTTTGAACGGTCTCCACTCGGGGACTTGTGCCGTCCCGGTTTTCCCCGTCTTCTGGAGGTGTTTAGCATTTTACAGACTTGGTTACAGAGCGGAGTTTGCGTACATCGAGCTACAGATGAGTTCCCGGCTCAGTCGTCTCAGTTTCTCTCGCCTCTTTCACATTTGTTTGTTACTCCGTTTTTTTCTCTTTTACGGGCTGAAGCCCGTCTGTCCTCGAGAGACTTGCGCTTTTCGCGTTGTACGTTGTCGCCCGTTGTCACCTTTAAGCCTTGCTTCTCCTGATGGATCCAAGGCCCCTTTCGGGGCCTCTTGTCCTTCCCCCCTCCGGTTGGCTCTCTTGCCGATGCGGTAGAGGTCCGCAATGGCAGGTTTTTCAAATGGTGGGCTTGTGGCCCTTTTGCTTACCCCCCGAGTAAAGCCGATCCCTCAGGTGGGAGTTATGGTCCGCCTCCTTCCTTTCCCTTTTCTCCCTTGCGTCGTCTTTTCTCCCTTGCGTTATGCCTGCTGGCAGGAACTGCTCATTGAACAAGATGTTCTCTTCCTCTCTAGCAGGACAGCATCAGCTGTGTTTTCCTGGTAACTCTTTTGCGGAGACGTAGACCATTCCCCGACAGGTTTCCTTTCTCTATTCTCTTCTTTTCCTCTTCCCTCCCTGTGTTGAGTCTTATCCTTTCACGTTAAATTGAGGTGGCGCTTTCAACGTCTTCCGGCAAGGTAATGGTCTCTCCCACAATTTTTTTTCGCTGTTCCTGGTAGTGATATTTGAGCTTTCTGATCATTTTGCAGAGCCCGAACTGCACCAATGCCGCTTGCTAAACACACTACGATTTTTTTTGTGCCCTTTCCTGTTCTCCTTTTTTTTTTTTGGAGTCATCTAATACTCGTCACTCAATTGGAACTCCCCATTCCCATGGAGGAAATACGTCGATTTTTTCGTCCTCGGGTTGTTTCCCGACTGGCTCCTACTTTCCCGAGGTTCTTTTTTGTGTTTATGTTCTTGCTCCCTTTCCTCCGATATCATGCTTTATACCGACGTTCTTTGTTTAACAGGGGAGTTTGTTGTCGAAAGACGGAATAGACGCGCTAGGCTGCGTTATTCCTTAGTACTCGGGTTCTACGTGCGTCGGTCTGTCACCCCCATCCCTGTTTCCGTCTTTTACGCAAGCGCCCCTGGTCTCTTTCGTGGATCATAGCCTATTGAGCGCTTTGTACCGCCGCCGTTTTTGTTTTTTTTCGTTACCTGTCTTCCAACCTTCGCGTTTCGCACTTCACTTTTTCTAGGACGGTTTTTTTGATCCTAGCCTCGGGTGTCCGTATCAGCCTCACCCTTCCCCCTAATCGGCTTCCTTGCCCTTTGCTGCCGCGTTCGGGGTACGCCTGGACGCTTTCCGGATAACTTGGCTGCCCCACGTGCGGGTTTGCTCCCCTCTCGGCAACCTGGACCGGGCTATCCAGGCCCCTTCCCTTTCCCGCTGTTTCCGCGTCGAACTGCTTGGAAGTTTTTTTCCGCATGTGCCCAATTAAAGGTTTCGTACGTGTTTTGGGGCATTCTTTTGCCCGGGTTTCCCCTTCTGTCCCGTGGCTGTTCTCTTCGTCAAACGGCCCAGAGGCCACATTGGTAACGCTTTCTCTTTTCACCACGTCGCTGGGTTCCGGGCTTTTTCGCATGGAATTCCTCTTTTTAACCTAATTTGGGCTAGTCATTAGTCCTCTACTTTTCGCACAGCCTTCTTTTTCCGGTCCCGTTTTCATAGTCTCGTAAGATGTGTCTTTGAAAAGGCGTTTTTTATTTATTTCATGAGCTGTGCCAACTAGAGTTGACCTTCGCAGGACTGTATTGTGAGTATTTGACCCCCCCCTTTCTTCAGGTCCGTTCTTGAGGCAGTTCAGATAAGGACTTTGGTTCCCCCTTTTTCGAGTAGTCTGGCTGCTCTTCTACTCCATCATTTTCTCCTTTTCATCTTTGGTAGTCCTCGCTAAATGTTGTTTCGTCGCACCCTTCTCAGGCTCTCCCGGAGCTTCGGCGGAAGCATTGCCCGCCTCTCCTTTTTCCCGTTGACTCTTCTTTTTTCCCTCTTCTTAAGCTTCCTCTGACGATCTTCCACCGTCTTCCTTATACTCACGGACAGCACCAGAGCGGGCCCTGGCGACCTCGCGCATGTCAGTTCCTTTTTTTCTCCTCGATCCCATTAGCGTTTTTCTCCCTGCCCTTTTTCACCCCCCCCCGTCTGCTCCAGTTTTAGACACCACGGAGTCTGTTAAGCTCGACGACCACTTTCGGCCAGGTGGTCTTTTTTTCCTTTTGTGATTCCCGCCGGCCCTCCCTGCTTCTCTTTTCCCCCGTCTGCCGGTCATAGCAACCCAGGATTTCTTTTTTCGCAAACGCTTGGCGGTAGTATACATGACGTGGGACATGTGGTTGGGAAAAACCACCCCCCGACCTCTCCCCTTTCAAGTTGCTTTTTTTTTTTCTCCTTAGCGCGGGCCGAGGGTCCTGTGAACCTGGTTAGAGGCACTATTTCTGTTGTTGTTTTTAGACTGGAACCCGTCAATTAGATGCCTCATTCCTTCCCCCATGCCGAATTTCCCTTGGTACGCCGTCCTTCCGATTTCCAGTTTTCTCCCTGTGGCGAAATCCTCTGAGTCCTGGTTCGGTGCCGATTTTCGTTTTTTTTCCAGCTTTTTCCGCGCTGGATTTTTCGTACTCCAACTATTGTAGAGACACTTTTCGTTTTCTCTGCGTGCATTCTCGCTCCCTTTTCTTTTTTTTCTTTTTCCCTTTTTTCTGAAGGCGTAGAACGGCTGTCCGGGTTTCGCCAGTCCTCATGTCTGACGGCCAGCAGGTCCTGAGTTTGGCTTTTTCGTAGATTCACGTTTGCGTCGGGTTCTTTATTTCTGGTCTTGCCCGACTTCTCTTTCTTCTGTGGCATCTTTTCTTTCCTTTGTGAGCCGGGCTAAGCCGTTATCTTCCGGTCGGTTTTAATCGTTTTCGCGCTGGGAACAAGGTTGCCGCAGCTGCCTTCGCGAGCCATTGAAGCCCGCGATCCCCCCCCACTCCCTCCTGCCTCTCTATCTCTTTTTTCCGGCCTGCCTTCCCTGTTCCGCTTTTGCAGCTTTTCGCTGTCAAAATTCTATTTGGGCCACTCAGAAATAAATGCAAACAATTCCCGGCCATGACGCGTGTTGTGACCTTACTGCCCTTTCCTTCCCAGTTTTTTCGCTCCTTCCTTCTTTTTTTTACCTTTTCCTCTAGTTTGCCGGGTTCTATTCTAAACAATGTATTTTTTTTTCACCTAACCTCGGCTATCTGTGAGGTTGACGGTTCCCCTGCCCGTCCCCCGTTCTTTCGCTTTACCCTTTTGTGCCCATTTTCTTGCCCTGCCGCATCAAGTCCTCCGCCATATTTTTTTGCTGTGTAACATTCGCGCGGGGTTGTCCGCTGACGTACCCCCCGTTATCGGCGTTTTTTTTGCATCGTGGCCTTCCGCGAGTTGATCCACACCGCATTTTTTGAGTGCTAGCTTTCTGTCCTGAAGTTTTTGCGTTCCCTGCGCACCTCCCCCCAATTTTCTCGGCATTCTGGAGCGATTTTTATTTGTCGAGTGACCCGTTCGGTTTGCCCCCTTCTTCTCTCCCCCTCCCCTCGCCCCCCCTTCTTTCCTTCAGGATCCTTTTTCAGTGAGTGAACCGCCGCTTCACTCCGCCGAGGACCAGGTTTTCCTCCCGAGCTCGGGTATCGAGCTTAAAGTCCCTTCTTGTCTTCGCTCTTCTCTTCTTCGGTATTTTGGCTTTAGCGGCCACAGATTAGCTTCTTTCGCGCCTGCTGCCTCTCCTCTGTCTCATTTTCTTTTGTTTGCGTTTTTTTTCTGAAGCGCGGTACCTTAGATTTCGAGATCGCGCTATGCCGTCGTCGATAAAGGGGGCAACATCCGTCTTATCCAATCCTTTTCTTCTTTCTCCCCTGTTTTCGCCTCCCTCCCTTTTCGTCCGGGTACTCTTCGGTTGACCCACGCTGAGTACATATACAGCTCGATTTCGGCCGCACTGGTGGCGTAATTGGAAGCGGGAGGTTTCGCTGTTTACTGCTTTTTTACTCCCCTCTGAAAGCTCCGAAGTTGGAACTTCGGTACGAAGCTCGTTCTTGTTTATCCCCTCGGCGGAGGTAGGCGTGATTTGTTACCCTTGCTCCCTCGGAAACTGAAGCCGAAACTCCCCGCCTTTGAAGTTCATGCCCCTTTCTTCTCGTTAATCTTTGCGCCCTCCTTTTTTCCGGTCGTGCTGTTCTCACCCCTTGTGTTTTTCTAGGGAAGTCCCCCTTCCAAGAACCCTTTTTGTTATCCGGCCCGTGGGATGGGCAGCGGAACACGGTTCCTCTTTCTCCTTTTCTGTCCTTGTTTCGGCGGCTCTCTTTGGGTTTCGAGGGTCCCAGTCCATTCTTTCCCGTTTTCGTGATCAACGAGAGGGTGCTGTCCCCCGTTCTCGACCCTTCTTCGGAGTACCACTCTTTTACTCCGCCTTCACACCTCCCTCTTCCATTTTTAGACGCAACACCGGCCCCTGATGGCGGACTTCTTACCTCGCGCGTATTAGTCTCCCAAACCTGGCCGGAAGCACTGTACGATAGGGGCGTTTGATCCGCCGGGGTAGTCCTATATGCTTTCTCCCTCCGGCGTTTTTTCGGCCTTGGGGGACACGTCTCATCTCGGGCTGTCCGGAGGGTCTGTTGATATAGGTTACGGGCTGACCTTTCCGGAACCCAATCAGATGGAGCTTCCAGCCTTCCCCTCCCCTCGAGGTTTCCCCCTGGCTCTCGTAATTCAATTTTATGTACTTTGCGACGCTGTAAGCAGCGCTCATGCCCCTCTCCTGCTCTCTTTACCACACCTTTTCCTCGTTTCTTTTCCTGTTTTATTGCTCATCAGTCAAGGACAGGGGTTTTTCGCTTTTTCTTTTTGATGCCTGTAGCGTTGTTTTTGCTCTTCCCTATCATTCCCCCTTACATTTCCAGTTTTGTTTGCTTTGGCTTCTCTGGTGACTCCTCCTTTTCAGTTTAGCGCGGCTTCACCCTTCTTTTTCCTTTCCCATCTCACACGGCCCCCGGTGCTGAATCTTTTTATCCGCCTTTTTCTGTCCGGCCCTCCAAGCCGACGTTTTCGCAATGATCACCCGGATTAGACTCTGTTTTCCTGGAAAATTTTTTTTTGTCCCCTTTTAACCGCCGCCCTCCCTTGTCGGTTCTTTTTCCCCCTGGCCCAGATGCCAATGGTTTAACGCGGAACTTAGTTCAGTTTTTTTCTGCTATTTTTTCTTTTCTCGATCTTGATCCCTCCTTCCCTTTTTAATTGTTTTTTCCGGCAATGCTTCCGAGCGGGTCTGCCAGTTTCCTGACAGGTCCCACTCCTAGAGCGCGTGGTCCAGTCATCATGGACATAGATTTGGACTTCTCCTCCCAGTGCGCGGGTCTTTTTCCCCTGTGCTGCCTTCCCTTTTTTTCCAGTTCGATCGCTAGCGGCGTTTTTTTGCCGTAGCCCTTGACTCGCTGTGGTAGTTTGCGAACCATGCGTCAAATTTCCTTCTCGTCCTGATCCCCCTACTTTTTGGCTTTTCCCCCCCCCCCTGCAGCAGCTTCCTCCTCCTTGTCCTCAAGACGACCTTCGGCGACGTCTCCCCCTTAAGAATGCCGACCTTGTTTGACCGGGAAGCGAAGGACACCGCCTCAAGAGTTAATTTGCCCAGCCGGACGTTTTCTCTTCTCTTTCTGAACCTTCACCGTCTCCTCCTTTTCGTCCTTCCCCCGCGCACGGTTCTTTCCTGGGACTACGCCCGACGCTCTCTTCGCCTGCCAGCTCTTCCAGGTAGACACTGAGCTGGAAACTTCAAGCTGTTCCGCGAACCCGTTGCATTTTTCTCCCTAATTTGGGCTTCCCCCTCTTCATCGCCTTCCTGTTTCCTGCAGGTCTCGGCCACCCATGCGCGCGAGGTTGCATCCGGACTTGAGGATGTTTGACATGTTGAAGGTACCAGGCGCTTCTCTGGGTTGTCTTGGGCCTCTTTTATTGACCTGGTTCCTCGTCCCTCCTTCCTCTCCTCCTTTTTTTTTTTTTATGAGCTGGTCCTCGCCCGATGATTTTCCTGTCCCTTTGCCGGATAATTTCTCGGTAAGTTATGTAAGACGCGGCAGGTCATGAAGTTGGCGAGAACCTGCTCCGTCTTTTTTTCCTGCTTTCCAGTTCGTGTCCCTCTTCTCCTGACCTCTTATGGGGCCGCTTTGCGCCTCTGCATGTATATGGGACACTGGCACCTTTTTTTTTACATGCTTGCAGTTAGTCCTCTCTTTGCGTCCGTCATTCCCTAGCTGAGTCTGGGAGGGTTTCCTTCCTTTTTTCTTCGAACATGTTCTTTGATAGCTTTCTTTTCCTTTTAGCTTTTTTTTTTTTTGGCAGCAGTCCTTCTTGGAGTGAATTGTAGTCTTTTCAACGTGATAAGACTTCTTTGCTCTTTAGCGGTTATCGTGTGACCGCTTTTTTCCTTTCGGTTTTTTTTCCTTCGGGATCTTCGTCGCCGATTTCTTCTTTTTGATCCTTTATGCTGTTTCTTGAGTTTGCACGGTTCGGCTCTTGACTCGTTCATCCGAGTATCGTGCTGTCTTTCCCGTCCCTCCGATTGGACCTCGGCCTCTAGGAGCCCGCGCCTTCTCTTCCCGGCCGTGCTGCTCACTTGGCCGCTTCTGCCCGTTCATGCGCTGTCCTTTTCACTTCCTAAATAATGCAACCAATGGAACGTCGTAGTTGAGAACCATATTTCCGTTTTTTTTTTTTTTTTTTTTTTTTTCTTTTTTTCTTTTTTTTTTTTCTTATTTTCGGAACGCTTCCTTCACGGTATCGGACTCATTGCTTTCCCCAATAGTCTGCAGTAGGGCATGATCCTTACACTGTTATCACCATTTCGTTCCACCCACGGCTGGTCCTCTTTCGCTTCTGTTCAACCTTTTTCCTCTTTTTTTTTTCTTTTCCCTCTCCCCCCCGGGAGCGTTACCGGTTGGCCACTTTTAAGCTCTGACGTATCGCCGATTATTTGTTTTTTTAAATTTCTCCGCCGGAGTGCTGTTCAGTTGACTCTCCTTTCTCTTCCGGCGGCTTTTCTTCTTTTCCTGCCTTCCCCCCCTTTTTTTTTAGCAACCGTTGCGCGTCTTCCGCTGGGGGGGGGGCTTTCTCCGCGCGGAGTTCTCCCCGCTTCTAACCCGGAGCCAGTCGCCGACTTTTTTCATTTTGTCGCTGTGACTCTGGCCTTGTCCCCCACCCTTCGACATCTTTCTCTGCGATCCCAAGCTACCTGATGGTTAATTTTTAGATGATTACTTATCTTCCCCCTCTACTGGGACTGCTGCTTCGCGCGCTCGGAGTTTTCGACCTCCTTGGTACGCATGATTCGTGCGGGGGTCTTACTCCTGCTTCTTTCTTTCCGCTTTTCCTTTTGTCTCAGCTGCCCGGTGGGGCCGTATTTTCTTCGCTCCCCCTTTTTGAGTTCGTGCGGTTTTAGGCTTCCTTGCAGTCCTTGGTCCTTTTTCCAATCCTTCCTGTATAAAGCTTCCGAGTCGCCTGCGCGATACCGCCTCGGTTTTCGCGCAGTTTTCGGGACCACGCCGAGACACGTAGCTGTCGAATTCTTGTGTGGTCGTAACTTTCTGCTTCTTGGGTGTTTTCTTCTAGTTTTCCTCGAGGAAAGATCGCTTCGACAGTTACGGGTTAAGAGTCCTTCTTGTCGTTAGGCCATGACTTCTCGCGGGAAGGCATTTCCCCTTCCCGCTGCAGATCCACGCAGCATCCGTGCGGCCTTTCCATCGCGCGCGGTGGCGGTCCGAAATTGGAAGTTGAGACAAAGTTTCACAACGGGTCTTGACTTCCCTCTTCTTTACTCCTTCCCCTTCCCCGTTGTGTTGTTATCTCTATTTCTCTCCCTTCATACCTTCGCCTTTGGCGATTTTTCCATGGTCTACGGCAATTCTGGACGCGCTTTCCCACGGGGTAGATGCTTCCCTCTTTCCCTTTACTTAGGCGTGCTTTTCCCGTTTTCGTTTGCCCGTCACTGAGCTTTCCAATACTTAAGACCTGAGGACACCTGATCTTTTCTTTGACCCCTCCCTTTCCCCCCCGTTCCTATTTTTTAGCCCGCTCGGAACCTACCGCTTCAGTTTCGACGCCCCACCCTTGCCAGCTGGATTCCTTCCAGGCGAGGTATCGTCCATTTTGCGTCGCGTCCAGTCGTAACCCGCGTAGGGTTGCCCCTCCCGTTTTCTCTTACCGAGATCACTGCCTTCCGGATTGTTGGAGGCCCCTCCACACCAACCGGACCCAATAGAATCGTCTGAATGCTCGTCTCTGATGAGCCTGTTTCTTTTTTTCCTATAAGTTACGGGAGTTTCTTTTTCCTCGTCAACCCCCTCCTTGGCGACTCCAGCTGGCTCCGCCTGCATTCTTTGGAGCTGTAAGCCTCAAAGCTCGGCTCCTGTCTTTCCCCTGCTGCTTCTTTCTCTTTGACCCTGTCCTCCTCTTTTCCGGCTGAGCCGTCTCAAGCAATCGACAGGGGTTAGAGCGTGGCTAGAATTTGTTCGTCTCGTTGGTTTTGCGTTTCTCTCCTTTTTCTTCCTTTTAGTGTCGCGCCTTGCTCCGACGTTTTTTTAAGTTTCGGTCGGATCTCCACGTTGCCTTGTCACTCCTCCTGAACCAGGCACTTTCTTTTTTTGTCCTTCACCCAGTTTGCGCGGTTCGTGCGTCAGATTTCACCAATGTTCTCCCCCAGGTGGGATATGCTCTCCCTTTTGCTTTTCTCTTTTGCTTTTTTTAAAAATGTTGCCAACGGTAACTCTTGGGCTTGGTCTGCCCCCCTCCAGAGGGTAATAGCTAATTTCTCCCTCGTTACAGGTTTGTTGGTCCTCTTTTTTTTTTATTGTGTAGCTCTGTTCCTCCCACTACATGGCCTCAGGACTCCTCCTCGAGCGAAGCCAGTTTCCAGTTGCCATTAGTCTCTTTTTTATGTGTCCCCTTTCCTTTTTTGTCATTCCTGTCTTTTCCCCCCCCATGGGTGTCAGGAGACTTCAACCTGGCTTTTTTCTTTTCTTCCAAATTCGGAGGCCCTTCTGGTAGGCCCCGCTAGGCTTTCGTCAGGAGGCTCCTCGACTAGGTCTCGCTGGCTTCTTTTGGCGATTCTCATAGTACTTCTTTTTTTCCCCTCGTATTTACGGCCCCCTTTTTGTCTTCTCCCTTTTGCGCTATCTTCTTCTCCTGTCTACCGAAGCAACCATCTTTTAGAGCCGCTGCCTTTCTTGCGTCTTGGATTTCCTCGGTCACCATCCCTCCTCCCTCACGTTCGTCTTCCGCACTCCTCCGTGGTCTGTTTATGCTCCCCCCGAGTTCCTTCGGTTTTCCTCAAGGTACTCAATGGCTCACGCTTTGAGGCTTTTTCTTCGCTCGCTCTCGGTCCACGCCAGCTACAGATCGTACCAGGCCTTCTACCTACCAGGAGTGAGTCACGAAGTCTGTGCAGGTGTCTCTACCCCCCTCATTTTTTTGCCCTCGGGCCCGCCTCTCCGGCCTTTTCTCTCTACGCCCTGCACTTTTCTTCCCCACTCTTCGCCTTTGAGGATTTCACCTGCGACCTGTCGGTCCACGGAGTGACGAGGCGTCTTTGGGAGAAGAGATTTTTAGTCTTTCCATGTACCTTCCTTTGTTTCCCGATTAATTCTCCCTTTGTTGTTGTTGTTTCTAGAGATTGTGCTACTCATGAACGACCACGTGCAAGAGTATTCACAGGTCCGTTTTGGTCAACTGGATACGTCCCCATTTCCCTTCCTTTCTCTCCTTTTTTTCTTTAAATCCTCGGCTCCTTCTTAGTGCTCGAGATTTTCGGCAGTGCAGTTCTTCCGTTGCTGATCGGAGACGCCGCCTGATGTAGAGTTCATTCTTCCGGTGTTTACCCCCGTTCAGTAGTCCTCGGCTCAATGGGTTTTTTTTTCCTTTTCAGTGGTTCTTTTTTCGGTCTTTTTCGACGTTTGCCCGGGATGCTCAGTTCCCGGTTTTTTTTATGAGGTCATTGACGGCCAGCTTTGGTGCTTGTAGTTTGATAAGGCACCTCCTTTCTCTTTCTTAGATTCTTTCTTGATTCTGTTTCTCGTGACTTTCCCGTCGCGCCTGGCGTTTATGACGTTTTGCGCTTTTATGTCCTTGTATGCCGTCCCCCCCTCCTCCTATGCCGCGTCGCGGTGGTTAAGCACCGTTCGCAGGTCCCGACCGGCCATTGGAACAAAGAGTTCTTTGTTCGTCAGCCGCGCTCCGATGAATCGGCCGACCCTTAGATTCTTCTCTTCTGTCTTTCTTTAGCGTGATGCCTCACTTGTTCTCTCGTTACTGTTTTGCAACCTCTATTTTTTCCCTTTCCGACTGCCAACTGAGCTTGACGTTGAGGAACTGGAAGGTGTACGGTTTTTTAGTTTTTCCCTTTCTCCGGAGGCATTGCCTTCCCCATTCAGTTTCCCTCCTGGTCCTTTCCATATGCTACCTCCGACCAGCGTTGTCCCCTTGTTTCCTCGACTCTTCCGCTCGTCCTTTGCCTTTTTCCCCCTTCTTTGCCGCACGTGTCTCGACCGGTGGCCATGCTTTCCAGTATCCGAATAACTTCTTTTTTCCCCACTCGGTAAAACTCCTCCTTTCCGTGCGGTCTCTTTCTTCACTTCTGTGTCCTGGTCCGCGGGCCTTCTGCCGCTAGGTGAGCAAACCGTTGCGCGGCCGACCATTTGCTACGTCGAGGCCTGGGGCTTCCCTCAGAGAGACCAAAGGCGCTTCTCGCTTTCTTTTTTCGGTGCGTGCGGCACTTTTTTTAGCCACACCTTTCTGGCGCGTTTCCACCCTGTTTTTTTCTCGGTTCCTTTGCGGCAGATGGTACCCGCTCTTTTCAAGGAAGGGGTCCGTTGGCGATTTTTTTTCCCCTTGCTACTTTCTGGCCGGGTACCAAGCCGAGTTTTTTTAGGCTGGTGCCTTTATTACTCTTCTCGCCCTTTAGGGATGGCGGTCCTTCCCTTTTTTTGAGATAGATTACTTGTTTGCAGATTCTTTCCTAGTCCTGAGTCCTTCCCCCGAGACATCCTTCCTTTCCGGGCGCTCTTCCTTCGTCAACAGGGGACTCCCCTCCCTCATAAGTCGCATGCTTGTCTCCCCTCCTGGTTGTAGTTTTTCAGGCGCAATTTTTTTTTTCTGACACTCGGAGGACGATCCGGTCGTCGGTAGGTCTCTCCACTGGCCGGTGTTGTTTTCGTAGCCCTGGTATTTCTTGTTTCCCGTTTCTTATGCTTGTACCCGATTCAAGACGCCCTCATTGTTGGACGGCGGCATTCTCATCTTTTTTTTCGTTCGCGCCCGGTATGTGCTACGGCAGGGACTACCCCCTATCCCAGCTTTGGTCCACGCTCCCCCCCTGCGAGACAGCCTCGCGCCCGTTGCCCAGCTGGCGGAACTGTCGCAGTCCGACAACCACTGGGGCTATTTCCTTTTTTCCCCCCCCTCCTCCTTTTATTTGAGAGAGGCGACAACCTGACCCTTAGTTTTTTGCTTCCTTCACTTTATTCACGCCGGCCCTGATTCCTTTTCTGTACGCTTCGGAGGAGGTTTATGAGGGACAGATTTCTTCTCTTCCCCCCTTTTTTGCCGCCCTCTTCACGACTACTCTTCTTGAACGGCCGTCCACCTGTACAGTGTCACTTCTTTTCTCTTGGCCCCCATCCGCTTTTCGATTTCTGCCGCCAACCCCCCTGCAATTTTTCGTTCCTCAACAGCGCCTGACTCGATGTCAATCAATGGGGCCAATTCTCCCTTTATTGAGGGCTGTTCTCCTCCGTTTACCTACTTCGATCCTAACGACGTATTTTTGTCAAGTTGGTGGGGTCGTAGGCCACGCTCTACTTCTTTTCGTCTCTCCTCTCTTCCTAGTTTCCCGGTTCTTCTGAAGGAGAGCCCAATCGTAACCAAGAGACGGCAAACGTACTTCCTCCCCCACTGTTAATACTTTTCCCTACTACCCTTTCCGCCCCTCTCCTCGCTTTCAGAGCCCATTCTTTTCCTGCTCGCATAAGAGTCTTTTGTTTCCTCCCTCTTCGATGCTAGTTCCTCCTCAGTCAGTCCCTTGAGCTTTTTTTTTCTCTCAGAGTTCATCTCGCGGGCTGTTTGCCTTCCCCCTTCTCAACGACCCGTTGGCTCTCCTCCCTTTGTCTTCCCTCGGTTTTTGAAGTTTGCCGCCCTAGCCGTTGAGAGTATCCTCCCCCGTTTTTTGATCCCGCCCGTCAACTTTTCTATGCATGCCCGCCTTTATCCTCCGGTCCGCGCTCGTGATTCAGCAATCAGGATTTGCGGTTATTGATCTTAGGCTTTTTCCATCTTTCAACCTGGTCATTCTCCCCCCCCCCCCCGAACTGTTCTTTGTTTTCTGGCTGTCCAACGGCAGACCCGGGCAACTGGTAAATAGCTTTGAATGCTTAAGAGGTTTAGTTTGGTCGGCCGTAATCCTTTTCTGCTTTTGTGGCTCTTTTTTCTCCCCTCTTCTTTTTGCCATGGTCCTTCCCTTGATCAGCGGTTCCTTCCTTTTCCCCTTCTTTAGTCTCCGCACGAGCGAGTCAGGGACAAGCATTCCCCTATTTGCAGCTGTGCCCAAATTTTGTACAGGGCGAGGTCTTTAGTAGTCTTTCAACCCGCAATCATTGAAAGGTTTTTCATGAATTCGTTTTCCGGCGGCTCTTTTTTGGGTCGCCTTTTGTTCTCGCTGGATCAGCAGGAACTAGTCATGAGTCGTTTCGTCCCAGTGAATGTCTTTTGAACTTTCTCTCTTCGGTCCCCCCGGCCGATGAGGTATCTTGCCGTTATTGGCTTGGGCCTTTTTCCTTACAAGCTTGCGCTCTTTTCCCCAGCGAGGCCGGCGAAACCAGGCACCCCAATTATCATTCTGGAGAAGTCGAGCGCATTTTCCTGGTCGCCGATTGTTTTTCGCCCGACCTCAGGCCTTTTTTTTCAGCTTTTCGTTATTCTTCACTCCCAGGGAGCTTTATGCGAATTCCCTTCCACCCCTGTTGTTCTGACCATGGGGGCGGCACGCGTTAGCGCGGAGCTTTTCTCCCACGGAAATGAGGTTCTTCAAAGACCGGGGGACTTTCAACTGCTTCCCCGCTTCTGTACCTTGGACTCAGGTGTTAGCGGGAATTCCTTAGCCGAGCCGGGCCGAGGGGGGCATCGGGTTGAGGT
>Ga0179593_1446964_pt1 | contig 17976 bp, 29 predicted proteins | sample CZODoug2_1_08_16_FD_185931 | JGI IMG/M metagenome (GOLD analysis project Ga0179593, IMG submission 185931) | Vadose zone soil fungal communities from Angelo Coast Range Reserve, California, USA - CZODoug2_1_08_16fungal (PacBio error correction) | ecosystem: Environmental > Terrestrial > Soil >... | reverse complement strand
CTTTTTTTACCCTTCGCGACGTTTCTTTCTCGGTCACAGCGCTCCCCCCCATTACCCACTTCTTCCTAGTCGGCACGCGTGGACACAAAGCGAGGCTTCTCCCACTTCTTTGCCTTGTTTTTTTTTTTGCCCGTTTTTTTTTTTAACCACATGCAACTTCCGGTGTGCCCCCCCTCTTTAAGTGTCGCCTAAACTTCCCTCTTGATGCCGGATTGACTTCTTTCCTCCCCCCCCTTTCACTGCCCTCACACTCTCAGTTTGCCCCCAGTTTTGGGGAATTTTTGGTTTTTCATCGTACAGCCCTCCCTTTCTTTTCACGGCTTTTCCCGGCTGGTCCTGATCCTCTTTTTTCCTTTCATCCCCACCCCCCCAAACCAGCTTGTTTTTTTTTTAATACAACCCACTTTAAGTTCTTTTCATTTTCCAGCTCAAGTCTTAAAACGGCTCCCATGTGTGTCTGTTTTCCTTCCCCCCCTGGCCCGTGTTCTTGCGTGACCCTGCGCCTTTCCTTTTTTTAAATAAACCTGGGTCTACTTTGGGCTTGCTCGTCGCTTTAACTTCTTCTTGTTCCTTGCCTTGGATCATATTGTTTGCTCCTCTCCCTTTCAGCGATCTATAATCAACGATGCCTGCTCTTTTCCACAGCTTCGCCGTGGTTGGGTGCTCAGCCCTTTTCCCTGATATTTCCCACGCTTGACACTCCTTCTCTCCATTGCTTTCTTTCCCTTTAGGCTTCAGAGCCTGTTTTATGTCCCTTGTTCTGCCCTGTTTTCAATTTCTGCTTGATGTTTGTACACTTCCCCTATCTGCCTCCTTTGTTATTTTTTACTCTTATACCCAAGCGCTGTCCTTTTTTCCGTTCTATGGACACCCTCTTGATCCCTCTCCACCCCCCCCAAATTTTCTCCCCTTGTCCCTTTTCTTGTGCCAAGCTTGTTGCCACTCCATATTAGTTCATTTGGAATCCCAATCCTTGAGTGCCGCCACCATTGTACCATGAGTACGCGTGACACTCTCCCTGTTTCGCGTCACAGGTGATTTTTTTCCTTTTTAGATTTTGATACTGGCCTCGTTCATTTTTTTTTGGTTATGGTCTCACCTCCTGGGTCACGGTGTCCTAGAATTTTGTTTTCCTTGTTTCCCTTCTCAGCAGGTTTTTCCCATCTTTTTGCTGAGATCTTCCCTTCCGCCTACCGCAACCCTTTGTCTCCTTACCATCCCACCCCCCCAAAGTGTTTAGAAGTAACCCCCCCCCTATCCCCCCTCTCGCCATTACAACACCCTGTTGGCTGAGCCACTTTTCGCAGCTTCGGGGTCTTTCCGTCATTCCAGAATCAGTGAATCCGATTTTTTGGTCTCAAATTTTCCCCATTGCGTTTCTAGCCCTTCTGTGCTTTCATGTTCGGTACTTTTCCCTTCCTTGAGACCCCTCTTAAAAACCCTCCCCTCTCTTCATTTGTCATATACTTTTCCTTTGGCTATCTCTGGTTTTATTTGGAGAATGACCACCCCGTTGAAGTTCTACCCAATATTCTGTCCTGGATGCCACTTTTTCCTTTGACCGTTTACTCATTGCTTTGTGGCTTCCCTTTTTTCTGATGTCCCACTGATGACCTGTCTTCTTGTGGCGGCCTTCTTCCGATCGTTCCCGTGAGTATTGTCTCTTTTCGGGGAAGAGCGGGGTTCTTGTCTTGTTATTGCTCCGATCCTTCCCTTTTTGCCTGAGCGTCAACGCATCTTCGATGAATTTTTCCCCTTTGGCCTCTTCCGCTTCCCTATCGGGCGTTTTTCTGCTTTCCTTCCCCGTTCGTTCCGGAGAAAGCCTCCTTACGGATCTTTCTCATGTCGACAATGTCAGCTCTTTCCCCTTCGGTTGTTTTTTTTGAATTTTCTTCCACAACCCACGTCCACGTCCCAAGCGATCCCCAACTGCCGCAGGCTGCAAAAAACTACCACTCCTTTCATGGATAACTACTATTTTTCACTTTTGTCCCTCTGTCCAATTTCACTACGGCCCGTTTCTTTGTGGTACCCGTCACACGGACCCATTTTTCTCCCTCCTTAGCCGAAAGTCTTAAATCGGTGAGGTTTTTCCCCTCTCTTGGCGTCCGGTTTCTCGGTCTAAAACGGGCCAAAGTCGCACTCGGATTCAATTCTTGCCTTCCTTGTACGATGTTTTGTCCTCGCATCGTATCCGGAGACGGCTTCCCGTTCGTGGTTCGGTCCCCCGCCAGATAATCATTCCCTTGCTTCACCCCCCTGGCGCGTACGCCCACGGCAGAGTTGCTGGTCCCCCCCGTCACCTACAGGCGTCAGTCCTACGTCATTTGTTTAAACTCCCCCTCGTTTCCCCCCTCTATTCCTGCGCTGGGTCTTATGGTCGGTGGAACCATTTTTTCTTGGCTACCGGAAATCCGGTTATGCTCCTACTTCCTGACTGCGTTATACTTTGGTCTCCTTCACTTTGTACCCCCTTGTTTATTTCTCCTTTTTTGGTGTTTTTTTTTGAGATATCCCGGCAATGGCACCGTTTTCATAACCCGTCTTACTTTACCCCCTCTCTCCTTTTTTCCACCCCTTAAAACCCTACCCAGGTCTCCTTGCCTTTTAGTCCACCTGTTGTTTCACCGTTCAGCTTTACCCTTTCTTCCTCCGCGCAGGCCAGTTTTTTTGGTCGTTCCACTGCCTCGGGTATTCAAACCCCCGTCGCTCCTTCCCCGTTCGGGTCCTTTTCTTTATGGATCCCAGCACTGACTACATTCTTTTTTTTTTTTTTTGTGAAGCTCAATTGGCCTTATTTTTGTCCGTTATGCACGCCGGTACGTTCCCCTTCTTATTTCGGGATTTTGAAGTCACTCCACGGTCAGAGTTTTCCCTTTTGTTCGATCCTGAACACCGCCAAATCCCCCCCTTCTTCTACCGACCCGCAACACAACTTCTCATACTTGCTTCCCCGGCGAGTTCCCTCCTGTACTTTTGGCGGTTGTTACAACCCTTTCTAAAACGGGAGACGTTGCTGCTTCCCTTGACCCGCTCCTCTGACTTTTCCCTTAGTCCTCTTTTTGCGTTTTTTTATGGCGTTCTTGCCGTTTTGTTCTTCTTTTTTCCAGTTTAGTTTTTCGGGGGTTATTGGCTCTTAGAAACAACACATCCCCGCCCAGTTTCCCCTTAGCACTCCAGCGATCCACTGCTGATTGATCCAGTCGCCCCTTTTTTGTCTAAAGGGACCACCAGTACCCTTTCAACCCCCTGAGAAGAGCGTTTGATTAATCGAGATTTTCCTGAAGGCGTCCCGGACGCCGAGATCGTGCCCTTCCCCCTCTTTTTAAGGAACCACGTCTCCGCCCCAAGCCTTGTCGCATCCGCGCCTCACAAGCCTCTTTTCCTTTCCTTTCCTAACTTGGCAACTTTCTTTGATTGACTGTTGCAGCATGACATAAGTGATTCTTCCCCACTCCTGCATTTTCCTCTTTGGATTCGAAATGCTTTTTTTGCTGCCACGTTTTGAGTTTTTTTTTCAGGAAACTCCCAGCAACCCTAAACTTATGACCCGTCTCAAGGAGGCTTTTCTTCTTTATCTCCTAGGGAGAGACGCCAGTGTACGTTTACCCCGCAAAGAGGCGTTTGTTTTGACCCCCCCATTGCTCCTTATTCTCGTGCCCGTCTTCCCGATGTGGACTTGAGGAGAACCCTTTTCTGGCCGTTGCACAGGTCCATACTCCTTTCCCTCAAAACGACCCCCCCAAATCTTTGTGGTGTTCTTTTTGGCTCCTGCTTCTTTGTTCGCCTTATTTTGTTGGGATTTGCTCGCCGGTTTCCACAGTTTTTCGGGGGCTGCTGATGTCATCGGATGCCCTGCCTGAATCGATGCCTCCCCGTACGCACAAAACCCCTCTGTGAACTCACCGCCTCTTCGCCTTTCACATTCCTGCTTCCCCCCACTACATGCACTTTAGTTGATCCCATCTCCGTGGCCCATCCCTGGGCCGACAGAGGATATCCCACTTCCCCCTCCCCATTTTGACCTTTTTTTTGACTCATTGGATTGGTGTATTTTCACTCCCTCCCTTTTTTATGGATTGCCGATTCTGTTGGTCCCCAGAAGGGGGGGTTTTTATGACGTTGTTCCGCAAATTGTGTCTTCGTTTTTGTAACAGTCCCCTTTTTTAATGATTTCCTTTTTTTGGTATGATCTCAGTCCCCCTCGCCTTTCTGTCGATTATTTTTTTACCCCTATGTCGAATGCACTGGACAGTTTATCCGAACATGGCGCAACAGGTGGCGCTTTGCCGTCTTATTTGCTTTTTTTGTCTTCCGGTGCCAAGCAGAGTTTTTAATTTTTTTCCGCCCCCGCCTTTTTTGCGAAGCGTTTCACGAGAAGGTTTTAGTGAGGTTTTTTCTGATTCGGTCGCTTTTTCTTTTTTCCCCCTGCATTCCCTTCTGCCTGCTTTTCTTCTCCTGACCGCTTCTCTGCTTTCACAATTTTTGAGGTTTTCCGGGAGGCGCCCCCTGTTTTTCAAGACCCACCGGTGACCCGTTCCCCCCACCCACTCACAGCCCCCCGGCCGACCCCACCCCCCCCCCACCAAAAAACCCCCCCCCACCCAAACCCCCCCCCACCCCCCCCCCCCCACAAACCCCAACCACCCCACCCCAACCCCCAAAACCCCACCCCACCCCCTTCACCCCCCACCCCGCCCCCCCCCCCCCCCCCACCCCCCCCAAGACAACTGATCGTCATGCTTCGCGGGATGTGACTCTTCTTTCCTTGTGTGGTGTATATGTCCGCGCGGTGCTGGGGACTTCCCTTTTCCTTTCCTTCGACCCTGTCCGCCTTTGGTCATGCGTGGAGTCGGTGCTTTACGATGCCTTCTCTACCAAGTTCAAAGGAAACCCCTTTTGGAACTGACTTTGGTTGGGCTTTTTTTTGCTCATCAAAGAGTGGCCGGACTTTTCTGTCTCGCTTCGAAGCGGAGTTTACGGTTTCAGTTTCCGTTTTGTGGCACCCTACGGCCTCCCCGAGCCCATGTGCACTTTTTTTGCTAAGCCTCCCCTCTTTGTGTGCATTTTTCTTTTAAGAGTTTCCAATTTTTGGTGTCTCGCTGATCAAGCGATTCGGGCGGCTTTCTTATTCTTTTTCTCCTCCTCGGTGTTGTTTGGATCTCTCCCTGCAACACTTGCGCCTTAATCTTCCCCCTCTTACAACGAGATCCCCCCCAATCCGATTGCATACGGACGAAGCTGCACACTGCTCGTTTCTTAGATCCCCTCTCTTCTTGGTGATTCTCTTTTGTTCGTTGTCCACATGCAATTCAGCTCCGGGTTTTCCTCCCCTTTATCTCTGTTCCTGGACCTCGCCTCTTTCTTCCGATGCGGCTTTCATTACTTTTTCCTCCACTTACAGTGGCCCCCCCCTCCCCCATTTTTTGGTGGCTGCGATTGTAGGTCGTGAAATTCTTCCTCCATAACTTCAGGCTGCGTCCTCACGCTAATGTTTCCCCCTCAACCTCTCCCTTGGTCAGGCGGATTTTCTCCCCCACCCCACCACTCGGTTTTTTCCTTTTTCCCTTTGAAATCTTAAAAGTTACTTTCCTTTGAGTCTGTATTGTGCAGCTGCCATCGGTCACTTTTTTTCCTCTGACCGCGACCGGCACCTTTTGGTAATCCTTGGGATTTTTCCCTTTCCGATAAGGTTTTCTGAGTCATTGATCGACGCGAGGCCGCCCCCCCCTCCTTCCCCCTTCTGATTGAAATAGATCCCTTTTTTTTGTTTTTGCTGCTCCGCGGCGTCATGGCGATGGACAATTTTTTTTACCGCCCCGCTCTCCCCTTCCTTCAATGCAGCTCCGCCAACCTGTTTCGGAGCCTTTTTTTTCAATGTTCATTTGCATTCATCAGGATGGTTGACTCCTCTTCAGCCTGGCATTGCTGATATCTACCAAGCGCTCCCCTTTTTTCCTTATGTTCCCCCTACAGTGAACGACAATTGTTTTGTCCTCCGTTCCCTCGTACCCCAGGAGCCTTGTTGCAAGCGTCGGCTCTCTCTAGCAAATTTGCTCCCCCTCAACCATGAGTGAGCCCAATTGTCATTTTCTTTGCACCTTTATGAGAGCTTTCCTCTCCCCTTTTTTGCCCCCATTGCTCCAGGCCTACGGTCAGTGCGGTTTTTCTCCCCCTTTCTTTGAATTGTTCGATCGACGGTTTATTTTTTTCTTGATAAGTTACTCCTTTTTTCCAATGTCCTTCTTAGGCCTTGGGAGTTTTTCACCCGTCTTTCTCAGTCCCAACCCAACCTTGACTCCCTTAACCTGTTTCCGCACTTCTCCCTGTTTTGTGCTATTCATGGTACCTTTTCTAGCTAATTGATGTTTCCCCTTCCGGTTCATTTTCTTTAAGCTCCCAGACTCCTAGGACTCAGCTTTTTGCATGTTGCGGTAACTTTTCTTTTTCTCTTTTACCCTCCTCCCCCTCCGTCCTTTTCGTCTTCATCAGATTTTCTTATTGATTCTTTTTCCTAGGAGCCCGTCAAAAACTAACCTTTTGTTCCCCGAACAACCATCATGCTTCCAAACGAAATTCGCTTTGATCCTTCCTTGTACCCACCCCTTCTGCACTTATACTGATGGGGCTTTCGGACCTTTCCGCTTGCAGAATCATATTTTAGAGCCCCGATGCGCCGAGCCTCCTTTTCTTCTATTGGTTTCTCTTTTTTGCCCTTGGCCGGCCTCTTTCTTCTTTTTATTGCTGACACCGCGGATCACGGCTCTTCGCCCGGACCTTCTCTCTTGTTTTTTTCAAGTTTGGTCTTCCCACACCCCCTTTATGTCCAATGGGATCATCCTAATAACGGGATGCTTTATTCTTTCCTTCATGAGCTTTTTGTTTCGCTGCGCATCTTGCTGATTAACCAAGCAGAAGGCGCCTTTAAACTTCCCTCCTCTTCCTTTCCCTGCTAATTTTGATGGGCCCACCGATGACAGTCTTTCATCAAGCTCCCTGTTTTCTCCTCGGGTACCACCGACCCCCCGTCACCCTTTTGACTCCTCCTAAGAGCATTGTAGTATAATTTTGGTTTCGGTGCGGTTCTCACTAGATGGCCCTGTTCGTCGGTACACGTTTCATCACCTGAGACCTTCTTTTTTCCTTTCCGATGTTAATCCACGAACCGTCCGTCGCGCGTATCGTTTTCCCGGCCAAGACAGATACCTAATTGCCCGGTACAAATGGTCTTTTTTTTTCCACTGCTACTTCATGCTACACTGCCGACCTACATTAATCTTTTCCGTCTCTCTCTTGGTTTACCCCCCTGCGTAGTCAGTGCATCCCCCCCCTCCATGAGCTGGAGGATTTCGTAGTCTTGACTTGGAACCCGTTTGTCTTTCTGCCTAACCCGTTTGCCGTCGGTCTGCGCAACCTTTTTCCTGACCCTTTCTTATGATACTGGTGGGCTCAACCGGTTGAAAGTTCCCCGTGTCCCCCTTCTTTTCCCAATGAATAAGTTTTTGTTTTTTGATCTATGACCTGAAAATGTCTCTATACCCGCGCAGGTCTTCAGTAATGCGCATAACCGATTTTCATTGCCTCGTTTCCGGTTATTCCATATCCCCCCACTGTGGTTATTCCCGCTACTCCATAATATCTCAGGTAACAGTATAGGCTGTTTTTCCTTTCCCTCTGAGTGATCCCGCTCGATATTTTCTTCATGTTTCGGTCACTTCGTTCCAGGTTTTAGTCCCGCATACCCCTCCTTTTGGAGTATCGACATTTTTGGCTTTTACTCGTTCACATGATGGTATAGTTCGTGTCCTCTCTCACTTGACCGGGTTCGTGCGCGAACATCCTTGACCTGACAGTCCTTTTCATTTTAGGTTGAACTTTGCCCCGCCCCCCTCTCCCCACCTTAACTTTCCCTCTCGTCAACCTCACAGACCGTCTACTTCCCTTTGCGGTCTTTCTACGCTTGGGTTTTACTTTTTACCCCACCCCGCCCGGGGCCGTGCTGGAACTTTCTTTTTCTTCTGTTGACAAAAAGTTTCCCCCACTTTTCCGTATCCCGGGTTTTTTTTTTTTTTACTTTGCTTTCTGCCGTTTTTTTGGTTCAAGGGCGGGACGTTTTTTTTTTCTCCTTCTCCCAACCACTTCAGCGCTGAACCTTTTTTTTCCTACTCCTCCTCCCCGTGCTTCTTGATCCATGCCCCTTTTCCGCAACCTGTCACACTACGTGTTCGAAGAGTTTTCTTCTCTCCTTTGCGATTTCCTTTTCCCGTTCCGCCCTCAACCGAAAGTCTCCCCTCCTTTCTACCCTGTCTCCACTCGACCCTTCGTTTTCCTTCCCCTCGCAACCCTTTTGACTACCTCGGGCCACCCGCATTCCTTGCCGACCCTCTTGTCCGTGAACTAGACCTTCTTTTTGAATTTCACTCTTGCCCCCCCTCTGATTTTTTCGGTAATATGCCGGTTAGTTTGCTCCCTACAACCTCCCTCCTGTTTGACCTTCCCGGTTGTGAGATTTTTTTTCTCTTTCTCTAATTTTTCTTACCCCCTGCAGCGCCAATCGGCTACTAGTTTATTTTTTTTTCTTTTGACCAGATGGATTCAGTCCATTATGGAGCTTTTCATATCCGAGTGCGACCCAACTGCTGTTGAGCCATGAACATTTTTTTTCCTTTCTTTTTGTCCCTTTCTTTTTTTGACTCCTTCGCTTTTTTGGGACTTTTCGCTCCCAGTGTTCCCTTTTCCCTTGTATGTATTGTAATCTCCTTAGTTCTGTCGAGCGCGAAGATGAAAATTTTCATCTCTCGGCGAAGGTCCTGGCTTCCCTCACCATGCCATGACCGTCGTTCTCCCCCTGCCTTTTGCCCTTTTCCTGTTTGAGTCACCCTTTTATCTCTCCCTTTGACAATTGGATTTTCCCCTTTTTTCTTTTTTTCTGCCATTCCATCCTTTCGGATTTCCTACCGCTTGGCAATTGCTTAAAGGGTCTTTTATCCCCCCTCGCTCCTCGTTATCCCATAAACTTTTTAAGGCTTTCTGACTGCTTCGCCTCCCCCAGTTCTGGTCGATGCTTTTTCCCTTCCGCTGTCCTTGACGAATTGTAACACTTAAGGGGAATCGCTCTCCCCCCCCCCCCCAAACCCTTTTTTTTCGCTTCCTCTTAGCTTTGTCTTTTTTACTATTTGCCATCGCCTGAAGCCGTTTTCTCCTCCCACTTGCAGATTTGGAGCAGCTTTTCTGCAGCTGCGTTCTTTTCTCTTCTCCCCCGGTTCTTTGTTTGATTTAAGGCCAGTTTTCCCTGCGAACTTGCATTTTTTTAGCCAACAAAGGCATGACCCTTGGATTTTTCTTTGAGGAGAAGGGGTCAGTCCATCACTTTTTCCCCGTTTCTGCCTCCTCCCACCTCTCTCTTTTTAAGCTTTCGGTTTTTCTCCTACCGATTCTTCGGTTGTTATGAACCCGCCGGCCCATGTTTTTTTTCCTTCCCCTAGCCAACGAGTTAGATAGGCTCCTGTGGCCTGCGTGACCGTTCGTTCTCTCCTACCCAGCCCCTAATTCACCACACAACACGTTTCCTCCTTTTTGGTCTTGGCCCTTTTCGTTTTTCACCCCATGTGGCTTCAAGAGGTTCTTTCCCCCTCCGTTCTTAGCGTCTCCCCTTGAAGTTTTTTTGATTTCCCTACTTCCGCACCCTGCCACCACGCACAGCGGCCTGAATCTCTTGTGTTGCCCCCCTCGTTTCTCACCTCTTTGTGTTTTCCAAATTTGGGGTGCTTTTTTTTCTCATTTCCTCTGAAAAGAGATTTTCCGGAGAGGGTTTCCTTGTTCGTGATCTCTTATTTTCGTTGTGTTCTCTCTGCTCAATCCCTTAGACTCGGTAATTACCCCCAAATTCCCCCCCCCCTTTGAACTACGAAGTGGAACCCCACATCTTGAGTTTTCTTCCTCCCTTCCTTGGTTGTATTGGGTTTTGACGTAGTTACCCTTTTCCACCACACAAGTTTGGGTCCCCCCTTGAAGCCCTTCTTACTTCCCTCTTTTGCCGAGCGGTCTCCCTTCCCCCCCCTCACATGCCACACATATTCAGGGCCTCAAACAGGGGTTTTTTCCTTTTCTTCTTCTTGTTTTTTTACTCGTACAAGCCCGTTCATTTTTAAACGGTGTTTCCTCTCAGATGGATTTGGCTCTTTCCTCACCCCAAGACACCAGTGGGTTCCGGCGGTTTCATACCCCCCCCACCCGTCCGCCTTTTTTTCTTATCCCTCGAAAGCTTAAACGTACGGTCAGTTTGCTTGATCTTTTTTTCCCCAATGTTCAACGGGTTTTTTTTACCCTCCTCCTCTGTTTTAATCCCCTGTCTCTTTCCTCTTGTCCCCCTTAATACGTTCTCGCATCCTTATCCCCTTGACTCCCCTTCAGGGAGCCCCAGACTCCCCCCCTCTTCCTCTTCCCAAGCTTTTCCCCCGGTTGCACGGTTTCTGACGCCGACCTCTCCAGATGGCCCCATTCTCTACCCGCCCACTCTCTCAAACTTCCTTCCTTCCCTCCCTAACCCCAACTTTTTCTCCGTGTGCTGATCCCATTAGTTGCATGTTTTTTTTTTTTTTTAAGCTCTTTTTTGCACGCGATCGCCTCACCTTTTTTCTTTCTTCTACCCTCCTCCCGTACGTATTCTTTTCCACCCCCCCCCCCCCCCCCTCGGTCCAAGTTGCTTCACGCCGTTGCCTTTTTTTTTTTTGTCCAAAGCTTCTTACCCTCCCATTCTGAGCCACAATGGATTCCCTTTCCCCCCCATCCACATGAGGGCAGACAACCATTGTCATTCTGTACGAGTGATGAAGAGGGTTTCCGGGTCCTTCCCACTTGATTTATCCCCTTTTCGGGATAATTTCCCTTCAGGTTGTATCTCCCAGAAGAGTTATTTTCTCTTCGTCGCTCTGCCCCCTCTTGTCCTGTCGATGACAATCAGGCTTCCCCGCTTCCCTTTTCTCTCCACTCCAAAGGCGGGTAAGCACAAATCGAACCCTTTTCCTTCAAACCATTTTCCTTTCCAAGCGCATGCCATGCTTTTCGCGCTTCCGTGAGTCCCCTTTTTCCCTCCCATGACCTGACTTGGATGCATACAGTCTGGTACCATCTTGTTAACTCCTATTCCCTCTTTTTAGTTCCCTGCATGGGGGGCAATTTTCTCCCCTATCCCACCCTCAATTCCTTTTTCTGAGTAGTCTTTTAATTGCGTAGTTTGGGACCCCTTTTCCCGTTAGAAGGAAACCCCCCACCGTGCAACCTCTTGGCTCCCCATTAGCTCTTGTCCTTCGTATGTTAAAGCTGCTTCACGGTCTATTGTTCCCAAATTCGTAATTGGAACTGCTGGCGCTTGTTGAGTGGACGTATCCCCCCCTTTTCTTTATTTTTCATTTCTTGGTTTGAGAAGTCTTTTTTCTGGAATTTGTGATTGGCGACCTTGGCGGCCGGCGCCTGATTTCTGCCCTCTTCTCTCCTTTTCCCCCACCGTGATTTCGCCGGATGCCACGAGTTTTTTTTTTTTTTCCCTGTATTTTTGCCCTTCGTGTCTTTTTTTCGCAGCTTCTTTCATCTCCCTTGTATGTTCCTTGTTGCCTGTTCGTGGGGTTCTTTTCCCCAAGTTTCCCCTCCCAATTTACAACCCCCGATCCCCATTCAGAAGGCCTTCCCCCCCCCCTCAAGATCTGGAGACTCTGCTTGTTGTGTTGCCACCGAAAGTCCCAGACTCTTTCCCCCGTTGTCTCTTTTGTCTTCCCACAAGGACCCCATCTTCGGTTCGACGTGCCTCAGAGTATTTATCCCTCTTTTTGGTTTTTTTTTTTTCGATGTTAAAAAAAAAATTTTTTTTTCCGTAAAAGTCCCCCCCTCTTTCTGTGGCCCTTCGATGTTACGCAAACGTTTCCAGAGCGGCCGTCTTGCCCCGTCCATCAGATCCCATCCTGCGGTTCCCCCCCCTTTCTGTCCCTACCCATAGGCAGGATTGTTCCTCCTTCGCCCCAGTCCCCTACCTCTTTTCGATGTTTTTGGAAATCACGCTCTCTTGTCCACCCCCCCTCTACTTTCCTGGTTTTGGTTTTTTTTGAATTCTCGTTTCCTTGGAACCCCTTTTTCTTTTTCTAATTGAAAAGAGGCTTGAGTCGTATGCCCCATTATTAAGACGTTTAGTATACGTGGTTTCGTACCTTCAACCGTGCAGTCGTGCTTTTTTTCCTCCTCCCCTCTTTTTTTTTTTTTTGAGCTCGGAACTGAGCACTTTTCTTCTCCCCTCCTTCACCCCATAAGACTGTTCTAATTGCCTGCCTCAACTCCTTTCTTTTTTCCAGTAGCAATCCATTTTCCCCTGCTCTCCCTCCCTTTTCTCTGCTCCTTCTTCCGGGCAAGTATATTTTTTCGCCTTTCTACTCGTTCGTCTTTCCCACCATCTCGGATCAGCTATTTTTCTGCAGGTAGAGTACTGTCTGGTCTTTCTCCCTTTTTTTTCTTTTCTCAGTAAGCGTGTCTTGATAGTTTTATTGCTTTTCCGTATGAACTCCTCCTTCCCGATCTGCTCCTCGGCTGTTCGTCCCATTTATGGCCCCCTGGGTGGTGAAGGTCTTTCTTTTCCTCAATTTAACGAGAACAAACCTAAACTGAGCCCTCCCCAAGCCCCCCAACCCCAGTATTCCCCCCTCTGCGGCGCGTTTCGCACAGCCCGGTTTCCCTTGGTTTTCTTTGTTTCCCCCCCCTGACGAACAGGTTCTCTTTCTTCTTTTGCACTTTCCATTCCCTAGGTGGACCCCTTTCCTCGTTTTTATTATCATTAGCGTTGGTTTTCTCTTCCCTCCCCTTTGGGTTCTTATTCCTAGGCGTGACTTGTTTGCGCCTCTCACACACCCCCCTACTTCCAGGCCGGACATTGTCGCATCCTTAAAGCGTCCTCTTTTTACCTGCCGCCCCCCGTTTTCTCCCTACATTCACCCTCATCCTTTTTAGTGGTCATTTCCAGCCGCCTCTCTTCCTTCTTTGCAGCCCTTTCTGTTTTCTACCGCCCCGTCCTCCACAAGTGACCAGATTTTCGAACCTTCTCCTCTCCGGTCTTCCCAATCTTGGGTCCACCGTGTCCCCTTATCCCCCTTCCTCAAGTCTGAATAACGCGCTTATTCTCCTCCCGTCCCTGAAAGCCTTGGGCCTGTCTCCGTTTCTTTCATTCTCATAGTCCCCTCCTCTCCTCCACGCAATTACTATGACGCCGCTATATGACGGCGTTGTTTTTTCTTCAACGTCTTCTATCATTGTTTTCTCCCCCATGCAATCTTCGTTCCCCCCCTTTTCTAGTTCGAGTTTAGATATGAAATTTTTGACCGAGCGTTGCAGCCCTTTCTTATTCCCTTTACTCCCCACGGAATCCTCAAAAAGCATTGCTCGCATTGATAACTTTTTTTCTTTCTTTCTTGGTTAGTTGTTTTGGACTTAGTTTCTCCTTGGGCCTTCGCTCCCAGGTTCCTTTTTTTCCTTTTGCTGGCCCACCTTCCTTCTTTTCTCTGCTCCCCCCCCGCCGCCGAAACACGAGTGCCAGAACCGTGAGTTCTCCTCCCCCCTTCGGCAGTTTTCTTCAACTCACCATTAGTTTCTTCCCCTGGATAAATTTTCTGTGACCTACCCTGGCTCCCCGAGGCACTCTCCTTTGACCATTTGCTGCATCCTGCTTGGTTGTTTGCTCCTCAGGCATTTTGCTCTCTATTCTTTGCCTTTAGTGTTGCACCCCTCTTGGGTTTTTGCAACTTTTTTTTGCGAACAAACCCTTTTTTTCGCTTTCTTTTGTCATAAAGACTGCCCTGCTTCTTTGGTCTGATATCTCCCCTTAGCCCCCCTTTATGGCGGATCCGCGTGCCTTTCGTTCTATTCAAATTGAAATTTGGGATGCACTTCGCTCATTTTGCTCCCCCTTTGGATTATCCTTTTGAGAGCGTTTTTCTTTTACTCCCTCTTTCCCCCCTCGTCGGTTCCCCTTCTTTCTTAGACTAAAACCCTTTTATTTTTTGTTCGCAAGCGTTCCCCCCCTCTAGTGCCCCCCTAGGTCTGGTGAGATCGCTCCCGTTTCGTTTCCGCCCCACCTTCCCCTCGGACCTGACATTTGACGGCTCCTTAAAGGCTCTCCCTCCAAGGCCTGAAAAATTGGCTCTCTGGCGGAGGCGAGGTCCGGTGAAACCCGTTCTGTTCCCTTGAATCTGCCCCACAATATCTCAAGCTTCCCTTCCTTTCATCTGTTTCTCTTCTGCGTCCATTCATAGTCGAGATGACCGAAGTGTGTCTTTTTGGTTTCCGAGAGGCGGGTGTGGTGTGGACACCTTTTCTCTCCATGCTCGCGACTCCGGCCGGGGCTGCGTGAAGTACGGTCGGTTTTGCCTTTTCTTTCCTACGCTCCCCCTATCCCGTCCCCCAGTTTTTTCTCGTCCTTTTGCTTTTTCCCTTTTTTGAAGTCACCGCCTCTTCAGCAATTGAGTTGTTCTTTTTGTTGACTTTTCTGCTCGCTTATCGCGGAGTCCCCGATTTTCCTTTTTTTTATTCCCCCAACCCTACGGACCTTTCCCAAAGAACCTGTGCAAGGTCAGACTTCCTTTTTTTCCCCCCTCGTTTTTTCAAGTGTGTTTAATTGGTGGGCTGTTTCGAGAATTTTCAACTTCCTCCCCTTTTTGAAAGAGTCCCCTCTTCTTTTTGAGTTCCTCTCTCTTTTCCCCTCTTCCCCTTTCTTCTCTGCTCTCCGGACCCTCCCCGCCACCTTTCTCGGTCATTCCCCTCTCTCCACCAAATTTCAAACTCTAACAGTCTTCCCGAAGTGGCACCCAGAGATGCTTCTTCAGCCACGCTTGTTTTTCTTTTGGTTTTTAGTTTCATCACCACATGTCAACCCTCCTTTTTTCCCCCCCACTCGGTCTACCTCTTAAAGACCTTCCGCCACTAGCCCTCTTTCCTTCACCCAACTTTCTGCCATACAAATATTCGGCTCAAAATTTTTTTGCCCTTTTTCTTTCTGTTTGAGCTTATCTAAGACCTTTATTTCAACGGCAGCCGGTCTTCCCCTCTTCCGTCCTTTCAATTTGTGCTCTTTTCTTTTCCACTACGCGCTTGTCGTTCATCTTCCCCCCCACCCAATCCCCCTCTTAAGCTTCTCTTTCATTTCTCTCCCGCGACAGCTTAAAGTTACGGCTTCTTTTTCCCTTGTTCTCCCCACAATTGTGTACCCCTGTCGACCCCTTTGAGCCTCCCATTCTCTCTTCCACCATGTTTTCTTCCTGAGGCTTGCTCTTAAGCTCTGATCATCCTCCCTCTTTTTCCCTCCCCCCGCGCTTTGATATCCCGACTCCCTTTCTCTTGTCCCCCTTTTACCCCACGGTGTTTCGGCTCACGCCGAGGCACGCTCTCTTTCCCTTCTTGATTCAAGCCACTCCTCTCGATACCTTCCCCCGGCACCCCCTTTGAGGCGTCTTTTTTTTTTGTTTCACAATTTCATTTTCAGCTGTTTCTTTTCTCCTAAGTCCGTTTCCGGCTGGCGATCTCATGACACTGAAGGAAATTCCTTCCTATTTATACACCCCCCTCGGACTAACCAGACCACTGTGTGGTCCCCTTTTCCCAAAGGACCTTGCCCCTCTTTCCAATCCCCATTTAGCAGAGTGTGCTGGCCCTCCCCCCCCCCCAGACCACGAGTGCAGACCCACATGTACCATTTCTTGGTACGATGCCGTCCTCTTTTTTTTTCTAGCCTTGTATTCCTTTTATCTCCATCATTGCTAGGTCAGGCATTTCTTCTTACCCTTCCATTGCGTTTTTCAGTTTTTCTGCCTCGCGGTCCCCTTTTTTTTTTTTTTTTTCCCAGCGATGCTTTCCAGTACCATATTTTTGTGATGACAATCGGTCCTTCCCCTGTTCTCCCGTGAAATCCCCCCCCTTCTCTCGGTAGTCCCCCACACCCAACTCCCCCACTTTTTTCCCCATGTTCCCCTAAACCTGATGTTCCGCTTTCTGGTATTCTTCCTTTCTAACTCAATCCTTTTCTCCTTAGTGTACACCATGCCTCTCTGACTCCTCTTCTCCCTTTTTTTTCTTTTCTGGAGGCGGATTCTCCCTCGGTGAGATCCTTCCCCTCTTCATCTACGGCTTAGGCTCCTTTGCGTAGGTGGATGATCTATGGTTTCTTTTTCTCTGTCCCTCACCAGTCCAGATTAACCAACCTCATTTTTTTTGCCACTCCTCCTCCTGTTGAAGAACTCCCTTTCCACTTCGCACGGTCACTTGGGTCCCCCTTGTAGTTCTCGGTGTCTATTTTTCGTGGATGACGCTCTAACTGTCTGAGTATGGTTCTTCGGGTTCGAAGAGCGTTTTTTCTGCTGTCCTTCTCACAGCTAGGGCCGTACGATTATCTCCCCCCCTCCTCGTCTCTTTTCTTTCTCTTCCCCCCAATGCTTGCTCTCTCTTATGCCCCCGAGTGATGGGCTTGTGTGCATATGGGCCGGAACGTTTTCCTTCCCTTCCTTTCCCTCCCCTCAGCCTTGATAGATTTAGTGTGTCAAGCGCCTTGCTGTTGGTTTTTTTTCTTTCGTCAAACCAGTCCCCCCCTTTCCCCCCCCTATTCCCACAAACCTTTTGGGCGCAAACCTAACCAGCTGATCATGTAATGACTTTGTTCCCAAGCTTCGTCCCTTTAAGCAGCTTCCCTCTTTTCGTCCCTTGGGTAACAACCTTTTACAGGACACCGTGCCATCATACCTCGCTGCCTTCGTAGTTAACTTGGTGCGGTGCTGCTCTATTTGAACGTTATTTTGGGCCGTTTTTTTTTTAAAAAGTGCAAAATCACTCTCTGCCTTTAATTCATGAGTTTTATCCCTGACCGAGTTCTTCCTTCCTTTTTTCCCTTGTTTGGTCCTCCTTTGAGCCCCCATCATGCCCGATTCACAAACACTTTTTCCTCTCTTTAGGCTGTCCTTCTGGACTTCCGCCTCCCTCCAGTCTCTTTCCTTAGCGCAGCGGGTTGCAACTCAAGTTTCCTTTTCCTCCCACACAAGCTTATTTCCTGGATTTTGTCGTTTCGTTTCACCCCCTTTTTTTATCTTGGAACTTAAACGATGGCCTGTGGTTATGCGCGCGATCGGTTCTTCTGATCCTTTCGTCTCTCAAACCGTTTGCCCAGTCTTTTTCCTCCATTTCCGCTAAAGTTTTTTATTTGACTTTCTTTTTCTGGCTTGGAAAAGTTTTGAAGTCCCTCCTTACCTCTCTCGTTTCGTCCGTTTTGCCACACGCGCATCCTCTTTTTTCCTTGTCCCCCCCAACCCCTCACAAACCTTTTGTTTCGCCGCGCTCAGCGCCTTAAATTCCTTGTGGATGAACTAAGCCGCGTGTAGTTTCCACGCTGATCTTTTGCTTCATTCGGGAGGAGTTAGGCGGTATAGTCCAGCATGAACTTTCATATTGTTTTTCTCGTTTCCTTTTTTTTTGTGAAGAGTTCATTTATTCTCTTTCGTTTTCTTTCTGGACGGCACGGGGAAGCGGACCTTATTGCGGCGTCAGTACATTCGGCCTTGCCAACCTAACGTGTTATTTTTCATCCGTCTGAATTCTCCTAACCGAAATCCAATCCCCTCCAATCCCGACCCCCCAGTACCTACGCTGTTCTCTTCGTCTGCTGCAAAAGCCCCCGGTTCCCATTTGTTCCGTGTTTGCCCCCTTGCTTTTGATGCCCTTCCTTAAGGTGTTGACCCCAGGTCCCCTTTTTATCCCTATCGCTTGGAGTTTTTTGTTATGCTTTGGGTACTCTTTTTTTTTCACTTCTTTCCCCTTTTGCAGTCGTCAAAACCCAACCTCTCCTTTTTCCTCTTCTGACTTGTTCCTCCCGGCGCTTCTTGCGTGAACAATTCCGCCATTTGTTTCTCATACCTCCACCACTCCCGTGGCCTTGAGAATCTTTTTTAGACTGATTCTCTA
>Ga0179593_1616420_pt1 | contig 17979 bp, 19 predicted proteins | sample CZODoug2_1_08_16_FD_185931 | JGI IMG/M metagenome (GOLD analysis project Ga0179593, IMG submission 185931) | Vadose zone soil fungal communities from Angelo Coast Range Reserve, California, USA - CZODoug2_1_08_16fungal (PacBio error correction) | ecosystem: Environmental > Terrestrial > Soil >... | reverse complement strand
CAAATCAAGGAGATAAATATGACTTCGTCTCGCCTTTCTCTTGTATCGGGAGTTTCCCCCTCGGGAAATTCTACTCTTACGTTACGTAATCTTACCCCCTTTTTTGACCCCGAATACCTAGCCCTTGCCCGAATATCAGGAGATTCGCCAGTGTCTCCCCCCTGCTGTATCCGCTTCAGTCCTTGGCGAATGACTCCCTTTCCTCTCCAGAAGAGCCGAGACTTTTTTACCCTCTATTCTCACCGCGGACTCCCACCCCCCACACGGTTGCCGTGCCTAGTCCTTGACGGCCCCGGCCCCCCGTGATACGGTACGCGAAGCCTTATACTGAGCTCGACTTGCTCGAAGGGGTCGTACACCCCATTTCCCATCGAGCTCTTATTGATCTCCGCCGTTCGCTCCCAAGCGTATACGAGGGGTTTTTTCTAGCCCCGCCGCCGCATGTTAGTAAGGACCTGATTTTTTTGTCGTCCCCTCCCTATTTGTTTCCGAATGCTAGTGTTCATACCTTCCCCCCCGACTAAGGACGCGCAGACGATCACGACCTTACGGCAGTTCCTGACTACCCGTGCATGCGAGAGCCGCCGAGGGCCAACTTCCCCTCCGGCTTCCTCCAGCTTTTTCCCAATGGAACTTTTTGATCGGCCTAGAACCCATCCCCTTGAGTCTTCCCTTCTCCATGAACTCCGGCACTTGGTTTCCTTTTGACGTTATCTCGAGAAGCTTGGAATGTCAATGTTCGTTGCGTTCGATCCGTGAGTCTGCTAGACGCGTCGATCCCCCCCCCGGATCGCCGTCAGCGGCGACAGAAGTCTTATTCTCGTACTCGGGCTGGGACTTTTTGGATCTTTGCCCTTCTGCGGCTTAGTCCTTCCCTGCAGTTGATGCCCCCGTCGCCTTTTTTAAAGTCTGAGTAGGAAAGACTAAGTGCCCCAGTTGCGGCCGCCAATCGTCTCTGCGTCTCCCTTTGACTTTCTACTTTGCGCGCCGCTCGTCCAGATTTACTTTGCACAGCCCACATGCGGAGATTTGACATTCCTGAACAGCCTTGGTCGCCGGGTTCTTGTGCTTCTTGTTAATGGGTTGAAAGGCCAGTCATAACATCTTTTACCCGTTCACCTCCCTCCGCGGCCTCGTATTTCCTCTAGACTCGGAACATCGCAGGGCACGGTGGAGCTTGCTGGAATCTAGTCTTTTCTCCTTTTCTCACTTTCGCGAGGGAAATATCCCGGGCAGGCCTTTCCCCCCTTACGGCAGCGGGCAGAAATACAGGAGCAAAGCTTCTTTTCTGACAATTTTTCCCCCCCCGGTTCCTTTCTTCTTTACTATCGATTTTTTTGCTTCGTTTTTTGCGGACGATCCCCAGATGTCGCGTGCTTTATCTGACTTTACGATTAGGTTTTCTTCTTTCCAGTCCCCAAGCGAGAGCGATAATCTCGAAAGCTTTTTTCCTCCTGAGGTTCTCCGCGCTCGACTCCTCAGATCAGACAGACCTTTCAACCCTCTCCCTCGAATCCCTTCTATCTCATTCCTTCCAGCTGGAAATAACTCTCAAGTCTAAATAGGCGCTTGGTTTCTTTTTGGAGTTACATGCACGGATAGCGAGAACAAATGCATGTTCCCTCCTGCTCCAGGTTTCTCCCTAATGAGAGATGGCCGGACATGAGAGTTGTTTTGTCTCCCCATACCTTCTAAAGTGTAGGGCGTGAAGAATCTCGGACGCGCTTATTATCATTCCTCTCTTGATAGCAATTGGTTGAGTTTTAAGAACTCCCCCCCTATGCTCTTTTAGGGTAATGATTGCACCCCTAATGAAGTTTTCACCCTGGTTCGGTGGCGCCACTATTTGCTTTCCGTGTGGGTTTCCCTCGAGAACTAGGAAGTAAAGAGAAGATCTCCTTTTTTGATTCTTTCCTTATGTCATAGAATGTCGATGAAAGACCTCGCTGAGAGTCCATCGAACCTTACGCCTTGCTTCCGATTGCCTTTACCACCTCGAGTGCGTGCTCTCTCTTCTTGCCAACCTGATGTGCCTTTGGCAGAAGAAATGCTTTTCTTTGTAACCCCAACGACTCTCCCCCCTTCAGGATTGCTACCCTTCAACCCCTTTTCTTGTTGGTTTTTTCCATCGCATGGTCTTACCCACAACCGTCGCTATGATTCCTCGCACTTCGGTCCCATCCCGATTTAAGTTTTCTGCATGTTCTTTTTTCTGTGGCGAATGAAAAACTGTTACAAATGAATCCTTTCTCTGTGAGCCAAGTAGGTGCTTCCCCTTCCTTGTTGTCTGTAGGAGCGTATCCCCCGTCTTTCATTTACCCCCTATTTTCCCACAGGTATTCCAAGTAATCTTTTATTATAGTCCCACTTTCCCCCGCGCGTAAAGAGATGTACCCCCCCTCACGGACCCTTACAGCTTCTTCCCTTTTTCAGTAGAACTTCCCCCGTTCCCTGTCTACAATTCCCTATGACTGAATCGACGGAGGTAAGTTTCGATTCTACAAACTTTTTCATTGATTTAACAGAGCCGTGATGTAGTTAGTTACTCGTGACCCCTATATATTTCCTATAATACTGTGGTGGCAGACTCCTTTGATTCCCGGTTCGACTGAAATCCCATCGGCAGGGCGGAACTTCAGTCCACCTTTTTCTTGAACTCTTCCCCGAAGGCCGATCTTCTGTGTTTTCTTTAAAGGTGTCCCTCCCTCGCAGTCCCAGAGGTTTTCTATAGATTACCGCCTAAGCTCTTCCTTCCTTCTCTCTTAAAGCGTCGGATGTTTCACTTTGGAGTGTCTTTCTTTTTGTTCTTTTTTCTTCAAGGGATTGTAAGAGTTGTTTCGCTATGAACGAAACGAGTGGAGGAACTCCGTTCCCATTTTTAAGGAAGCCCTCACAGAAGGTGACTCACTTCGTAATCTGCGAACCGGGTTTTCCGTTTTCCTCTATGCACTGACGTTCAGCATGCGTGATTTTTTCGACCTTTTTGCCGTCGCTTCGTCCCTCCTCCCTTTCCCGTTTCCCCCGGGCCCTTGAAACCAACAAACCAATTTGGCGGTTCTCTCTTTGAGAGGCTTCCTTTCAAAAAATTCTGCAGCGAAGGTCTGTAAATGAGCCCCCTCTCGCGGGAGTCCCTCCCTCCCTATTTCCTGTTACCCCCATTCTTTTTTTTACGGCATATGAGCACACCCCCCGGGCGGCCTTTTTCTTCTCCTCTTCAGTCTGATGTTTCATTCTAATTGCCTTATATTTCCTCGAATGCCCCCGCCGCTAGAGCACGAGGTCGAGAGCCTCCTCAAAGAGCCCTTCCTTCGGCCTCTCTCCCTCAGAAAGCCCCCTCCCGTGTTCCCAGGGTCAGAACTCGTTCGAATGCCCGATAAAGCTATGAAGTCCCCTCATCGTGCGGCCTCACATTTCAACTTCGATCAGCTCGCATAGAAGTTCTACCCGGTCCTCCTCGTCGAATTCCCCTCTCCCATTCTCTATTGATTTTCCAAACCCAATAAATGTTAAATTATACTCTCTTTAGCCCTCCCATTTTCCCCTGAAAAAGGCCCCTCCCTCTGGCTGTCTAGAGAGTTTTCATTGCTGTCCAGACGAAATATAATGCTAGCTGTCTTTTGAGACCTCAGCCCTCTGGTCTTTTGGCCAGATAGGAGGAGTTTTTAAGTTTTTCGTTTCAATCCTCTTGCTTTCAGGGGATCCCGGTAGATCTGAGAAGAGCCGCTCTTTGCAGCCACGGGAGAGATTTCCGCGCCCCCTCCTTCTTTTCTCTGAATGCCCTCCCTAATTTCTCTTTCCCAGACCGCGATCGCCACGGCGCGGGAACCCGCTGACACTGCTCGTTAAGAATCTGCCTTTCCCTATCTTCAAGTTTCAGCCGCTGCATTATTAATCGTCCCGTTCAAGACCAGGAACTGGTTCTCGGGAGCGCGCCCGGGTTCTGCCCGCTTACCCGATTCCTTTTTTTTGGGCGAATTTCCCCCCGCGCGCATTTGCCTGCTTTTCCAGCCCTATAGAGACGCCGCCACCCCTGCTCCTTTTTCCGGATGGTGGTCGTGGCCATTGACCCTTTGTTCCCTCCTGGTTTTACTTTTTTTTTCTGTCATAGCTGATTGGCATCTCCCCCAAATGGCCTAAAACTGAGAAAGGAGTCCCCCTGGAGACTCCACCTCTAGAATGTTTAGGTGAATCTTTTTTCCCCTCCTTTTTCGGGCGGGACTGACGGATGAGAGCGATACTTTTTTTTAAATTCCTCTTTTCCCCCAGCTGCGTTTTGAGTCTTTTGTTGCTTCCTCAGGAGGAGCCGGTGTTACCCTTTCCGCGTTTTCCTCGCAAGTCCCCCCCCCTCTGGAGAATCTTTTTTCTTTGAACTGTTCCTCAACTTAGGTTACCCGTTTCTGCCAGCTACGGCCTATCGCGACTTCGCCGATATTCACCTCGGAATTTTTTCCCGCATAATTACCCGACTCCCTAAGGCGACTCGCTCCTGTGTTCTTTGATCCTTTCCTTTTACTTTCTACGACATAGAGGACTTGAACCTTCCGTCTCGGGTACAAAACAAACATTTGCCTGTAGTTCCTCTTTTTTCCCCTGCTGGGATGACGGTGGCACTCCACTGGAGGATTGTTGGAGCGGCGAGATCTTACATTGTTGCGCATAGCAAGGCCTCTCCTTTTTGACTCCCCCGTTCGTGACTTCCCCGTTCATAGTCGTTATGACAATCTGAGGTTGTTTCCTTCCTGGCTTCGCCCCCTCTTAGCGGATTTTCTTTCCTTGCTTTCGATCCTCTCGGATCCGGCCCTCTCCAAAGGCAACCATAGGAGGAAGAGACCCCCCCAACTTGACTCCTCCCTGCGGTTTTTTTATTCACCTCCATATGTAGACTTGAGTGGCAGTTCCTATTTCCCCAATCTCGCGCGATGATCTCCGGACCCATGGCGCCCTTTCCTTCGCGATATAATTGCGCGTCCCCTTTTCCCCCTTTACGTTTTCCCCAGGACCGTTTCAGGCCGATTTGGGCAACGGCGACCTCCCATCCTCGGTGTCTTCTTGTCTAGAGTCAGATTTTTCAACTTCATGAGTCGAGCTTCGACGAGCTCGTTCCGCCACTTAGCTTTTTCCCTCGACCCACCGTTTTCCCCCATTGGCTTCTTGCTTCTTTTTCATCTCTGATAGTTCAAGGCATATTATCTTTCACTTGTTGACGCCGTGACGTCATGAGTTCTCGGAGACTCCCTTAAACTGCCTCCTGAGAAAGACCTATCTATTTCGTAGAACCTCCTTATCCTTCGTCCTTCCCGTTAGCCCCGAGGTAGAGGCTGAATTGGGACCTTACCTTTTGCTCCTTATCTTTTTGTTTACAAGACTTTGAGCGGCCTTCCCCAGGGGGCGAATTCCGACTTTTGCTCCTGGTCCGGCGAAAGGGTTCTTCTTCTGCCTTATCGGATCCATTTGTCGTGAGGAGTCCCCGCTTCTTTTTGCTTTTTGTTTTTTCTATTTCCTGCCACGCGCAGTTTTTCCGAGAAAATTTCCCACAATTTCCCCGGATCTCGTCCCTAGTCATTTCTCCCCCTTTTGCAGGCTTCGGCTAAACCACTTTTTCCTCCAGGGTTTCTCTTTTTTTTCTGCCTTCCGACAGATAAAAGCGCGCCGAGTCGAAGTGAGACTCCCAGATCCGTTTTCAGCCCTCTCCCCTCTTTTAATTCCTGATGTGTATTGTGGTCTCCCAAGTTGGTTGTTGTTTTCAACCCCCCCTTCGAGGTCCATGATACGCCGATTTAGCTGAGGCGGTTTTACGGATCGGTCCGTCGAGTCCCTCCCTTTTGACCCTTTTCCTCCTCTGCAGACTATAAACCTCTTCCGTTGCATGCTTCAGCCTTCTTGCTTGTTTTTAGCAGTCCCCTCTATTCTCACATACTCGTCCCCCCCGATCGATCTCTTTCTTTCGGTTCCTCCTTCTTAGGACCTTACTTCTCCAACTAGCCGAGAATCTTCGGTTCTTTCCCCTAAGTAATGCAGAACTCCCCTCCGGGCGACCACTACCTCCTTTCCTTCTTTACGTAAACTCGTCCTTTCCTCAGACTTGCCCCCGGCGGACAGGACGTTCTCTTGCCCCCGGTCCGATCCCGCCTCCAAAAAGGTCAAGGTCAAGATTAAGCCCCCTGGCTCGGCGACGCCAGGCCCCCGAATCCTTATGCCGGCTCTTCGGCTATCTGATAGGTTTCTATTTTTTTTTAGACCCTCCTCAGACGAGGCATCCTTCCGTTCAACTTCCGTCCCTAACCTTTTCCTATTCTCCTTGCCCCCCTTGGTCACTTTTTTTTTTCCTCGGCGAAGCCAGGTGCTGGTCCGTCTACGCTGCTTGTCGACCCCCTGACTTCCTTTTTTTCTCCTTTGGAGTCCTCCAAGCCGCCGCGCACCTGATCCCGCTCACCCTATTTCAATTTCCTGGTCCCCGGTTGCCGGACTCTTTCCTTGGAGGTACTCTTTTACCCTTGCTGTTCCCCTGCGTCCTCCCCCGCTTATATTACAGGGTCCCATAACCTAACTCGTTGTTCCATTTCTGTAGATCCTATTAGACGAGTTGGGGAATCGTCCCCGCGGCCGGCATTTTGTGAGTCCCCCTTTCAGGCCTTTTGGAATCTTGTTCTTTGTTTGATTATTCTTGCATAATTTCGGCGATTCGTCCCAAGGACGCGTCCAGCTCCCCCTTCTTTGACCGGCTTTCCTGGGCCACAAATCCCTGCAGTGAGAGGACGTTCCTGTCGGTACCCCTCTTTTTCCCACGACGGTGGCGTCAGATGCCCGAGGCAAGCTTCTCGGCCCCTTCGACTTTTCCCCCTGTCTCCTCTTGCCACAAAATCCCATGAGTCCTCCAGCCGTTTGATTCTTGTGATGCAGTTTCCACCGAAGCCTTTCCTTGACCCGATTTAGCTCTACGGCCTTTAGGCTCTCCCTTCTCTATTCTTCGTCCTTCGACGTCGAGGCCTACGGCGACAGACTTGCGCCATCTGAGCTCTTTGAAGGAATCTTCTTCGGATTAGACGGCTTTTTTTCTAAATTCTTTTCCAGTAGAGCAAGTCCTTAGACCAGTAGGTTCGGGATTCCCTTCAGTGACCCCATTTCAAGCGTTCAGTTTTTATCTAAGCGAGTCCCGCATTCTCCTTTTTGCCCAGCAGCGCTTCCCCCCCCTATTTCCCCCGAACTTTTTTTTTCCTTCGATTGAACGTGAAATATCCACCCTCAGGAGAGGGGAATGACTCAATTCTTGGCCTTAGGTGTGACAACTGTAATGGGTGAACCCCTGTAGAATACCATCGATTCCTGACCGTCCCCCTCGCCTTTCCGAGATCCTTTTCCTCGTCTACCACAAGTTCCGTTGACCCGCTTTTTGTCCTTTTTTAAACGATCGGCAAGGCTAGGTTCTCCCCCAGGGCAAAATTCGGGCTTCCCCGTTTCCCCCCCCTCTCGGTTCGCTGGCCAGCCAATTACGTTTACCGGCCTCTCCCCTTGCTGTCACCATTCGAACAGGTTTTCAGATGAAGAGCCCACCTAGTGGTAGGGCAGGGAATTCCTCACAATTTTCCCTCCGATCGCTGTGGCGTGAAAGTTCCCCTGCTTTTCTCATCTTGCTTGGCATTGCCGAGCAAAGCTTCTCCGGCGGGACCCCCAGGTCTCCTCTTCCCCTAGACGCCTCTCTCGACAGCCGTAATTCCCTTTCGCGAGCCTCGGAGATATAGTCCAGGAAATAGTCCCTTCCAATAACGGCATGAACCTCTTTTCCTTTCTACGTCCCCTTTTTCTAGTTTCTCCCTTCCCGGATTCGTCGTCTTCCTAAATATTCAGCTTTTCTTGGTAAAAGGGTGCATCTCGCGGACATTGCTGAAGTTCCGGGATTTTCTTGCCCTAGTTCCAAGTTTTGTCGGGGGTGCCCGAGCGTTGATTCGGACGGCTCGCTGAGTAGATGATTCCCATCGGTGCGTTTTTCATCCGTGAGTGAACTTCGCTTGTCAGGACGTCCCCTCATGCCATGTCGCCGCCCCTGGGTTTTCTTTGGAGATTTGTCGGGGCGGGTCGGAGAGATTTTCCCTCGGTCCCCTAGTTCAGACTTCTTGATGGCAGTACGCGGACTAGCACTCCGTATGACGCCTCGCATTCGCGGAACCCCCCTCCCACGGGCCGGCCCGATTTTTGTCTCCCCCCAAATCTTCCGTGCATTTTTATAAACCTTATCGAGGAACTCAGGCGCTTCTTCTCTAGTTTTACCCCCCCGTTGAAAGCAAGAGACAGTCGAACCCCTCGATTTCCACACCAGTCTTCCACTTCTTTGCCTTTTTGGAAGTAGGTAAAGTCCCCCCAGGATTCTAGCCCAGTTCCCTCTCAAAGTAGGACCCTTTCCTAGGCCAAGCACCTTGAATTTTCCCCCTTGAATTTTCTCTCGTTAGTGGGGCCTGAAGTTTTTGAACCCCGAGTTCCACCCCCCCCCGCCGTTTAGCGCGTGTCCGGTATCTTTTAAGTGAGTTTCAGGGTCGCGGCGGTTACCACAAATCGAAAGGAACTCCCTTACAAGTTCCGTCCTGTCACAAAACACCTCTCCCTCAGGATATTCCCGGAGTGTCCGCCTATTTCCAATTTACCTCTTGTCTTCCCCTCACGTCATGAGAATTGTCAACTGATCTCGGATTTAACCTCAGGTGACCTCCCCCACGCCTGTAGAGGGGTTTTAAGAGGCTTTCCTCACCTCTTCTGCCGTGGCGGCTGTAGTAGTCCGAGCCATCCTCTCTTTCCTCCGCTTGAGATGTTTAGGTTCTCTTCAGTCCCGACAGCCGGCCCTGGCCGCTTTTTAGAGGCCAGGTGTTTCAATTGCCCCGAAGTGCAGATTTACCTTATTTAACGGGTCCCCTATATGAAATGAGTTTTTTCCTATAGACTGAAGGCTATTAGCTAACAGCGCGGGATCGTCCAGAGGGTGGGAGGTTTGTCCCCCCCCCTGCTTTTGGGGCCTTTCCTTGTCATCGCCATTTCGTGACGCGCGCCCGGGGGGCCGTCCCCGCTTGCCTTACTTTTCAAAACTCCCTGACTTTCCTCACCGGCCAGGCAGTTTCTTCCCCTGTTTTTTTTCTCCGTCACCCAACTCGCTGCACCCTAAACGAAGGCGAATGGGTTCTTTGGTTTCCGACGGCTCTCCGCTCCTTTGGTACGTCCAGGCTCTTCCCCCCCCCCCCCCCCCCCCACATTTGGCCGGGGTAGCCAGGTGGGGAGCTTCCACTTCTTTTCCAACCCGTAACGTCTGCTGCCTCCTCACTTCTCGCCTCGTTTCCCTCACTTTCACAGTCCACCAAGTACCCAACCCGGTTGCTTTTTTTTGCCTCGCGGTTCAGCGGAAGACCTTTTCGTGACAGCGTCCGGCTCTAGGCGTGCGCCGAGTGCGCTTTTTTTTTTCCGCCCTTCCCTTCCCTTCTTTTTCCCCCCACCCGACCTTGTTTTTTGGAAGGGCTAATTCTTTTGTGGACTCCATTTGTTCCGCTCCCCGCATTGGCTTCCCAGGCAACCGCATTTTAGACAGCTCGCAGGCTCGGACTCTTTCTTCCTATTTTGGCACGTTCGACCGGTCGTGGCATCGCTTATTCACCGACCCCCCTCAAATCCTTTTTCCCCTCGAACAGTCCGCGCATGCATTTTTCGATGACCTTCATCCTTCTTTTTCTGCGTCCTTCCGGGACTGCACCCAGCCGACATCGTCTTTCTTTCCCTACGCGCCGCGCTCCTTTTTCCCTGAGGGCTCCTCCCTTCCCCCGTCGTTAGCGCGTCGCGTCGATTCTTTTTTCAGTCTTTTTATTTTTCCCTATAACCTCTGTTCGCACCGCCAGCGGGCACACTCCCTTTTACCTTTTCCCCGTAGTCCTGAAATGGGCCCAGCCACCGACCTCCCTTCGAATTCCCTCGACCCGCAGGACGTAAATTCTGTCTAAATCTCCCCTCAGAAGGAAGACATATCATTATTTTACCCAGAGAGTGATCTTACTCTGACACGGTACAATTTTAAAAGGCAATCCCCGATTGAGAGCCGGTCATGTCGACTTCCCGACGCACTAGCCGGAATGTCTTCTCTTACCCCGAGGCCTTTGCTTTTCAACCTAGCAGCATCTAAGAGAAGAAACCCTGAACCTTCGATTTACGGTTTTCCGAGGTCTTACTTATTTAGAGGCCTTTTCGTTCTACTTTTTGTTTCTCCTTTGATCCTTTGAATAACTAGAGCAAGGAGTTGACTCCGGCGGCTTCGTCACCCTCCTTTTTGCCCTTCATTTTCCATGAGCCCTTCGTCGGGTGGATAGAGAGTTTCGATTTGACTTTCGATGAGGGGCTAGTGATGGATCTTCTACGGATCTTATTATTTTCCCTGCCTCCACTTCTCACTTACCGCCCCATCAACTTCGGACCGCAACTTTCCTCCTGGTCCCCTGATACTGGACGGTTTCTCTCCTCCTCTCCCCCCGATCCCTTCTAGATTTCAGACTCGGGACCTTGCATCGAAGACTTTCCCAGATTCCTCCCAAGTCCGTGAGCATGGTGTTCCTGTACCTCTTGACTTCTACGCCTCGAAATTGAAAGTTCCCGAAATATCTAGATCTTCCAACTTTTTTTTCCTGCGTTGATTTGTCATGCGAGTGAGGTTTTTTTCGTTCCTAGTCAGTCGTTCGCTACGTGGGGCTAGTCCGCTTAAGAAAAAGTTTAGTGGGCCTTTCAGGCTTTACCCGTCTTCGGATTACTGAGTTTTGCAACATCTAATTCCTGTCCCATTTTGAGTTTACGTCAATGGAGACGACCCCAGGATTATCCCCAACTCCCTATGTCAACCATATTTTTTTTTGACTTCCCCAACCCCCCTGCACGCATTGGGGTCCATCTCCCTCTGCGGCGGCCCGACCCGAAGCATCGCTCAGTAAGCCTACCAGCGTCCCCGCTTTTTAGACCTGAAAATGGAGACTGGAGTGGCCGATAGCCCTTTCAGAGCTTTTACCTCGCCATTTATCCTGTAGCATCCCTTTTTTTTTCCTTTACCGCAAACCCAGATTTTGGGAAATGACCCTCCCCCTGTGAGCGGGTCTAAGTATAGTTTTTTCCTTCTCAGAAGGCCGCCCCCCATTTTCCTTTCTCCGCGCCCCAGTCGTTACGCCACCCCCCCCCCTAGTCGCAAAATGGGACTTCTTCGTATCTACTTGAGAATCGCTCATTCTAGTCTTCCCTGATACCTTGTGTCCCCGACGGGAATGAATTTTGCGTCGAGGGCCCCTCCTTCCTGCACTCCCCCCCCGCGCTCCTAATAAAGAGAGCCGTCGATGACGCAGTATGCTTTCTCCCTTTTTTTTGTATTCTCTGATAGCAGGTTCGGCGCGGTTAAAGTGACCCCTTTTTTTGTAGCGGATGACGTGACGATTTCTAGAACTTCTCGGAACCTGGGGCCAGGGATCTTTTTTTCCCTATCCTCCCTCTGGTCTGCCTTGATGAGATTCTATGACTGTCCCTTCATCTACTTCTTAGTCGAGGAGCTATCCCTTCAGGACCGCGGTTCCTTCTCTCCATTCGTGCTCTCTCTCGTCGAGTAGGTTTCGAGCAAATGTCCCCCCGTTCGGGCCTTCTCTCCTTTTTTTGTCAGAGTTTGATCGTAGTAGCGTCTCCCGACAATGCATAACCCTAGCCTTCCCTTCTCGTTCGTCTACCGTAAAGCCAGGAGAAAGAGGTCCTTGATAGAGTCCCCCCTGAGTCCCTTTTCTGGTCTCTCTTTTTTCCCATATTTGTTTTTTGAGAGTCTTTACACTTTCGAAGAAGGTTTACTTTTTCGCCGTCTTCGCGTCGTTCTTACCGGATTTTCAGGCCGAAGTTTAGACCGCGGCTTCATGTTCTCTAACCTAGTAGGCAATGCGAAGCAGTAGTCGTTTTTTCTCCTTCAGGCTTTTTTTTTGTCCTACTCCCAACGAGAGAGCTTCGTCCGGGGCCACTTGTACAATTTTTTTTCAGGACTTTCCTCCGTGATTTTCCCCTTCCCTGACCTCAGGCCTACTAAGTCATGAGCTGCGCGACCGGGCAGCCCTTCCAGACCTGAAGCCCTCTGTCAACGAGCTTTTTCCTTCCAGTCCCTTTTCCCTTTTTTCGTTTTCCCTCCCCACTCCGTAACGATCCGCTACACCCTTGTCCCCTGGTCCCGTCTTTCTCCCAGAAGTTCCCCCCTTCCCTGGAGTAAGAGAACGGCGTCTCGACGGTATTGATAGTTCTTTTTCTGCGTTTTTTTTCATCACGCTGGCGGGCTCGAAGTCTTGCCGTCAGGCCGTCATCCCCCCCTGTCCCACTTCCTTGACGACTATCCGGCAGAGCCCGGAGGCCAGCAAGGTGGGTCCTTATCTCCGAACTATTTCTCTAGGCGAAGATAGATCCATGGTCTCCCGTTTTCGCCTCTATACGTCCCCCTTCGGTCTTCGGATTTCCCCTCCCCCCAAGGTTCCGGAATAGTGTCCCCCTCAGGTCACCGGCCGACGGTTTCTCGTTGAGAGCTCTATCCGCCCCTTCCTTTGCTTCTTTCTCCCTCCATCATCTTTGGATCGAAGACCTCTGGTCGGCTCCTTCTCCCCGGCGGGCGGGACGCCCGGATTCGCGCTCTTTCGAGGCCCTTCCTTTTTTGTCTCGTCGCCGCGGGTTGACGCTTCTTTGAGACTACTATTCTCATCCGCTCAACGGACGCGCTGAAGAGAAAGTACCCCTTGTTTAAGGCAGGAGCTCTTCCAATTCAGCAGATCGCCCTACCTCCTGGTTTCTTAAAGGTAGACCGAACTTGGATTCTTAACGAGGCCATGGTACCCCATGCGGCCACCCCCGGCCCCTCTTTTCTTCGCGTCTCTGGAAACATCGCCCAAGGGTATCCCCCCAACGAATTGGCAGCCGTTATCTTTTCCCCCCCTCTTCTACTTCCTCCTCTCTTGAAGGTAAGTCCCGAGTCATTACTTTTGTTCTTCTGACCTCTCCATCCCTTTTCTCCTCGGCCGCGAGACAGAAGTTCCCCTTGCGCCAGTCCCCCCTCCTGGGCCCTCTTTTTCGGATCTTTCGGAGGCGCTCGACACCACTGCAGGTTGAGTTTTCCCCACTTTCCTCGCCTCGGTTGATTTCGGCGGCGGCAAAGTACTGTGACACAGTGCCGCGGTAGGATCTCCTCCGCTCCTCAAGAGGATATGAGAAGTCCCGGCTTCTCGAGAGCCATTTCCTCAGTTTTCGCCCTCTTTGCAGGTGAAGAAACATGCTTCCCTTTTAGGGGACTACTTTTCAGGTCCGCTCGAGTGATACCACCGGTTTTGCTTCTTTTCCGTTCCCCCTCGACTCCATCCCGACTCCTCGTCATTCCGCGTCGACCCCAGACGGAAAAGCTGTAGTCGTTCCCAGAATCCCCATCCCAGGCGGTTCGAGCCGGCCCTTCCGTTGCATCCCTTTCGAGAGTAGCGGTACCTGGGCCTCAGAAATCCTCCCTCGAAATTTTCCTGGGAGAAAATTTTTTGCTTCCACTTTCCTTGCAAGCTCTTTTCGGGCAGGATAGTGATCTCGATATTGGTTTATACTTCTCTAGATGGATCTGCCTTCCTCTTCCTTATTTTATTTCCAGGAAAGGTATTTCTGGCCATTGAGGCTCTACATTCTCCTTTGGAACTTTGCCCTGCGGTTTCCCCTTTCCGGTCTTTTCTTTTACTTCCTCGCCGTATCAATCCCTCGAAGGCGGAAGTCTAAGCCCTCGGCTCTTCCAGTTTTCCCTCGGAACCTCCAATCCGGAGGCGTTAGGATACGTTTTGTTCGCTTTTTCTGGAAGAATTCCTTTCCTAGTTCCTCTCCATCCTTTTCGATTCAGGTGAAAAGGCTAATGAGATACTTCCCTCGACATTGAGAAGGTTTTTCAGTCGGGCTTCTTCTGGGAGTGCCGCGAGGAGGACGTCAGTCCTTTTCTGCTCCTGTCAGCCCATGGAGGTGCCGGTGAATTGCCCGATGTTTGATAATTCTTCCTAGGTCGTTGTCCCTCCTTTGCCTTTTTTCCTTTCCTTTTTTGGCCTGGTGCGGCGGCCGAAGGCCTTTTTTCTTTTTGCAGGTCGGCGCGCTCTCCGGCCTTCCCCCCTGAGTTTTCGTCAAGGGCCAGTCGCTTCCGTAGACTGTCTTCCTCATCCCTCCACCCCCTTTCCTCGAACTTGGACGGCTACGGGTGCATCAACTTTTGAAATAAAACTCTGGCTGCCTGCCTTCCTCGCTGCTAGCAGAAGCACTCTAGAGAGGAATTTTGAATCGAAGTTTTCCTCGTAAAGCGAGGGATCCCCAAAAGGCCCCACCCTTCTTTTGAGACTGGTCACACCCAGCATAAAGGTTGACCCCTCAAAGGTTTGCCAATCCCCCCTTGTCGAATCTTTGAGGCATTTGCACCCCTCGTTTCTTTTTTCCGACGGTCCCCCGTTTCCCAAAGAATTGCCGCCCGGTTCCCAGTCTCATGTCGTCGGAGGACAGGGGTTCCACTCTTCAGGAAACTTCATAACGGGATACACTATACCTCAACAAAACTTACCCCCCTGCCGATAAGCTGCTGTAATGGCTTTTTAAATTTTCCTATTTTCTTTCAATCTATCTTCCAATCGGAGACTTGAGTCCGGATCTAGTCCGCTCTCGAATCGAGGTACGCGGCTAGGTTTCCATCCCCCTTTTTGCCCGTGCCTCTGATCCCCTTCTGTCCAGTTTCTTTTTTAGACCCGACCCCACATCTTCTCTTTTCCAAGTTGTTGTTGAGCTTTCTTTTTTTTATTTGGTTACTAAGTAAAGGACTTGATAAGAGGAACTGGCGGTCAATCAGGAGACGTTTGACTAGGGTTTTTTTCGGCCCTTTCGCTGCACGGCCGGCTGATTACCTTCGATCCTGCAGTTCCCCGATTTAGAACCGCTTTTTTTTCCCGCTGACATTCTCTCTGAAAACTGTTACGGTGAAAGCCGCGGGATTGTGCAGTTCTCTTTTTTTCCTGAGACCCGGGACCTTTGACACTTCTTTTGACCTTCCCCTTTCCCTCAAGCACCAAGAATTGCCAGTACAGGCTAAGCAAGTCCCCCTAGATTTTTCCTTCTCTCGGCCCCACTTCCCCCCCTTCTATCCCCTCCTAACACGATTCCGAATGGCGGTGCTATGCTTTGGATTTGCCGATGTAAGTCCCCTTTGGACCCAGTGACCCGGCTCCTTCCACCCCAACCACCCCCCCTGGTCCCGGCAGGTCTTGGAGACTGTTCTTTCAAACCGACCTGTCTGTGCCAATAGACTTTCAGCGACTTTAGGATCACTCCCCGTTTCTTCAACAGTCCCTATTATTTGGCACGGTGTCATATGCTGTTCACCCGGAGGCCTTTTCTTAGTGTTCAAGAGTTCAGTGTCTTTCGGTATACCTTTTTTTCTTTTCTTTCCAGAGTGAACTGATAGGTCCTTGAGCCTTCGGTTCTCGGTTCCCCCCCCCGAGACAAACAGGGCTCCGGGTCAACGCCCCATCGACCTCCCCCCCTCCGGAAGACATGTTTAGGTGAAACGCCCTGACCGTACTGACTAAGTTCCTCAATTCTCTAGGCCCTGCGCTTTTTCTTCCAGGCCCGCAAGGACGAATTTTCCGTAACGAATAGCGCTTTCCTCGGACTCCTCCCGGTTCATAGCTTATTTACAAGAACCTTCCCCTTACGCGCATTTTTCTCCCTTCCCCCTATGAAAAAGGAAATTTTCCCAGAATGGCTGGATTTTCTTTCTCCCCAGGCCTTCCTCCTGCAGAAATCCGGATCCTCACCTGGCTTATCCCTTTCTCTGTCTTTTTTTTTTTTCGGACTATTCGCGAGGTTAGCGAGTAGAGTCCTGAGTTCCGGTAAGGCCGATTTTCCCCCCCGGAGAGCGGACTCCCCCCTTTTTTTTTTCTTAAAGAGTCCCCTTTAAAGGATCTCCCCCTACGTCGCGACTTTGCTCCCTTTTACCCCTATTTTAGGCTCCTTTCTTCGCCCTTTTTTCTCCGACTTCTCTCCGAAGAGGAACCTCTGATAGACTGTTTCTGGGCCCTCGCCTAACCCTTTGCCCCTCAAAGCTTGGGCTCAGTTCTGGCAAGGTCCCTTCCTGAAAACAACCTATTTTTAGAGAGAAGTTTCTTCTTCTCTCCTCGATTAGTACGTCCTGGATTACCCCCTGCGCGAATTTAAAGGACACTCCCCTCCAGATCCCCTTGATAGACCCGAGTGCCCAAGCCACTTCCCTTATTTCTCGGGGAGTTCCAGACGCCCTTTACTCCCGTTGGCCGTTTGTTTCCTTTTTTGGTCTTTCAGCTTCATGAGACGGTCCCCCCAGGACTGGATTCCGCCACCTGCGTTTTCCTTTCTCACCTCCTCCTGTTTGGTCACTGTGCACCTTCATCCCTCCGCGGCGGGTTTCCATCGAGATTTCGTCCTACGGCCTTCAGCGTCGATGCCTTTAGGTCTGGACGCTACCCCCCCCGCCGGCCCTTGCCCATTGTTTGATTCACCTCGCGTCATGAGTCCCCGTCCCCCCCCCCCTTACTGTAGACCGATTGGTATTAGTCAGTGTCATTCCTCTCTGGACGTGCCAGACTCCGGCAGAAGACTAATCCCGCTCTCGACTCTCCCTTAGCCTCTTACGCTCACCCGAATTCTGGCTCCCCCCCAGACTTCCCCAGACTCCGCGATTGTTGGCCTCCTCCCCGTCCGCCGACTGCTGTATCTACGCCCTAGCGTCAGTGACCTTTCTTCGAGTCATGGACCCCCTCCGTAGAGATCTTAAAGGGTGAACTGGCGACTCCCGCTTTCTACCTAAGGCCAGTGCCGGAAGTAGCTTTCCGACGGCATATTCTTTTTTTTTAGTAGAAAAGAAAAACGTAGTGAGACGTTTGGAGCCCTATTTCTTAGACATATGCCCCCCTTATGATGTTTTCCTCCAGATGACGTCGGTTGCGTGAGCTGTGACTTCGGCTCTCGCCTAGGGATACGTATTCACCGCACGGGCATCGCGTCAAAATAGTTTACCCTTCCCAAACACCCCTTGCCTGAATTTTTTTCCTTCATAAATATGCCCGTCTTTCCAATCCCTTTCCAGAGATCCACTCTCCTTCGAAGACCAGTGGAAGACCCACCTTCTACAGTATTACCCTTTCGTTACTAGGAGAGGGAGTAGAGATCGCTCCGCGAATTTTTTTCCGCAAGGAGCCGTCGGCTCCCCCGCATTACTGATCCCCTTCCCCTTGTTTTCTTCGTCCAGCAGGTTATCTTATCAGGATATCCTGCGGCTTGCCAGGTTTCCCCAGGATTAGCTCCCGCAAGTCCCTCCCCGCGTATCGACCCTGCTTCGACTCCCGATATAGTCGGACAAGGCCTTATTCTGTCCTGTGGATCACCCCTGTTTCGGCTTCTTTTGGGGCCCCGCGGAGACAGTCTTCCCCGTCCGTCCCTCCCGTAGAGGAGAGACGTTACGTTCTTATATGATCCCCTTTTTTTTTCCTTCGCATCGGTCGATTCCCGAGGGAAAGTGGAACGTTTAGGTTTCTTCTTAGTTTGTCAGAACGCGAGAGCTTTACCACCTTTTTTTCCCTTTTTTTTCCTTCCCCCTTCTTTCGGATGAACTCAGGAGATGCGGTTTTTCTTGGCGACCGGGACCGTCTATTCCAGGCCTGACCGAAGAGCTTTCCTTTAAGTCTTTAGGGTCTAGAGATAGTTTCCCTAACGCTTCCCCGTAACTCCTTGAAGTCTACGGCCGCTTTTCGATCCCCGGTGTCCCCCGTCTTCCCCTTTCTTCATCCCCCATGTCTCGGATTGCCACTGAAGAGGTTGATCGTCTTTTCGTTTCCCCATGACCCTCTCGCACGAGTCACGGCCGTCGGACGACCCGAAGGTCCTTCCTCATCTTCCAAGCCGGGATTTCCGTGCTTTTTTTGATGGTTG
>Ga0179593_1538969_pt1 | contig 17980 bp, 22 predicted proteins | sample CZODoug2_1_08_16_FD_185931 | JGI IMG/M metagenome (GOLD analysis project Ga0179593, IMG submission 185931) | Vadose zone soil fungal communities from Angelo Coast Range Reserve, California, USA - CZODoug2_1_08_16fungal (PacBio error correction) | ecosystem: Environmental > Terrestrial > Soil >... | reverse complement strand
CGCACTTCCTTCTGGTCCCTTTCCTTTTTTTCAACGTTTTTCTGCACCGGCCCTTTCTTACAAGTCCCCCCTTACATGTAAACAGAAGATATGCATGGGTTCTCAGGCCCCTTATCAATCTGCTTTGAATTTCTTTCTCCTAGTTTTTGTATCTTTTTTTCAGTACGGGGTAGATGACGCTCCCAGGTTTTCCCCTCTCCCCAACCGGGGTCGACGCCTTTCCCATTTCCTGCCACATTCAGGAAAGAGACTGCGAAGCGACCCCCCCCCCCCCCCCCCTTCCTGATAGTTTTTTTGGCCGTTGTCGAGATCGGGTACTTTTTTCTCCAAGCAGTTCCGTGAAGCGGTTCGTCCGGGGGATACTTAGGAGGAAAAAAATCAGGATCCCCTGAAAGATTTCGAGCTCCCCCGGAGAGAACCGCCAAACAAACGAGCGTAATACGGCCTTGCGGTCTGTGTCCTACCGAAAAGAGAGTCCCCCAAGAAGAACGTCTTCTTTTCCAACCAGATGACAACCCCCCACCGACCACTCCCCCGCTCTTTTTGCGGTTTCCCCTTTTCTCTGAACGCTGCTTTCGGCTTCGAAGCCCCCCCTCGATTCCCACTGCCTAAATCTAGCATCGAAGAAGTGATTCCTGGTCGCGGCCCTATTTCCCCTTCCGATCGAGGCTTATCCCTTTTCTAGCCCTTTTTTTCCTTGACTCCCACTTTTTTCGTGCCCAGACGACAGAAGTCCGAAAGAACCACAGGAATAACCCTGAGCCTTCTCCCCTTTTTCCAGGAGCATCTTGTGGAGCCCTCCCTCTTTCAAGAAATTTCGAAGTTTAGACTAAGGAGGTGAGACAGCATCCCTTATCCTAGGGGCCCCCTTTCCCCCGTTCGTTTTTACAACCTTCTGCAACCTCCTTCTCTTATTTTCAAGGTCTTACCCTATTACAATCAGGAAGAGGCGAAAGTCTTTTTCGTAAAACGCGGCCCTATCCCTTTAGGCCTTCGGTTTATTTTTCTTGCGCTTTTTTTTCGGCTCGTGGGGCCCTCGGCTGTATGATGGTTCATTGTGGCTTTTGCTCCCCCCCCCTCCCCCTCTTTCTATCTGGCTCTTTTTTCTTGTGACGCCCTTTTTCCCCTCTTCTTCGGCCTGAGGCTGGGAAATGAAACCAGATACTCCCTCTCATAAGTTCCTTTTTTTGTTTCATCTTTTTTTCTACTTTCTTGGCCCATTCCCCGCGTGACTCCCCTTTACGAGATCAGAGAATCGGAGTTAGTAAAACTACATGAGTTCCACCCCTGATCGATCGCCTTTCTTTGACAAAGCCTCTAATCATTTCCCGTCCCGTTCTCCTTCTCTTTCCCTCCCGAGTTTTGACCCCTTTGATCCATGATGACCGCATCGGCATTTTACCGAGATCGTGGCGAGACCGGTTTCGTCTTTTTTCTCTCTATCCCCTCTTTTAATCCATCCTTCTTTTCTTTTTCGTCTGAATTTTCTTTTAACCTTCTTATTTGGCCCCAAGGACGGGCAACAGTGCAGCGCTGTTTTTTCTTCCCTCTCAGACCTTTATCCCTTAACGCTTTCAGTGTATCTTTTTCTTACCTTCTGGCTTTTTTCCTGTTTTTTTGTGGCGGGGCGTGTAGTTATCGCAAGATCAGAGTCCTTTTTTTACTCTCCGATTCCCCGCCCCTTTGGTAAGGAATACCGAAGCATTTTCAGGGAGCCGCTAGTTTGAACCTCTTTTCGCAAAGAACCTTCCCTTTTCCCAGCCCGGTACAAGATGAGGATTCTATTCATTTCTTGAGGATTATTGGTTTTACCCCTCCCCCAGAGGTCCATTTTTTTTCGGGAGTCCTTCCCTTATCCTACCGTTCAATTGTAGAGAGCACCCCCGGCGATTGAGGAGGACCCGTATCCAAACATCCTTTTTTCAAACTCCCTTCCCTTCCTCACTTTTAAGTCCCCTTTTAGAGAATTAGGTAGGAGCCTTTTTTACGCGTCTTTTTCCTGGGCCTCGTTTCCTTTTGGGAAGCTTCTCCCCCCTTGGGACTCTTCTTTATCAGTGCAGAGTTTTTTCCTCCTTCGTCGGCGAACGTCCGGCAGCTTCCCATTCCTTACCCATTTGGGGAGGCTCCCTTTTTCCCACGCTCTTTTTTCTTCCGCTCATGGGTTTAGAGGTCATCTGTAGATGGATCCTTCAGGGCTTCCGAAGAGAGGTGCGCGCTCGGTATATTAGTTTACGACCTTCCCCCCTTTTGCGATCCCCCCCTTTCCCGACTCTCTTGACCATCTGCTCTCTTCTCTAGGATCTGAGCGGACTAGAGTGGAGAACAAGCGATTCCTTCGATCAGCCGTTTCCCCCCCCTTTCCGACAAAGTTTCGCGGATTTTTTTCGATTGTTGGTTGACTGTGGTGTTTTTTTTTTGCCCCCCCTTAGAAAGACTTTTCTCTTTTGCGCAAGGAGGAGTAGTAGGTTGTTTCCTCCCTTTTCCCGACCTTTTTAGGTTTTTTCTGCGACGGTGTTCTTCTCGATCCGTAGTGGAGGCGGTCTGCAGTGTGTTGCGATGCCCATATAGCGAGTTTAGCGTCCCTTTTTTTCTTTTCTCATCTTCCCTGTTCTGGATCTCCTCCCTGCATTCCCCTTCGCTTTCTTGGCGGCGTGCCTCTGTTTTTGCGAGCCGCTGGATTTGGCCTTTTCTTGTATCGGCCTTTTTCACATTTCTTTCTCATTTCTTTCCCCTGTTTTCAACGAGCTCCTCGCGAAGTGGTTATATCACTTTTCCTTTCACGTTCCGCACTGGCCTTCGGTCGGCTCTTTTTCTTTTACTGAGGTCTCCCCTATGAGATCTTACCTATTCCTACTTCTTTTTGTGAAGCGACAGGACTCCATTGTGGTATTTCCCCCCCCGAGAAGACCCCCCCCCCGGGCGTCAGACGAAGGCGTCGTAAATTTTGTCCTACCCTTCTCGTTGTTTTTTGAGATTCCCTTAAAGGGATGTTTCCCGCATGATCTAGAGGTCTTTTTTATTTTTCTTTTGCTTCTCATCTTCTTTAACTTCCTAAACCCTCAAGGTGTTAAGAGGATAGAGGCAATGTGATCAACTCCCCCGCCTATATCTCCTCCCCCCCGGAGCTCTTTTTGCCCAGTGTGTCTGAGCTTGGATACTTAGCCGAGCACCTTCACCGGGACCCCCCGAGAAGAGTCGCTTTTTTCTTCCTTCTTGGCCTAATTGAACAAAAGCAGGACGGACATCAATGTGTTCCATCTACTCCAGCCACGGTATTTCCGGTTTTAACTCTTTCCCGAAAGAATCTAGAACAAGAGACGGAATTCGTCCTTTCGACCCCCAGCACCATCCCCCCCCCAAGACTTCACTGAGTCAGGAGCGATTTTTTTCTCTTTCGTCACCCTGAGGCCCCCCCTTAACCCATCCCGCCAGTAGTCCCTACGGACATATAATAGCTTATACTCTCCCTATAGATTCCTTAGGAGGCCCATTCTTAGACCAAGCGGTCGGGGGGGTAGACTCAAACAGGAGTCTTTTCTAGCATCCCCGTTTCCCCATTTGATATTTCTAAGCTCCTTTGAGTTGTCAAGGAGAACGCCCGAGATTAAAATGTGCGCACCCGCCTATCCCCCTGCCCCTCACTCGAGTATACCCCCCAGTTTTTTTGGCACTTCGTTCCCCTGACCCGTTGTTTATGACCAGAAGTCCTTTGACCGATGTTGGACATAGAGAAAACGAGTCGGCTATCCCGCTCCTTACTTTTGTGAGGCCCTTCCCTGGTAATCGGGTAGCGCTGACCTTTTTTTTCCCATTTTTTTTCCCGAGCCCTTACTTCCGGTCCCCCCGGCCGGCGTCGTTTTTTTTCCCGTTATGTTCTCCCCCTTTGTTCCCCACTCACCCTCGTGATCTTCACCCTGGCCACAGTTGGATCACGGGGCTGAGTTTTCTATGCTTCGGCGCACCCGGATTTCGGCGGATTTCGAACTGATTTCTTTTCCTTTGTCATTTTTGCGCCGCTTCGGGACTCGCGACCTCTTTTTTCCGCCTCCGGCTCCACTTTTTTTCCCAAAAATTCTGCGCTTACCCCCCATGCACCTTTGAGATCCCCCCCCCCTCCCTCCCTTTTCTTTTGGGCCCCCCCCACTTCTTCCTTTCTAGACCCTTTCCCCCTTTTTTCTATCGTAATCCGCGCCTCGGCGCGACTACGTGCAGCGTCCTTGTCGCCCCCCTCTCGGAGCCCCATTTTTTCGTGTGTTTTTGACTTCCCCTAGGAAAGATTTTTTTTTCGGACAAGCCGGCCGTGATGCGCCGCCGAGCGGCGGGGGTTTTTCTCGCCGCATTCTCAACTTCTTTCTGGTGGCTCTTCCCTCTCCCCCGGTTGGCCCTGTTTTTTTGTGGCTTCGGGTATCTGCTCATCCTTTTTGATCAGCGCGTCTTTTTTAAATTAAAGTCTGGCTGTCCTGAAGATTCCGAGTCGAGGGAGTTGTCTTTTTTTCGTGTTTTTTTAGTTTTCGGTGGCTTGGGCGACCCTCCAAGACGGGGTCTGGCCGTAATATCTAGGATAGGGTCGTGTTAAATCCCTCCCCCCTCCCCTCTACGTACTTTCAACCCGCGATTTTTTCCTTCGGAAAGTCCCGTGGTCTCAATATTCATGCGTCTTACCTTTTGTTTTTAGGTTTTTTTTTCCCCCCTCAAATAAAGGCTCCCCCCACAATTGCCGAACAAAGCCCGTATTTGCACTCAACATTTTCGAGGAGTTTTCGGTATAGCTAGGTTCCGCCGTCCGGAATTTTTGAGGTTGTAATTTCCCTATATTCGGCGCGGCCCAATCGCGTTTCCTGCTGGGTTACATAAAAATAGAGATAATTCTGTATCCTGTTATGTTCTCACAATTTTTCGGAGGCTTCCCATGTCGAATGTCGGAGATGAGTTTTCTGTCCTTCCTGTTTTTATTTCTCTTGCCCTTCTCCGTTTACATAAAAGTGTAGTCAGGATCAGTTGTCATTTGTTTTTTTCCCCGCCCTTTCCCCCGGTCTTCGTTAAGAAGTTTTTCTCATGATGGTGAGACCTTTGAGGACTCTTCCCCGTCTTATCAGATTTTTCTACGCTTTGACACGCGTACCGATTTTTGTATAATCCCTCTTCCGACTGCCCTTCTTTCATTCGAGATCTTCCAGATACTTTCCTCCGATCCAGCGAGCGCGGGTGGGGTTTTTTGTGGAGGATGTTTTCTGTCGGTTTTTTTTACCGTCGAGTCTCTTTTTTTTCTTCAGCTCTTTTTTTCTCAGCCAGTGAGCGGAAATTTTTAAAGTGTGGGGAGGAGTGTAGTGGTTGTGACTACACGTTTTTGATCTCTGGAGTCTGAGGAAGACATATGTTCGGGCTCATGCATTCTAGCATCCCGAATTGAAGAGGAAGACTGGCCTGAGTCTTTCTATGAGTCCGTGATCATCTTCTCTTTTTTTCTCCCTGGAGGTTGTGCTCTGTGAAGGAGAGACTAGATTTTTCTGGTGTTGCCATAGCCCCTCCGTACTTCCCCACTAGAAAACCCGGGCTCTTCATTACGGAGGAAAAGAACGTTGAGTTTTCTCCTTTTTTTTATCTGGCGGCAGCGGCCTACTATTACCATGGACTCCCCCAGAAGTGTGAGGCTGAAGAACAGAATGAGGGCGCCAAACTAACCTCAATTTTTGTCTGAACGAACCCTATTCTTTACCGAAAGCACAATTTTTGGTATTAGACGACGAACCATGTCCCTCCTTCCGTCACCCCTTCCCCCGTACCCCACAAGCAGAGTTTTTTCTCAAATTATAGAGCGAGGGGCTCACATAAAAGATGATTGTTTTTCCCTCCGTTAGACCATCTTTCTTAGCGGTTCCCCGGAATCTCTCAGGAGGGGAGTCTCATTTTTTTTTTTTCAAACTTCAAACCACCCCCCCCAGTGGTTTTCCTCTTATAACGCGCCAAAATGGCTCCCTCCGCCCCGGCGCCGACCTTCTCCGTTCTATCTCCTATATTTTGATTTGTCGTTCGATGCCAGAAGCCAGACGTTCGATTTGGGCAGTCCTCTTGCTCTCCCCCAATTCCCCCGGCGCCCAGCCAATTTGCCTGCAGAGCTAAAGTTTGACAACCAGCCCCCCCAGTCTTTTTTTTTTTTCAGGGCACCCCTGTGTCGACGATCTGGCAATACGCTCCCCCCAGATCCTCCTTAGTAGCGACCGTCGACAAAGATGCCCCCCCCACTTTTTTCCCTCTTTTGATCTCGACTCCTATGAGATTTCCGCAGATTGGTTGCAGCCACTAGATCTAGCCCCCCTCGTTACCCACCCCTTGCGACATTAATCTACATCTTCTCTTTTTTCCCGCAGCCCCCCTCCCTATAAGCCTGCGGATCTTTCAATCGCTTTCGCTAGTCTTTTCCGGAACGCCAAGGTTTCAGTCGCCATTTCCAGATTTTTTCTTCTAAAGACCTAGTACCTCGCATTCCCCTATTAGGCTTAGGGGAAAGTTCGCAGAAAGATGACCCCCTGTTCGATCTCTTGTATCATATTCGCTAGAAGTACCTCCTGAGCTTTCTTCCGAGAGCACATGCTAAAGCCCCTCAGAACTCTTTGCTCCTACGACCTTTTCTTCTTTTTCCTGACCGGTCCCATGAAAGGTGATGGTCCTTGCGACGATCCCTCTCCTGTCCGACCGTTTACGGGTAGTCGACTTGTATTTTGCGATTTTCTACTGACCAATCTTTTTTCCCCCGATCAATTCATCGTGCCTTTTATGACCGGGACAACGTCTTCACGGGCGCTTTTCACTGACTTTAGGCTGTTTCCCCCGGATTCTTTTTTTCGTGTGCCCCCTCTCAAGATTTCCTAAAGATCTGAAGAAGGCCGAATAGTGTTTGACCCTCCCTTTCCCTTAATTCTGGCCCTACCACTCAGTGCCTTCGAAGATCTCCCAGCGACTCGGCTCAGTCTTCCCCTTTTTCTTCCACGCTTCTCTTCAAGATTTTTTTTTTCTATATGGCCTCTCCCCCACCTAAGCCTCCCCCAAACGACCGTGGCCCTAGTTAGAGTTTTTTCAAGAGTGATCTTTTTTTTTCTGCCCCTCTTTTCAAGAATAGCTTTTTCGGTTTTTCCTTTTTGGGCCTCCCCTCTCCTTGAAAGCCAAAAGTACTTTTTATCAATACCCGTTGTGTTTTTTTCTGAGAGATTTGGGGCCGGAGCTTTTTCTCCCTTCAGGTGTGCACCGTGCGAGCCGAGAGAGAGTGTCTCTACTTTTGTGTCTTTTAAATAATCCTTCTCTAGTGTTGATTTTTTCTCCCGATCGGATGGAGTAAGGAGGTTGTGATCGGGTCATCTCATCACCCGACTTTTCCTGCCCTTTGTGTGCTCCCTTGGACCTTACCCCCCGTAAGACGAAGTAGAGAGCCGGATTTTTCATTCCCATCCTTTAGTACCTCCATCTTCTTAGCGTCCCCCATGAAAGATTTAGTCTATTTAAATTCACTTTCTTTTTCCCCTTTCCTTCCCTCAAGACAGCCGCCAAGCTCCCCGATCTCGGCTTCCTCTTCCCTGCGAATGAGAAATAAGAATGTATCGTTCTTTGTTTTAACGTCGAGTCTGCACATCCATGCCATTTGACAAAGAATTCCCCGGAGTTCTACCTGTAATACACGTAGAATGTCTAGAGGGGACTTTTTTTCTTCTTTGTGTAGAGATCACTTTTTCGCGTTTTTTCCAGTTTCTCCCCGTTTTGCGCTCCTTTCCTCGAATCTTGTTCAGCCCACCCCTTACTATCTTCGAGGCTCCGGATTAATTTTTTGTCTTTTTCTTCCATTTGGAGGTCCCTGCGGCGCAAACCGGGGAATTTTTTTCGAGGAGGCGCCGCCCCTTTTTGGCTTTCCTTCGTGTTTTCTCGATTCGTCTTGGAGAAGCCTGTAGGATTCCCGTGCTTCCTGGATCTCCTAAGATCCGGATCCCTTCCGGGGGCGGAGGGACCAAGACGATTACTTGTGAAGCAACGTTGCTCCTTTTACCTTTGCGTTGGAGTTTTTTTTTTTGTCCTCTCGTGATGACTACGCGAGGGTCGGTGATTGATATGAGGCTTTCCGGTTTTTTTTTTCAGTTTTTTCTTCTTCTGGGTGTCAGGGTGGTGTTCAGCTGTGCATTTTATCACTTGATAGGAGAACGCATTTAGCTGGGACGATTCGGTGGGCTCTTTTTACTTTTGGAACCCCTTTTGAATTCTGTGTTGAGGGGTTGTTTTCTTTTATGGCTTTTTCTCGCACTTTTTTCCTTAGGATCCCTTTTTTTTTTGGAACCCCCCTTTTTTTCTAGACTCCGAGACTTTCTTTCTGATCCGTTTCCTTCTTCGCCCTCCCTAACCCTTTTCGTCAAGCTCTGGATTATGGCTCCCTTGCGGGGATTCGTGTCCGAATTCTACTCTGTTTTGTGTTTTTTTTCTTCAGGGTAGAGGTGAGATAGGCCCTCTTTGAAGTCAGTAATCAGCCTCTTTTCTCCAGACAGTTGTATTTTCCAGATTCCCTGGCATGTGCGCGACGGTGAGAATCCCCTCGGCAGTGTTTTCCTCGGTACCAGTCACGGCACCCCTCATTTTCTTTCCCTTTTGTTCAGACTCTTCTCCCTTTTCGTCCTTGAGTATTCTCTCTTGACTTCCTCCTCGTGGATGGTGTTGTCTTTTTTTAGCCTAGCGTTCTCCCTCCTTTTTTCTTATTTGGACCGCCTCCAGGTTTTTCTAAGCGGCGTAGGGCGTTAACAGTCGCCCCCCCCAGCATCTGATGTATGGCCCCCTGCCGATTTTTCTTTTCTTATTCCTTTCTTATCCCGTTACTCTTTAGAGACTTGCAGAGGGGATCCACGTAGGGTACCCTCCTCATCCTTCAACCCATTTCGGGAGCCTTTTTGAAGGTGCCCTCCCTTCCCTCGAAAAGACCATCCCCGGCCGAGAAGAATGAGCCTGAACATACTCCCCCCCCTCCCTTGAATTATTCTTTTTGAGACGAAGCAGCCGACGGATACCGTTTTTTTGGCTACATGACAGATATTCCCAACCCCAGGCATCTTGCCCCCCCCCTGTGATTTTTTCCCATTCACCTCGGGCGCCGACACCTCCACTCCTTGCAGCTAACGGGTAGAGAACGCAGCTCGCGAACAAAGTTCGTAGTGTTTCTCATCTACTTTTCCACCCCCCCGCCCACAATTCCCCCCAAAGCCGCCCCGCATAGGAAGGATGCCTCCCCTCTCCCTCCCTTTTTCCAGACCTCCCTCTTCCCCCACATACAGTTAGTCACAGTATTGCGACGTAGTAATCTTTTTTACTGTTTGCCTTACATACCCTCGCGGTCCCTCTCTGAGTCCTCTTTTTTGATGAATGTGGCACCGGCGTCGCATCGATATCATTCACGCATCCGACCTGTTTTCCTTCCAGCCTGCCACCCCGTGTGATTTTTTTTCTAATCCTCCCTCGAAGATTCCCCTGTGGAGTTTTAAGACGAAGAAATGTTGTTGCGGTCGACGCCTGCCCTTGGCTCTCAGGGATCTCTCTTCTTCCTTTTTTTCCCTCTCTTCGCCCGCTGCGCTCGACGCAGCTATTTTTAGCGTCTGCAACGTTTCTTCTCCAGGACCCCCTTCTCAAAGACCTTGAGCGACGTTGTAATCGGCCTGTAGTGTGAAATGGTCCTGCAGGTTTTCTTGGCCCTCTGAACTCCCCCCCCCCCTCTGGTTTGTTCACCCTTCTTTCACTCTCACCAGATTTCTCGCATGGGCACACCTGTCCGGGGGGCATTCCCCTCCCCTCCCTCTTGCCTCCCTAATCCTGTACAGACGACTTACCGCGGCTGACTCAAAATCAGACCTCATCCGGTTACTTTACCTCAACGTAATTTTTTTTTCCCCCCCCCAGTCTCTCAGGTCTTTTTGATTTCCACTTAGTGGAGATCGCCATCCAAGCAGATATCGTTCGTCCCCTACCCTTTTTTTCCCGATTTTTTTTCCGAAGACTTTCTCTTTTTTTGATACACTACGCCAGACCAACAGGCCTACTAAGTCTCTTTTGGCGATCCTCCCCTCTTGCCGTCGTTTTTTCTTAAAACCCCTCCTCTCAAACTCTTCTCCTCCTGCACAGTTGCCAGAGAGGTACTCAAAGCCATCTTTTGCCTCCCACTACCCACTGTTTGAGATCTTTTATTCTTATTTTTTTGTATCTGTTCCCATGAAAGAGCCAGTGAAGGCGAGACGTTCTCTGCCTCGATTTTTTTTCCTTTACCTGTCATCATTTCTACCTTTTCCCGATCCCGTCCCGAACCAACGGCTTTCTCTCCTTTTAAAGTTGTGTGCGGGGGGGTATCGCCCACGCCTCCCAGGGTCTTTACTTTCTCTGTTGGCCCTTCGACGACTTCCTTCGTCGCGGGTCTGTTCGAGCGACGCGTTTCGTGGCCAGTTATCTTTTTTGGATCCCCCCTTGATGAGTTTATACGGAGATTGGGTAGAGGTCCCATCCGCACGAATGCGGTCGATACGCAATCTTTTGGCCGTCTTTTGCTCACTTCTTAACTTTTTGGCTTTAACGTCGCGAACGAGCATAGGCCTTCAAAAGACCCCTTGGTGAAAACTCCAAGAAAGCTTTCTCTTCACTCCTCCCACCCAAGGCTGTCCGACCGCGGAGCCACGTTTGTCCTATTTTTCCTTTGGGCTCGTTTTTTAGACCCCCTACGTTTCAGCTTTTCAGTACCGTGATAGTGCGAGTGACAAGCGTTGGTTTCCGTTGGGGCCTTTTGTTACTCTATTTCTTTTCTAGAGTTTTTCCTAAGGTTCTCCGGTCGCAATGTCTTCGAGCCCCATTGGATTGGCGGCGCGCTTGAATATCTCTTTCCTTCGCTTCGAGTTTCTTGATCTCCGGGTTTTCCCTTCCCCGAGCGGTCTATGGCGATTTGGCCGGTCCTGCCTTGTTTCCCCATGACTTTCGCACTCTGAGCCTTCGACGGACATTTACGATGCCTGAACCTTTTAGTTGCCTCGTGATTTTTTCCTCCTTTTTTCTCCCCAGCTCCCTTCCCTCTTTTACGAGGCCCCCTAGCGCAGAGACTTGCTCTTTGTTGCGGTTTTTGCAATTTTTCCCCCACCCCCCCCCACCACCCCGCACTCGAACCCCCCTCCCACCCAACCACCCCACTTCCCCCTTACCCCCCACGCCATACCAGCCATGTGGTGTTCTTATACCTTTTTTTAGCCCCGTTTTTACCCGGAAGGGCAGGTTTCTTCGATTTGAAGAGATTCCAGTTTTGCCGTTGGGAGGGCGCGTTTCCTGTTTTTTTTGTAGCGGTAGCAGGTTCTTGGCGGATTGTGACATGCTTTATCCATAACTATCGCCCCCCGGACGTCGGAACTTTTTGTTCACGACCTTCTCACGAATCGAGATAAATTCGCTGTCCTTAGTTCATTCACCCCAGTCTTTTGATAGTGCCAGTGTCTCGCGAGCGCGGCTCCACGGAGTGTTTTTGATCCTGTTGTGATCCGTCCCCTCTTCTCATCTCCTAAGTTGTTTCACAAATGCCCTACGAGATCATTAGACCCTGCAACAGAACCTTTGGCCACTGGGCACTGGTATTTCCCCCTACTTTTAATTTCTTTCAGGAGTACCCTGGAAATCCTACGGCGGCAAGCAGGGGGGCCTTTTCGGACCCAAGCCTGCGGGTCATTCATATTATGCTCTTGTAATCCCTTCTTGGGTGTTGTCTTTTTCGAGAGAGCCGGCCTCGGCACGTAAATTTTGTCTTAGCAAGGACCTCTGGCCCCTTATTTTTTTTTCAGTTCCCCCCTTCAAGTCCCCCTTTGCGGTCATATGGGCGCACCAGAGCTCCTTCCCCGTTTCCGCGTCCCATACCCCCTCCGACTCTTGAATTTCTCGGAGAAGGTGATTTGAGACTTGGGTCTATCCGCAATTCCATCACTTTTTTGTTTTTATTTTCCAATAGAGAAAGATCCACAAGGTTGTCGGCGTCTTCCTCCCGACACACGTCCTCCCATTTTTCCGTAGCGAATGCCCTCTAGGGCCGCTGCACTTGGGCCCCGATCTTCGTGGCGAAGCTTCCGAAGACGGGGGGGGGGGGTGGTGGTTCCCTTGAGTCCTTATTTTTCCCCGCCATGGAATACTGGCAAAAAAATTGTGGCTCCCCTGGGCGGACGATAAAAAACTTTCTCCTCCTGAAACGCCACCCGGTTCTCGACAAGTTTCTCTCTCGACCCCCTTTCTAGCGCACAAGACCCCCCCTAAGTAGTTAGACTTTTCGACGCAGACCTGTCCCCACCCCTCCCTCCCTCAACCCAAACTGTCAGCTCTTACTGAGTGGCTTTTCGGACGGACTCGCACGCACGTGCTCGATCTCACAAAATTTCTTCGTCGCTTTTTTCTATAATCTTTTACCTCTGTCCTCAGGACGCACCCAATAGACCGTCGATCTCTTTACTCTCATCCCATGTCAGAGTCCCCCTTAGTTCAAATCCTCTTTTATAGGAGTGGGGACCCATGTGGGCTATTCTTTGCGCCATCAGAATCGTTCAGTTGAGTTCGCCCCGGTCGATTCCCCCTTTCCCCCTTTCCCCTCCATATTACTTTTCCCGTTAGCCCTTTTTTCGTTCCGCAATTGGATCAAGAGCAGTCTTGAGCCCATGACCACGGGCTACCCCCCCTTTTCAGACTTTCCAAGCTCCGGGAACCCTTCCCATGGACTAAGAGGGTTCGCGCCCTCCCCAATGCCTGCCTCTTGGATTCTACCTTGTACTCCCCCCGGCTCGTACTGCTTTGTCCTTCTTAGGGGCTTTGATTTTTTTGAAGCCGCAGGTGCGATCATAAATATCCCCCTTATATCGACCAGTGCCTTGCAACTTTCGGTTTCCCCTTCCACCCTTCGAGACCAGTGGCCGGAGTCGTGGAGGTGATGGTTCCCCCTCAGAACGATTCCCGATTTATCCTGGACAGCACTCTTTGTTTTTATGGTCTTCGATTCCCTCTTGCTTTTCCCCAGAACTCCCTTTGTATAGATTTTTTTTTTGGTTTTTTTTCCGACCTTCTCTTGTACACTCTCTGAAACCGATAGTGCTGCTTGTAAAGAGCCGGTGTGCTCGGAGTCCCACTACGCCCCCCACGGTCCCATCCCAGTTTCCCTATATTTTAGCCGGTGCCCATGTAGATACATGCTCCCCTCGCTATCTTAACCGCGCTCGTCCGTCATCCCTCTTGGAGACCATCCTCGGTCCCCCCTTGAATCCCAAGAAAGGTTGTGTTTAGAGAGAGGTGCGTCCACGGGAATCTTTTTTTTCAAGGACACCGTAACCCGGCGCGCCCTTTCTCGGGGATTCCTCCCCTCGGGGAATTTCTCCCCGACGGCTTTTTGTGGGATAGCTCCCCTGCCCGGCTCCTGTACCGGAGGTTGTGCGGGCCTAGTGCAGTTTCTCGTCCAGCTCCGTTTTGCACGCTCTCGACCTTTTTGGGGTTTTTTTTTCCAGGATGCTCGGACAGAAGAAGAGGTCCGAGGCTCTCTTGAGTCGTGGCCCGCCCCCGAATTGTATTCTCGCCTATGCCCGAGTCTTTTTGATTCTCTTTGGGCTTTTTTTTTCCCTTCCCATAAGAATCCCCCTTAAGAATTTTTAGAACTGAGGGAGTTTCCTCGGGACCACTCTACATAGCCATGTGACCCTTGTTTCCTAATCTTGGGTTTTTTTTTTTTGTTTTTTTTTTTTTTGTTTTTTTGGGGGGGTGTTGTGTGGGGTTTTTGGGGTTTTGTGTGGTTTTGTTTTTGGCGACGTGAACCCCCCTTGAAAGCCTAAGGATTTTTCCAACGCGCCTGACCCCCAGGACTCCGAAAAGACTTTCAGTAACATTTGCGCCTCTGTCCCTTTCTCCTTCGCCCTTCTTTTAAGGTTTCAGAATGGAAAGTGACGTCCGTAGCGTTCAGTCGCGAGTTGTTCCCTCCTTATTTTTTCGTTTTTTATCTTTTGAGGCCTCAGTACTAGAAGGCCCCGATTTGTCGAGAGATGTCCCCCCCCGTCGGACGTCTCGCAACATTCCCTTTCTCGTGGCCTTCTCCCTTTTTTTAACACACTACATATTCTGATATTCTGAACCTTGAAGCATTGGGCCTCGTTTCCCTATGGTAGATATGGCCCCTTTGATTCCCTCTATCCTTTTCTTCTGCCTCGAAGATCTCCTAGTAGGTTTCCCCCCTTCTAAGGGACCGCGAAGATGTCTGAACTTTTTCAGTTTGCTTCCATTCCTTTTTGATTTTCTTCTGACCTTTGAGATCTTCTCTTCTCGTATCGCCTGCCGGAGGCCTTGCCAGCTTTTCTTTTGTGTTGATTGGTGTTTTTTTTTTGTCCCTTTTTTTTTTTTTTGTTTTGTTTTTACAAGTCGGTTGTTGTGCGGTGGTTTCCCAGGTTTGTCTGAATTACTTTTAAGTGTCTATTGCTTCACTTTTTTAACAGGTGTGTGCGAGTCCTCATCATCGGCGTGTTTTATCCGTGTATCCCCCCCAAGGTTTCTTTACATGTCTTTGGTGTTGACGGACTGAGGGTAAATAGTCGAAGCTCTTAATTTCCAACCCCACCCACTAATCACACCCCCGACGTTCCCTCCCCCCCTAAGCCTCCTCGCCCCTCCCGGTTTTTGAGGCGCGTAAAATCTGACCCAATTCCTCTCTCGCATATCCCTTATCCCCTTGTACTTTCCCTTTTAAGGTAATGGAGCACTCTCGCTCCCTTTGAGGGTTGATTCCACTGGGACTACCCCCCGGTTATTTCTAGTCTAGCCGACTTCTGCCTACCAGCAGCCGAACGCCGTCTCAGTTGGATTTTCACTTAACCCCTCTTGTTTCGGCCTCGCCATCCCCCGCGCCTCCCCGCCACTTTGCGCTCCCACTCTGAGTTCCTTTTGCGTCATCATTGTACTCACAGGACCGCCCTCGGCGTCACACGCTTTTTCTCTGTAGAGTCCTTTCCGTCCTATTCCCATTTCTACTGGCTAAGTTTTGTTTAGTAGCTTAGTCTGTAACCGCTACCCTTGCCAGCCTACAAACACCCTTCTAAAACGACCCTGAGATTCAGGGGTCCTAACTTTCGGTCAAAGACCGTAACCGTACTCCGAATCTCCTCCAAACTGTTTCTTGGATTTTCCCCTGGTCTCCAACAACTTGAGTAGAGTCTTCTGTGATGATCCCCCCTTGAATTCCGGTTTGATTCTCATCACCAGTAGCGTTACTTGCCCCGCCCCCACACCCGGCTCCACTACCGGTTGAACTTTTTCGTACGCCCTTATTACTCATGAATCCCTCCTTGATAGAGGGAGCGGGTCTCGGAGCGAGGACCTCTTCTCACCCAGCCCCCGGGAGAGCGAATGAGAAAGAATTGAACACCATCAAAGCCGTTCCCCCACCCGAGCCCCCGCCCGTTTCGGAGGTAGGACGAGTCCTCAGGTCCGTAACATAAACAAACATCCATGACTTCGCACCCCCGAGCGCTCAAAAGCATCTTCCCCCTGGCGCAGCCACCAGAAATTTCGGGCTGCCAGAAGGAGTCGTCCAACGACCCCCAGGACCCGCGGTTCTAACAAAGTCGCGTAATTAGTAGCCTCCTAAAGTACACCCCACCGATTGCAAAAACTAATTTCTCTTTTAGCTTCTGAAATAGATCCGAAGCCTCTTTCTAGACCCCCCGTGGGGCTTAATTTTCTCGTGCCCCCCTTACCCCTTCAGTGGCCCATTTTCTTCGGTAGATGTTCAACCCCCCGTTCCTCACGATCCGCTCTCCGTACGGAGACTTACCCTTGCCCACTCTCGGTTTTTTATCTTCCCTGATTTCAGATTTGCAAGAATGTCCCTCCTTATTACCCGAATATGTCGTTGAACGTTACGCCCCACCTCCCCCCCAGCGCCCTTGCGAACTCCATGGCGCTTTTCATGGACCCGAGCGGAGTCTCCATCGTCTGACAGGCTAAGGGTTTTTCTCCCTTCCCCTGATAATGAGACTAGCCCTTCTTTAAATTTTTCCCTGTAACTGCGTTAAAATGTCTCGCCCGATGGAGTTTCCTTTGCAGACAAGACGTATACAGCCGCACCCATTTACGCTCCGGGGTCCTTCCCTGTAGTTTTCTTCGGACTGGGAGAATTATTTCCTGGGGCTGGATCACAGCACTGGTTCACAGCCTCCCATCTTGCTCCCTCACAACCTTTATGTTTTTGATCTTTTCCGAGAAGCTTTCCGATGAGCCGGTTTCCCCCTCGGATTCGTCTGTTTTCCCTCAAATTTTCTTAAGGGTAGGGTCCTCCTGGTCCCGAAATTCCCTGCGATCCAGCGCAGTACTTTTTTTACGCCTCCCTGTCTTCCCTAAGCTCCCCCCGTGAGTTTTTGCCCCATCATTGGCCACAAGTCTCCTCCCTCTCTGGTTTTTTTTTTTTCTTCTTGGACTGCCGAATTTCACAGGACTCCCCTTTTCGTGGCGGATAACCTTCCTTGTGTCCGTCTTTTCCCTGCCTGCCCTTATGATCATCAACCTTCCTGAATTTTCATTGTCTCCATCCTCGTCCCCCCGCCCCAGCACTTTTCTCCTTTTTTTAGACCACCTTTTTTTTTTTTTAATATTGACTCGTGGCTCCAAGGTCCTTTCCCCCTGCCCTGCGCTCCCGGAGAGCAGGGTGACGATTCTGGTTTTTGGGGCAGTTACGAAGGCGGTGATAGCGCCCTCTTACAGGCTGTCCCTTTTCCGGGTGAGATTGGGGTTATATAGATCATTTTTTCCCCCCCCGGCTGTTGACCCTTTCGGCCCGCAAATTTGCCTGAAGCAGTCCTTTTTCCGGGACTCTTCGGAGCGCATTCCCCGAGGTTATGGCCCTACTTCCTTAAGGCTCCTCACTCCCTTCTTTTTTCGCATTCCCCCGCCAGCATACTCCGCCCAGGACTTAAGCGATTTGGGGTCCTCTTCTAAAGGTCGCGTTCTCTACCACCATATGACCCCGCTGATTTCGGGTGGTGGACCCCCATGGCGTTCTCCCCGCACAACCCCCCCCAGTCGAGTTTCCAGGTCTGTCCCTGCAGTACACTTTTCCGGACTTCACGTCTCATCGGGTGTAGCCCTTGGGAAGCGTTTTCCTTCCAAGATGTACGCGGCGAGGGCTGGGGTCGCATGCAGCATTCGCTGTTGCCCACCGAGGGAGCCCTCCTTCTCAGGAATTTTGTAGGTTTTGCCATGGTTCCGGAGGTCGTTCCCTCTCTTTGCGGGAGCCATCTTAGGAGGTCAAATTTTTTAATGTTTTGGGTCCAAACCCCCACCCCCTCCTCGCCCCCGACTTTTCTCCCTTTCTTGATTTCCTGCTAGCTGTTCCTTTTTTCAGAGGTTATCATCTCAACGGTCTTGTTGCCGCTAAAGAGCCTCTGATGGTGAAGCCGTCGTGTCTTTATATGGTTTTCTGCCTCTCGACCGCAAGACTCTGAGGACGCTCGAGGGAATGATCATCTGAATGCTGCTTCCTTTTTTTGGTGGTTTTGTGCCCCGCCGGAACCCTTCCCGAAACCCTCCATTCGATCTGTGGAGCGATTGGCGTCTCCTCCCGGTCTCCCCCTTCAGCTCAGGTAAGTCCTTTTTTCTTTTTTTTCCGACCGTGGGGTGTTTGCCCGATGTACACATATAGCCGATCCCGACGGTCTCCCAGTATGCTGCGCTTCGAACTACCTAGAGTTAAAACTTCCCCCTCCACGCATCGGCACTCTTCTGCCGTTTGCTAGTTTCCATGTGGAGATTTGGTTCCTTTCTGAGGGGACGTGCGATGACTTTACTCCTTACATACTTTTCCCCGACTTACTCCGGGTTCACGAGCTCTCGGGAACTCCTTCTGAATCGGCAGGATCGCTCGAGTGTTGGATATCATCTCTCCTTCCGCGACGGGTCCGCCCCTTTCCCCCCGTGGTGAAAACGAGTC
>Ga0179593_1342396_pt1 | contig 17980 bp, 21 predicted proteins | sample CZODoug2_1_08_16_FD_185931 | JGI IMG/M metagenome (GOLD analysis project Ga0179593, IMG submission 185931) | Vadose zone soil fungal communities from Angelo Coast Range Reserve, California, USA - CZODoug2_1_08_16fungal (PacBio error correction) | ecosystem: Environmental > Terrestrial > Soil >... | reverse complement strand
CACACAAAAGGGCTCTCCCCCCACCACCCTTTCGCAACGACATGATCGCTTGCCCCGTGCCCATCCCCCCTTAATGTGGTATACCCTCTGCCTGCATTTTTTTTTTGCCTCGTTACCATTCTGGGCATTCCTCCCCCCAGTCCTTTGAGCCTCTTCCCTAGTGGGAAAGACGCTCGTGCAATTGCCATTCTCTCTTCTGGACCTTTTCTTTTGCAGGCCCTGGCGCATCCTACCCATGCCTGCATGATGTTTTGACCGAATACCTTTCCCAATAACGTACTATTTTCTGTCCCACGCTGTCCCCCTCGCTCTTCCTTTGAATTTTTTTTTACGTCGGTTGTTCTCTCGTCGAAATTCCATTCGCAATCTTCCCCTCCCCTTACCCCCACCCCGATAAACCTTTATTCTCAACCACGCGGCATTGCCTTTCCTTTTACCTTCCCCCTTTCATCCTTTTCTGTATCACCCCTTGCGATGGACAATTTAGCCCGCGAAGCCCCGATCCTTGTTTAGGTTTTTTGGTGGTCCTTTTCCAATTGTCTGGCATCTCAACTGCAGCCCCAACCCCCCCGGACCTCCCTCTGATCATTCCCTCCTCCGTCGTTTTTCTGTTACCCCCCCCCGAGGTTTGTATTAACCGGCATCCGTTCCCCATTTATTGTGCCCCCAAGTCCAGGTACATAAGCATTTCCCCCCCTCCTCGCTGACTCCCTTTCCTGCACCCTTTGACGTCTCTTATCTGACTTTGTCAACACTACCCTATCAAACTCGAGATGTTGTTATTACGTCTCCCCGGTGGACTATTTTTAATGCCTCTCTCCCCCCCCTCCCCAATCATCGTACTTGCCCCTTATAGCGCCCTGCCCTAAACGCGCCCCTTTCCACCTCTTACCATTCTTGCAGGGATGCCCGTAGTTCCAAATAACTTTTCTTGACTCCCTTCCTTCCACTTGCTTCTCTTCCCGCCGACCCAAGAACCCCCCCCCTTTTCCCCCCGGCTTTTTTCTCTTGATGCCCAAACCCCGCGCCAGTCTATTGAATGTGATCCATCCGCCATTTTAGTGGAGCTTCCCTTTTTTCTTTTTCAGTTTCTATACGCGCCACAAACCCAAAGCTTAATGCGTTCTGAGTAAGGTCTCAGCGAGACTGAATGTTTTTTATTTTCTCCCATTTCTTTTCATGCCCTAACTCCCACTCTCTTCCTAATCGGACTCTCCTCAGACCTGAATAGTTTGAACCCGCCAAAGTGCCAAAGCCTTTTACCCCCCCCCCCCCCACCCACCTTTTTGACAAAGCTATTCAACGTTTCCCACTCCAGCGTCCCTTGATTTTTTTCGGTTTTTTATTCGAGACCAATAAGAGGTCAGACAATTGATCTTTTCCTTGTCTCCCCCGATTCCCTTCCCATTTTTTTTTTACCTTCCCAGGTCCGTTGACCTTGGTGTAGGCCCCTAACTGAAGGCTTCCCGCCCTCCCGCCCCCCCCCCCCCTTCCTGCCACTGATTTCCCCACCCCTTCCTGGTCGATTTTGAGCTCGGTTAGGTAGAGCGTGTCAAAAAGTTTTTTTTTACTTTGCAATTTTCCGGCCTCTTACCGGTTCCCTAATCTCCCTTGGTTCTAGAATCGAACATCTTTACGGTTTCATAATTTTTTCTTTTCCTTTTTCCCCTTTTCTTTCCGTAGTTGAAGCATTTTTCCGATAGTGCCCCACGTTCCAACGCACATTTCCCCTTTTACTTTCAAGTAGTCTTTCGTTTTCCCCCTCGTACATTTTGACGTCTTACCTCCGTTTAATTTTCGTTTGCTTCTTTCCCTTGAAATTGGCGATTCAACCCTTTCTCTAGCTTTGTCCCCGGTTTTCTTTTTTTCGGTTTCCCCCTTTTCCACCGACCCCCCTATTCACTTTCCCCTGTGTCTCCTTCCTGCACCCAATGATTTGGTTTTTAGGTTTTCTTTTTTCTGAGATTAGAGCTTTTGTCCCCTTCCCTCTATCCTTGGGCGCACCCTAGCCTGGGAAGAGACACCTGATGCGAGAGTCTCTGCTGATACGGTAGTTCTATCCTCGTTACTAGCTTCTTCCTCGTCCTGCTGAAACTCTTGTTGCGCCTTCGGATAATTGTCCCGTTGCTGCAAGCTTACCTACGCAGGTCCTTTGATTTCGGCTTATGCCTCTAGTCACTATTCTTCGGCTACCTTCCCCCCGACTCTTTTTCTTTTTCTCTCCTGTCTTCTCCCTCTTGTCTCATGTTCAAGTTGTCGGGTGACAAGTTCAGATGTACCAGAATCACCCCATGCAGCGTGGCTTTTTCCGATGTCGTTTAACTTTTTCCCTTTATCGAAGGTCACCCGCACCCTTGATTTTTCAAGCGACTTTTCCCCGCCCCGTAGCTCTTCATTGTATGATCGCATTTCCACAACCTTCTTTTCTTTTTAGTTTCTCTCTCTCCCAGTGGTGACTTTATGAACCCTTTGTAGTCTACGTTGCCTTCCAAAATGACTCTGCCCTTACCCTCCCGCGCGACTTTGTAAAAAGTCCGTCTGTGCACTCCGTCGCCCTCTCTCTTTTCCCTGTTGTTTATCTCTTCTCCGCCCTCTTTTCCACTGCGTCCGTTCAATCCCCCCCCTTCCTCTCGAGTTCTTTTTCTCTATGTGGTGCCTTGCAACGTACCGACAACCACTTTTTGCAGACCGTACTTTGTGTCTAGCTAGTCAAAGAATTTTTTTTTTGTTTTCTTTCCTTCCTCGCACGCCAATCTCGTCCCCACATGCCGACACGGCTCAGGGTCAATCCCCGGTTCCGGATTACTTCCTCCACTTAAGCAAGTCGACCTTTTTTCCCGCTTCAGTCTCCGGAAACGACCACTGCTGTTGTTTTTTCTCCCGTTTTTCGAGCAGTCTTTTCCAATCCCCCACTGTCAAGGCGTCTTCCCCCCCCAACGATTTTGTTTTTTCCTCACCACTCCCCCTCTCCTTTTGGGGGACCAATCGGGACTTTTTTTTCCTCTTTCCACACGGAATGTTCCCACGGCAATCCCCTCCTTATCTGAGGTCCTTCCCACTGACCACAGGTAATGCCCTAGACATTTTAGACAACCATTCGTTCTTTTTTTTCGGAGAACGTCCCCTCGTCACCGTGATGCGACAACCTACTCTCCTTCTCTTCCCCGTGGTTTATCCCCACCCCTTGATCGTGTCCATCCCCTCCTCTGCCTGGAGTCAATGATCCCTCCCTCTGATAGTACCCCCGATCAAATGACCCTCCAGTCACCCCCCCAAGTTGAGCCTTCCCCCCCGGTGAAGTGCACTCAGTTGTTGTCTGGGTTAAATTTTCCGGGTCAGTCCCCACAATCCTCATTTTGGGTTGACCCTAGACCCTCCTTTTTCTTACGGGCCCTCTACTCCCCCAGTACTGCTGTAGGATAACCCCCCGTGATTGACCGTCGTACTCTGTCCCGTCATTTTTGTGGGTTTCCCCTTTCCCTCCTCTTCCCAGCGCTTTCATAAGGTCTCAGAAAATGTCCCCCCCCCCCTTAAATTGTTCAATCTTCAAGATACCCGAATTTTTCTAGAGCCCCCCACCCACAGTGGCATTTTGGCTTTCAGCTTTCGTCCCTTCCTGACGTGTTTTCCCCTCCCCGATCCCCTGCTCTCACCTCTAAAGTTATGTCAAGCTTCTCATTTTCTGATTGCTGTTTTCGTTTTCTTGGCGCAAGACTTACATGAGGTCCCGCCCCCCCCCTGCATCGCCCACCCTTTTTCCATGCCCATTTTGGTTTTTTGGGCGAGCACATGTTTTATTTTTCCTGCCCCCTTCTTCTTTTTGGCTCCCGAATAAATAATCCTTACCCCCCCCCCCCCCCAATCAGCGGGGGCGAGACTTTAGAGTTTGGACTGGAGCCATGGTTGGTTTGTACTTTTTACGTGAGTGCTCTTGCCCTTTGCGGTTTGGTTGCCCCTCTTTTCAGTTCTTTTCCTCTTTTCTTCGAGTTGCGTCCCTGCTTTTTGGCTTTGCTGCCAGCAGCTTTTCCTCAAGTCATTCTCTCTTGTACCTTAAGACTCCGCCTCTATTCTTTTCTTTTGGTATAGTCCCTTCAGTGCCCCCCCCGATCGGGCCCACAATGTTTCTTATGGTCTCCCCTACCCTTCTTCCTTTCCTTTGATTTTTTCATCAATCTCCCTTCGTTGAAACTGTTTCTTCGTTAGGCGCTTTGTCTGTCCGCCCTTTATTTTCAGCCGGCTCAGGTTAGTTAATTGGTATCCATTTTCCTCCGATTCTGCCTCTTTTTATTGCTTGAGGTGATTCTCTCTACGGGGAAAGGTGAGCTTTACGTTTTCATTTCATTACTTATATAAGTCTTTTCTCTTCGCTGGTTATTCTTTTTGCGTGTGTCAAAAATTGCGCCCCTGCCCCCCCCCTCGGTCCCTCATGTTCAAGCTTTTTTTAACTTCTTCGTTCGAAATTTTCTGTCTTGTCAATGACTGCTGTTCTCGCCCCCTTCGTCCTTTGATTTTGTCTCCAACCCCTTTTGGTGGACCCCACCTCCCCTTGGACCGTGGTTCCTTCGCTCTACGCTGGATGTTTTTTTTGATATTTTGATCTTCCTCATGGGAAAAATGTCACAAGCTCTCTTCTCTCCCTTATCCCTTATTTGTGCTAGCTTTCCCCATCGCCCATGTTCCCTCTCCCAGCTGCTTACTTCCTCTTCTCGTCACGCTCAGTTTTTTGCTGTCATAACTTGTTTTTTCCTGTTCTTTCAGATTGCTTTGGCCCCATTATTCGGAATTTTTTCTCCGGAGTTCTTTAAAACCTCCTTTCTAGAATTTTTTTTCAACAATATGGGCCTTTTTTGCGATTGGGCCCCTACTCGTCCACCTTTTTATTTCCACGTCGTTCGCAATTTCATTTCCAGTCCCAGGATGGTCGTCGCCGTGAATGACAAATCCCTTCCTTTCCAGAATTCCTCAATTTCCCCTTCCCCCGTCTGTGACACCCAGGGTTTCCGAATGTTTTCTCACAGTGTCCTGGCTTCTTGCCAGATTCGACAGCCCTTTCCCCACCCGGGGAGATTTGGTTTCCCCTTGTCTACTTGGACTTTTTTTAAGCGATAATCGTTCTGTCACTTTGTTGTTCAAGTCAGCCTGCCCCGTGATCCTTTTTTTCTTTCCTCCTCCCCCCGTTTTTTTTTTGACGCTCGATCCACCCCCCCTTTCTCCCTTATTTCTCCCCCTCCCCCCCAAAGTGCGAGAACATTTTTCTCCACCATGCCAGAACCATCAAGGTATCAGTACGCAAATCGCCCTCCTGTTTTGCATTTTTCTGGTCAAGTTCCTAAGCCTATTCTCCCTAAGTGATTCCAAAGTCCCAGATTTTTCAAAATCTTTTCCAGGCCATTAGCCCTTCAATTCTGTTATTCCGGCCCCTTATTCCTCGACCAGCTTTCTTTCTTTCTTTGACGTCCCGCCGTGAAATCCACGTTTTGACGAGGCCCGGTTCCCCGTTTTTCTTTCCCCAATTGCGCTTTTCAGTTGACGATTCTTTGTGACGTTTTCTTCTCCGGATCCTTCCTCTATAAGCCCCACTCCCCTGGTCACTTTTTCCCCATGTCCCCCAACACAGAAATTTTCATGTCGCCCCCAACCGCGGAATTTCATTGTCTCTCATTCTGCCGTAATCCTCATGTTTTAAGTGCAAATTGGCGATGGACACTTGGGCTCTTTCCGGTAGCGAGCCTTGAAGTTGGGCGTTTTTGCCCCTGATGGGCACATCTCCCAAGTCGCAAACCCCCTCCCATCCGCTGGAGCTAGCGGCCCGGCGTTGGGGGTTTTTTCCCCCCACCATGATTTTGAGTTCCCTTCCGTCCAGGACAAGTTTCTTTTTGCACCGCCGATTTTTGTTTTCCCCTAGTTCCGACACTCGCGAACGACCAATCTTTTCCCTTATGCCGCTTCTGACGTCTTCCTTTTGCAAACCCAAAGATCCTCGAGATCGGCTCCCCCGACGACTACGTTCTTCCATGATCTCGACCCCGAACACTCCTTCCTCCCTCCTAGTCCGCCACCCCTTTCAAACCCTCGCCAATACCCAGCGTCAATCCTCGGCGTGCTGACCCCAGTCCAATTCCTCCCCAGCTGCTTTTCGGCTCAAACCTTTTTTTTTATTTCGCCCCAATTCTCCACCCCCTGGAAACATGTTGCCCCCCCCGCCATTGTCCTGATGAAAAAACATCTCCAGGAATAGTTTGACTGATCCATAAGACCCAGGGTTTGGCTGTGGACCCTTTGATTTTAGTACGCCCCATACAGCGCAATTTTTTCATCTCTGCTTCGGACCCTCTTCATCTCGTCCTTTTTCGACATAGGCTGCCCGCCACATTAGTTCGCACGCTGGAAGAGAAGTTTCTGATTTTGCCTCTTCCCCCCACCTCCCAAGCCCAGCTCCCTTCCAGTCCCCATTCACCCAAACCACCACATTTTAGCGCTTCCTTCACACCCCGTCCCGCGAGCACCCTTTTGGACGGGATGGCATGGACCAGTCCTCGTTCAGACCAGTCCTCTGTCAGTGCTCCCAGATTCACTTTTTTACGGCCCTTCCACTTTTTTTGCCTTTTGATTTGTCCCTGTCTGCCCCCCCCTCCCCCAGACGGCTGCGCAGCCACGACGACATCCACCCCCTTTTCCCACCAAAGACAGTTATTATATGTTTGCCCTCCCCCTATGGTCGTCTGTTGAGAGGTGTTTTTTTCTTTGTTTCTCTTGGGCACCCCTTTCATGCCCTGGCTAGCCTTCCCCTGTCAACTGATTTTTCTCACTGTTTATGAGAACTTTTTCTTTCGGGATCCTTGAAAAAGTTTACCTGTATTGCGTTGGCCTTTGAGGATCTGTAAGAGCGGGCTGCCCCCCGCAATGCTGTCCCGTTCTCCGTTTACCTTTTCAGTTTCCCGTGGATTTTCGCTTTCTGTTCTACCGTTCTTTTTAGTTCGTTCTTTGAACCTTTCAGAATCAAACTTCGTTCGATTGGCACTGGAGTTTTTTTTGCCGTTCTGACTTTAACCGGACAACGTCTTCATTCCCCCTTGTGACGGGTCACCCTGATTGGTTCCTTTCTGGTTCAGTTTAGTTTGTTCGAGCAGCGCGCGCCTTTCCAAAGTTTTTACCTCCTCTTCTTTTTTCGAGGCACCCGCTCCATTGAAGTACTGCTGCGGTCCCAGTCCTTAGGTCGTTATTCTCCGCTTGTTCGCGCCGGAGCATGCTGCACCCTACTTTTTTTCCCGGCGGGCATCATTGGTTCGCAGATAACAGCAGATTGGTATTCATGGACTTTGGCATTTGGCCCAATTCACTGAATCGTTTTATTCTTTCCTTCCGTTCCCACCAGCAGCTTGTTATTGTGGCGTGCGTGCGCCTCCCGTTGGCTTTCATCCTGTTTCGTGTGGGGCTGGAGTCCGTTTCTGTTTCCTTTCAGCCGCCATGCTCCACTTTTCTTTTTCTCTTTCCTGCCGCGTTGAATTTTTTGAATTTTTACAGACTTTTACTCTGCACCGTGATATTCTTTTGTAGATTCCGGCTTGGTTTCAGTTCGCGACCCGCAACTTCGTCTTCTTTTCTCTCCTTACCAGCCACGGTGTCTTTCTTCCAACATTGGTGTAGTATACCCTTTTCCCATCAACCTAGCTGGTTTACCCCTTCCCCGAGCTGTCCTTTCCCCAAGTGAAACGTCTCTGCATCTTCTCATTTTATTTTTCCTCCTCTTCCTTTGTGTGGAGTTTTTTTTGCGAGTCCAATGGCTTGACGTTCACTTTGTCCCCCCCAGCGCGGAGTATTGAGGATATTTTTGTTTCCTTTCCCCGTAGACGCCAACATTTTCTAACGGCCCCTTTTTTTTTTCTCTCTCGCCCAGCCTTTGCTTTCGCGGCGCCAAGCCCAATCTCGCCTTTTGCGACTATTCCTTCTGCTTCCCCTTTGCGTATTACTTTGACCCTTTTCCGGCGCCATATTAAGTTCACCTGGAGACTTTTCCCCCTTAAACCCTCCCTTTGATGGAGTAACTGCCGACTGTTAAGTCCGCCAAGCCCCAAACTGGAACATTTTTTCACCCCTCTTGGGCTCCTCTCTCCTTCCACCGCTCCAAGCTGGTGGTGGGCCAAGAGTGCATGTACCGAGCCGATTTCCGATGACTTGGAAAGGACCCCTTCCTTTTTTTTCCCGCTTCGTTAGAGCAGCCCCGTGAAAGCCCTCGCGCAACCCCCCCATTTCTCCCCCCGCCCCCCCCCTTTTGAAGCCTTTCTCTCTTTCTCTAACCTTGATGAACTACGATAGCCTTCTAATTTCCCGAAGGCAGGTTCTCTTACAACAAGTTTCGGTTTTCTGATCGATCCGCTGACGGGAGCACGTTTTTCTTGTTAGAACCCTCTTCAACTGCCCCCCCCCCCCATCCCTTGTTTCCCTGTCACCGGTGACTTCTCATGTCAGTTTTGTCGGGTTAAAGTCCCCCTCAAACTTCCATACGTGGTGCCCTCGACGAAGTTTATTTTGCACTTCCCTTCTCCCGCAAATCCAGTTTCGCGTAGGAAAGACCGCTGTCAAATCCACGTGTGACTCTGCTTGACTTCCCTTTACACGTGTCCCAGAATTTTGAGGGCGGCAACCGTGCCCGCTCTTCAGCTTTTCGAAATGGCCCCCCCTCTTTCAAATTTGCAAGTTCCTTCTTTCCATTTTCCTTCGGGATCTCCGGCCGGGCATTCCCGTTGTCCTTGACGTACTCATAACCTGATCCCTTTCCTGCTCTCACAATCGACCAGGATGTGGAGGAAAAATATGAATCCTTTATTGACTGTCGTCGCTTCGCTGCAGAGGTCCTAACACCAGGCAGGGCCACCGTGGCCTGCGCCATTTGGCAGGTCCTCTTTTTCTCGCAATGACCCGAGAACTTTTTCCTTCCCCCATTTTTGATTTTTCTCGTCCTTCCCATCATCTCCTCCTCTTTTTGGATGATCTTTGCTCGGTTGGTAACGGAATTTTTGTGTTTTGCTTCCTGTGAGCTCTTTGCTTTTATTTGGGATGTATTTTTTCTTCTTCTCTCCGTTTTCTTCACGTTTGTCTTTCTTGGAGGGCTGTTGACGAGTGATCACCTCACCCCTTTTCGCTGCAAACCTTGCCTACGAGTCTTCTTTGAGTTGCTCTGTATGGCCTTTCTAAGGGTCCCCACGCTTGTCCCACCTTGGATTTTTTCAATTAACCCCTCTTGGCGCTGATTTTTTCATACCTTTTTTTGGAACACTGTTTCTTGTGCGGAGGTTGCGTCATTTCCCCGCCGTCTGAAGCGGTTTGCCGCTTCCTTCCTTTTGCCTCCATTTTGCCTTTTCGTCCCCCCCCCCCCCTTTTCTGACGCTTTTTGGCGTCGTTTCTGGTTTGTAGATAAGGTAAGGACTATGGCTTTTTTCGGGTCGCGCTTTTCCCCTTGACTTTCCGATCCTTGCCCTTCATCCGCTGGTTCTCTTGGGAGTGCCCCCCTTCGATCATCCTCTCCGCCTGTTCAAGAGTGACTTTCTGTTAAATTATCTTTCACACTGCGTAAGCTGCAGCGCAAATTGTTCCGACTTCCCAGTTACACCCAACCCTTGGTTTACCACCTCCCAACTGGCCGTTTTTGTCTTGCCTTTCTGTTTGCTCTTTTCTTGCTCGTTCAAATTACCACCAAGTTCAGGTCCTCTCCCCTTTTGATAGAATTTCTTGGCTAGCTTTTGTCCATCGCTGTTCTATGCGACCCAAGTGTCTAGACTTGCAGCTTTCTTACAACTTGCATCCCTTGTTGTTTTGCTGACTACCATTTTTCTTCGTTTTGGGGTTCCTGTTCGTGATTGCGCTGTTTCTCTCTCTGAATCGCTGACGAACACTCCGTTCCAAGGAATCTACTTCATGTTTTTCACACCTGGGAAGCAGCGTGTCACCCCACCCCTCTCAAACGGTTGGTGCCCCGTACCCGTTCGCACCCGCCCCATCTTTTTTCGAGTAACAGCCATTTTCCTTACACCACCTTTTCCAGCTTTTTGCTTAACTTCCCTTTTTCAGCTCCCCTTTTCCCTCGGTCGTTCCAACTACTTGCTTCTCACAATGCTCGGTATCCCCAGTATCGCCTGCACACGCGTTTTGTTCCCTTCATTTTGATCCCTTCACATGGTTTGTCTTTGTGGACCTCCCCTCTTCACTGTTCTGTCTTCCCTGTTTGATCCAATGATACATTTTGGATATCCCTCTTCTACTTGTTGATCCTATCACCCCGGGTTTTCCCCCCCAAACCCCCCAGTGGCGTGACTCACATCCGACTGCACCCCATTCCACAGAACCATGATGTCTCAATGTACGCCCCCACGCTTTGTTTTTTAGGGCTTCGGTTAACTATGGGTCCAAGCCCTCCCGTGTGAGCCTCCTTCTTTCCCAATCCCGAGTGAAGCCCACGGCCTTAGCGGTACCTGGAACCCCCTAGCTTTTCAGGCCTGGCTTGATCCCATCCCCTGTCTTTTCTTGAATTGCGAAGCCTTTGAATACCGTTTTGTCCTATTTTTTGAGTTACCATTTTGATTACCCCTATGCGCATGAAGTTGATCTTCCCTTCAGAAGGCTTTTTTCTCTCCGGCGTAAATTCCGCATCGACACAAGCCCCCTACCCGCAACATTACGAACAGTCACCCCCTTCTTCCCCCTTTTTGGTTCTCGTTTGAGTCCCCCCCCCACCGCGGTTTTCAGCTTCATCTTTGCCAGTAATCATGCTTGGTCGCCCTTGCGGATTACAAAGTTCCTTCTCCTGGCGATTCATCCTGAGAGATGCCGAGTTTTTAGTGGCCCAGATGGGTCCTTTATAACCTGCTACCCCCCAAACAAGCCCTCCAGGGAGACTCCTCACGGCAGTTGGGAGGTGTACCACCTTTGTTTAGGACCTGGCCTCCCAGTTATCTGAACAGCCGCTCCCGTTTTGAACATTTCTCAAGTTCGACAGACCCTAAAATTGAAACCTGCGGACCTCTTCTGTTGTCCTTTTGCAACCACCTCCACGGGCCTAACTCTCATATGAGTTTTTTTCTCCCACGACTTCTAAGGTCGTACATTTAAGCTTTCCCCCCTAACCAATCCTTCGTCCCCTGCCATCTCCTCAGTCCCCCTCCCTGCCCGAAACACCAGCGGCAGCGCGATATGCCCCTTTCACCCAAGTCTGCCTTGAGGCTGATAAACGGGATCTTTCTCCCAATCTTTCCAACGGAAAACCATTTTCCCCCAACCTTTTGCTCTTCTGCCCCCCAAAATCCCTCCGCCGGCCCTAGGCAGTTCTCCATCTCACCAGGGTGGTCAAGATCGTGGGGGCCATTCATTCTTTGAAGCTGCATACAGCGCAACTTAAGCCTCTGCTTTCAGTGAATTAAACCATTGTCAGCGAGATTTTTTCCAAATCCCCCCTGCTGCCCATCCCAAAGAAGAGTCATTTGCCAGCACGCGGGAAGAGACTTTTAGACTCTGACTCGGCGCCCAATACTTCAAAGCCTCTCACCGGGTACAAAATACCCAACAAAAAACAATGAAAAATGCTATTACCCGTCCCCACGCTCCCGCGTTGAGCCCAATATGTATGATTGGAGCCTCTTCCAGATTCCTAAGAGGTCAGTGAACCCCATGGATCCCTGCCTCCCCTTGATTCCCGTCCATGTACGGCAGTTTCCACGTAAGGCGATTTGTTTGTAGAGGTACCCATCCCTTGAGGCTGCCCGCGCCACACTTCTCCTCATGACCCCCTTGATTCATTTGGGCCTGCCACCAATCCTATTTTGATCTCTTTTCGCTCATTGGAGTTTTTCGTCGGGTAAAAACTTTTCCCCTCCCGCCGCAGTGCCCTGCCGATCCTACTGGTCTCGAGAACTATCTTACTTCATCCTTTGCTCTTTTCCTGGTGGGCATCTGAGGAAGCAGCTGAAGCGCGGTCTTTTCCAATCAATGAGTTACCAACGGACTTTCCGAGTACGTGTAGTCTTTGTATTTCCTTTCTCTTCCTTTCCTCGCACTTTAATTTGGTTTCCCTTGAAAATTTTGGCGTCTCCAAACTTTCGGTCGAGTGGCACGGGGAGATTTTTTTTTTATTCAGGGTTGAACATTAACCCTTCCAATCTTATTTCCATCCCTGGTTACCTTGCGCTCTTTTTTTTGTAATGGAGGTTCATTTGAGTGAGCCGCGCGCGGCCTTTGCTCACGTTTTTTTCGAGCCCCGAGCCTGGTGGACGATGATTTCTTCTTTCCCTTCTAATTTATCGGTAGTTAGCATCCGCCTTGTAGGACAGGCTAAGTCGACCCCCTTTTCCCCCCAGAATTGTGCGCGTGGGCTTGCATTTTTTTGAGCCCCGCGCTTGTTTACTGGATTTTATGTCCCCCCCACTTCTCTGAATTAGGTTTCCGTCTTGTCCCACCAGCAGCTGTATTTTTTTTCTCTAGTCTTGCGACACATCGTTGGCCTCCTGTTCCGGTTCGTGGGGCCCTTTCAATTTTTTCTCAGCCGCCTCTCCTCAGTGGCGTTTTTCCGTTGACTCGTGTGACCTCAGCTGTCTCGAATGTTCACCGATTATAGGCCCTTGATATTCCGCGACTTGAGCTTCTTTTTCTCCCTTTTCTCCTATTGGGAGTGTTCTGCGCGACCGTTTTTTTGAGTTCATTCGTTCGATCTCATACCAGCACTGTGATTTCTTTTGTCGTCTACGTTTTCCTCACCACTATAGCCCGGACATGATCCCTCTTCAGGTTCCACCCTTGGAACGTCCGACTGGTCATATCCCCCCCCAAAACCCCCCCCCCCCCCCCCCCCCTCATCGACTGGGAAGAAGCTCTTCCGTTTTTTTGAGATAGATCGGACTTCCGTATTACAAGCAGCGCGCGTATTTTCCGGCTCTGTCGGCAACGTTTTTTTACACACATGGTTTCAGAAATTTTTTCAAAGGTTCTTTGTGGTATATCCTCCCCTCAAGACCTCTTTTTGAGGTTTCGCTCCTGGTTTCCGCCAATCTCGCCAATGCCGCAGACTTTCCTGTCTCTTTGAATATCACCCTTGTCTCTTGACGCCGGGCACCCCCTTTCTAGCCAGCTTGAGTTCCCCCCTTTTCCTAAATCGTAAAGCCACTGCTGTTGCTGTTGCTTACGCGGCAGCTCACTGTCGCCCACTTTTTTTCCCCCTTTTTTGTCGGCCAATTTGGAGGGGCCGGACGATTCCTAAGATGGTGGACAAGCAGGGCACGTCGCCGTAGCAATTTACGCCTTATTGCACTTTTTTCCCACGGCCAAACTCCCCCAGATCGGCGGTAGCCGTTTTTGTACCCGGCCCATGAGTTTTTCCAAATGAGCCAGTCCGGCGCGGAGCCCTTAGCCCCCCGCCCCCCCCCCAGCGTATAGAGAACAATCACTCCTTCCTCGGAGAGAGGACTCCAGCAGTCTGGCTTTGTTCGTGCGCAGCGATCGCTACGTTTTAACTGGGTCCTTTTCGAACAAGGCTCAACCCTTTGCCCCGAAAGTAAAACCCAACTCGTTTGGCCCCCCCTTCCAAGTTTTTTGAATTTCCTCCCTTTGTTGTCGGGTAAATGTTACGATACTCCAATTTTGTCCACTCGCCGAGTTGTTTACCTACAAGGCGACTCCCTCAGTACAATCTCTTCTTCCCCCCAGTCCAGTCTCCCCCTCCACGTGGCCTCTCCCGGTTTTACTAGGGAAAGGTCCCTTTCTCATTGCGGGGGCACCGGGCCACTGCCTGCTTCCCCGGATTGAATGCACCCGCAAATTACGTAAAAATTGTTCAAGGATTTCACGTTTCAAGACTTCTGCCCAGTGAGACTCTGTACGTACAGCTTACGGCGGGAATTCGAAGTTTTTCTTCCGTAACCTCAATGAGTCCTCCATTATCCCCCTCCTTCAGGATTTTTTTTCAGTCCAAATATAATCCCTGGTGTGTTATTTCCCTTGGAGCCTTCCTTTGAGGTCCTTCGCACCTTTTTTTAGACCAATTTGCCATGCAGTACATGGCCTGTGAAATTTGGGTTAGATCCCAATGACCAGAGCCTGTAATGCACCTTTCTTTTGTTCTCGAATGACATCATCTTCCTCTTTGTCTCGGGCTCTTTGGGACGGGAAGTCGCTTTTTCATTGTTTTTTTTTTCTTTTAACTTTTTTCTCTTTGCTTTGACCGGGTTTGGCCTTTTTTTATTACGTTTCTTTTTTCCTTTCGCGTGCCTGCGGTCTTTTTGTGGAGGGCTCTAAGCTTCTCAAGCAATTTCGCTGATTCCGCCGCCATGATTCTTTTTCTTTCCATATTCAATCTGGCCCCCCACCATAGGGACAAACCCCCACCCACCCCCCCCCCAAACTTGGGATTAGGGATCCCCCTTCCCCTCTTCCTGCGCTGGATTTTTTCTCATCCCCGTTTACCATGTTTCTTGTGCGCGCTTTGTTCTTCTCAGAGTTATTAAGCCCCGGCTCAAGTTTTTAGATTTTTTTAAGTTTGACACTTGGCTCGCCGTTTGATTTTATAGGCTCCCCTTTTCGGTGTGCTCGATCCGCCCTTTGAGCTTTTTGGTCGCTCTTCATTACGCCCCCCCTTAGTCGTCGTGCGACAGAGGACTCCCCCTGATGGTCTTCCTGTTCGTGGTTTTCCCCCAAGGGAGAAGCTCCTTTGGGTACGTCCGATGTTCAATTTTTTCATTTTATCTCTTCCGAACTTGCTGATGTTTGTTTTTGACTTCTGGATGTTTCCCGCGACTTTCTGAGTGCCGCCGTTCAGCCACAAACTGTTGGTTACACCTTTCCAAACTGAGGTATGACCAGATCTTTGATTTTCTGTTTTGCTCTTTGCGCTGCCCGCATGGGTTCTGTCCAAACCCCCGCTCAGGCTCGCTACCTGATCGCCTTCGGTTTTTTCATCAATTCCCCGTCTATTCGCCAGCGGTATTGACGTCTCTTTTTCTATTCCCAACTTGATAATTTGTTTGCGCATTAACCCAGGTTGTGTGGTGTTAATGTTTCCTTCCCCTCCTTCTTGTGGCTTATATTCCGGTTAATTGCTTTGAATACACCGTCAGCAGGCACTCGTCAAACTCTTCCATATTTTTTGAAGCAGCGTGGGACAATAGTAAACCGTGATTGCGAGTACAGCAATTCCCCCATTCCTTGACAGGGCTGGTGTCCCAGGCGACCCTCCGACTTCCAGAATTCCCCGCTAATGTCCTTGCGAGCGGTCCCCTAGGTATTTTCCCCGAATGGATGCGCACAGTTTTAGTATGCACGATTTACCGACCGTCCTCCCACAACATGCGAGTGCTCCCTTGATACCTTCATTTTCTGGCCGTGGGTTTTTTCTATCTAGGTATTTTTTCACTTTTGTTTTTGAAGAAGAGATTTTTGTGGGATCCTATCTTTTCATCCTCCTGTTTGTTTTTTCTCTCGATCCCCCCCCGTTCTCATTCTTCTTTTTCAAAACAGCTATCGCTTGCCCCCCCGGCAATTCCTCAGGTCTTTCCATGTACGCAACCTTCAGTTTAATGGTGTGAACGTGAATTCCCCCGTTCCATCTGGGCATAAGCCCCGCTACTAGTGTCCCCAACTAGTGGTCAACGCGCTCGCTTATCTGACTTCTGTTTTGACAATTAGGATGTCAGGCCTTATTACAGCCTTTACCAGCCTTGCCTGATGTTTACTTTCCCTTTTTAACTCAGTTCCTTCAAGTGTGAAGTCTGTGAGGCGGTATTTCCCATCTTGGCATTGCCTTTGCGTTTTTACTTTTTTCTCCTGCTAAATTCCGTTACTCCCCCCAAAAGAGACTCCGTGGCAATTTAAAAGGGACCCCCCCCCCAAACCGACCCTGCATCGCCCCAACCCGCGGCATTGAAGCTAATCTGTCCTTCTCTTTGTATCCTATCCCATGGCGTTTTCCCCCCCCCTTCGAAAGATCCTTTTGCTCAGGTTAGCGATTCAGGAAGCTGTTTTCAGTTGGCCCTGCTGGTCCACAGCACCCCCAATCCTCCAGCGGAGAGCTCCCTCCCCCTTCCAGTTTTTTTTGAGGTGTACCCCCCTTAGTGGGAGGTTTTTCACTGCTGGATCCTGGACAAGTGCTTTATGAACAGCCCCCGATCCCAGGTTTCCACATCATACGTTCGCAACCTCCTCCTTTCCACTTCAACTTCTGACCCGTTTCTGATCGGAGCCTTTTGAACCCCTCCAGATACACCAGCTCGAGGCCCCCTTTCGAAAAGATACCCCCTTTCGTAATGAAGCGCGTTTGAGAACTTCTGTCCTTTCCGCTAAGCACCTGCACTCGTACAGAAGGTCCTCCTGCTATGCCAATTCCACCTCCTTCCCCCAAAGCTTTGTCTTGTCTAAATCGGCGGACGACCCCAAAGCGCCGACCAAGCCCCATGTGCCAACCCGACCGTTTTTTTTTTTCCCCTTTCCCCCAAATCAGCTCCAGGATAGTTGAAGGTGATCCTCCCCGTTTTTCAAGAATTTTTTTATGATTGCCGTAATGCCCTCGCCCCCCCCGACAAGCACCCCCTTTGCTTGCGGCGGAAAGGTATCAGCGTGAATGTATTGACATCGGGCTGCAAGCCCTCCCCCGCTTTTTTTCTCCCCCTCTTGAAGAGAAGAAAGACCGCCTGAGAGATCCGGCCTCAACCTCCCCCTGAAAGCGTTTCACAGTACCAAACTACCCCACACACCCACTGAAAACTGTCCCTCGCCCGCCGCAGCCACACGATGATTTTACTGAGGCTGCATTCGCTCCGATAATCGGTTCCCATTTGATCTGTCTTCTCCCCAGATTCACGGCCCTTTATTTTTTCCTTTTGGAGATGCCTTGTGTCGAGTACCTGGTTTTTCCTTTCGCCACGACGGACAGTCCCCCCAGAAAATTGGCCCTTTGGGAAGCCCCCCATCCTTGTCGATTGTGAGAGCCAGTGTTGATATACATTGGAGGTCTTCCGTTATGCCCCACGTTCATGACCTGCCGAATTAAGGTAACCGTTTCCAATGGTCCGGAGAACTATCTTACTTTATCTCACAATTTTAGTGCGGGGAATTATCCTTTTTTTCTTTTTTTGAAGTTTTAGCCGTTGCCCCGGCCATGTGTTGCCCTGTTAGTTCGGCCGGCGAGTTCCACGTCTTTTTTTTCCCTCATGGATGGACTTTCCTTCCAGCTTATTGAGTTGGGATCTGAAGAGTCTTACCCCCAAACTTCGTCGAGTGGCCCTTGGGCGGGGTTTCCCTGGTTGCCATTTCAACCATAACAACCCCCCTATTCACTTAACCTTGTGACCGGGCGCAACTCTGTATGTTCTGGGTTAGTGCTTGTTCCGAGCAGGAGAGACTTGATAAACTCGCGATCGCTGCGCTTTTTCCAAGAGATGGGGTCCGATTTTACCATGATGCGGTCCATTTTTCCGCGTATCGTATTATTTTTTGCCCATCCGCTTGTTCGAGACGTTCTGAGACTGTTTAAGTCCTTTGGCGGACTCCTTGGCACGGGTAGATCAAGATATGGTGACTGGGTGATTTGGCCCCTGACCCCCCCCCTGGAGTCTTCCCTCCTTTTCGGCTACTTTCCGCTTGTAACCTATGTGATTTTTCCTTTGCGCCCTCACCTCGTTTGCCCACGAATGGTACAAGTTGGTTGTTGGGCGGGCAGTTGCTCGCCGTTTCCCCTCCAGACCCTGACCCAGCAGTGGCGTTCCGCTTTAGAGGTGAACATTTCCGATTTTATTCGAAGTGTTGTACCTTCTTCCTGACTGAGCCGTCGCTCGGCCTTTTCCGGATGCTTTTTTCTTGCCTCCCCGCAAACTTCGTTTTTTTTTCGATAGACTCCTCCCCCCCCCCCCGGGCTTTATGTAAACATTGGTTGTAGTAGCTTTTCCCCTCACCAAATAGCCGGAAATCCGTTCGCTGACTGGGTACACGTGCCCCAAGTCCGCTTGGC
>Ga0179593_1456754_pt1 | contig 17982 bp, 18 predicted proteins | sample CZODoug2_1_08_16_FD_185931 | JGI IMG/M metagenome (GOLD analysis project Ga0179593, IMG submission 185931) | Vadose zone soil fungal communities from Angelo Coast Range Reserve, California, USA - CZODoug2_1_08_16fungal (PacBio error correction) | ecosystem: Environmental > Terrestrial > Soil >... | reverse complement strand
CCTATTCTGCTGGTTTAGACGGAGCTCTTTCGTCGTTCTTTTTGCGAGCAGCTCAGATCTCCTACCGAGTTTCCTTCGAGGGCACATTCCGCATCTCTGAGTAGTGTTTATCGCCCTGGAGATGATATTTCGCCTTTGGGTTAATGCCACCCCCTTTTTCCTACGAAGACAGTCCTTGACTGAGGTTATTGATAGACCACTCCCCTCAACTTCCCCTGCCGCTACGTGCAACCTTTGACGGGCATCGTTTTTCTCACCTGAAAGGGGCTTGTTTTTGATTCGGCAAGTCCTTCCCCCGGCCCCGGAAATGACGCCCGCACTCCACATCTGCGACTCCCCTGATTTCTCGTGATGTGTCTCGGTCATAGGAGGTGTTGCCCCCTCCAACACTTTCGTCATACGCGAACCATCGAGCATCTTTCTCATCCTTTTTGTGGTTCTTGTTCCGTGATGACTGTGTTTGTTGTTTGTCGACACGACGGTGATGTGACGATTCCCCGTATCTCTTTGACTGGGCCGCAGATACAACTCTTTCGTAATGGAAGGCGTTTCTGCTTTCCAGTCGAGCCCTCCGTATTAGCGCACGATCCTCCGTCACTTTCTTAGTTTTCCTTTCTGGTGGCGCCTTTCCCGAAGAAAGAATCTACGGCTTTGTTGGGCGAGGGGATGCATGACCTTTTGTTCTGCGGCCGATAATTAAGTTTCCCCCGGGATCCTCGACAGCTAGGGCTGATGCTTAATTGATAGCTATCATTTGAGATAGTTTGATTTCCCAGGCGGACGCTCTTTGCACTCCCGACGCGTCTTTTCTCGAACTTCGTTCACTCAATCTTTCCCCCCTTTCTTTTTTCAGGGCCGATCTGCCAATCGCGGTCCTCCTGTGCTCGAGCCGAAGTGTCGATCTCGTCGTCTTTGCGGGTCAATGTCGCGCTCTCGTCATCATGACGGCGTTTACTTTTCAACTGACCGCCGCCCATGGCTGGTGTCCCGTCTCGGCGATTTCGCGGACCGACGATTCTGGGGGGTTCCCTTCTATCCTCACACCGGCCAATGCCTGCCCTCCTCCGTCATGTACGAGATTCCCCCACCTTCAGGAGAAGGCTTTCAAACCATAGCCATTCGGGTCCTCTCCTGTCGGCAGCGCTTCGTCTCCTCTTGGACTTCCCTTTTCGGATAGGTTATGGAACCAGTAACGACCTTTCCCGATTCTTTTAAATGAGAACCCTGGTGGCGTCTCCTCTCTGGGCCCCTTTCCTGTCGATATCAGCTTAGGACCCCATGGGCCCGCCCGTTCCGGAAAGAAGTGACGACTCCCACCCGGGACTGGCCGCACGTTTTCAGTTCTCCTCTCGGATCCCTTGGAGATACGACTTCGCGGCGCGCAGTTGATTGACGAGTCGCGGTAGACCTGGATTTATGATTCGGTTTTGCGACCGATGTCTTTCGCCCCTGCCCTTTCTGTCCGCGTCAATCTCCTTGCCACTTTTGGTCCTTTTTTTCTTTAAGCTTTATGGAGGACTGAGTTGGGGTTTACCCCGCCTGACATTGTTGGCCGCTAGGCCCCGTACCGTGCAGTATCTCCTCAGCACGCTCTCGTCGCGCGCCCTGTCAGTCCCAGACCTTTTTTTCTTGTCTGATTCGAAGGCACTCACTCTCGCTTTCTGTATCGAGATTTGGCTCCTGGGATGGGAGGCCATCCGAGCTCGTTTCCTCGTCTATGGTTTCCCGTGTGATAGGTCAGCCGCGCCTGTGGCAGCCCCGATCAAGTACCACTCCCCCGCGTGGTTCTTCCCTCACCCCATGACCGGCTCCGTTAATTTTTTTTTTTTCCCCCTTGGATCGGCTGCAGACGCGGGTCGTCTCCGGAGCCAACGCGACGATTTTTGCTCTTCTTCAATCGCCGTGATCGATAGGCCGGGTGCGAACACTCTCCCCTTTCTCGTCTTCCGACATTTTGTCAAAACCGCGGTCTCTTCAGGGGCTCCCCCCCCTTCGAAGTTTGAGATTAGAGAAGTTCGGTCTCCAAGTGCGGTTCTATCCTCACCGTCTCTCCATCCCCCTGTACCGACGCGTCCTTACGACACTAACCGCCCCCCTTTTCTTCACCTCTTCCCGCGTCCAGAGCACTTTGATTTTGTTGCGTCCTCTTGTTTCATGGAACCAGCGTACAATTTCTGGTTTTGCGCGTTCGTCCGTTCCCAACTTTACCCCTCACTTTTTTTGGTGGGTTACAATCGCGATTTGTTCCTTTTAGTTCTTTTCAGTCTTTCTTCGGGAGCCCATCTCTTAAAGTGGAAAGGAGTTGTTGCCCGCCCCTTCTTTTGTGTCACCCTGCCTAGCGCTAACTGCGAACTTCTCTCTTCATCCTTCCGTTGTGGTTTGTTATTTTGACCTGCCCCCCTTTCTTTCGTTTGTGCCCCAATTGAATTCTCACCAGGAGAAATGGGCGGGCACCACTCCTTAGAGATTTATGCGCATTCGCTCACGCAGTGGCGTTCTCTCCAGCTCCCTCCGCGAGTTCCCATAAAACCCAAGACAATTGAATTCCTTTTTTCCCTTACGATCTCCCCATCCCACTACCACCCCAATTGGAGCGGGGTTTTCCTCCAACCTTTCTTCCCCCGTAAGATTGATTCAAACTAGTGCGCTGTCCGATGGATATTTTTGTCGGGTTTTCGGCAACCAGGCCTACGGTTTTTATTCTCCTCCTTTTTGATGCGCGGGCAAATTTTCTCCTTCCGGAGAGAGCTCCCTTTTATGTTTTTTTTTTTTTATCAAGACTTACCGGAGGTTTTGACCCAGGAGGTTCGTTCGTAAGGGCGTAGAACGGCAAGCTCAGCGCCTGGTCGGATAGTTTTTCGTCTGGTCTCCTTCTTTTCCAACCTTTTGTAGATCTTCTTCCCCCCGTCCGCCAGTCGCACCGTGACTTTTTTCTTGCGGTTTCCAGGGGGGTCGCCCGCTGCTGCCACCGGTTGCTGACCCTCTTTCAACTTTCCCCCCCCCCTTCTCGGGCCGCGCGCTTGAGTCTGACTTTTTGCTTGCATAACTTCGAGGCCTCCGCGGTCATCTCTTTCCTTCATCCGACACGTCCGCAGATTTTCAAGGCTGGCGGCGTCGATCAATTCGTCACGAGTCTACTCTTCCCCCATTTCGAGGTCCTTTTTGATCGATTCGCCCACTTCCTCCCTCCTCTAGGTATTTGCCTCTCGGTGCCAACGACGGTGGGCTAGCCCCCGCATGGAAAGGCACGCACCCCCGGGTTTTCCTAGCTCGCCCAGGGCCCTCCTCCTCCTACTTCTTTTTCCCTGCCGGCTGCGCGCCGGGAAGTCTATATCCCCTTTCCCCTTTCTCGATTGTAGCACGGCGCGACGCTACGGTGTCGGGCGTCGACTCCGTTTGGCTCTTCGGCCATTGTCTCGTGGTTTAACTGATATCGTCCCTTCACGACGAGAGAGGCCCTTCCTTTTTTTGTTTTTACATCTCAACACAGATTCTGGCATAACCGCATAGTTTCGAGCCCAGCTCCTGGCGCTTCTTCCTTTTCTTTTCCGGTCGTCTGGCTTGAGGTTTTTCCCCGCGGCGCCCCGTTTCTCGTAGATTTTTAGGAGTTCGGCGTTCCTGGCCCGAAGGACCAGATATTTCGTTATCTTCGGTTGTCCCCTCCCCCGACGGTGGCCCCACCTTTTCCAACCCCCTTTTTGCTGGTGGCAGCGAATCGGCGCCTCCTCCCCTTGCAGCTCCTTCCTTGAACACGGCCGCCACCCTTGCCGTCCCGGTTTTCCTTCGCGGCGCTGCCTCCCTTTTAGTGGCTAGATCGGAGCACTTGCTCTCCCTGGAAAGTATGGCTGCCGCCTTTTTCCCAAAGCCGGAGGTCGCGGAGACGGTGATTCTTTTCGAAGTTCCTTCGATCTATGAGGCTTTCGCGATCCCCTTCATCGATCAGCCGATTCTTCCTCGTCTCTGCCCCTTTTTATCTGCCTAGAGATGATCGGCCTCAAAAGTTTTTTTCCGGCACCGCGGACGATGATCGTCTGATTCGGGCTGCGAGAACAAGGCTTTCCACCTCCTCCGGCACGTGACGGCAGTCGTTGCCTAACTGTACGTGCTTTGCTCGCTGGAGAAAACGGTCTTTCTTACCCCCCCCTTCCTTTCTTTCCGCAACGTCCTCGCGTTGCGCAAAGGACTCCTCGCCGAGAGCTGACCTCACATCTTCAACCCATCCTTAACGTCTCCTCTGGCCCTTCTAGGGATCTTCAATCTATCTTCTTTCCCTCCCTTTTTTGTTTTGAGATTGTTTCTTTCTCGATGGTTCCGAGAGGAATAAGTGGCCCCGACACACGCGGTTATTTCGTCTCTCTCTCTGACTGCTCCTCCTTTTTTCTCCAACGCGATGAGTTGTTCATTGTCGCGGCCATTAAGACATTTCCCTCAAGCTCGGCTCCCCAAGAAAGTTCACGTTTCCTTTTGCCGTCGCTGCACGTAAGGCCTCTCCCTGTCGGGTGCGCTTCGTGGCTTTCTCCGCATATGCGGGTCCTCTCGACGCGGGATTTTTTTATGAAAGCTGCACAGTTTCCTTCGTTTCCTCGCGATAACGAGTTTCTCTCTCTTCCTGGCTTCTATGAACCCTCGCGATAGACGATCGGACTTTCTCTCCCCTCTTCTAAGCTCGCAATAGCCTTCGGAAATCTCAGGATAATTTGCCACCTCTTTCGCCCACTTCGGAGCAATACGGCCATAGCCAGTGCTCGATTCTCACACTCCCTTTTCCGGCAGCTCAAGCGGCTCGCCGCGCCTCCTTTTCTTTGGGTGAGCCCTGCCGGGTAAGGCGAGATGCTCTGCGCCGATCTGCCAAAAGGCTCTGCCCTGTTTGCTCTTGGATGTTCTGAGCCCTTTTTCCCTTTTGCGATGTCCGAGTACGGCATTTAGTTTGGTCATTTCGGAACCTTTATCTCCGATTCAACACCTTCCGCTCCCTACTTTTTCGCCCTTGCCTGCCACCAGCATCTCCCTTAGGCGCTTGAAAATCGGTCATGCAGTCGCCTTCCTCTGAATCGAACTCCAGACCTGGTTGTACGCCGCTGGTTGACGATTGTAAACGCCCCCCTGGGCGGAGAGTAGCGCCGTTTTTTTTCCCTTTTTCATGCATTTTCGATATCGATACCTCCACCCCCTTTTGCTTCGTCCTGATCCAACGAAAGGACTGTAGACCCAGGACATTTTGCGCATCTCTGGCCTTCTACCTGATTTCCCCCGACCGTAGATATCACTTCGACTTCCCAGTTTTTTTTCCCCTTGCAGTAGTCGCGCCCTGGTTTTCTCTCGGGCTCTTTCAACGGATGCGTGCATGGACATTGCGTCGGTTGCAATCTCCCGTTCACGCCCTTTTGTGTGGACTGGAAGCCGGCTTGTCCGCGATTTTCTTTTATCCGCCCAGCCCGCTGCGCCACCCTCGTAGAGACGAAGGTTCTCCGACGCGCCAGGTTGCTTGCTTCTACCCCTTTGCGGCTTTCGGCTACCTCCCTCCGCTCAAGCTTCCTTTAGATCTGGGCAAGCAGCGGAGATTTTTCCCTTGGCCTCCCGCGCGAGAGGAATCGTTGATTGTCAGCGGCGGTTGGCCTTGTCTACGTTAAGGAGACCTCCCCCTGTCCCCTTCCCTCACAACCCTTCCCGGCTCCGTCCTGTGCGTGCTATTCTGTCATATCGTTAACTTTTTCCTTTTGAGCAACGCGGACTGACTTGCTCGTTGCATAGACGATCTATCAGGCATTGATCCCCTACGGTGTACAGACCGTCAAACGCCGTCAGCTATCGGGGATTATTTCCGGATCGCTCGCGTCCTTCTCTCCCCCCCCACTTGCCGGTCAGGCATATACCAATTTTTCTCCGATCACCTTTACCGACGCGCTGTTGGCCCTACAGCTGCACCCTCGTCCACACGCCGCTTAAATCCCTTTGCCCCACTATTGATCCTCATGCTCGTTTTTTTCATGGCAAAGCCCACTGGAAGTGTTTCTTGCGCCCCTTTCTCGTGAACTTTCAAATGCCTTTAAATTGATCTGGTTTTTGTTCGTTTTCGTATTGTAGAGACTCCCCCCCGCTTGGGCGATTCAATCTCTAAAGTTTTTCCCGGGTGTTTTCCCCCTTTCTCTTTTGAGAATCGCGTGTGCACAAGCCTAGCGCACCGCATTTTTTCCCTTATCTCTCTTATTGTCTCCTCCTCGTTGTTGTGGTATTCCCTCCGTTTAGATATTCTGGTGCAAAAAGAGAATTCCGGAGAAATTTCTTCTCCCGTTTTTTCCTAAGAGATTATGTCTGCGAACGTTTCAAGACTAAAATCGAACCCCTCGCCGCGGCGCCTCACAAATCCCCCCTTCCCCTGTTCCAAGACTTAACGATTCGGCAACAAGGCGCGCTTGGTTTCGAAAACTCCTAACGCAACATCCTGGACTTGTGAAGAGAATTGTCGCGGGTTAGCTTTTCGCTCTCCACCAGCTGCGTAGGACTTGCTCCTAGCCCTTCTTTTAGGCAACTTGATTCGCCCCGTTCCCTGAGGCTTCCGTGGAGGCTCACAAGCTAGTTTTTTTCACCAGGTGGGGGAAGATGCTAATTGTTATCCCGCTTGATTCCTAGAGACACGGTCGATGTTTTCTCTCTTTTGCGTGGCTCATTTTACAAAAAGTTTTTTGGTAACCCTAATCTGAAGACCAGGATCAACCTTCCTCTCGCACCATGAGGAGTCAAAACCGGGCTTCTCTTGTCTCCCTCGGGATGCCTTAATTTTTCCCTGAGAGTCTGCCCTCTCAGCAGTAGAGTAATGCTCGTCTTCTTCCCCCTTCCCCTCATTCCCTTGCTTTCCCCCCAGACTAGAGGCATCGTCCTAGGTGGATGTTCCCGGCATTCGCGACTGAGGCCATCCTTGCGCGTCGAGAGGGCGGCGTCTCTACCTGAATTTTTTTCTGTTCGCTCTGGCGAGAGATTCGCGCTCCCTTACGTACCCTCAGGGTTCCGCCTGATCGTCCAGTTTTTCTCTCCTCAAGAATGTTCAGGTTACTTTTTCCGAATCCGAGCACATATTGCCCGTTTCCCCAGCGTGCCCTGCTGGGTGGTGCGCGGTCTCCTTTCTCTCAAAGTCCTTCGCTCGATAGGAGCGTCGCTTTGGTTTGGGGGGGGGGGTTTTCAGTGTCGATTCCTTTCTTTTTGGACCTTTCTTCTTTTTTCCTCGTGTACTCGATATCGACTGAGTGGGCTCGAACTCCCCTCTCGTGACTCCGTACCAGGTGCAGCATGTTGAATCGTCCCCCCCCCTTTATCTTGGTCCATCAAGATAAGGTCCCCGATTTTCCCTGCCGCATCGTCGCGCCTGCGTCGATTTTCAGCTGCTTGCCTTTTTCTCCTTGCTGGTTTTAAGGCGGCGCCGCAGTGTTCCTTCTCGTTATCTTTTCCCTTCTTTCGGAGCTTCACTTGGCCGGTGTGAGGACGGTCCTCTTTCTTTCGAGGCTTTGGTGCGGTCCCTTCTCCTTTCCTTGGAACCTTGCAGAAAATACACAGGGCGTCCTGTTGGCAGGCGATCCTTACTGATGGAAATTTTAGACCCTCCCCGGACGACACCAGATGAGTCGTTCTACCTCTCGGGCGCGGCCGAGCCGCTGTCAATGACTACCGTTCCTTGGATCTATTCGGCTTGTGCTTGGACCGTATTTTGTATGCGCCTTTCTCCCCAGACGGCGTCGCTGGAGACGGAGGCAGCTTTTCTTCTTCTGATCTTTTCCGATCTTCATCCTGAATTAGACGGAGGTTCTCTGGCCCTCATCCGAGCGTTGAGGAGCTCTTTTATTTCCCCTGAGGTGACTCGCCCGGTCTCCTTCCTTTCCCCCTCGAGAGGACCCGCGAGGAATTTCTTTCTCTCTCCCCTTACGAGCACCCCCCCCTCACTTCGAATGCAGTGTGACTCTGTGCCTCAAACTGGAACGGGGGTCCCTTCTCGTTTTTCTTCACCGGTCTCTTCATCGTGTCCGAGCCTTCTTCTTTTGGCTTTCCCCAGCGCGCCAGTAATTCCGATTATTTCACCTCACCGTTTCGCCCTTCCCCAAAACCCTTACAGTAATACCATCCCTTCCCCTCGAGATCCCCTTTCTCCTCGTTGTTGTTTGATTCCTCTTTCTTCTTTTTTTTTCTTCTTCCGGAGTCTGTTGTGAAGGTCGTGGCCTACACTTTTGTTCCGATCGTATCGAGCTTCTGGGCTGGCTCTTTTTCCGCGTTGTTCTGTGAGGACGATTCAAATGTTAATTTGCCCACCGCCAAGTAAAGCCGATGCTTTCCCGTCACGGCTTCGTTTTTTCTTCGAAGTTTGGTGGCACGTTTTTTTTTTTCCCGCAGCCGCATCTCCTTTCTTCTTGTTCCTTCTTTCGCCGGGGAGCATCACCTGTTTAAGCTCCTTATCTGGCGCCTCTTCCTCGCGACGCTCTTGTTTGGTTTCTGTTTTCCTTTTTTGATCTGCCCTGCTCCAGGATGTTCTCTCGCTGCCCAAAAATCTCTCCCTCTCGGTCAATTCCTCCCTCTCCCCTTCCTTTTTCCGCGGTCAGCAATACGTCCCAGTTTTTTTCCTTTTTTTTTCGACGCCACTCGCTTTGTCTTCTGCTCAGCTTCCTGCCGTCCTTCTCTCCTCAAGTCTCGGGGGCGGCCTTTTTTACTGCTCTCCACGTTCCATGAAGGAAGGCGCCGACACGCTCCAGACCGACCGCACAGGTCCCTTTGAAACGTACTCTCGATCGCGTAGGCCCCGCTCTACTCCCTTTTTTTTTCGGCCTCCGCACCACCGGCCAGGCGCTCCTTCCTTCTACACCCGAACCTTTTCTATCCCCCTGAGGCGCCTTCCTTCCACGTCTTTTACTTCCTGCGCCGTAATCGTCCTGCAGGCGTTTTTTTGTTTCTCGATGAGCTGGACGAACGCCCAGTTTCTTTGATGGCCCTATCTTCTTTGTTGACGATTGTAAACTCGCCTGTTTTTTTTGTCTCCGGCGAACAACCCTGGCCACCTTCGTCGATATCGATTACCACGATCCATGGTCTTAGCACGACAGGATGTTCCTCCTGGCCATGTGTACGATCGCGGTTTCTCTCTCTTTTTTTTCGATCGCTTCCGCCGGCGCGCCACGACCCCCTTTCCCCCTTAAGGAGTCCTCGGTCTCGCACCTGGGGGAGTCTCTTCGACCGTCTTTGCCTTGTCCCCCCCTGTTGCAAATCTCCTCACCTGTCTTTTGGCACCCGCTTCTTTTTGACCCGGTTAATGCGGGATCTCTTCGTTTCATTTCTCGCCCAGACGCGATGGGCTTTTCCGACGGAGCCTGAAGCAGCCAGCTAGATTAGTCTCCTCTTCGCTCTTTCGGCCAGAGCACATTCCAATTCCGAGTTTTCCCTTTTTCGATCGGAATTCCATCCTCTCATTGTCTTCGAGGATAATCTCGGACTTTGCTCTGTGCTCTGCTACTTTGGTGGCATCACTCCTCTTTTCTCCCGCTTCCCCGCGCCGACCATTCCTTCTGGTCGCTGGCGTTGGCTGGTGTCGGTTCTCTCTTCGTTTGGACCGCGGGAGAACCCTTGACGACTTGCGCCCGCAATCGTGGGTCCTTCCTCTTCTTGCCCGGGCTCCCCAACTCCGTAAACGTGTATTCTAACCGGGTCAGCTATGGGTTTTCCCTCCCTTCTCGGCCTTTGCGGACGGCGCCCTTCAATCTTTTTCTAACTGGCTGCAGCAACCCTTATGACCCCCTCTTTGCCTAACCGCTCACCCGCGCGGTCCCCCCCCCCCCCTCACTTTTATTTTAGCGTCCAGCTGAATATTTGAATCCTAAGCTTGTTAGGAGTTTGTCCTTTCACCCTCAATGTTTTTTTTTTTTTGGTGCTTGAATCGTTCCTCTTTTTCAAACTAAGGCCCCCTTCTTTTGTTTATGGCACCCCCTTTTTAGTTTTGTCCCCTGTCCCTGTTTTCGCTTTTCAATATAGCAGTGGAACGGGTTGGTGCCGCCCCCTTTATCGCCTTGTGTGTACACCTTTCCCCCTTTTTTGTCCTGTATCTCTCGTTTCCTCCTACTGTTTGCTTTCTCCCCCCCTCTTTAGCGCTGGCTTGTGCACAGCGCTTTTATTCCCTTTTTTGCGGTCCCCCCCCTTCCTTTTCCACTTTAAGCGCAGCTCCCCCAGACTAACAGAGAACCCATCGAGTCTGGGCCCATCACCCCTCCCCTTTTTACGTATTGCGCGGAACGATCCCCTGCACCTTTCTTTCCCTTCCCATTGGCGTTGCATGACCAATCCTAACGCCCAGTGGACAAAAGATCGTTGGACTCTGGAAGAAATCCCTTGTTCTTCCTTTAGTTGTAAAGCTTTTGTTTTCTGCGAGCTTTTTATCTCGGGCTTTTTTTTTTGTGTTTTTTTTTTTTTTTTTTTTTTTTTTTTTTTTTAGTCCTCGCTGTCTCCCCCCGATTTTGCATGGAGGCATCTGATTTACCCAGGTGGGTTGAGATGCTCATTTTCGTTTTTTTTTTTTCCTTCTCTCGCCGCCGTCGATTGTCTCTCTTGCCCCCCTCGTCGCGTTCGACCGGCCCTTTTAGATTTGCAGCCGGCTACCGACCCCCTCCCCCCCGGGCAAGGATGGGAATGGGGTTTTCTTCCCTGTTTGACCTGCGGAGTCGACTTGTGGTACCTTTTTCACCGTCGCGCTGACCTATCCCATTCCTCCCTGATTTGCATCGTCGCGCTTGATGGCATAGAAATCCTGTCGTGATTGCTCCTTTCTTGGCTAGCATCGGTATTTTTGTTGAAGAGGCGGCGTCATCGTTTTTTTCCTTGCCGTGTCGCGATGCTTTTGCGCGTCGATCACTTCGTCTCCTGACCAATTTGTCTGAGGAGGTTCGGGGATGCCCGCAAAAACTAGCTCACCCTGCTTACCATTTCCTTTATCTTGCCACCGACTGCTTTGTTACTTTTCCTCCTTCCGTCCCCGCATGTTTGCAGTGCCCCTCCCCCTGAACCCAGCCGCGCCAAGCATCGCCACTTCCAGAGTTGCATTAGGCCTCCTTAGACCTTCTCTCTTACGGCGAGCTCCGATGGGACCCTGTCTACGTCTTTTCTCCTTTTTTTCGGGCGTCGACTACGGTGTGGCGTCCTTTTTCCCTTTTTTGTTTAATAGATAATCGAACTGTTGCCATTATCCCTTTCGGATCTTTCCAAGGGGGCCTCCTTCTTTCCCACGCGGAAGCTACTTTTTTTTCTTCCTTCGAGTTCGGCTTTCCGCGCGACTTCTTCTCCCCGGCAGGATACCGGCGATGGTGGTGTTCAGGCGGAGACCGCCTGTTTTCCTTTTCCCCCCCGAGCCTTTCCGGTTTTTTTTTCTTTTGGTGTGTGCTGCCGAAAGGACCCCAGTATCTTCTTCTATCGGTTTTTTTGCGTTGAAAACATAGAAGAGAACTTTTCCCCCCTTGCTAATCCCCCCTCTTCGCTTCCTGGTGCAGCTATCGGCGCGTCTCTTCTCGTGCCGAGCGCTCCTTGAACACTTGCCGCTCACAATGGGCTGGATAGAAAGTCGGGAGCCTTCTCTGACTCTTTCCTCCCCCTCTGTGCGATAGGAGCCTGGCCTGTCCTGAATTCCCCTCTTTTTTCTTTGCGCAAGACTGGCCGCTCTTCATTTGCTCTCTTCTTCGGTGGGCGCCCTTCGATCGGGAGAGGAAACTTACTTCTCCCTCCTTTCTCCCGGAGGAGCTTGATTCGGCCGTACCCCCTTTCAGCGTCTACTTCCGTGCGACTCCTCAGCGGACCCGCGAGTTTATGCCCGCCCGTCACCAGAACACTTCTCTTTCCTTACCTTCGGCCTGTCGACCCCGTCCCCTGGATTTTGCTTAGGGGCTTTTTCTTTCCGGTCCGCGGACCATGACGCAAACGTGCGCTCTGCTGCTTAAGTAAAAGACGCTTCTCTGCTCCCTCAAGGCGGTTGTCTCCCTCCTCCCCCCCCCCTTACCTCAAGGCACATCGCGCTATTTTCCCTTTTTTGTGAGATTCTCTTGATCTCGATTGGTTCCGATGACTTTTTTTGAGGTGTTTGCCCCTCACCCTCTTGAGGTGAGCCCCCTTTGGGGCCTGTTCAGCTGTTGCTCCAACGCGCGTTGCTCCTCTTCTACGAATAGTTGATAAAGCTAGCTCCCCCCCCCAACTCTCTTGTCGGTCAACATGCGGCCGGCGTTACTTAGTCGTTTTCTCTTTTGCGAGCCGTGGCGTCAAGGCATCTACATCGTTGTCCCTTTTTTTTTTTCTCTAGGTCTGTTGATTTTCTTCTTTGAGCGATCATCTCCTTGTACTTCTTTCCTACTCGGGTGATGTCGTATGAAGTTCCTCCGATCTTTTTTAGGATCGACGCTCCCACTACTAGGAAAATCTCGTATCCCTCACTTCTTTTCTCCGCACTCGGCATCCCCATCCTGTCCCCCCCTTTCTCCCTCCGCTTAATATCCCGGGTCGGGCCGGGATCCCTGGCTATTGCCCGAGATTTCGAAGACGCAGTTTTTTCTTTTTTTTGTCAAGCGCGCTATCACTGATCCCGCCCTCTTTTTCGATTGCCACCAGGGCCGCGACTGTGTCTTTTACTTGTTGAACCGTCTTTATTCCCCTCCCAGGCACCCTTTTGAAGAATACTCTTGTTTTCCTCCGCACGTTTCCAGGCCGCGCTCCCCTCCCCGCCTTTTAACCTGCGGCTCGCCTTCCCAGCCACCTCCTCCAGCGTCCGGAAAATCGTCCTGTCTTTGTCTTCTCCCGAACTCTGAGAGCCCGGATCGGGATCGCTAAGCCATGGTGGTGCCCATTCCTCTTCACTTGCGTGCCCTTTTTCAATCGCGCGTGAGTGAGAATTTACCCAAGCTTGTTAGACGCCCCCCTTTTCCCCCCCTGTCCCGTTTGGGCCCCGGACCGGAGTCGTGACTCTACCCACGGTTCCTGTGGGCAATAGTTTTGATATTTTCCTTTCGAACGGTTGACTTAGACTTCTCTCTCCGTCTTCTTTCCTTCTTTCGGTCGCCCTGGTACGGCCTTTCGATCCCCCGATGGCTTGCATGCAGGCGGTCGGTTCCTTTACTCCCCCTTTTCAGTCATTTCACCGATTTGACTGTACATACGGTCTTTTCGTGATGTTTCGGAGGTCGACCCCCCCGAAAGCGAAATTGTTCCCTCTTGCTCGAGGGTTTTCCCGCTTCTCGTCGTCTCTCTCCCTGACGATCTCCTCTCGTTAGGTCCTTCCGAGCACATACCCTGGAGTTCCTCTATCCCCTTTTTTGGACTGTTCGTGTCCCCTCTTTCGCGGAACCTGACTATGGATGCATGTAGGTGGCGACACGGTGAGCACAGATTACTTTCCAAGTCCTCTCTCCCGAACCCCCCTCCCACCCGTCTTATTTCTTTTCTTTTTCTTCGGCAGCCGGGCTGCAGACTCCTTGTTGGTTGGACCGCCCCTGGTCCTTTTTTTTCCTCTGTTCCGACCCCTCGCCCGCATCTCTTCTCGCAGCCTTTGGGACCCGATTCCCCCTTCCAGAACGTGTGCCTTTTACCTCCAACCGTAGTAAGCTATGGGTCTCACTTCTTACCAGCGCTCGCGCTTCTCGTCTCCTTCCTGTTTACCTCTTCTCCAAAAAGCTGGCTGTCATCTCCCCCCTCCCTCGGATTCGACATACCCGCCGCCCCTTCTCTAGCAAGCGCAATATTTGCCCCCTACCTTTTTGCTTTATTTTATGGCACCATCCCTCCTCTGTTTTTTTCTCTCCTTGTGCCGGAACGTACCTTCTTCCAAAGACTTTCCTTCCTTTTCCTTTTTTTGGACTTCGCGAGTTGTTTCTTTAGTTTTCCACTTTCCTGATAAATTTTAAAGTGGAAAGGAGGTTTGCCCTTTTTTTTTTTCTCTTTTGTGCAACTGCCTAGCGCTAACCCTCCCTGAATGTGCTGTCTTTTTTTTGTTGTTGTTCTCGATAACATGCCCACCTTCTTTGCTTTCCGTTCAAGACTCCCTTCTCACCAGGAGAAAGGCGTTTCTCCTCTTTATCCCCGCGTTCTCACGCAGTGTCGTTTCGACCAACCTAAATCTCCCCCCCCCTTCCCTAAACCCCCAAGCCACCCTTTACTCTTTCTCAGATTCGTGCCAAAAGGGAAAGGCTTCAAGCATTTCCCATTTCCTTGGGGCCAAAAACTCCTACACGCACAGAGTTTTTGGATTTTGGCTGTTGAAGAAATTGTCGAGGAGGGTTTTTTTGTTTCCCCTTTTCTTAACGCGTCGGTCCTTGTATCTGCGTCTTCCCGACTTTTTCGGTCCACTTGATCAGTCCTTCGATCTACTGCGGCTGCATTATTCCCGATTCTTTCCTTTTGAACAGGTGGAGGGAACTGTTCCCTTTTTCTTTTCTTCTTTTTTTCCGGACGCTGCTCAGTTGCGTCTGTTTTTTTCGGAGCCAGTGTCTGGGCGGTCACCTGTACCGATCTGCAGCGGCTGACCGATGAACCCCTCTCCGCTCCTGGAAATGGGGTTCTTCGAGTTTCTTTTTTTCTCTTGACTTGATCGTGCTCACCGTGGATCCAACGGCGCGCTGACCGGACTCCCGTCCGAGTTGAAGGCGATCCGTCTGTTTGCCTCGCTCTAGATGCAATACTTTTCGGTCTTTCCCCTCTTTTTTGCTTCCGAGCGGAGGTCCTCCCAGTCGTGTTCATTTTTTTTCCGGCTTTTCCGTGCAGTCGATTCGGCACTGCGATGGGCTCTTAGGGCGGGAGCACTAGAACTCTAGACCTACGATCATCGCCTGACCGGTGCCCTACTATCTGACCTAATGGTGCCAAAAAGGGGCTTGAACTACTCCCTCCTAAGGTTCTTAGCTTTCCACGAGTGCAGGGCTGCGCGCCGGCGAAGTATCTCTCTCCGTCTTCTTAGCCGGAGATCCTTATTTTCACGTTTAGGGAGTTACTCCTGGTTCTTTTCCGTACTTTCCATTTGTTTAATTCGGGGTTTTCACCGATAACAACGCTTCCCTCACGCGAGACTTCGCCAGGTGCGCATTTTCACATCGTCACCTCGTCGATCCCATCTCCTTCTTCTCTAGTAGCTTCCGCTAGCCCCCCTCAGGATTTTATTTTAAGGCGATGTCCTTTCTTTCTTGCATGGCGCCCATGGTCAGTTTAGCGTAGCCCTTTTTTTTTTGCGCGTATTTTCTTTGGCGGCCTCCTTTCGCGTCGAGGCAGGTGCTTGTCCGGGCAACCTTTTTGTCTCAACCCGTCTTCTTGTTCCTGGCAGCGATCGCCCGTCTTTTTTTCCCCCCTTGCTAGCGCCTTGACCGCGCTCACCCCTGAATTCTCTGACTTTCGTTTTGCGAGTCTGAGATGCCGACCCTTTGAGAGATTGAGCAATGAACGAGACTTTTTGCTATGGCTGCCGTTCCTTTTTTGCGAAAGACGTTTTTAGTTAGGGATTTCCCCTTTCTTTAGCTTTCGGCGGCTGTTTGCGGTGCTCGCTTCTTTTCATCCTGATCGTCAGATACGTCACATTCTCGACATAAGACCCGCTCGTCGAGGCGCCATCTTTTCCTTTCTTCGAGATCCCCGGCGCTAAATGGGGCATCTTCTGCATCGGCGATCGAGAGACTTGCTGCCGAAACCTCCCTCCAATTTAGACTGAGATCTTTTCCGCATCTTGCCGATCACTGAATTTTCTTACCCTAGCTGGAGCCAATATTTTCTCTTTCCTTCCCCTCACTGACCCTGGAGTTGGTCTCCCCACCCCGGCTCCACTCAGCCGATGCGATCGTGGCACCCATTCTTTCCCCTACACCACTTCAACAACATCCTTTACCCCTTTCCTCCTCTTCTCGAGTCTCCTCTCTCTATTCCTCCTCTGTTTTGTTCTTTTCCGTATTTTCCGATTGATGACGGTTCCTGGTTTTTTTGAATTCTTTCCACCGGGTTGATTTTCCCGATCGCATCGAGTTCTTGGGGCGCAGCTTTTTCTTCGCGCTGGTTGCGGTATTTTCGCTTAATAAAATAACGTTGCATCCATCCCCTCTCCCGTTCCGGTGCGCTTGAACCCAGCTTTGTACTGTGGCACGCCTTTCAATTTTTCGTGGTGTGCGCAGCCGCATCTTACTCGCTTAGGGGGCTGGGTGGGGGCAGGGAGGGGTGGGTACGGCTGTCCGTGGGTTGGCTCGAGGGTTGCGGTCGGGGGGGGGGGGGGGGGGGTTTTGGTTGGTTTTGGCGTCATCTCGGCTTCTCAGGTTGGACTGATGAACGGCTGCCGGTGCTTACGATCCTCTCCTAACATAAAACGTAACTCGAAGATAGTTCTTTTCTAGGTGCCTAGCCTGTCCCTCTCCTCTCTCTCTAGCGAAGCTCGCAACAAATCCCCCTATTGACCCAATTCTCCGTCTCCGTTCCTATCTTTAGAGCCACTTAGAGAAATCTCAAACTGTGCCTCAGATCTAGCCCAGTCATTGTTTCCCTTTTCTCTTTTCGCGCTCCGAAGCTGTCTCCCCTGTACTTGGTGAGCAGCGCCGGAATCAGATTGGCCCGATTCCAGAAGGACAGCTCCTCTTTCCCCCTTCGAAGTTTCTTTCGCAAGGTGCCGTCTTTCTCTTACGCGAATTTTTTAATCCTTTTTTCTCTTACATGGGGTTAAGGAGGAAAGTAGTCCCCTCATCCCCTTTCCCTCCGCACCGATACTCCCTCCTGCCTGCGCGAAGTCCAGCATACGGCCAGCGCCGTACAAATTCGTGGGTCGGCGCTGGAACCGCCCTTTTCCCATCGCGACGGCTCGGGATTGACCCATCTTTCTTCTTGTCCGTTGTCAAACTAGCCACTGGGCGGCGTCAGTTTCTTTCTCCCTGCCCAATCCGGTCGAATTATCATTACCACCCACCCTTTCCCTCCCCCCTTTAGCACGAACGGGATAGGTCTCACTCCACCGCGGAAAGGTGGCGAATCGCGACCAGAGACTAAGCGTAGTCCATCGCTCACTCTTTTTTCCCAGCAGTGGAAAGATTTCGTGTCCCTTCGGGTTGATGTCTCTCTTGCTAGTGAGTTTGATTTCAACATGAGGCGGTACCGCGCACGATAACGGACCGGTCGATCAGTCTAGAAATTCTTCTTTCTAATTGTGGAGATTGTTGCGTGCGTCTTTTCCTATCCTTCGCGCCTGGGCCAGCGTCTCCGCTCGAAGTGCTACGGCTGATTTTCGACCGCGCCTGACGCATTCGACGGTTTGCCAGATGTAGGACATGCCGAGCAACCCCCCCGCGACCGCGCACGGCCCGGCCCGATCTTTCTTCCCCGCTGACGTTCCATGGATGAGGCCCTCCCTCTTAGCCCGGCACCTCGGGACTGAGATAAGTTTAGCGCGATTTTCATTCCACGTGAGCCCGCCAAGTCCCCTCCTCCCCCCCCGCTGTCCTCTCCCTCAACCCTCACCGGCTCCGTTGTGATCTTGGAGGCTAGTGTGTCCGGATGCCCAGAATTAGCGCTCCTATGGATTCGCACGTAGATTACTTGATTCTTCTTCCTCTTCCCCCCACTAATAAACGTGTAGATCTTCACTTCCCCAATGACGGTCAGCTATCGGGTGCTGTCTTCCAGCTGCCGCGAGTCCCATTCATCAAGTTTACCCCTGTTTTTCCCCCCCTTTTTCTCTACTTTTACGCTCTTTTGCCTCCCCTCCCTTCAAGTCGCAACCCTCAGCGACACCGCCCCGATTTTGCCTCCTAAGTTCTGTTGATTTAGTTTTTTCTCGCAATGGGGGGGTTCTGCGTTGTTTTGGCCCGGCTCTTCTTCTTCCATTCCCCCTTTCAAATGAAAGGTTGTCTTTTCTTCCCTCCCGATTGGTTTTAGTTCTGTCGAGAACGACTTTGCTTCTTATAAACATTATTAAACTGGTCAAGGTCTTTTTCCTTTTTGAATTTTTTGCAACTCCTCGCGTAAAAA
>Ga0179593_1331609_pt1 | contig 17983 bp, 14 predicted proteins | sample CZODoug2_1_08_16_FD_185931 | JGI IMG/M metagenome (GOLD analysis project Ga0179593, IMG submission 185931) | Vadose zone soil fungal communities from Angelo Coast Range Reserve, California, USA - CZODoug2_1_08_16fungal (PacBio error correction) | ecosystem: Environmental > Terrestrial > Soil >... | reverse complement strand
CCTGAACACGACCGGAGTGACTTTCCCCTAATGGGTTGCTTACAGTTTATAGTGCCCCGTTGATTATAATTAATAGAATCGGCCCTACCCCTCAAACCAAGCCCCTTCCACCACTATTTTTGTCAGGACCAAACACAGGTTTCCTTTAGAGGAGTCTCCCTGGATGGACCAACATCCACCCCCCAAACGCGAGAATTCGAGTGGCAATCTCGTTGGGCGTGTGGTCCGACCCCTGCATCCAGGCAGGACAGGCCATGCCTCTTTATTTTTGAAGTACATTTTTCTTTTTGATTTCTCCCAATGAACCTCCACCACTGGTATTCTAGAGGTCCCCCCCCCCTCTTGGTGTCTATATCCCCCCAGGGGAATAAGCCCCAATGTTTTTGGAAACAAACCCCCACCCCTGATTCTCCGTGACCCGCAAACACAAAGTTGGTTACCCCCCTCGAGACCATTCAACTACCTGATCAAATCCCCCACTATTGCTTGACCCGGCTGGCCGCACACCTCCCACCGCCCCCCATATTTCCGTGACGATTTTTCTCCCTTCGGATGGGCCAAGTGTTCATATTCTACATATGATGCCACCCACAAGCCGAAGCCCACACCCCCAGAACGGTCTTTCTTTCCGGCATGTCCTCCTACAACCCGTCTTCAAGAAAAATCAACACCCCCCCCCCCTCTTTCCCCACGGCCCCCCCCCTTCCCTGACCCCCCAAATTTGGCCTTGCAGATGTTCCCCTCCAAACCACCCCCACTCTGTATACTTTTCAACTTTTCAACCTCTTTGCCACGTTTATGACCAATCCATTAAATTCATTCCCTTTTGGGATAGCTCACTTTCTACAGTGCTTCGTAGGAATCAATATTGGATTGTAATATATCCACGATAATATACCTCTTCCTTTCCTTTTTTTGTCTATTTTCTCTTATAAGAATATTTGACCCTTAAAATTCCAATTCAGTTATTTTCAGCAACTGTATAAACCTTAAGATATCCCTTGCTCAAGCCCCGTGACTATTGCTTGTTTTCCCTTGGTCCCAGTTTTGACCTTCAAAGTAATCCAGTCCGTTTTTTTTTTTAACTTGGTATTCCTATACCATTTATTTTTGTAGTTTTGCCTTATTTTTTATCTTGTGATGTGATTTTTTTCTTCAAGCCATATGGCCTGCTCGGCCAATTGACTAATCCATTTCTTTGCTCACCCCTTCTGGTTTAATTCCCCCCCCCCCCCCCACAACACCCCCCCCCCCCCCCCCCTCCTTTTACCACCCCCCCATCTTTTTTAGTAAACCATATGACCATTTCCCCCCCTACGGCCATCGTACATTTACCTACTGGTTTCGGTATTGTTGTATGCCAGTCCATGTCCACCTCCTCATGGCGGCCCCCTTTCTTGGTGAATTTATTGGTGGTCCAGTGCTTGGTTATTTATTCCAGGTCAATATTCCACGTTTTGTCCACCCCACCCCTGTTCTGGGCCTGTGGATCTAAACATCTGGGCTCTAACCTCCCAGGTGGTCTGTTTAATTGTGACACAAGTCATGTCCACCCCCATGGAAGCCTATTTCTCTCGCGGATGGTATTGATTTACCCCAATAATCCCATATAGGGGGACAACTTCTTGAACAGAGGGGAGGGGTATTCACAGGTGACGAGTGCGTAACAGCCACAAGTAGTTTTGAGAGGAAAATTGTGTGGTGTGAAGGGGTTGGGCTCCTGGTGATTACCGCGGCTATTCTCTCGGTCACCCGTGTCTCTCCTGAGCAAACCAATCCACCCTTTTTCTTTTTGCCGCATTGCCCTTGCGTGCCCACTTAAAATGCTCTGAAAGATGACCGGTTGATACTCGGCTAGAATGGAACATGGTTCCCCCTTTGTTTGGGTTTTGGGTCTTAGGACGAGAAACACGCACTTCTGAACATATGGGTGACCCCAGTTCTTTCTTTTTTTTTTTTTATGGTTCATTTATACCTGTGCTTTGATAACCCTTTTCTTTTTTCGAGGGCTAGTATCACCCAATTGGTGTATTACACTTGAAAAAGTCCGTGTGGGGTAATGTTCCGCCTGTTTGGCCTCATGGTCGCCTTCTCTACCTGGTGCCTTGTGACTATGCAACTTTCTATTTTTTTGGCTTTTGGCGCTGTTCCTGCTCCCCCCAGCTTTTTCCTTTGGCTAATGTTGAGTCCCTTTTGTTGCAGAAGATGGCAAAGTAGACCCCTCAATGACGGCCCAAGGGGGTCAGTTCTACTGGTAGTAACTTCGCTCCCGGAAGTATGGCACGCAATGAAGGGTTTTCGGGGCAAGGGTGGTAGGGTGGGAGGGAAATATTCCACGGACTTCCCTTGGTAGCAGAAACCGGACATGTGTCGGGGCAGGGAATGGAGAAAGTGCGGAGGGTTGATTGCCAGGAGTCTCCACTGTTCCGGGGGGTTTCCGGTGTGGCCCTTTGAATATGTAGCATTTACCTCGTGTTTTCACCTTTTTTCATTATCTTCCCAAGTGCCCTCTTTCTGTTTGAGTTTTTCATAACTCCGTGTTAATAGCAACCCTTTTTTTGTCCTGTCCTAGTGCTGTTCACTTTTGGTTTGCTCCCCCCCCCCAAGGAACTGAGATAAATTCACTTTTACGATTCCCCCCTAAAACCGAATTAAAGCCCCCTCTCTTTCCGTTTTATACCTATTGGCAAAAAAACAACCACTTAGAGCAAAGGTAAACAGTGAAAGAGCCCCTTCACTCTTTTTAGTAATGGTATCGACCCCCTTCCACTGTACGTTCCTCCCCCCTTCCCTGTGTGTGGAAATGCTTTGCAAAATTTGGACCCTAGACTGACAGTCCTGTTCTGAAGAGTCTCGCCCCCCCCACTTTGCAACCCTCTAATCTCCTGGGCGTGGAACCAATATCCCCCACCTTTTTAGGTGCGGCGGGGCTTTTGGTGTTCTGCCCCTTCGGCAATCACTTGTGCGGTGTTCACCGATCTCCTGCGTATGTAGCAAGCCCGTCACATTTTCTATTTGATAGAAGCCGAAACTTTAAGTCCACACTTTTGGAGATCTCTCGACAGGAATCGTCAAACACTGACTGCTAACCAGAATAAAGACTTTCCTCAACCCCTCCAAGTACTCACTAAAGGTTACATTTGTAAGGGACTGTTCGTGCCCCTCCTAACCGATACCGTTAAGCATACAGTGGATCGCTGGCTCCCCACACATGCCCCACTGCCTGTATACCTCTAGTGGCATCTCATGCTTGAAGTCTAGGCTCTCTTGCGTTCCGAGACTCCATGCTTACTCCCCCGGACCCACAAAGCGGAAAATTAGGTCCTCTTGGCGCTACACGTCTGATTACCACTGCAAAACAATACCGGCTTCCTTTCACGATTCCCCCAGTGTTCCTTAATTTATCCTCATGGGAGTAAGTGGGACTGAACGCCATCACAACAATCCCCTTTCAAACTTTTCCTTAGCCGACGAAAACTCTCGTTGCGGTCCCTGAACTTTTTCGCCCCCTCTTCTCACCTTTGGTGCTAACCGATTTTCAGAGCTTTGTTCAATCCATGGCAGTTGAACCTTATGTGGCTCCGCCGTTTTTGCCACCAAGGTGTGTGAGTTCTGCTTTCGCTCAACACCCACTATCGTAAATAAGTCCACCACTACATCTGAAACCGCGCCGCTTGCGCCTAATTTCTCGCTGTCCCCACATTCTCACGACCCGCTCCGCTTCTTTCCAACTTGTCTTTCCCTCTGTTCAGAACCACCCCCCGCAGCGTCATTCGTCCTCTCTCCGTCACATTAGCAGCCTTGATCGCCTCATCGTTCTGTGTACGCAGGTCCGCCCTTCTTCTCGACAACCCGGTTCCCGTCTTGCGCCAGTATATCCGCCTGACGTTTGACTATTCCCGTGGACACTGAATCCCCCTGCTCCCGCCCTGGTTTCGAATTCTCTAGCTTCAGTACTCATTGAACTCTTGCTTACTCGCCCGAGACGTTTTCCTCTCCCCCTGAACAACAGCACAAGCGCCTGACGAACGATTTGAATTGTTCATCCTTCTCCAATGCCAGGTGTCAATTCCTCCGCAACTCTCCGAACAAAAGACTAGGCAACAGCACACCAGGCCAAAGTGAACAATCCGTGACTGCTACCAACAGTCCGTAAGAATTTACACCCACCTCAAGTTGAGGGTTTGCGAGGCGAGGCTCGCGTCTTCTCAGTACTTCTCCTCGACGCTTTCGAGACTCACGGCGGTTGCTTCCCCACAGATTCGGCTCTTTTTTATAGCGCCAGATGAGATGACGCCGCTTCTTCCTTCACTCAGACCTCTACCGGACTAAGGTAAAATCCCGTTCTAATCGTCCCGTCCCTGAACCCGTCGTAACCCCCTCTTCCAGATTTCATTCCATCGAAACGATTCTAGGGAGCACAGGATAACCAAGCTCGGCCGGCCGGATCTGACTTCACCTGTTTCCTAGTACCACTGAATCGCTCACCGTCCTGCATCTTTTCAGCCCCCGCTGGAGCCCCGTTTGGAACGAACTGGTGCCTCGCTGTCCGGGTAGGACTCCCTTTCATGCTCTTTCTTCGCGACCAGCTAGACAATATTCTTGTGCAATACGTCCCAGCCTCCCCTCCACAGATCAGTAATCCCTTGTCACCGGTTACTTGGAGCTCCGTGGCGCCCAGATTTCATACATGTGGCTCAATTTCGATATATAGTAGATAGCCATCCCCCTGAGGACCACTGTTGCAATGAGGAGACTGGAACGACAGTGTTAGAGGAGCCCGAGGGAGACATGCCCAGACCCACCAATCACGCCCCCAAAGATCATGAGGACAGAGCTTCAAAGAGCTGCCGAGAGATCCCCCCTCCAGACCGCCCTCGGCGGGGAACATTTTTATAGGTTCAGTAACCGGACCGGCAGAACGACGCTTTATCTCCGCACATCCTCCCGACCCGAAAGCTATGAAAGGGTGACCCCCCCGTCGTATCTCTTTTTTCACAGGTATAATGCCTTGACGCCGGTATTACGCCAAGACCACCCCCACGCGGTAGTCCTGATCCTCTTCCTGTCATATAGATAGTACGCCATCTTTTCGGTTCACCTAAGATCAGACCTCCCCTCGGGTGTGGTTACCCCTTTAGTGGGACCCCTCTGCTCCCACCAGGCTCTACGTTAACCCCGCCACCAGAGCACCCGCGACCCGCCCCGACGTAGGCATCCCGCCTCGACACATCCTCTCTTAATCTCATCTCTCCCCCCCTCACTGGGAACCCCCCCTTTCTTCTCCTCTCCCCCCCCCTACTCTCCCTCACCTCCCCTTCCCTCACCCTATCCCTCCCCCACCCATGCTTCACGCTCACCCCAGACGAGACCCTTTTCCCCCTCTTGCCTCTAGTCCTCCAGGTTCAAATCATACCCACTCCGCAACTCTCACTCTACGCTTCAATCAATCGCCCTCTTGATCGACACTGATCCTTAGCCATACAGGGAAGAGCAAGATCTGATCTTCGTTCCCCGAGTGTTTTGGGCGACGTGATAACGAGGCTGTGAATCGAATTTCTATATCGTCTCTCGAACTCGTACTCCGCATGCGCCCCAACAAGGGCCCACTAAAGACAGAGTCCTCCTAGCTTCAGGTTGTTCTGTATAGAAAAGCGGCCGGTGGCTCTAGTCCCCCCCTCACGAACCTGTTTGAACAGGCCGCTTGCCTCCGTGGGAGCGCTTTGACACCCATGCCTAGAGCTTTCTTCTTTTCGTCCTGTACACTTGAATCCCTCAAGTGACCCCTCGGCTTATTCTCCCCATGGATCAGAGATGCGATAAAAGGGCTTCTGAGGAATTCGGATTTTTCTTTGGGTGGTCGCGCCGGAAAACCATTTATTTTCGAGGGAGGACTACGACAGATGGGGACCAATTTACAAGCCAAGTGCCCTCGCTTTGGTTACTTTTCCAGGGAGCTTTGACCGCCTTTCTCACTTTATCGTTTAGTACTCTTTCCGTGCTCCCGTAGACAAAGATTTAACCGGGCGCCGTTCCTTGTAAGAGAGTGCTCCCTCTCTTTTCGACCGTTAGCGCTTCACCCCTCGACCCGCCGAAATCTAACTTCGAAGAGAGACGAGAACTGAGGGAGTCTCTAACCACCCCCCCATCACCGCCCTCCTAGGGCGGTCTTTAAAAACCTCTCCCGGATGAGAGAAGTCAGCAAGGGCTTCCATCTGCCGGACAGCAGAGATATAAACAACGCTGCACGAAAGAACCGTCCCTAACCCGAGTTTGTTCTTTTTGCCGCAAAGGACAGATGTGTCCTTGTCCCATGATAATATCCCGTTTTTCAAAGGTGTTGTCTTTTGCTGTCTCCAGTGGGTGGGCGGACTGGGAGGAGGACCTGAGAATCCAAAAATGATTTATGCGATGTGAAGTGAGGATAAAGGAAACGAAACGACCAGGATCGCGTGGTAAAGCGAGTTGTGAGTTTCGTCTGCAAGCCCAGTTTCCCATTGGTCATTCCGGAGGACCACGATTACCCGTATTTCCAGTTCTGAGAGAACTGAGCCTTACGCTTGTGTCTGACCGCTTCCTTCTGACGGCCCTCGACACCGGTGCTCCGGACCCTTTCCCGCCAAAGCTATTTGTGGTCTCATTATAGGATGGGTTCTTCCATCTGGTATAACGTTTTCCCCCCCTTTTCTTTAGGAAGCATTGGGCGGCTTTCCTTACACTGCAGCCTGGATCTCTTTGCTTGGCTTTTTTCCATGTTCCCCCTCCCTTCTGGTCATAGTCCGCGTGATCGTTCCTGACCTTGTTTATGTGGTCCAGGCTGCCCCACGGGATTGAAGTTTCTGTGAATACGGGACAACTTTGAAACCTAGGTAGTGTGGGATGTAGTGTCTGCGTTTATCCCCAGGTGCTCCTCTTCGGACACCTTGATCCTCCCACGCCCACCTAGGAGCGAACTCAGAAAAAACTGGGTCTCACCAGGTCCTTGCGACCCGCCATACAGAAAGTGCCTGTCCCCTCTTCCTCCCGAGAAGGTGATTTGTAACCCAAAAATGGCTTACTCTGTGAAATTCACTTTCACTTTTTTACCAAGGCGCCCCTGTCTGCTTGGGATGCTACTGACGACCAAACAGAAAGGGTACTCTCTTTTTTTTTCTGCCCGATGAAAAGGGTTGTTGCTTATTTTGGATTACGCAGTCTTCCTTCCTTACGTCTCTTTTAAGCTTATCAATTGGGGGATTAAGAGATTGAGTACCCGCTTACAGCATTAGGTTCCGGTGCACGGGGGAAGGTTGAGGGGCCTTAGTCTACCAGGAGAAGACCCTTAGGCGAATCAACCCCCACCTTCTTAGGGGGCGGTGGGCAATAGAACTTTGCTGAATTTAGATCGAAAACCTATCGGACACCAGAGTCCATTTGTCTACGAGCCCAAACCCGCCGCTGAACAAACGACAGGACGACCTTGACCAGCCAAAGTTGACCAGCCGGGCCTAACGTGCGCCCGGGCTAAAAGAAGAGAAAACTTGTAGGAAGGTCCCCCTTTCTCCCGGAACCCCCACGGTCTAAGTCCGCGTCTGAACGCAAGATGCCCTTACCATGCCGCACACCCCCCCCCGTTGCCCTCCAACCCTTCCGGTCTCCCTGAAACAATCCTCGAGCTCGACCTCTAGGGAGCGCCTTCGTGTTTGATGGGACGGGAACCGTCCCTCACACCTTGAGCGCACCCACGCCGGAGGGGCCCGCTCCGGAGGTTTTGACCCCTCTTCTTCCGGAAATTCCCCTCGCCCGGGAAAGTAAGTATTGTGTCTCAGGATGAGGCACATGGCGTGACGCCCATGTGCGCCCGGCCGTGAATCCCCCTCCCCATCTCCCCCCTGGTTTCCACTCGGATGTATCCTTTTCCAGGCATCTCGTTTCCTGAAATTTAGACTTCTGCACGGAGACCCGTGACCCCACCACGGGACCGATCCCCATAGCAGACCCCCCGCCCGCCCCTCAGCCGTTTGCAGTTCCGTACAACCCTCTCCGCTTGAAAAACCATCTTGTCTATCAGTCCCCAATCTCTGAACTGACCCACATTAAACCCCCCCAGGGTCAAAGCCGATACTAGAAAAGGGGATGCGGCGGTTCCCCTATCTGCGGGCGCACACGCACCAAGGAGTTCCACGGGGTGAAAATGCCTTCCTCGACGAACCAGCATCAACTTCTCACCAGGACAACTCGTCCTTGAGGTGAGACCGACCAAACGTGCAGACACCCCAACCCCAAGGAAACTGGCGTGGTCTTACCGTCCAGAGGTTCGGTTTTGAGTCCAGGCCCTTTCCCAGAACAATTTTCTCTCCCACCCGCAGTGTGCTAGGATCACAGCGGTCAGGGAGCTCGGTGGGCTCCGGACATTGAGGATCAAGGAGCCAGATATTGATTGTCCCCGTTAGTGGGAGTAGAGGGGAATCGCGCTGTTAAGCTCCTTGCTTGTTCTTTGGTGATCCCAAGCCCCAAATCACCACACCCATCGAGGACCTGCCCCCCCCAACCTTTTGGTTTTATTCAAAACGTATGCCCTCCCCCCCCCCCCTTTCGAGGGAACCTTGACGGTCAAGCCCCCGGGTGAAAATTCGGTACTTGTCTTTAGAACAGGAAATTTTGACCCAAACCCCAATGAACAGGCAGCCTGTTCAATGGCACTCCCCAGACGAAAAGGTACGATGACAGGACACATGACAACTACAAAAATGCAGCTCGGTTATGAGACAAATCTCCCACTTGTTGGGCCCAGGGGAAACGCCCCCGGAACCCCGACCAACACCACTCGCCCCCCCAGGACAAAATTTCCAAGTTCAAGCGTACACCTCATGAATGGATGTGTATGCGACTCCCCCCCCCCCCCTCAGACTTTAGTCACCCCGTGGGAATCCGATGTGGACGTCATATGTGCCAAAGTCACCCATTCAATAAAACCCCATCGTGACCCGGCAAGCTGCGTATCATGTCCCAATAGCCAAATCACAATATACTTTGTCTTAGGAAGCCCATTCCCCCCCATTGCCCACAATCTGTGAGAATAATCTCCCCTATGTTACCCCAAGACCTTGCCCCACCCAAAAACCAAAATGCCTTGGTCCCTCTTAAGACACCCATTGTGTGCCGCAGATGTCTGCAATGTCACAACCCCATATTTTAAACGCCCCCCCCCGTTTGATATTTAAATACCCAAGTACCCCCGACCCACCATGGATGGCCAGATGGCCTTTTCTCTATCCCCTGGACACACAGTGGAACTTTTCCTTCCCAAGTTATAAGGTTCTTATGTGCCTTGGAACTGTTCCCTCACTGTCATAGGACTCTTTTTAAGGTTAACCCCCCCCCCCATTGCCCCCGTTAAATGGAACAATAGAGTCCTGCCCACTAAAACGGACTTCCCATTCCTCCCTTGTTGGTGGTAATGATATTTACATTCTCACCAGCCTTTAGACGCTCCTCTTTCACAACCCAAACCCGTACTGACTGTCTCTCAGAACAACACCAGGAAAACCCATCGACTAACTAACCACCAAATCAAAGTAGGGACAGGACCCCCTTTCTCAACCCATGGGAAGCTCGCTGGTAAGCAGATTCACACCCCGGTGGATTTGACACATAAAAAGACCACAAAATGCCCCAGGGAATCTAAGCTTTGCCTTACACCAGCTCTAAGGGGCCTGTCTGTTCTTTCTTTTTGGTTTCCCACTGAAGCAGGGCAGGAATACCGCGTCTCTTGACTTGTCTCACCCAGTTTCTAACTCACTCGCCGTCCCAACATGTTCCCAATCTCCAGTGGATCATCACTCCGCGGGGTTGGTGACATTTATTCCTCATGGAAAAACGAACGGTCTTATTCATCGGGCCTCTCTCTCTCTCACGGACATCAACTAGGACCTCCACGGATCTCACTTCTCTCCTTGAAGCCTTGTTCCCCGTCGGGATTCGCTCATCGATAAATCCACGACGTACATGGGGGAGCTCTACTAAACAGGGAATCAGACATTTCGCCGTGGTGGATACAGCAAAACAAAAGGAATTTCGTGTCAATCCTGCAGACCTTCGTCTCCCCACACAAAAGTCACACCCGGGCCAAAAAAAGACCGACCGCTCCTCTTCCCTCCCTCACACCAGATTCTAAAGTCAACCCCAAGATCACTGCCGCTACTCGTATGACAGAACAATAGACGGAGGATTTGCCAAATTCGGGCCGCAAAAAAAGCAACACTCACCAAGGAGCTGTCAAGATGTTGCAAGATTAGCTGACCCCTTTTTCATTTTTACTACATATTATTCTTGTACAACCCCTCTCGTCTCTTGTACCCGCAACCCTAAGAAAGAACGTCCTTCATGAGTTCCTTTACAGCACCTCCCCATATGAGCTTCCTCCCAAATCACACAACTACAGCCCCCCCTCCTTCCTTTTTTTCCCCCCCCCCCACAGATGGCCACACACTTGCCAATTGTAACATAACTGGCCACCTGATGAGTTCAGTCCTCCTGCACCACAAAAAGACAAATCGGCCTGTTTCTTACTTTGCCGGGACCCAACTTTCGGGGAACGTGGCTGACACTCAATAAATTTCCCGACATGGGAAATGTTTCCTAAGGGATAATCTGGCAGATTAGTTGATACCTTTTTTGCTCCTATTCGCCATTAATGAGCAGTGTCTTCCACATCTCTATCTATAACTTCCCCCCTTCTTTCCCCTTCTCTGTGTGTTGAAGATGATATATATACCCCGCACCCCCCTCCCACTCCCCTTCCCAATATATACCATCCAATGATAGAAAGACCTCTAGCTCACTTTTCCCCCCCCCCCCCCCCCCGTCCCCTCACCATTTCCCCCACATCGCCCAATGTGCGTAAATTGCCCCACTTTTTTTTCACCAATTTGTGCACCATCCGTTTTTTGACATTTTATTCCTACCGACTTTTTTTTTTTTCCCCTTGCTTTCTCCAGCACCCCCTGCATACAAGTTTACCTTGGTTCCTTTAGGCCTTCTTTTTTTCCAGTGTGAGTTTTATATTTTTTTGATTCCCTTTTTTTTCCCCCCATTTTTTATTTTCTGAGGACGTCTCCTCCTCATTTTTCTTCTTTTCGTGCCTTTGTGTTTCCCCACTGAGTGTTTGTCTTGGTTTTTTTTTTTTTTTTTTTTTTTTTTTTTTTTTTTTTTTTTTTTTTTTTATTCCACTCGGTGAACATGACACGTACACCTACTATTTTGTCCCCGTCACTGGACCTACTTCTGGTATTCTTTGCGATAGCCATGTCCATTCCTCTCTTTTTGTAGGGCATAAACCTAGTTGACTGTGAGTCTCTTTTGCTTCCCTTCCGTTGTTCGTTCCCCTTGTCAATCTTCCTTGTGGTCTGTTCCACCCACATTGTTTGCTTTCCCGTGTTATCCTCCCATCCCCACCCATCTGGAATCTCCACTTAAAGGTTTTATGGTAATCATGCCCCTGTATTGATCGCCACCCCTTTGTTTTTTCCTTTTTCTTTTTTTTTTTCTTTTTTTTTTATTCTTTTCCCATTGCTTCCCCCAAACTACCTATAGAGCTGTTGGCCAACAACTCCTTCCTCATCACTGTTTTGTGTTTGATGGGCCCCCCCCCCCCCCCACCACCTCCCCCCCCCCCTTTACTTTCGGACCCCCCCCCCCCCCCATCTTCACCCGGAGTGGTGCTTGACCTTCCTGTGTTTTTTTGTCCCATGTGTGTTACCTTTTTCTGTTTTCCCTCCTACGTTATTGGGCCCACAGTGCAAAATTGTCACAAAAATGTAGGATTAACAGGTTCAGTGCCCCATTTATATGGCTTCCCCCTTTTCGTCCCTTACCTCCGATCGAACTTGAATGACTTCCTGGTACCCAATTGGTCAACCCCCCTTCACCCTTCAACTGTTTATATCTCCACACACGCAAATATGTTCCCCCCTTGTTTTGTTGGCCCCCTTGGTTCATTTATAACTGTTCTTTTTCCCCCCTCCCCCCCCCCCTTGTTATCTTGGAACCTCGCTGAAAAAAGGTTTTTTTTTTTTCCACTTTTTCCCCCAAATGACGTGTTGTGTAAGATTGGAAAGTAAGTTGTGCTTTCTCAAACCCCCCCCCCCCCGGCAGGTTTTTTTTTTTTTTTTTTTTTTTATTTTTTTAACCTTTTTAACTTCTGCCCCCCCCCTACTGATACTTGTGCCCTAGATGTCCCCCTTCCGCCGCCCCAAGAGTTTGTTTCTTTCTTTTGCGCCATCCTGTGCTTCCCGATTTCCTTTTTTCTTGTGACCCTTAGACCCCTAGTAGCCCCCCCCTCCCCACCCCCCCCAACTTGTTTAGCCCTTTTTGGGAGACTACCATTGTCCAGTATTGTACTGACCTGCAACAGGGAGGTAATTTGTAGTGGTCTTAAGTCGGAACCACTTTACCTCTCAAGTCCCCGAGGGCACTTTTAGTTCTAAATCTTAAAGGCCCCCCCCCCCCCCTCAGGTGCTTTCTAGCCCACTTGCGTTCGTGGTGGAGATAATTAGGCTGTCACCTGTCCCTTGTGTTGTTTGCTGGAGGGGTGACATTTCCCTCGGTACGTTCCCTTCCCCGCACCCCCACCCGTCCCCTTTGTTCCTTCTATGTCCCCCCTTCGCCCCCCCACTCTTTATTGTTTACCCCCCCCCGCCGCCCGACCCCCCCCCACCCCCCCCCAGCATGTTAATTAGCACCATTTTTTATATTTTTTTTCCCCTTGTCTTCTATTGTTCTTTTTTTTTTCTTTTTTTGCTTTTTGCTCAACACAACAGCCGTTGCTCCGACCCCTCGCCGCCGATGCCCCCACCTCGACCCCCCCCCCACCGCAAGCCTATATCTCCTTTCCTCCTCCATTTCACCCCCCCCCCCCATCGAGCCAATGAACCCTCGTCTGACTCCTCCCCCGATTTTGCCTGTTACTCAATGTTCAGCCCAGGCCCATTCTTACTTCCCCCCCCCCCCCCCACGCCCCCCCCCCACATTGATAACTTGCCAATTCGGAAATTCTTTCCACCCACTCTCAATCTACCTGAATAAATTGCTGTGTTAGACCACCCCATTGCACAGTCAAGCATTTGGAATAGAACCCCCATCCCCCCCATATAAAAATAGGCCTTAGAATTGTTCTTTCTTTCACAGGCCCCCCCCCCTCGCCAATCATTGTTTGAAATGTGGACCCCCCCCCCCCCACCCGCTTATTTTCCAGAAGTCCCTCTCCCTGTGTGTCACTGATCCATCATTCAATCAGACGATTCTTTCCCCCCCACGGGCGTCTGTATCTCGACCCTGTTATTTTTTTTTCTTTCCCCGACTGGACCCCCCCCCCCTCCCACACCCCCCCCACCCCTCCCCCTTCTCCCCCCCCCAGCCTGAGAAGACTGCGACTACCCTTTTTTTCTATCCTTACGCGCCCCCCATAGCAGTGCCTCCGCCGTGTTGTTTTTACCCTATATGAACAAGATTTTCTGAGGTCAGACCGACGTGGCTCGTATTTCCCCACCACCTTTTCCCCCCATTCCGCCCCCCACCCCCCCCCTGGTTTCCTTCCCCCCCCCTCCACAGTGCATCCGCTCTTTTACCGCCATGTCTTGAATCTTGAGTGGTCCTCGCTGACCCTCAAATATCAAATTGGTTCATTCACCCCCCAAGTAGTCACTGCAGTTCCTGTTTTTGTCTTTTTTTTTTATTGATCACCCTCTTCACCCCCCTCCCCCCCCACCCCCCCCCCCCCACACCCCCCCCCCCCCCCCCACCCTCCCCCCAGTTTAGATCACTAATTACCCCCGACCGGCGTTTCGATGCATTTCAGAAGTCTGCCTCTTTGACTTTCCCGGCGATTCCAAACAACCCCCCCCCCCCCCCCCCCCCCCCCCCCCCCCCCCCCCCCTCCCCCCCCCCTCCCCCCCCTCCCCCCCCCCCCCCCTCCCCCCCCCCCCCCCCCCCCCCCCCCCCCCCCCCCCCCCCCCCCCCCCCCCCCCCCCCCCCCCCCCCCCCCCCCCCCCCCCCCCCCCCCCCCCCCCCCCCCCACGAATACCCCCCCACAGGGGATCTCAATCCACCCCCAAACCCCCCCCCCCAGAAGTTTTTTTGTTGGGCGTTGTGCCCCCGTTTCCCCGCCACGTAGAACTCCCCAACCCACCCCCCCCCCCCCCCCCCCACCCTGGAGGACCTTTCTAGTTCCCCTCCTGAAGCGCATGTTGTTTCCCCTCCGGCAGCTTATTTAACAGACTGGCGTTGTGCCGCCGACACGCGGCCGCCCCTGTGTGCTAGGCGAGGCGCGTCTCTTTCAAATTGCCCCTCTTGCACAGAACACACTCTGTTAAGGCAGATGGAACAATGTGTAAGATGCCACCATCACCCATGTACGACTCCTAGATCTTTCCCCCTTTTTTCGAGGCAGAAAAACTGAAGCGACCCCCCCCCGCTCTCCGTAGAAGCTAGCCTCCCCACGCTCCCCCCCCCCCCCCCCCTTTGGATTTCGTGCAAGTGTCGAGTGCCCGACACAGTCGTGTTCCCACTCTCTTCGACCAACCCACTGTAAGAGGTTGCCTTCGCTTTGCCTGAGTGCGATACCCTTTGACACAGAATGCTACGTTACCACACGCAATTTTTCAAGACTGCTTCATCGTGATAGCTTACTACAAGACCCCCAATTGAGCAGAATACATCGAGAAGTTTTTTCCTTGTTCTTCAAAATGAACACCTCACAGTCGATTACCTGATCCCGCCACGTAGTTGATCCACGACTCCAAGTCCCATTTGGGTTCCAGTTCCCTACCTTCCAAGCCGAACCCCAGCCTGAAGAAGCAAATGCCCCCGTGTTCAAAATCGATTTTCCTCATGAAACCCCCAAAGCTTTTTCGTCCGATGACCCCACCCCACAAAAGATTGAGGTCCGCTTGCGCGGGAGTGCGCGTTTTTTCCTCTAGTGGTTCAGTCTATAACACTCTTATTGAGATCCCCGGTGCGGGTGGAGAACCCCGTAACTGATTTCTTCTCAGCACCGTACTTCTCGGTCTCATTGCTTTGTCTTTCCGTGTCGGCTCCTTATATGTACATTACCCTTCGTCAGGTAACATCGTTTTGACGGCCCGCACACCCGAGACTCCCGCTGGATCTCGGTAAACTATCACCCCCTTGAGAGACATTCAACGATCGTATCGAACAGTTCATTACACCGATGAGAAGGATAATCGTCGACATAAACTTTCCTTTGCTCCCTGCCGAGCTCCAAACCTACATGTTTCGATCAGCAAAGATGGATTCGGGGGTATGCCCGTCGGGCCTAAAGGTTTACGCGCCTTCTCCTGCGTGAGTCTACCGTTTTTCCATAGCAGTACTTTCCCCCGCGCGCTTCGGTGTCCCCAGCTCGCAAAGCAGCTTGTTCACCGGCCTCTACCCGGACCTTTTTTCCTGCAACCCCCAATTTTTACTTTTGGAGCTATCGAAGTCGGTTCTAAACTTTTACGGCTTCTGATTTTTACCCTTACCTTTTATACGCTTCTCCATAGGTTTTCGAACGTATCGCAAACCTTCTAAACCGATCTTAGAGCAGTGAAGACCGATTCAAGAATGTTTACCTGTCGATTCTACTAAGAGCGGTCGACCTATACTTTTTACTCGGTCTGGTTTTCTATCATCTTCGGTCTAAGTCGGAGTCTCTCTCTTGCCTCCGTTTTTTCGATTTTTTTTTTTTTTTCTCAGCAGCCTATCCGGCGTCCCCGCCTTCCCCCAACCATTTTGCCTAAGGACCGATCTGACGAGTTCCCGATTGCCCCGCTCCTCTCCCCACCGAGGGTCATCTTCAGCTCAAGTGCTAGAATTCTCTTTGTTTCGGGATATTCCGGATTGGACTAAAAGCGTGGTGCGACCCTAGAGAAATGAGTTTACCCCCACTCCTACGCGTAGTTTTCAAAGTCAAGATTTAGATGTCGAGACTCCGCTTATATACAATATTCCGGAGGCTTACAACGCTGGGCTAAGCTCTTAAACATTTTTTACTCTTTTTCTTTGGGAATCATCGTTGATCGACACATTTGATTAGACCTTTTTGCGCCCGTACGTCACGTACCGTTTTTAATCCCGAGAAGGATGGCTTCGCCCCGATCACTTTATTGGAAGCGGTTCCACTTTAGAACCCAGCACTTGTGATGGGATAGAACTTGAGTTGGAGGCTCCGACGGCGAGTTGGAGATACTCCGACAAATTCATGGCCCCCCTCTAGGAGAAGTTTGTGTAGCCGATGCGCCGCGGTGTATGTAGAAGAAATTGCAGAGGTTCCCCCTAACCTGCTTACCTCCTCCGAAAATCCCTAGGAGTTTACGTTTATTGAGAGTAACTCCCCAGATGTTATTTCCGTTAAATCTCCCCGGATCCCCCCTCCCGCTGCCTCCCTAAGCGGAGCCATTTTTTTAAGCGGCGATAGCACCCCGATTCTTACCCTTTAGTTGAATGACAAAACGAAACACTCAATCAATAACATTGAGGTCTTGACTAGAAAGGAAGAAGACCGTCGAGAAAAAGAAGTCCTCCCCGGAACTCACACTGTTTGGTATTCCGATAGATATCTTGGTGTTATCATGCCCACTAGTCCTAACCTTTTGTCAGTTGAGTGAACTGTCCCCTTCCTCAAGCATCGGCATCTCATTGTCTTTTGGTTCTTCCCTGGACCTAGGGACCCCCCCAACGTTTTTTTTTTTTCCCCTCTTGTGTTCTTCAAATGTTGATACTTCCCTGTCTCTGTAACCTTCTTTTGACTACTCGACAGGCCTTCTGCACGGAAATGTCGTTCTTCCACGATGCCTGCCCTCCCGTCTTATAAAAGATTATTCCCCCCCTTTCCCTTCAACCGGTAGCCTCCCGTGTCTAACTCTACTCCACCAAGTTGGCATGAGGTTTAGAGGTACGCGCCCTTTCCCGCTTAAGTTTGTTTTCCCCTCTCTGCTTTTCTTCCTTACCCCTATTTTAAAGATATCTTGTAGCATCGTGACCCGTGATGCTGTGGCTCGAGTTTTCCTTGGCGTTTTTTTTCATTTTCGTTAATTTTATTTCGTCAAAACGAATTGTTTTTGAATTTCCTTCGTTCGGCTGTCCACCCTATGATGTTTTCTTTTTGTTGCAGTCTCTCTTAGTCTTTGTTTATTGTCATGATCCCTAGCTCCTTTATCGGTCACAGAACGACCGTCTGTCACTGCCCTTTCGCTATGTTTTTTCTTGCTGAACAGTCCGACCGTATTCCCCTCTGCAACGGGGTATAGGATGGTCCTTCACAGATGCCCGAACCTCCTGATGTCTTCAACCTGCTCGATTGGTCCCCTTCCGCACCCCCTCACTGGGAATCTGCACTGACGGCAGGAGGGATGGGTGGTTAGTTTCTTCCTCCCGCAGGCGGTTTAACGGCACGTCGCAGTCGTCCACCCCTTGACTCCCTTTTGCGGTTTTTCTTTTTGACCCCCCCGCGCATCATCTGTTAAGTATTTACGCTAAAGCGTTCTTATTGAGTTGAGGTTTAGAATAGTTGGTGAGGGAGGGTTCTTCTTTTTCGTGTGAAGTCAGGGAGGATCACGGTATGCGTAGCATTTTCGGCCGGATAGTGAGTTGAGAGTGAAAATATTTAGAAGGGAAAGCGAGCCTTTCATTACCCCCCCCTCGTATAATTTTTGCGACCCGTTTGGCCCCCATGCTTCCGTACAATAGTCCCTCAGCACGTGCCGGTGCTGTTCTGTAAGCAGGTCCCAGTTCCCGTCAGTGAATTCCGAAAAGTAAGAGCTTTCGATACTATGGGCTGTCCCCTCCAATGTCGTAGGTAGAAACGATTTTATCTTAGTTATTTTTTCTCCATTATCTTGACACAGTTACTGTTCCCCCTTTTTAACGAAAGCCGTTTTCGTCCCCTCCACACTGCTCCGAACCCCCCGAGTTGGCCCGTTTTTACGACGTTTTCATTTATTTTTAG
>Ga0179593_1224711_pt1 | contig 17983 bp, 27 predicted proteins | sample CZODoug2_1_08_16_FD_185931 | JGI IMG/M metagenome (GOLD analysis project Ga0179593, IMG submission 185931) | Vadose zone soil fungal communities from Angelo Coast Range Reserve, California, USA - CZODoug2_1_08_16fungal (PacBio error correction) | ecosystem: Environmental > Terrestrial > Soil >... | reverse complement strand
CTTGGTTCCCCCGTGTTATTCCCCCGGCATTTCCCCCTGCCTTTTGTTAAGGTTCACCTGGAAGCGGCTTTTTTTTTCACCGCCCAGTAGTCTTTTTACCACCATTTTCCGTTGCCCCCCCGGACGAGACTGGTCCGGCCCCGTGCTGCGGCTTTACCTCCTCCTTGTCTGGTGGCGAGTTTTTTTTTGTCAATCCCCGACACTTTCCGCGCGCCACCACCGCCCCACCCTTAGTTTTCACATCCCGTCGTTTGTTTTTGCCGTCCGCGTGCCCCCCACGTACAGTTCTTTCCAGTTTCGGATTCTCCTCCCCTTTCGGGAGCGCCCTGGTATTACTTGTTTTTTTCGTTTGATTTTTGGCGTTTTTTTCCCCCTTTTTTTCCTGGTTTCTCCTTTCGGTGATTCATTGAGTTTGGGAGCTACTAGGCCCTTTGAGCGCCTGTCAGCCTCCCGGCCCTTGGCCTGTTGGGTCCCCCCCCTCCCCCCCCTTGCATCCGTAGTTTTGATTTGGTAGTCCGGAACACGGGCCCCCCTCTCTTTCGCTAGCTTCTTTTTTTACATTCTCTCGGTCTTTTGTTTGCCCCAACAGGGTGTGTAGCCACTTGGTCTCGCCGGCTGTGACGCTTTGTTTTTTTCTTTCAGCCCCCTTTTTTTCCCCCGCGGTTATGAAAATTGTGTGCTTTGTTTCGCCGCTGCATCGCCTCTGTGCCATTTGATTTTTAGGTTTAATTTTCTTTTTTGTGTCTTCCCCTCGGGGAGGTTTACCTGGAGTTGTGTTGTTTCGTCCAAACTGATTTTGTTCTTGTTGGCGGACACAAGGCAGGGTTACGTAGTCCCTCGCATCTTCTTCTCCAGGAATTCTGACTTTTGACCGTCTCCCCCACAAATTGTGGTCCCAACCCTGAAAATATCCTTCTCCCTTTCCCCAGGGACCAAAAGGTGCGGGCTAAAGCCCTGATTCGGTCCCCCCGTTTTGCCCCTTGTTCCCAGTAGCACACACGTGCGTGAATTACTTCTGTTTTTTGCTTCCTTTCCCAGGTCCTTACTGGTTTCCGATCGCCCTCTGATGTAACCCTGATCCCGACTTTCGTTCTTGGTTTCTTTCCGACCCGTGAATAATCCTTAAAGCCCCGGCAGCAGTTTTCTGCTAAGGTGGTCCTTTGTCCTCCCTCTACGGTCGATTTTTTCCTGCTTCCGCTCTTCCCCCCCTTTTCTTTTAACGTTTCATTTCACTTGGATTGTAGATCCGCTCCGTTTTGACCGCCCCCCCTCTTCTTGCAGTTTTTTTCCCCCACCCCTTTCTTGCCTTTTCTCGTTCTCCTTTATTGACAGTTCCTACTTCTGGAGTGCTGACGCTTCCTTTACCCCCTGCGAATCGTTTGCAACTGCGCTGCCCTTCCCCATTAGGTGGTGAGGGTCCGCGTTCTTGGTGCGTTTGCCGAGGACCCCCCAAAAGCCGGCCCCGAGTGTAACTCTCAGCCCGCGTTCTGTTTTTTTTTTTCAACTGTTTCTTCTTTTGCACTTAGTAAGTTTCTCCCCCTTCTCATTTGTTGATTAAGCGATCTTTCCCGGGATTTCTTGCCTCCCCATCGTAGGCGACCACTCTGTTCCCACGCTTTTTTTTTTTTTTTCACTTCCGCAGGAGTTTGGCGGAATTTGGAGAGGAACCCAGGACGTTTTTTGCCCCTCTCCGTCCATTCCTTCCGTGTGCCGTTCACCTTCTGCGTCCACCCTGTCTCCTGTTTGTGTTCTTGGGCAGCCGCACCCCTGTTGAAGCGTATTCGTCTTGACCCCCCCAGGCGCTCTCCATATTACTTGACTTCCTTTCTCTGTTCAAAAATAAGACGGTTTGTTGTTTTTCCTCTTCTTTTAAGTCTGATGTTTCCGGTGTTCTGATGTGAGCCTTTTCCCCGCCCTTGAGGCGCAGCTGCATCTTCTCGGCCTTTGGTTTTGCGTTTTTTTTTTGCATCCCCTCTCCCCCCCCCCCTTTTTTGGTCGGACGCCCTGTTTTTCCCACGATTTTGGACCACTGGGGAAGTGGCCACTGGGCTATTTGGCTTCAACCGGTCTTTAAGTGTTTGCAGCGCGTCTGTGTGGAGCTTTGCCCCCCCTTTTCTGCCTTCTTTTTTTGTTTTGCCCGTTTTTTGTTTGCAAAGTCGGTGGTTTTTGTCTCTGGTTTTTGTTCTCTCTTGATTTGTATCCCCTCCTGCGACGGACTTCTTTCGTGTCGCGCCCCTGAGAAGGCGATGCCTACGAGGATTTTTTTTTTGCGCCACGTCAATCCTTTGTGTGAACGATCCCTTCAGAGTGTTTCTTTGCGGTTGCCCCCGCTTTTTAGAGTCCCCGAAGTTTTGCGGTTTGCCCCCCCGACGAGTTTGTTACCTTGACCTGGTTTGATACCGCCGTTTCCCCCCCCTCTTTCCTTTTCTGGCCCGGAGTTGAGTTGCTTTCATTAACGATCTGATTTCTTGACTTGTCTTTCCTTTCACCCTTCAAGGGGATGTGGTTGTTGGGACGTTGCGACTGGTTTCCCGCCTTGGGATTTGGCCAGGACGGACCGTTGTAGTTTGAAGTGCTTTGTCTTTGGTTGTGAACCTTTTCCCAAGAAAAGTCCCTTTTGGTAGGCGGTCTTTGCGGTTTGTTTTCTCACGCCAATTTTGCGTTTTGACCCCGACCACCCCATCCTTCCGTTTCCCTCGCCCCCTTACCTAGTTTGGGCGGGGGTCCGGTAGACCCCGTTCATTCTTTCCCTGACGTTTCTTAGACGCCAATATGATGCCTCCCCGGCGGTACTCTTACCCTTTACGGCGTTGTCCTTATCCCCACTGTACCCATTCCTCCCGCTAAAATTTTCATGCGCAAACAACTCTGTTCGGCCTTCTTTCTGGGGGCCTGTGTTCGTCTGAATGAGGGGCTCAACCCAGTTCGTCGGTTTCCTTTCTCTTTTGTTGGGCGCTTTTCCCTTTGCGGTAGCGGATCAACTTCGATTCGCGTTTTTTTCCCCTCCTTTCCAGGGATTTTCTTAACTCTTTTTCCCTTTCTAATGGAGTGTTCTGTCTCCCGTCCCGCACTTCTTTCGCCTGACCCCTTCGGACGAAGCAATACCTTTTCCTCATCATTTTTCCCTTTCTGTTTCCTTGGCTTTTGCCTTGCTTGAGCTCTTTCCTTCCGGGGTGCCGCCCGTCTGGAGCGAAGTGTCCACCTCGTGTTGCTGCGGGTGAGCGGAAGTTGTGCTGGCTACACCTTTTGACCAAGGACTGAGCGTTGCTTGGCCTTGCAACTCCTTCGTCCACGCTTCTTGCCCAGTTTCCTTCATCTGCCTGCAGGCTTTGGGCAAGACACCCCCCCAGTCCTTCACTCTAAGGGCGGGTTGGGCAGCCGTTTTTTGAGATCCACTTTTTTTGCTTCTCCGAATGCCCCCCAGCAGACTTTTTTTTTTTTTGGGACCGGGTCGACCACCTCCGCGCCTTTCCTGTCAAGTTTTTTTTTTTTTCCCTCACCTAACGAGTGCCATTCCGCTCCGCATCTAGCCGACCTTGTACTGGTGTACCAGACATTGTCACCCTTTTCCTCATGGTTTTTAATTATGTCATGGTTTTCGGTTAGTTATTCGGCGGTTTCGTTTTTTTTTTCCGACGTGATTGCGTTCTATTTTCACCCTCCTTGCCCGTGAAAGTTCTTCTGTTTGGTTCCCCTCATCACCGGTGTGACCTTTTTTGGCCCCTTTTCTCCTTACTTTTTTGGTCACTTCCCCATGGGGTTTTTTTTTAAGACGCTTTTGCTCCCTGTTTCAACCTGTTTTGAACTAAGGCCGGGTCCCTTTTTTTCGTTTTTTCATCCCCTTTGTTCCCCTTGTCCTGTTCGCCCGCACGGCCCCCCCCTTCTGGTTGTCATGTTCTAAGAGCTGGTCAGTTGGGTTTTTGGTGTTGTCCTTCCTCGTCTTTCTTTGACTTCTTTCGGTTTTGAAGTGATAATCCCAGTTCATCCACCCGTTGTTGCTCCCCGGTTTCCTTTACCCTCCCCTGGAAGTTTTGGCCCGTCCTCTCCGGTCCCTTTCCTGATCATTGTCAATTGGGATTTTGAGAGGTCTACCCCTGCACACCGTTACCAGATCATTGGATATTGTTGGTGTTAGTCGAGGTAAGTTTCCCTCTTGGACAGGTTTCCGATTTCCAACAAGCTTCCGTACTCTGGACTCGGTTTTGGGCCTAATCCTTCCTTCGTTACTTTTTCGTTAAGGTTTGCATGTCCTACCCTGTCAGCATTAACTGTTGTGCCTGATAATTCGAATGATGTCGAGGGTCAGCCCTTTTTGTGTTTCTGCCTTTCCCCTGCACCCCATAGTTTTTTGGCCAGCTGGGAAAATTTTGGTTTTTTTATTTTTCCACCAGCGGAGCTTTTGCAGTATTTTTGTTTTAGATTTGTGGTATGACTTCCCTGCGCCTGCCTGCACGCCACTCCTTTACCCTTTCCATGTTTGTTTTTTTTTTTAGAAGATGTCCGATAGTCGTTCCACACACCCGTCTTTTGCGCTTTGCTCTTGTTCTCATATGTCCCATCGTGATGCTTTTGGAGCGTCTAGCTATTTTTGATATAGTCTGTTTGGTTTTTTGTTTTTTAACCCTTTCCATGTTTGTCAACCCGTTTGCACGACCCAGTGCTTGAGCTGGTGCTTTCGTGATCGGTTCGGGTTCTCCCAACCTGTCTTTGTTTTTCCCTTCTCTTCTTCCGGGATCGCCTCCTGGACCGTGTTGCGTCCACAATCCCCTCCTGCCAAAGATTTTTACCGTGATCCTTAAGTTCTTCGCCTTTATTGCAATCTGCGCCTCTGTCACGTTTGTTTTGTGGATTCCTTCCTGGTTTTGGCTGTTTTTTGCCTGCTTAGTAAACATGCCGAGTGGCGTTTTTTTGCTTCGCCCTTCTCTGCCTGTCGTAGTTGACACATGGTCTCCTTGCTGATCCCCCCTTTTAAGTCCCAACCATGTTTTTTTGTGCGTGCACACCGCAGAGGGACGTTTAGCCTTTTGTGTACCGTTTATCCCCTTTTTCTTTTTCCCGACAATGTTTTTCGCGTCCGCCTTCCCATTTTTCACATGGTTTCTAGCCCTGCGTTTCTTCTTTTGAGGCCTTCTTTGTCGGTCATTGTTTTCCCCCCTTTTCATCTTGTTCTTCTGACTCCAGGGAAACCTTAACTCCACCTGCCCTTTGAATTCCCCCTTCGCCCACTTTTTCACCCCGAGTTGTGACCCCCCCCCCCTTTTTTCTTGCTCTCTCTTCGTCTCCCCCTGAGGAATGGCCGATTTTTTTTTGACGTTCTTCCCCCCCTCCAGTGAGTCCAGTGGACATGATATTTTTTTTCCTTTCCCTCCACCTCTCGTGCGTTTTCCCCTCCCTTTCCCATCACGTGCCTTTTGGGGTGTTTTATGTGATTTTGAAGAAGCAGCATTTGTTGTCCCGAGACATGTGTCAGTGGCGAGCTGTGAGACCACATTTTCTCATCCCCCCTGCTTCGGTGGACCCCCAGCAGCTTGCTTCTCGTCATGCTTGGCCTTGCCGTTTTGTCCTTTACTTTGAGTTGATTCTCCTCCCTTTGCCTTTTTTTTTGCTCTTTTGGGACCCGACAGTCGGGGTCACATTCCGTTTTTTCTTTCGTTTTTTTTGGCTTTTTCTGTCCTCCGGACCCCGTGGTTTGATTCCTTTTGCTGCTCGCTCCGTCGTCTTTTTTTTTTTGCTTGCGGGTCTTCTGACGAGTTGACGACGAATTTTTGACTCCGGGCCCCCTCCGGCGCTGTTCAGCTTTTTGCGTTTTTCGATGGGAATACTTTCCCCCCTTTTTCTGTTTCCGCGGCTGGCCTTTATTGACTTTTTGCAGCACAAAGACGTCGCCCCCTCCCCCCGGTCTGGGTGCGTGACCCCGCGTTTCGTTGGTGGTGGGTCTGGTTTTTTTCCACTGAACCCCAAACCCCCCCCCTTTCCCGGAGATCTTCGCCGGACCTCAGAACAGTTTAACCTCCCCTGACTGTGGTATCTTTGAGGGTGCGTTATTTTCTTGATGGATTGTCCCAGATCCCTTCACTTTACCATCTCCACCGTGTTTTCGCGGCGCCCGTCCCCCCTCCCCTTCTGCACCCTAAATGTTGATCCCACCACCGCGGTCCGGTGGACCCGTTTATTTTCTCTGGAGGTGCCCTCGTCCCAGACCCCCTTTCCTCCGCCGCAGCTGTTTCCACGGCCTTTGAATTTTTTTCTTGGTCCTTCGGTTTGTACAAGGGCGCTTTGGCCTTGATCTTTCCGGGTCGGATGGTTTCCCGTTTGTCGTTTTTTAATTGCCAGAGCCTCTTCTCTTGCCCACAGTCTAGTCGTTTTCGTCCTGCGGCCTTCGGGACCCGCTCCGGGACTCCCTTGAACCTACCAGCACGTGGGATTTATTTTGACGAAGGTCCCCTTTTGCTTTGGGGGTCTCCGCTGTCCGTTGTCGTTTTTTTCGTCGATGTTTTTTTCCCTTCTTCACCACGGCCCCCTTTCGATATTTGATGCTTCCCCGGTGCTTCAGGATGTTGGACCCCTTCTTTTTTATGAGATTTTTTTGTGCCCTGACAGGTGCACGTTGTGGTGTTTTTGGCTTCCGTTTTTGATTATTTGTATTTTTTTAGCTCGGGCCCTAGTGCAGGCCACCTTCCAGTGGTTCTACAGATCCTCCAGAGTTTTCAATGCGGGCTCTTCACGACCCTGCTGTTTTTGACCAGTCTTGCAGTTTCGGGATTTCCCATTTTTTGGTCCACACCAGAGCCGTTGGATCCCTCCCTCACTCCCGTTCTAGGTTGGGCTTCACTACTTTCCATTTGTTTTCCTGTGCTGACTGCTTTGTGAGCCGTTTTTTTTCTTGGCTCTCCCCTTGGGTCTTGTCCTTTTACACTTTGCGAATTCTTTCTGCCCGCCTCGCCTTTTTTTTCGTTCGTCCGGATTTTTTTTTGCACTTTCTCTTGTACTGGTCGGACCGGGTAGGGCTACCCTCTTGGGTATTCGTTTATTTTTTTTTGGTGCTGGGCGGAGACCTCCCCCGCCTCGTTTCGATTCCATTTCCGCTGTTTCCGCGGCACGTACATGCCTCCCCCCCCCCCCGTTTGACAGTCTTTACCCCCCTCTCTCCCCAAAGCTAGTTCAGGTCCTGCCTCAGCGTTTGTTTTTTTTTGCTTTTTTTTTTTTGCGTGGATCTCTTCCCCTCCCCCCCCCCTTGTTTTTTTTGGTGAGTCCCCCCTCTCCCAGTTCGCAGCGCACCCGCTTCGGGCCCCCAACGTTTTTCCCACGTTCGTTTTTCCAGCTTTTTTTCGTCCGTACTCGCTGCTCAATTTTTTTTCAATTAATTTCCCCTGCTTCCTCTAGCCGGGGTAGTTGTAGTGGACGGGCTCCAACGCCTGGCGTTCTGGTCCCCAGTTCCCGGCCGTTCCTGTCTTCCCCTTCCCCTTTTCCCACACTTCAGGACAGATTTTCAGACCCCCTTCCTCCCCGTGGAACGGCCTTGAGTTGAGGTCGTTCAGGGGTGGATCTGAGTCGCTCATTTTCCGCCTCCACTCCCCCATTGTTTTTTCCGTCTTGTTGATTTTTTTTCTTTTTCCGCCTGTTTTCCTCGATCTTGTCACTCCACCCGTTATGGCCTTTTTACCGAGGATTTTTTCTTTTGCGCTTGGTGGCCTGCCCACGTGCTCCTGAAGATTTTGGCTTAACTTGGTAGCCTTTTTTTTCCTTGTCCGTTTGGCTCAACTGGCGCCTGCCCGTTCGTCTTATATTTCTGCAACACCCCCTGGTGGTCCCGGTGCTGCTCCCGCGCGCGCCCTCCTCCTAGTCCGGGCGGGTCGCCCCCTTTTTTGACCAGGTCATTTCCCTGCCTCCGCCTCCTCATCTTGTTCTTTCTTCCGCCTTTTCTCAGGTTTGGAGTTTTTTTTTCCTGCGGAGCCCCCCTTTTTCTTTTTCCCCTCTCACGGTGCCCAGGGAGTCCAACGTCGGTGTTCCCTTATTGTTCCCACGGGCTTTTTTCTTTGTTCACTGAGCCACCATTTTTTGCGCGCCCTTCCGAATGAGCTCATGGGATGGGTTTTATTCTCGTCTGAGGTTTCCCCCTCCAAGAACCGGCTTCTCCGCCCCCCCCCCTAAGCGTTTGCTTCTTTCGGTGTCCGCTTTTGTTTTCCACACTCACTTCCCTTCGGGTTCCATAGGACTGTCTAGTTGATTTTTGAGGTTTTTTTTTTCTCCGTGGACCGTGTCGCCCCCCAGTGTTTACCGTCTGGTTTCGGGAACACCCCCCTTGACGTGGTCCCTCTTCCTTGCTCCTGTGGGTGAAGAACGCCAAATTTTCTTTTGCCGAGCTTCCCCCTCTTGGGATTGGACGTGTCCTTCGCTTTCCCTCAAATCATCTACCGGTCCCCCCCGTTCGTCTATTGGTTCTTTTTAGTTTTTCTTCGTCTGTTGGCGCGCCGGAAGGTTCCCGCGTAATTGTTTTTTTTTTCTTTGCAACATCCCCACAAATGCCCGGCTGATGGTCCCTTTTTTTTCCCGGAGTGCTCTTCTCACTCCCGGGCCAGGTTGTTGGCACCCCGGCTTTCCTTTTCCCTCCTTTCGTCTCTCTTTTCGTCACTTCTTGTCTCCTTTCGCGCGGCGTTTTTTCTTTCATTCGTGTCGCGTCCGTTTGACGCTCCTTTGCCCCCCCCCCCTGTGCCCGTGGTGATTGTATTTTCAAATGGATAACTCACCCGGTGTGTTTCGTGGTTCCCTCCGCCGCGTCCCATTTTGCTTTTTTTTTTTCTTCTGAATGTGGGTCTTTGCCCCCCCCCAGTCGTATCGCTGAACCTTCCTCTTAAGTGCTTTTGTTGCCCGGCCTTTCTCATTCGCCTTCTTCGTGTTTTTTTTTTGGGTTTTCGGGGTTGCTGATGAACGTTTCCCAGTGTCTTGGCTGGCTTTTTTTTTTTTTCACTCCCGCTCTCCCAGCTCCCTCCCAGGCCCCTTGATTTCCCTGCGGGTGCCTCGAGGTTGTTTTTTTTAAGCCCCTCGTCGCCTGTTTTTTTTTGTTGGCACTTTTGTTACTGGGCGTCAATACGGCCCTCTCCGCGTTTCGTCAGACTATTACTGCTTCACCGTTCCCACCTCGTCTCTTCAGTGTTTTTGGTGTCACCTCTGGGTGCGGGTGCTTTTTCTTCACGTGCACTTGGCCCCACCCCTCCCCAGCCATCCTGCGTTCTTGTTCCTTCGGTTGTTTTTCATGGCTTTGTTTTTTTTCCCCCACACTCGACCCCATGTCGTGAAGTTCCCCCGTTCGGGTGTTTTTTTTTTTCATTTTTTGAGAGCACGCGTTCCCCTTGCCCTTCTCGGTGGGCGAACTTTTTGCAAATGGGACCTGGTTGCTTGCCTCTTTCCATGTTCCAGGTCGTACATTTTTCTTTTTTTGGGAGGTTTTTTTTTTTTTTCAGCCGCGGCTCTTGCCGATTAGGCCGTTTATCGTTTCTTTTCCCGCTTGCTCCCCCCGACCCCAGCACCCTTTTCAATCACCGCGTGCCTTCGACTTTTGACTTTGATCTTCCCACTTTTTTTAGCCTGGGATTTTCCGTTCTTCCGGGTGATGGCGATTCGGTCGAGTTTTTTTTTTCGAGGCGATCCCTTCCTTGCCTCTTCCAACCTTGCCAGTTTGCCGACCGAGTTCCAGATTTTTTTCTAGTTTTCCTTTTTTTCCTGTATTTGTTCCCTTTTGACGTCCCCACCCTTCCGGATAGTTTTTTTGACCGCCCCTCATTTTTTTGCACGGCTCTTCCATGGGTTGCTTTCTTGTTACTTGAGTGTGCCCGCGCAGCGTTTCCTGCTTTCGATGGCCGCTCGGTTTCCCCCCCCCCCCCCTCCAGTGCTTTGTATTTTATGCTTGGGCACGTTGCGTCTTTTCTTGCACGCCACGGTTTTTTTTTTTCACCCGCCCTCCCCTCCCCTGACGCTGTTTGGGACAGACTCACCTGATTGTCTGCCCACACTTCGATTTTTTGTTTTCAGGGTTCCCCCCATTGCATACAATGCTCCCGGCGGCCTCCGGCATGCGAGTTTATTTTGTGGCACTTGATGACTTCTCACTCGAGTTTTTTTTTCCCGCTGGGACTCTGCCTGTTTGGGAGCCCCACACAGAGTTTTTTTTGTTTCCAGCTCCCCCTTCCGTTTGGGTGCTGGCGGTAAACGACCCCGAGGGTGCCTGCCCAGTTTTTGTGGTGTCCTTGGACCTTGCTCGTGATTTACACAATTTTTGTTCTTCCCTTTGGGCCACGTTGGTTCGGTCAGCAGTTTTCCCTCGAGGGACCTTTTCACTGTCTCTCCCCCCCCCCCCCCCCCCCCCCCCCCCCCCCCCCCCCCACCCCCCCCCACCCCCCCCCCACCCTGTTTCCCTGAGTTCGCTTCCTTTTCCCTCTTCCCCCCCTGAGTTTTTTGCCTATTTTGGTCCCCTGTACACTTTTTTTTTTTTTGTTGGACGGATGGAGCTTTTCCCATGATTGAACAGATGTCCCCCATGGTTTACTTTTCTTTTACCCACGCCAATCTCCTTTTCCCCTCGAGGAGGCGGCAGCCCATCCCGACCCGATGTTTGAAACGAAGGTCCATTTTTATTTCCCCACTTTCACTGGCCCCCGTCTTTTCTTTCCGGTCCCTGGTTTCCCTTAGCGAGTACTCCCCTGGACGTCAGTTACTTTCTTTTTCGACTCTCGCGTGTACCAAAGGCAATGGTTGCTTTCGGTGAACATGACTGAATTTTTCTTTTTCTTTTTCACTTTCATTTGACAACGGGTTTTGTGCCCCGGAGCCCCCCACTTTGCCGCCACCCCCCCATTTTTTTTGAACTTTCATTGACTTTTAATTGAGGTGAAGTTACGGCCGTGGACCCCAGTTAACCCCAGTAGGCCCTTAAGGCGTAATCCTCCTTTACGTGTTTCCTTGGGTGAGCTCCGGAGCACCGTGAGGGAGGTGGTCTTGAACAACGTTTTTTTATTAGTGTGGATTTTTTTTGTTTTGAAAGGGTCTTGTGGTAGCTCCGATTTGGTTTCTTCCCGTGATCTCCAAGGCTGTCAACTGGTTTGCGCCCCACCGTTTTGAACCGGTTGAGGGTTTGACAGGTGCCAAGCTTCCGTCCTGAAGGCTTCAGGCCCAGTCCCGATCGTTTGTTCCCCCAGTGTGGTATCCCTTTCACACTTCAAGAGCAGGTTGTCTTTTCCTATTTTTGTTTTTTTCGTCGGCAGTTCGCGTCCCGCAGTTCCCCCCTTTTCCTCTATGGAGTCCATAGGCCAGAGATTTCCCTAAATGATGTTTAGGGCCCCCTGTTTTTTTTATTGGGTGTCTTCCTTCCGGTTTATTCGTCAATCTGTTCGGGGACGTCTTTTTCCTTTTTTTTTTTTTATTTCTGCCCTTTTTCGGTTTGTTGAACCAATGTCTGTGTACGGTGCGGCTTTTTTTGTTTTTCCTTTATCTGGGCCTCCCTGATTCCGTTTTTTGAATTACTTCCTTCCACGCCCCCTCCTCTTCCGGCGCACAGGTTTTTTCATTGCCCCCCGCTCTCCGCTTTGCCCCGAACGTTCTCCTCTTGCCACAAACGGGTTTTGGATCTCTGAAGTTTAGGTGTCGCTTTTTTCCAGGTTCTCTCCCCCGTGCTGCCCTGTGAGGGAACGGTCGTTGCCCGACGTTTTTTTTTTGCTTTTTGATGTCGGGGACCTTGCCCTTTTTTCGGTCGACGATTTTTTTTTGTGGACTTCCCCTTCGTCCAAGGTTTTGTGTGGTCCCCCCCCCCCCTCTCTCGGGTTTTGGACGCTCGCCCAAACGCCTCCCCCCTCCCGACTCCTTGGTTTTCACGTCTCCACAGGGACTTTCTCGTCGCTCGGACTCCCCTGCCCCGGTTTTTCAGAGCCTACCCCCCTTGCAGTTTTGGAGATTTGGTTGATACCATTTTGGAAGACGTTCCTCCCTTCTGTTTTCCGTTGAGGCGCTTCCTGGCCCCCAGCTGCACTGTTGATGATTTTTTTTTGCAATTAATCCCTCCTTGAAGCGTTTGGTCCAGCTTAGTTGCTTTTCTTGCGAGCGGCGGCCCCCCCCCCCCCCTCCGGGGACACGAGGACCCGATCGCATCTTTCCTTTTCCTGTTTGTTAGTGCACGAGAACGTTCTTGTAAGATGCAGCGCCTTCCTTGCCTTCTGTGGCAGAGTCCCTATTTCGTTTCTAGGCGTATGCCCGCAGTTCGCGCCCCCCGGCCCCCCCCAGCTGGTGTTCCTTCCGTCCTGTTTTCTGTCTCTTTTTTGACGTCCAGGCTATTACCCTTGCGCCCCCCTCTTTTTTATTTTTTTTTCCGCTCATTTTCCCTCTCTCTTCTCCTGCATATTTTTTGTTTTGGGTTCCCCCTCCTTTCTTCCAGTTTTTTTGAGGGAAATGTCGTCCCGCCCTGTTTCCTTCGTTTGGTGGGCCTGCCGTTCCGGGAGGTGTTGAATTCCTCGATGACCATTGAGCCTTCGTTTTCCCCTCATGGGAGCCCCCCTCCTCCCGTACCCCTATCTCATCATCACTCTTTTTTTTGTTTTGCGTCTCCTCTGTGTCCCGTGATGGCTTTTCTCGGGCGTGTTGTAGGTTGTCAGGTTTCTGTCCTGCATCCGGGGTTTTTTGCCCAGCCCCCCCCTTCCCAGGCGTGAGACTGTGGGCCTTGTCACTGTTTTTTGTGACGGCCCACCTTTTTTTTTGAATGCGTTCCCGGAGGAGGCTGCTTTAGTTCTTCGGAGATTTCCTTAGGGTTGAGTTCACCTTGCTCCAGTTCTCTCCCCAGTTTCCCTTTTTTTGTACGTTGCTGTTGGTCTGGCGTTGGTCCGCCGTATATCTTTGTTTTTTTGTGGGCATATTTTCAATTTTGGTGGTCTTGATGTCCTCTTTGCGGTGAGGCCGGGCCTGCGCTGGAGATGCTATCAGCTTTTCCCCCGTGCTACTGTTGCGCCCTCATCCTGCGCCGGTCCCCCTCCTCGTAGTGGGAGTTTGGATTCCTAACGTTTTACTGTTTGACACCGAGCCTCCTGGCCCGCTGTTCTTTTTGAGTCCCTTCAGCTGCACATTACAAGTATTGCCCCCTTTGTACCTTTGTCTCTTCATAGTTTCCCCTTCTTTCGTTCTTTGGCTTTCCCTTTTTATTGTCGCCCAACATCTTCCGATCAAGTTTGAGTTGGGTTTGGACCGGCGCTTGCCATTTTTTCTGGTTGGCGTCATTGCTTGCGTTGAGTCTCCGGATTTTTTTTTTTTTTTTTTTTGGTCCGACTTTCCTTTTGAAATTGATTGAGAGGAGGGAGGCTGTTCTCTGTTGCGTGATTTTTTAGCAGTTTTTTTGTTCTTACCCTAACCTGTTTTTACTTTAACAGTCTTTTAGGGAGGGAGGGTCCAGTCTAACTCCTCCCGAGAGTTTTGGGAGTTTTCCTCTCTAGGGTGTTGGTTACTGCCTGAGGAATATCCCCCCCCCATTAAATCCTTTGTTTGCTGGACGATTTTTTTTCCCTTCATACGTGGTGCTCTGCGGTTTTCAATTTTCTGGAGCCCTTCTTCTCCCCGTTCAAGGCGTGCCCATTTGCTTTTCTGGAAGTGGTTTGGTTTTTGTCCGATTTGTTTATCCGGTCCACCGGTTTTTGTCCTATCCCCGTAAACTTTAAACTTTTGTTCTCTTCCTCCGTACCGGCCTTTCTCCCCACCCCACTTCTTTTAGTGCTTGATTTGTGTTTTTTAGCGTACCCTCCGATGCGCTAACTTTTTTTTGATGACGGTTTTTCCACCCACTGGGACCCATCATTTCCTTTGCGTTTTGTTGTGCTTTGAGTCCGCACGTCCATTATGTCTTTTCCTTGTTGTTTTCCCCGGGTCGCGCCCGGTCCACTTTGGAACCCTTACCGGCGTGCCTTTCTTTTTTTTCGTGGCTTCTCCAAACCTTTTTCCTGGTTTTTTTGAGTTCCTTGCCTGAACTTTCCGCGTGATTTCCGCCGATTTTTGGCCGTTTCCCCCTCAGCCTCTTCCTGCTTGTGAAGGTCTTTTGTGTAGCCACCCCATTATCTTTCATTCAGATTCTCCCCCTCACGCCTGCCGTTTTTTGAGTTTTACCCCCTTCTGCTTTTCTTCCTTCCCAATGATTAGATTTTACAAGAACACCTCCCCCCGAATTTTTTTTTTTTTAATGTCCTCTGGCGGTCTCAATCCCACAGTGGCTAATATAGAATTTCTGCCCCAAGGAATTTTTTTTCTTCCGGTGTTTCAAGCGCCCCATGCGTTTCCCCCCCTCCTTTTTGTGGACAGGGTCCTTTTTTTTTTTTTTTCTGTGTGCGCCCGTGACTTTCCTTTTCTGTCTTTGTCTATTGTCCCCCCTCGCCCCATCGCCCACATTTTTGTGTCATCAGTGTCCTCCCGGTGATTGTACCACGGACCGATTCGTAAGAGGAATGGTGTGTTCCCTCTTTTTTTCTTTTTTTGTGTTTTTCGCTCTCTCCAGGTTGGATCCGGGCCCGACTGCTGCCCTCTTGGTCATATTCCCCCTTCCGTTTCTCCCGATTTTTTTTTTGTTATGGCCTTTCACGGATCCCTCTCTTGTTTCCCCGTTTTTCTTTTGCGTGATGTTTGTCGTTTTTCTGGGCCTTTTAACTGGCTGGTTCCCTGCTTTCCCCCATTCCTTTTCACCGCACCCTGTTGACGACTTTGTCACACGCTTTGTTTTTCGGTATCGGCCGTTCACCTGCAGCTCAATGGATTTTTGTCTTAGATATCGTTCCCCGTTCATTTTTCTTTGAGTTTAGCTCACCTGGGCAATATTTTTTGTTCCTAGTTATCCTCGTTTTTTTTCCTCAAGGTTTGCCCCCTTATTTTGGTGAACATTCGTGTTGGGTTGGTAACGCTAATTTTTCCCCCATTTTCTTTCCTTCGTGTTCCTTTTGGCAGAGTATAGTGACGAACTTTTTGCAAACAGCTCCTTAGCGTGAAGTTCTTCACCGCTTTTAGTTAAGGTTCCTTGCTGCACCCCAGAACGGGATTTTCCTTTTCCTTGGGTGAACCCTTGTAGGTTTTCCCTGAGGTGTAAACCACTGCGGCGGAGACCGGATTTTGCCGTATTTTGGGGCCGCATCTAGCCTTTTTTTCAGACTCGCTTTTTTCCGACTTCCCAAGCCCATTTTCAGTTGTGGTTTTTCCCCGTTCTTTTGCGCTGATTTCGTCCTTTTGCAACACGCTTTCCCCCTGTGCCTTTATTTCCCTTTTTGACCTCCAGCTCGTTTTTGTTCATTCGGAGTTCTTTTCTCGATTCTGGTCTTCTGACTATTTTTTGCGTGTGTTTGTGGGATGGCACCTTTCGCCTTTTCTGGCCCCCCCCCCCATCCACGTCACCCCAGTTCGCGGGCGATTTGGCTTTTGTTGGTTCCGGACCACCAACTTTTTTTATTATTTTCTTCGGTCGTCGAATCAGACGAATTTTCCCAATTCGCCCCCACTCCCCCCCCCCCGCGCTTTCATCAGAAGGTCTGGCCATGCTCGCCCCCTTTTTTTTTTATTTTTGATTTTTTTAAAGGCGGTCCATTTTTGGTTTGTGGCTTCCGTGATGGTTGTTGCGGGTTGGTCTATTTGCTTATCATAGGTTTACCATTCCGATGTTGGACCCGGTGCATCTAGCCGAGATGATTTTTCCCCCCCCCCTCGTCTCCCCTTTCCCCTGTAAGAGTCGAAGTGGCACTCTCCAAATGTTTTCTGTAGAAAGTCGAATGCTGCTAAGTAGGTTTTTTTCCTCCGATACTCCTCCCCCCAACTGTTTTTCTACATGGGTTGGTACTCGTTGACCTTCCCCCGGAGATTTTTAGTAAGTCGTTCCTTCTTTTTCACTTTGAGGTCGGATTTCAGTTTTGTTTCCTCGGGCAGTTTTTCTGGTAGGAGACATTGCACCCCGCACTCCAACTTATTTTAATCTACCCATTTTTTTTTAACACGAGGCCACCTCTAAGCAGGTGCACTGTGTTTTGGGTGAATGTTTCCGTCGTCCTCCCCCCGTTCGGTTTTTTGAGGGAGTTCCGGATCGCCTTCCCCCTGCCAGACGGCGTCCCCCCCGAAGTGCGCCGTTTTGAGAAACACCCGACGTGTTTGTTCCAGCCATTTTCCCATTTACGTGTTGTTTTTTTTTTTGGAGTTTTCTCTTGGCTGTTTTTTTTCCCCCCTCCCCCCCCATTCCCCAGGCAGGGGCTTGCTCACGGTCATAGTCCTGGTACTTCTTTTTTCACCGTCCGTTTTGTATTAGTCATTGTTTTGAATGTCCAGGCGTGTGTCGGATTTTTGATTCCCTTTACTTAGTTTATTTTTCTTTACTTTCCGAAAGTGTCCCCCCCTGATCTTTAGGTTAAGTGGGGCGAGGTCTTGTCCTTCCTTTCAAGGCTTGTTGATCTGCCTAGTTTTTTCCTTGTTTCTGATTTTCATTGGACCATGGTTTTTAGAGGTGTTCTTTGCGGTCTTATCTTTTTTTCGTCCCCCGAATGCCGTTTTGACCACCTGTTCGCGTTTTTTTTTTCCCTGCTCCCGAAGGGCCCGATCTAGAACCGTGATAGTTCGAACCCCTTTTTTTTAGAGTGGTCGCGCTGCCTTCTTCCTGTAGGACAAGCTGAACCCCGGACCTATGTACCTGTTGTTTCTTTTGAGGAGGTGTGGCTGGTTCCCCGACCCCCCCCCACGACCTGGTTTCTGGTATTTTCGCGGCTCCTCTCAGGTACCCAATTTCCCCCTGTTACTCTTCCTTGTGGCTTTTTTTTTTTCGGATTTTTTTTTTTTCCATGGCGCACTCGTAAAGTCTCCCCTTGCCGGGCGTCTCGCGTGTGATCTGCCGCCCCAGCGGAAAACCTTTTTTTCCCACTGTTTAGAAACCGCCTTGGTTTTCCCCTTTTCTCACTCTTTCGTTCAGTTCGTACGTATCTTCCCCTTTCCGTTGCCATGAAGGTGGTCGCGCCGGTCTCCATTTCTCGGCGATTTGTGGGGAGTCGAAGGCTTTTTTTCTGTTTGAAATTCTGCATGACGATATTCAAGCTTCGTTAGCGGTCCTTCGTTTTGATTGGCGCGTTTTCATTTTTTTTTCTTTTTTTGAGTAACCTTCCCCCAGGCGTGGTTGAGCTCTTTTGTACGTGGAAGACCACCCCTGTACTTTTGTGTTTTTGAGCGCCTTTGTCCGTTATGGTTTTCGACTCTTTCTAGTCCGACCAGCCCACATGTTGGGCGAGTCCTTTGGAGGCTTGCCGGTTTGCGAACTCCCTTCTCTCGATTGTTTGCCCTTTAGTTTCAACGTTGCCCGGGCTTTTCCCTGCCGTTGATGTTTTTTGGCTTTTTACGTTCGTTTCCGGTTTCAAGAGGTGCCGGTGCCACCTGCCCATGTTTCACCAGCGGCCTCGACCTCCCCCTTTCCCTCCTGGTGGTCTCGTTTCACGACCGTGCGTTTTTGTTTTTTCCCGTACTGCAAAGAGTCTGCAGGATTTGTTCCCGGCGGCCACCACGGCTCCCCCCTTTTGCTGGCCTCCTCTCGACCGTTTTCCCTTTTGGTCTTTGGTGGCCCTTCGAGTATTTGATCACATTTCCCTTGCCCCCGATTCTGACTCGCCCGATCACCTGGGTTTGTCGGGTTTACCTGCGCTGGTTTTCCGTCTACCTTCTATGTCCCCGCCTCTTTGATATGCGGTCCCACCTTTTGCCCCTCTCCGTTCTGGAAGTTTGCTCTTGCCTTGACAAGTTGGGTCGCCGGTGTGTCTTCCTTCCGTTTTTTTGGGCCCGATATGCCGGGTGTTCGACCCTGCTGTGGCAGCCCCCGCTCTTGTCGCGATCAATTTCTTTCCACCGTTGGTTTCGAAGGATGTTTAAATCGACGCTCCCTCCCCCCTCAGTTGCGAACCCAACAGTTTTCTGCCTCAGCGGTTGTTTTTGTGCGTGTTGTTTTTTGGCGGTTGGC
>Ga0179593_1527932_pt1 | contig 17984 bp, 26 predicted proteins | sample CZODoug2_1_08_16_FD_185931 | JGI IMG/M metagenome (GOLD analysis project Ga0179593, IMG submission 185931) | Vadose zone soil fungal communities from Angelo Coast Range Reserve, California, USA - CZODoug2_1_08_16fungal (PacBio error correction) | ecosystem: Environmental > Terrestrial > Soil >... | reverse complement strand
AGGGAAGGAGATTTTTTCCCGGTCTTTCCACGCAAGCAGTTGACAACCCCTGTTTTGCTTCCTTGGTTTTTTCCTTCCGAAGTGCAAAGATGACTTCCTCCCTCTTTAGGGCATCCCGGTCCTTTTTCAAGAGCGGATAGAAGGACTTTTCTTACGACGTGGTTGAGACCCCCTTCTCCGCCCCCCATGGCTCAGTTTTTCTTCTCATCCGGCTGACGAAAGCGAGAGCCGGATCTGAGGTGCGCGTCTATCTTCTGTTGGGCTCCCCTCAGTTAAAAGAGCTTTTTTTTTCTCCTCAAGCTTTCTTCCGAGAGGCGCTGAGACCGTTTTCCTGCTGGACCCTTCCCTTGGTGCGAGTCCCTTCGGACTCTTCCACATCTCTCTTCTTTTCCTCCCTGATTCTCCCCCTCCTCGCCCCCAGCAAGCCGGCCGTAAAGCGGCCGCTTTTTGGGTCGCAGCGGCATCTCCTGGGCAAATCCGGCTACTCCTTTCTGAGCGGGTCCTTTATGCTCCCCTCCCCGATCTCGCGCAAAATTCCTCTTTCTCTCCTGCTTCTCCTGTCTTTTCCTTTCATATCGGCCTCAAACATGCTTCCCGCGGCCTTGCGTCGTTCCTCCCCCTTTTTCCCTGACACCAGCGTTTCCTCGATCCCTCTTCCCTCAGAAGCCTTTCCCTTCATAGAATGGAGGATTTTTCTCCAGTCCATCAGGTTTTTCCGGCCCCTTTTTTTCCAGAAGATTGGGTCAACTCGCCCTGGACTTTTTCCCCCCCCCCCCCCTTCCGGGACCATTCGACGGCCGCGCAATCTTATGCCGTTCTTTTGCTTTGATTTCCTCCTCTTTTCCGATAGCAAAAACGCCTTGTGCAACAGTGAACCTCCCCCCACCCGCACGGGTAGGGCTGGGGAGCGTTTTCTGTAGGCGGTGGTGGGCTACTTCTCCCCGGGACTCGCCCCCCTTTTTTTTCCAGGCTCTTTGAGGACCGTCCCCCTCTCTGCTGTCTGTTCGCCAGCATCAGCAGCCCCTCCCCGACACCGGGCTTGCCCGTTTTTCTTTTTTGGACCCTCTTTTGATCCTCCCTCTGCCAAACTTTCGCGCCGCCACGTGTCTCTCTTTGGGACCCTCCTTTTCTTTTTTTCCCAGGACGGGCGGGCCGGCTTCTTTTTTTTCGTGCCCTCTTTCATACCTCTCACGTGTGCGCAGGAATTTTTTTCTTCTTTCTCCCCGCCCTTCAGCACCAGACGCATCCGCCCCGCGGCGGACTTTCGACCATTGTCTCTCCCTCCCTCCCTAGGTTGAAGCAGCCCAACTTTGTCCCCTCAGGGAGATCGGCCCATTTTCTTGGGCGTCCCATGTAGGTCAGTCGAGCGTCACCCCTTTTTTCAAAGGGTGAGCCCTCTTCTCGGCGCGGCGGTTTAGGTCTTTTTTTGCCCCAGACTTGCGCGTTCGTTGTGTCCTTTTCTCCCTTTTTCGTCTCTTTGCGGCCGGGGTACACGAAACGGTGCTTTTCTTGGTCTTTTTCCTGACCTTCCTTGTTCCTCATGTTTTTTTTTCTTTCCGGGGTCGTGGCTCTACAGTATCGTGGTCTTCCGGACGGTTCAGTTCGGTAGGACCGCTCTTTTTTTTTTCCTTGCGGTGTGTAAATCCCCCTAAACCCGTATTCCGGACCCTCGTCTTTTTTCTTTGCTCAGACCAGATATTCGTAGTTCTTTCTCTTCCCCAATAGGGATAGTAGCGATATTTATTGTCCCTCGGCAAGAGATTCTCTTTCTTTCTCAGACTCTTCACCTTTTTCAATGAGGCAACCACTCAGTTCTCTTCCTTAACTATATGGGTTTTCGTTTTTTTTTCCGCAAAAAGCGTGCATCGAATTCCCTTCCCCCAGTCCGAACTTATATGCGCCGCCTGTTCCTCCCCAAAATTGTTTTTTTTTTTCCGAAATGTCGTCAATCACCCCCTCCCCTCTTCGACCGGCAGCTTTTCTTCGCCTCAAGTGCCCCTTTTCTCCTTCTTTTTCCGGGAGATAAAGTAGGACCAACGCTCTTGGTGGACCCCCTTTTTTCCCTTCTTTGTGTATAACGGCGAAGCAGCTTCTTTTGTATGCGCTCTAGCCCCCTTTCGCGAAGCCGTTACACCGCATTCCACTCTCCCGTCGCGAAACTCTCCCCCCTCCCGAGACGGCGATCGCTACTTTCCCCCGTCTGGGTTATCCACCGCCTCGTCCCCCCCTTCATCACCCCTTTCTTCCCTTTTACGAGGCGGGATAACCCGCCTTTACTTCCTTTTCTCTTTTTTTTGCCAGGATCCTCTCCCCCTTTTTTTTCTTGATCGATGGCGAGATTACGAGAGGTTCCTTCCGGCGGTGGAACGTCTGCGCTTCCCTTTTTTATACAATACGACTATACCGAGACGAGGCTCATTCCTTCCTATCGTTTGGTCCTCTTTCCCCTTTTTTTTTCTTTCGCTCAGTTGCGCGCTGAGAAAGGGGAGGCCTCTCCCTCCACCTCAGACCTTGCGTCGTCCTTTTTTTTTTTTTTTGCTTCCTTTTTTTGCTTTTGACGAGAGACGGCGCCGACGCCCCCCCTTTCCCCCCCTTATCTCGTTAGCCTATACGTCTTTTCTTTTTGAAGCGATCTGGTATTCGCTTCCCCCTCCCCCCCACGACCCTAATCAATACCCTTTTTCCCCCTTTAGGTGGGTGCCTTCATGGTCGGAGACCATTCCTTCTTCCGCCAAACCTTTCGGACCTCCGCTCTTGCCGAGGTTCGTCCCCCTTCCGCTACAGATCACGCTTGGGCCTCCCTCCTCTCTTTCCCTCCTTGAGCATTAACGAACCGGATCGCTCCCTTCCTACGGGTTTTTTTTTTTTATGTGACACACTTTCCGGACTTGAGACGGTCCCCCCCTCCCTCCCGTGCCGTTTTCGGAACCTCCCCTTCTTCGGCAAGCCACCAGTCTTTTTCCCCCCTCCTGCCACGAAAGAAATTCCCCCCGCAACACCGGGAGCCATCACGCCCCCCCCTTCTTTGGTGACCACTCCTTTTTTTTTTTTTAAGCAATGGAGAACGTGGTCGGGTTTCCCCCCCCCTTCGAAACGGTCTGTCTTTTTGAGGAAGATATAGGGACAACAGTCCTTTGCATCACCGGTTTCTTCTCCTTTTGCTTTGGGACATCCTTAGAACCTGGCGATTATGCTCTCTTTAGTGATCGCGGGGTTTTCCACCTTGCACAGTGCTGGTTCTCTCGAAGAAGCCGCTGGCGTATCTTTGAGGAAGTTCCCTAGAGGCTGACTCAGAACTTCCCCTGCAAGTCCCCCCGGAATGAAGCCGATAAAGCTCACCCCTCCTTAATACTCTTCCCGCCTCCCCCTTTTTTCACCCGTTCCCCACCCCTTTTCTTGGGGCGGCGGAGAAGTTTGTCATTCCCTTCTCCCTCCTCTTCCACTCTTTTTAGGAGAGACGGTCAGTCTTTTTCCTTTTTTTTATGATGATTGTGCGCCCGTCCCCCTCGAGATCGTCCTTTACCTTTCTTTTTTAACAAAAGAGGCGTCTAATGTCTCGTCTTCTCTCCTTTTTTACGAGCACACCACCGCCTCCTTTCCGAGAGACCAGCCCCCTCCCTCGGCCGGTTCTCCCCCTTCTCTCTTAGGGTGTTGCGATCGGGTCTTTCCTCTCCCCCCTCAAACCCCACGCGGATCCACCAGGAATCCTGGACCGTGCCGTGCGCCTTGACCCCCCCGACCCCCCCAGGAAGTCGTGCATTTTCCTTTTGACCAAGCTGCTGGTTCTTTTCATTTGCGTTTTTTTCCCTTTCTCTCCATTGCAAAGATGGATGCCTCCTCATTGCGTCTTTCCTCCTTTTCTGCTGGTGTCACTTTTCTCCACGCTGGTGTCGGCGTGACCCTCCGGAACCCTTCCTAATAGAAGCGAGTATCTTTTTCTTTTTCTGGTCCTTGACGGATGGAAGGAAAGATCTTTTTCTAGAAGAGGAGTGCCTCTCTCTTGCGGTTTGTGAGTCCTTTTTTCGTTACAAAGATTCGAAGGATTTCTCCTTTCCTGTGCTGGTCCCTCTCTCCCTTCGGGAAGAGGAAACTCCACTGACAGGTTCTGTCGAGAGGAGTTTTTTCCCCCATATATATATTTTAATCCTAATCTTATAGATGTGATCCCCTTTTCATACGTAGAGAACCCTCTGGGGGCTCCGCCCTTTCTCTCGAGTCGCAGGTTGACCCTCCCTTCCTTCGGGCAATACAGGCTTCCCCCTTAACTCGCGAGCTTTTTTGCTCCCCGAAATCTCGAGCAATCCCTTTCCGCGTCCCCTCTTCCCTCGCAGCTGTAGTAAGCCTCAGTATCGGCGCATCCAATGTGGACCCCTCCTTGCCCTTTCCCCTTCGGTTTCAATCCAACTTTTCCCGCCTCCCCCCCCAGAGTTTACTCGATCCCTTCCCCTCCAGCAGCCGCGGAATTTCGTATGTCCTTTCCTTCCGGTTGCCCCTTTTCTTCTATTCCGGCAACACGATCCGTCCTCTTTTGCTTTCGTGCCTGTCTTTTTACCTCGGCTATCGCACTTCCCCTTTCCCGGCGGAAATCTTTTTTCATTCCGTGGGCTTTTCTCGGCAGATCTGCAACAACCGCTCCCTTCCTTTTGGCCTCTCTTCCCTCAATAAAAAGAGAGACCTTCTGAAAGGCGTTTTTACTTTGTGTTTTTCTTTTTCCTTGACGGAATCGACCTTTCTTTTTTCGGGTTCCAGCTTCTTTTTTCTTCTCTGAAAGAAGCGAGTATATCGGCCCTCCTCATAGCCCCATGATCGAGCTCGCCCTCCCTCTTAGCTCGCCTTCCCCCGCGCTTTACGCCATCCTTTCTCCCCTGCCGCCCGGGTCCTTTCTTTTTTTCCTTGTGCGGAAAATTGAGGGATCTACGTTCCGGCGGGGCTGGGCGGGACTCTTCTGCAGGTTTTCGCCGGTCTCCGGCGCATCCTCGGGGACGTTGAAACTTGTCCTTTTCGAGGCAGCCGCAGCTTTTCTTAGGAAATGAATAGGAGTTACAACAGCATCCGCCCTCTCTTTCGAGAGAAAACAGTTGTTGACGCCCCTTCCCGCAAATTTAATTTATAAATCTTCATTTTCTAGAAGGTGGGCCCCTTCCGAGTATGACTTTCAAAAGGTTGTAGACATTCCTCCATCTCGGAGAGTCTTTTTTTTTTCTCCCGGAAAGATCAAGACCTCTCAAGTTTCGTTCTGCGCCTCTTCAATGGCCCGATAACCTAGGAAAGGAGGATGTTGGGTACCACTCCGGTGATAGTTCTTCCCTTTTTTTTAGGTTCTTTGGGTATGGATTAGTAGTTTTTTCCTTTCTCTTTACTCCGGGTTTTTTTTCATGTCCCGATCGAGATCTCCCCCTCCGGGTACACCGGCCGTTGTTCCTTCCTTTTTTTTCTCAAGCACTCTTCTTTTTTTCGTTCCTTTTTCACGATATGAATTCCTCCCCCGGACCAACCGCTCGTCTTTTTCGTGAGGTTAACGTTACCCCTCCTTTTTCCCAAACGGAGCCTCTCCCTCCCCCCGTAACCACCCTCTTCCTAGAAAGTATTCCTCCCTTGAAACGAGCATGTGCTATCGGTCCATCAATTCTTTCCTGTAGCCCAAATGTTTTCCCTTTCAGGCACCCACCTCAGGGGTTTTTTTTTTTCACTATAGGGGTCTTCTTTTTTCTCCTTCCGGCAAAAGCGTCCATCCAAGATTCCGCGAGCATTCTCCCTCTTAAAAGCGGACCCTCTCTCCCCCCCTTTCGTCCGGCGCCGTCGCCCTCCCTTCCCCTTTTAAATCCCTTTCCTCCCCCTAGAGGCCGGTCTGAGTGTCGATTCCCCCCACTGCGAAGCGGCGCCTTATCCAGTGGTCTTTTTTTTTTTTTTTTTTTTTTTTTTTTTTTTTTTTTTTTTTTTCTTTTTTTATTTCCCAGTAGACCCCCCTTCCCGCCAAGAGGGTGACGCGCCTTCCCCGGTAATAAACGGCTTCTTTACTTTTACCGGTTGTCTTAGACCAGCTAGAGCCTTCTTCGCAAGACGTTCCCCGCGTCCCGTTAGAAAATCGAAGCCGCCTCCCCTCTCTCCGATGCCGAAGCTCTTCTCTGCATGTCAAACTACCCCTCTCCTCCCTCCCCGCCTCGTAAACCCAGTACATCTTCTCTCTTTACTACTCCCCCCTCCTTTTTTTTTCTCCCAGGGTTAAGGGCGGGGAGAAACCTCCTTCTCTTTGGCCAGGAAGCGAGGCCGGCTGTATCTTTCTTTCGTTCCCCCCGCGCTTTTTCTTCCTCTTCTTTTGCAGGAGTGGAAAGGATGCTTCTCCCTTTTTTGTTGGCGGTAGAGATGTATCCCACTTTTTTTCTCCTAAAACCAAGATGCTTCGCGGCGCAGTAAAACGCTGGCTCCGTAACATCTTTTTTTTTGATCGCCGGTTCGCGGTCCCCCCCCTTCTTCAGTGCGGCCGGATATGGGTGATCTCCTTTCCCGGAGCTCTTCTTATTCTTCCCAGACATTTCGGACTTATCTCCCACACAACTTGTGGTATCGTGATCCGTTTCCCCCTTTCCCCGAGGTCGCGGATTTTTCTCTTTTTTTTTGCGGATCCACACTACGACCCCACGGACAGGATAGTCCCCTTGATTTCTTTCGCGGAAGACAAGGACTTTCTTCGAACAAAATGGCGTCCTTTCCTCCTATTGTTCGTGGTCCCCCCCCCGAAATAAGCTACGATCACTTTTTTTCGGGAGGGCTTCCCCCCTTTTCATGGTGAATATTGGATGATTTTTTTTCCCCCCCTTAATCGCCGCCGCTCTTCCTACGGGTCGGTGTTTTTCTTCCCCAACCGCGAATTGGGCAGGGTTTTTCTTACCATGATTACCTTCCTTTTTCAGGAAAAGCGGCTATCCGCCACGACCTTCTGTCGGCTTTTTTACCCCCCCCTCCCTCCCCCTGACCACCGCCCCAGGGAAGCCCCCCCTCCCCTTTTGCATGGTTCTGGGTGAAAAACCTGTTTCACATTTCCCCTTTTAGCAAGTGGTCGGGAAAGCATCCTCGTCACAAGGCTTCTGTCCCCCCCTTCCCGATATAGAAACTCTTTTTCGAGGCTTCCTTTCGCCCCTTCCTTATGTCTGAACGCCTCTCGGCCACCCAACAGTGGAGATATCATGCTTCTTTGTGATAGACGGCTCCCGATTTGCAAGGATCCCCCCCCTTCTTTTCGATGGAGGATGCAGGTGTGCTCTCGGAGAGGGCCTCATCCTCGCGGTGCCTAGAACGTGACCTGCCCGTGCACGGCACTTCTTCCTTTTTTTTACTTCCCCCCCTTTCTTCCGCCCAGCCCGCCGGTCCTTCACCGTCATTAACCCCAACACTCGCTTCCCTCCTCTTTCAGGCGAAGTTTGTCATGATGGGCTTTTCCTTGAGCGCGACCGGTTCTCTCCGATCATGGTTTGACTTCCAGGGGTGCCGAGTCGCTCCTGATGGTTACTCCCCCTCTCTGGAAGACCTGTAAGAGCAGATCCCTTGCTTCGATGCAACAGTATCACCCACATCCCCCCGAGCGCCTCCGCGGTGTGCGTTTTTTCCATCCGGTCTCGGCGGGTGTTTCTCTTCATATTTTCCGCCACGGATCACCCGCATCCTTCTTCCTTTCGGTAATCCTTCTCCCGTCTCCCTGGTCCCGGAGATGGACCCCCACCGTCGGAAGTCGGGCAGTAACGCCCCTCCCCAAAGGAGGGTCCTCTTCTGTCTTCCGGGAAGAGAGCCAGATTTTCCCGTGATTGACGCTTACCTCCTTTCAATCCCAGGCTTCCTTTCCAAAGAGCGGATCAGAGACTTTTTTTCCTGGCCCCGACCTTTTGTTCTCCCATCGAAGAGGTACGGTTGTCTCTTTATGGACCTTTCTTGCCAGGAAGGTGCGAGATTTTTTTTTGGTTTCCCACCTTTCTTTTCAGCGTTCAAGAGATTAGACCCCTCGGGTGCTGCTTCCCCCCCCTTTCGAAGGCCCTTGAATGAGGGTCCCTGATTGCTGGTTTTTCACGGAGGAGGAGGGTTTGACCAATCTCTATCTTTTCCTCCTCTTTTTAGTCTACCCTTTTCAAGTATACGTAGAACTGCCTCTGGCACGTTTTCTCCTGGAAGAGTACGTCCTGCGCCTCGCCAGAACGGCTGGTCCCATGCGAAGCTCCCCTCTGCTGCGTTTTCCCTTAGAAAAAAACCGATCTCGACGCCCCTCCCTTCCCGTCCCCCTCTGTCCGTGCTCCCTTCTGTAAGCCGGCATATATCCCCCCCTGCGCATGCTGGACGCTTTCCGGTCGGTTTCCTCAAAACCCCTACACAAAGAGTTTTCCCCTCCCTCTTTCACAAAGGCAAACCCTGCCCCTTTTCGGATGTACCCTCCCCCTTTCTGGCAATGGATCTTTGGGCTTTGAACAGAAAGCGTAAAGGAAACCTTTCTTGGTACAAACTTTTCCGGAATTTTGGAAGCCCCAGTGCATTCCCACTTTCCTTAGGACATCCGGCGTGATCGTTTTCCCGGACCGGTCATCGAATCGTGTGATATTATTTTCCTCGTAACGTCCTTCCTCCCAAGGAAATCCACGCGTTTTTGCGCGAGGACAGGCGTTTTTTTCTTTTTTGCTTCCTCGGAACAGTGTAGCAAGGAGTCCCCTTCTTTTCTTCAAAGGCCTCTTGCCCCTGATATCAGGAAAATCCATTTTCATCAGCCCAATGATTCGTCTTACTTTCCGTCCACGATGAATAGAAGAGCTTCCTTAGCCCCCCCTCTCTTTCCCTTTGAAGAGATGGTTGGGGAATTACGTTTTTCTCCCCGGCGAGGGGAGATGGGCCGTTTAGTAGTTTCCTATGTGTTTGTGAGGTAACCGTCGGGGTGCATTCCTTTTTTGTGCAAGCACGTGAGATGAACGCTCCCTTGACTTTATTCCACTGCTTCGCCTCAAACCTCCTTCCTTTTTCTGCTTATGACAGGAGAGACCCTCATCGGGCATTCCTCGGCCTTCAACCTTCCCACAATAATGGAGATCGTTTCCTTTTTGCAGTCCCATTTCGCACCACGGCCGTCCACGTTTAGGCCTCAGATGTTCCTTAGTTTTCCTTTCTTACAGGAAAGTGGCTAGGACGTTTTTTTCCTCCCCCGGATACCATGGCGGTCTTCTCCCCTTCCGGCCAGGGGCCCGTGCTCGGTCCTTCTTTGCGTTGTGGGGGATATTCGGTTTTCTTCTCTTCGGGGCAGGCCTCTGTGCCTGAACAGACTTCCCCCTAAAGTCCCCCCTTCCTTCCAGAGGCACCGGACGTTACAGTCCTCAAAGTCCTTCCGGCCACCTTTCTCCCCCCATTGAATGCACCCCCCCTCCCTACAAAACGAGAGGCCTGGCGATCGGTTCGGTCTCTCCCCCTATTCGAAACAGTAAAAGAGCCTATGTCCCCCTCGTATTCTTCCCTCTCTTCCTGGCATGTCTATCAGAGTCCCCCAATTTTTTTTCCCGTCAGGGTCTTCCGCCCTCCCAACCTTCAGGGTCAAGGCCTTTCCCCTCCCTCTCCTTTGTGTTTCCCCCCCCGTGAATCGAATACCAGTCTTCCAGTCAGATATTCTACCCGAGCCTTCCCCACAAGTGGTTGTAGAGGAGCCCCTTTAAATGTCGGTCAATCAGCCGCCTTTTCCCCTCCCCGGCAGGTCTCGTTTGTTCTCCTTATGCGCCAGCGGAGAAATGATTTCCCGGGATATCCGTCTCCCCCCTTCAGGAGCCAGCGGGGTGGTGAGCGTTTCGAGCAGCGTGTGTTTTCTTTAAGGTTTGATTTTCAGAGCCGCAGCAGTTCTTTTTTCCCCACCCCCGGTTCTCATTCTCACCTCCTCAAAAGCGCAGCGATAACGATGCGATGGCCACATCTCATCGATCATCCCCTTTCCCTTCGTTACATTCCCCCCCCCCCCTCTTCTTGTTGTATTGAGAAGAGATGGACTTCCCTCCTTTAAGGATGCTCTCGTCTGCTTCTGAGCGAGCGCCGGATCGCATCGGACCTTTCCCCGATGTCGAACGGGTGTGCGTCCTTTTTTCCTCCCGACCGGGTCTTCTTTCTTTTTACACTGGGGCAGACGAAATTCCTTTACCGAGACTCTTTCTCCCCCCCCGCACCCTTTCGATCGTGTAGGTCGACGGGATCGCCCGTTCCGTGCGCAGTGCGGCCGATTCTTTTTTCCTACCGCCCTCTTCCTGATTGACGACATTCGGGACGATTTCTAAGACACCCCCCTTGTATAGTTGATCTCGTTAGCTTCCTGGATATGGTAGTGAGCACGCTTTTTTTTCTATTCCCTGGGTCTTTACCTGAGGTTGTGCCTTCATGGAGGCTCTCGAATTCGTAGCCACATTTCTTCCTTCCTGCTCTTGCCGAGGTTCGCTACGCTACCGATCACGATTGTGTGTTTTCGTCCCGCACCTTTTTCCATTTCTGGCTGGAGCACTCACGAACCGTTCTTTTTTCCTCGCGGTTTCTCCATTAAGGGTTTCGGTCCTGTTGACACCCTCTCCCCGGCTGAGTCCTTCTTCCTCACGGACAGGTGAGAGGTCAGTTTCTTCGAGGCTCCACCTCCCCCCTTTCCAGGAGGCCTGAAATTCCAAAGATCACCCCGCCCCCCCCATTTTTTTGGGACCCACGGCCGCCTTTTCCCCTCTCTCACGACATGGAGCCCCTTTTCCTTTTCGCAACCGAACCCTGATCGGGCAGGATTCTCCCAAACTCCCGTCTCCTAAATCACCCGGTGCGGACCCTTTGCTGCTGACCTGCCTGTTCGGCGGCACCCCTTTTCCCCTGATGGAGAAGAAATGTTTTTTTCTCTTGCTCATTTTTCAAGGTTAGCTAGAATTTTTTTATGCGGTGTGCTGCGCCCCTCCTTTTGGCAAGTACAGTCGCTTTTTTCCCAACGATGCTCACAACTTGCCCCTTCTTATGTGTTGTACCTCCTTCTCCTCCTCCCTGCCAAGACCTAGCCCGCCGTTTCCTTCCCCCTTCTCATTCCCAACAAGCGCGGAATGCCTTGCGAAGTTTGTCATGATGGCTTCTCCCCTCTCTGTTCTCGACGGTCAGCGGTGTGGTTTTCTGGGCTGTGCTTTTCCGTCAAGGGTGCAAGAGCCAAACCTGCGGGCCTCGCCACAGCTCCTTTCTTGCAAAACTGGTCGCCGTCCGGCTTCGAGCCTGACAAACACCGCTTTTTTTTTTTCCAACGCTGCAGAGCATTTTCCTGCGCGTGGAGGTCAGGTTCATCTTAGGGGGGTCGGGTGTTGACTCTCTTAAGAGAGTCCGAACCCCCCCTCCCGGATCACCGGCCCTTCCTCTTTCATTCGTAAAGGATTCGGTCTCAGATTCGGGACCGGTGGGAAACTATGCCGATACCCTCTCCACTCATCTTCCTCCCTCTCACTGCCTCTCACCTCCTCTTCCATGCTTCACTCGCCCCCCCCTCGATCCTTTTTAGGATCGCCGTTTTTCATCGCCCAGCCTTTTCTATTTCCCCACCGCCCCCCCCCCTTTCTCGATTACCCCCCCCCTCAACAAGCCCTCCACCGTCTTCACCAGCCCGGGTCTTCCATTCGCTTTATCTTGCCTCCTGCCTCCCGTTCAACGAAACACCCCACTTCTTTTGTCAATCCGCTATCCTGCGTCGTCCGTTCTTCCTTCACCTTTCTTTTCCTCGCTGCATTCCGCCATGCCATCTCCCCACTCGCTAATCCCTCCACCTCTCTGACGCTGGCCTCTATGCCCCATTTCCGTCGTCCCTTCTCCACCCCGCCCCGTGGGTTAGTCGGGTCCCGCTGCTTTTGCAGTAACGAAAGCCCTCCTTGATACGGGCTGGCCTTAGAGATCCCGAATGGCACCCTCCTTACATCCTCCTGTCTCTTCCCGGCTGCTTGAGTTGGAGCAGCGGATCGAGGGTCACGTTGCTTTTTTTCGGAAACAGACGCAATCTCCGGTCATCATGGTCCTTGTGAGGCCTTCTGAAGACAGTCTTTTCTTTTCTAGCTTCCCCGAGGAGAGTTTTTTTCTCGGGCTTCTGGTGGTGCGCAAACGGAACCTCCCGGATTGCCCGCCCTTGGCTTTTTTTCGCTGCGAAAGAGGTCCCTGCTGGACCCCCCTTCCCTGGCTGTTTTTTTGTTCGTAAGGCGCCCTTTCTTAAAACCCATTTTTCCTCTCCTTTTTCGAGAGATGTGTTTCGCCCCCTCCGTCCGCCACCCAAGCCTGTCAGAAGCCGCGCCCCCGCCGCTTCAGCACCGCGCCTCTTCGTTTTCTTTGAACTGCGTCTCGGGTCAGGTTGAGCAACCCGAGACCGACTCTTTCCTCCACCTAATTCTCCCCAGCGTCAGGATAGCCCCTCTCGGCATACCTTTTTCAACCTGCTTTTCTTCCCGCGGCTCCCTCACCCCGCTTTTTTCTTCCCCCCCCGAGTTTAATAGATCCGACCCGCAGCCTCCTTTAGACTGCGGATGTAAGCGTCCCCTCCCATTTCAACGTCCGTTCTTCTTCTTTCTTCTCCCCCAGAAGATCCTCTTAGCAACTGCTTGCTTGCTACGGCCGCGAGTTCCCTTCGCCGGCACTCGCGGTTTGGCATCTTTTTTTCCGTTTTCGGTTTAACGCGCGGAACTGCAAAACCCGCCTAGACCTTATGCCTTCTGCCCTTCCCGAAACTGTCTGGGCTGGGTGTCCTCTTTTTTTCGGGTGGTTGGATAGTTAATGTTTTTTCCCATAGACAAGTTTCCGGTGTAATCTCCTTTGTAACTTTTCCTAGCTAGACTTCAAAATTGAAGGCCCGAATCCTCAGTCCCCCGAACTCCCAAGGAATGGGACCCCTTCCGGAAAAGTTTTTACAAAACGATTCATAGAAGAGATCTCCCCCCCTTCGACGAAGCCATTCTTTCTAGATTGGCCTTTTTTTGTTTGTGCTCTTTTTGGATGGTCTTGCATATTCTTAGTAGGTGAAGGTGTGTAGAGGTACCTTGAAGGGTGCATTTCTCTCTCGATTCTCCTCAGAGATTCTCTTTTCCTTTCCCTCTGCCCACCGCATCGCCTCTCGCGAAACTGGCTGCTCTGAACCCTTTTACGCCGGCCGATCACCTCCTCACTCTCCCCTCGAGTCCTTTTCTTGGGTGCCGCCGAACATGTCGGTAAGCACCACGCCGCCCCGGTGTCGCACCGGTGGTGATTCCCCGATATCTTTTAGATATCGTCCTACGGCCCCGTTTCTTTGTCTTCCAAGAAAAAGTGGCTCCTTTCCCCTCGAAGTTCCCTTCCATAGTGGAGTAAAAATTCTCCAATTCATTTTCTCCCTGTGTGGAGTGTGATTTGTTTTTTCCTGAATCCTGTGGACCCCCAGACGTTGGTATGGGGTCCTAGTCTCCGCTTCGTGCCATCAGTAGGTTAGAAGTATCACCCTTTCCCAATTAGCGGTTTCCGCCAAAAGAAAAGTATTTCCCGGACCCCCCGGCGGCGGCAGATTCTGTTCTTCTCAGCAGATATTAGAACAGTCGTTTTTGACGCCCCGCCCTCTTCGTAAGTTCTACTTGCCCTATTGGAAGAAATATTTCCCTCTTTAAATTTCCCCTCCCCCCCCCTCGAAGAATGTAGACCTTCCGGCCGTACTTTCCCTTTTCATGTTAAGGTCTTTTACGTACTTAGTGGGGGGTCTTTCCGTCGTGGAATGAATACCAGATCCCTCCCCTTTTAAAGGTAAGAAATATAGCGACCTTCTCCTTCTCCCAAAGTTGGTTGCTTTCTTAGTCGCTCAGTACGTCCGGGCAATCAGCCGCTAAGATCTTTTGTCGATAACAAGCTCTCTCTTTTTAATGTCCTCCCCAGCCCTCTACTGAGGCCTGCTTCCCCAAAAGATTATACGGATCCCTCGGGAGTCGAGTTCTTTTTCTAGAGAAGCGTGGTTTGTTTTAGACCCTCTCTCTCCTCCCCGCCCCCTTTCGCAGCAGTGAAAACGGCTTTGCCAAACACCCGTTCGCCTCCCCCTCTCAACGTCATATCCCGATCCGATCCCCTCTCCTGGCCACAATCTCCCTTTTATAAAACGCCTGCCTTCGGTCCATCTACTCTCTTTTTTTTTTTGAGAGAGAGGGACCTGGGTTCCGCTTTTTTTCTACCTCTTACGGTTAGCTGGTGGCAAGCTTTCGGATCGGGATCGCTTGTTCGCGCGGATTCGTTTCTACGGTGTTTCCTCGGTGGAAAGTCTTTCGCTGCGAGAATGCTGAGGCTTCTTTGGTACAACCTTTTCTTCCCATCCTCGAAGTTAATGTATCCCTCTCCCTTCCGCACCCAGCTGGCTACGGAAGATCGTTTTTTTTTTCTTTGCTGCTCATGCGCCGATTCCCCTGCCTTCTGGTGATCTGCACTCCCTGACCGCTTCCCTGCGGCTGATTGAACCCCTTTCCTTGAGCGACTGCTCCCGTCCAACCAACTTGTGGTATCGCTTCTCTTGACTGAGCGGGACCCCGGCTTATGCACGATTTGCTTCCTCCCCCCCCTATTTATTACGGACAATTTTTCCCTTAGTTTTGGTTCCCCTTTCATGCGGAAGACCTCGGACATTATTCCGCCCCCCCCCAATTTTTGAACTTCTCCCCTAGGTTCGTACAGAGGGCCCCCCTCTTCCGATACACTCTGTACGGGAGGCGTCACATGTCGAATATCTGTGGCCTCCCGAACGGTTCGCCGCCTCTGAAAACGGGTTCGTTTTTTTTTCCTTCATGTGACCCCCCCCCCCTCGTCTCCGGACGGACTTGAGCCTCTCTTCCGGTGCCGATGTCAGTCCCTTCTAACGTCGGGGGGCTTATTCAGTGAAAAGGTTCTTCCGCCATGCCCCACCCCGATCCTCCCCTGTACGCCTATCACCGCAAAAATTTTACCCCAAGGCCGCCTTTCTTCTCGATCCGCAGGAGCCCTCTTTTTCCCACGAAACCGTCGACAAGGTCTTTCTTTCAAAACCGCTCGCCTCTCTTGCATCACCCGGGGAGACCCGGCGTGCGTGCTTTGTTAGGCAGGCCACCTTGATTTCTCCATGATGTAGACTCCCTTTTCCCGTGATAGCAGGATCCCCCCCCTATGATGGTGAAGCTCTCCCCCCCTTTTCCCTCATAGTTCTTTGTGCTGCGACGAATTTTCCGCGTCCATCCCTCTGCCTCGCACGCCACGGCAAGCCACCCGACGCTTTCCGGGCGACCCCTTTCACCCAGACTCCTCCCAGCCCGCACGGTCCCTTCATTACCAAACAAGCGCCCTTTCGCCTGAGAGTTCTAGTTGGTCATGATGGCCCCTTTCTCGTTAATCGTTTTTGCTGCGCGACGGTCCAGTTTTTTCGCGCCTCGATCATGTTTCCTGCGGCCTTCCCGCCGAGAATCCTCAGTCCTTCTTTTCTCCAAGAGGCGTTTTTTTTTTTTTTTGAAACTGGTCGATTTCTCGATTACTTTAGGCACAACCCCGCCCCCCCCACGCAGCGCGCCCTGTCGGCGATGTCGTTCTAAGGTTCTTTGCGGGTGTTGACAGATCGTTTCCCGCGAGGAATACACGCCAAGGATCAAAAGGATTTTTGCAGAAGCGGACCTTTTTATGTTGGCTTCCAAAGCTGTCACTGTAGTTCCCCCCAGAAAGAAGTTCCTTCCCTTGCGGGATAGGCTTTCCTTCTCGACCCTCTCCATTGAAAAGTGACCTCAGAATGCTTGCGTAAAGGCCCGTGTAAAGAAGCGGGCCCATTTTTCTGGTCCCCTTCAAAGCCCTGCGGAACCCTCCAATTAGAAGATTTCAGGTGAGGCTCTGGCTTCCCCCCAGAGCATTCCGAGGAGCCTAGGGGTGCGAGAGATCGCTTTCTGTGGAGCAACCGTCCCCCTTTCCAATCTCCCTCCTTTCCCCCGAAGCGCTTTCCGCTGAGGCGCTCGAAGGAGGAAGAGGCCCTTTTTCAAAGCACGGCTTTCGGGGGTTGTTTCCCCCTTGAGGAGGAGAGGAGTTCCCCTTCTTTTACTCCTCCATTTCTCTTTGACTGAGAGATGTGGTACTCCCTTAGCACCTGACAACCTTCGTTTTGGTCAAAGCCACTGCCCGCGTAAGAATCTTCTAGAGGACCATCCCTTAGCCCCGGGCAATCTCCTCTATGAAAGGGCCCCTTGAGAGTTGTCCGGTTCGAAAAAACTCCGATCTAGCGTCCCTCCCCGCGAGAGCCTTTTTTGGAGAGCCCCCCCCTCCTTTTCGTCCGCTCCCAAACTGCCTGGCCCTTTTTGGATTGCAGGGAGTTTTTCCCGGCGGTTCTCCGCCCCCCCAGCGTTTCAGCATTTTTGGAAACCACGCAGCTTTCCGCCAGCTCTTGTAAGCGTAATCCCTTTTCCCTGCAAAATTAGTACTCCCGGCACCCTGCCGATTCCCCGCTTTTTTTTCCCCCCGTGACTGCAAGCCCCCCGCGTCCCCCCTCCGTTCCCCTGGCACGCCGCTTCCCCCTGGTACCTTTTCGCGCGGAAGATCTTTCCAACAACCGCCCTAATGCCGCTGAACCGTCCTTCTCGAAATGTTAGGGTGCGTAGCGATTCTTTTTTTCTCCGGGTTTGTTATAGAAAGCGGCCTCGAAGTGTTTTTTCTATGGGCGTCCCATCTTCCGCAGTCTTTTTCCTTGCGGAGCACAACTCCCCCCTCAGCCCCTTTCCTGCGCAGACCTTTCCTTTTCAGAACGTCAACGATTCTCTGCCCGCACATATGCCCCCCACCTTCGCCGCGCCAGGAGTTGCACGCGATTGTTGGAATGACGTTGCTTCGTCTGACCGGCGGGCGGGCGGACTCTCCTTTGTCGCCGGTTATCACGTCTTCCTTCTTTGACTTTTTATTGCCGTTGTTCGGAGAGGAACCCAATTATTAAATGCACTTTTCACTCAACATTCTACTTTCTGTTTTTTAGAGCGAAAATTGGAGAGATTCCTTCTTTGAAGACGTCTATTTTCCCCCCCCCCCCCTCTCCATAATGGAGATCGTCCCCATTGGGTTTCCCTGTCCTCGGTCAGCGACCCGGTTTCCGGGTTGTGATGCAGCTAGATCTCTTTGTCGATATCTTCCCCGCCACGACTTTTCTCCACGACCAAGTGTGTCTCCTTTCGGCCAGGAGGCCTTCCCCCTAACCATGCCAATTATTTGATTTTTGTGTGGAGGGGGGGTGACCTTTTATTTCGTGTCAGGCAGGAAGGGCTAACCCAGAAGGGTGGCCTCGTCAAGAACGTTCGGCACCGGCCCCTTCTCCTTTTAGGATCGTCTCATAAGGGAAAAAGTTCCTGGTGTTTCCCCCATCCGCAAAAACGAAACCCTTTCAAACTGAGGCTTCCTTTAGTGAGTGCTGCAGAAAAGGAATAGTCTTTAAAAGTCTCCTCCGGCCGTAAAACTTTCTCGGATTTCTTGCCCTTTTCCCCCCCTTTAATTGATCTTTTTATCTTTTTTTGGGAAGAACTCCCACTTGTCGGCAGTCCCCCTGACCCCCACATCAGGGTCCTTTTGTCCGTGACTTGTCGATGTGGGATTCCCGCTTGCATCGAATGTTTCCTCCCTCCCCCATCTTTCTCCTTTCTCTCACGAGATCAGAGGATACCTTTGGCCGCCGTTCCTCCTTCCCCCCGGTTAATCAGCCGGCCTCAGTCTCCCGGAGGGGTATGATTTTCCAGATTCGGCCGAATGCGCATTTAGAAATGTCTAGGGCCCTGTCTTGTTCGATTAACTTTCCCCCGGAAGCAAGTCTTCTCCTTCCCGCTCGAGTCTCGTCGCGTGGTTCGTAGCGCCCTAGGTTTCTCTCCGAAGCCCGGTTCTCTTCCGTTCCACGAAGGCAAACTCCCTTTCCTCCGAGCGAACTCCGATCCCGATGAAGAGATTTTTTTTTTAAAAAATATCATTCTTCTCCGTCCATTCTTGTTACCTCTAACAACAGGGAA
>Ga0179593_1403179_pt1 | contig 17985 bp, 18 predicted proteins | sample CZODoug2_1_08_16_FD_185931 | JGI IMG/M metagenome (GOLD analysis project Ga0179593, IMG submission 185931) | Vadose zone soil fungal communities from Angelo Coast Range Reserve, California, USA - CZODoug2_1_08_16fungal (PacBio error correction) | ecosystem: Environmental > Terrestrial > Soil >... | reverse complement strand
TGTCCGCTTGTTCTTTCGTGAGCGTCTTGTCCGTCCTGATTTTTTTTTTCCCGATGCTTTCTTGCGGTGACTCCGGCCTCTTTCTTGCGGACCCCCTGGCTATCATGTCCGCCTGGGACGCTTTCTCTTCTCTTCGAATCTTCCCGTCCCCCTCGTGCGTTGAGGCTGTTTTTTTCATTGGGTTTAGTTTTTTGCCCCTGGGTTATTGCCGTTTCAGTCGCCTTTTTTCAGGTTTCTTGTGCGGTCGTACTTTTTCGACATTCCCTCCCCCTCCGTCCTCCCATCGTCCACTGAACAGATAGGTTTCGACATGGACCTGTTGATTGCTGAGCGAGGGTCGATTACTTTCTTGCGCTGGTATCCAGAGGCCCCCACAAGTCCTTGCGTTTTTTTCTTGGTTGGCATCCGAAGCGGTTGTTTCCTTTCGCCTTTTGGAAAGTCAGATTCAGATTGTTTAACTGTCCCTCCCCCCCCCCACCGGGCCTGAGCCCTTTTGAACCAGGACAGTTGTAGTACCCCCTTGGCCCCTGCCAACACCCATTACTTGAGTTCTTTCGGCTACTGTTTTTTTGCGTGTGTTTTTTTTGGACTCGCTGGGCTCTGTTTCTCCGAATTTTGTGGAGGCTCTTGTTTTCCGGCGGTCGTTTTTTGATTTGCTTTTTTGCTCGGGAGACTTCTTCGTTTTCCTCCCTTTTTGCTATTGCGGGGTCGGCTCGTCGTCTTCCCGATTTGCTTTTTTTTCGGGTGACCGAGACCCCTAGGCTCTCGTTTCTTTTCGCCTTCCCGTTTGCCCGTCATTTTATGCGCGACTTTTTCCAGATACTTTTTGCCTTCCCTTTTTTTCTTTCTCCTTCCTGATTTGCGGATTCGATTTGGCGTTTTGTATTCTTTTCCCAAGTTTTGCCTCTGAGTCTTGCCTGGTTTGGCCTCTTGTTCTGAAAGCCCGACCCTGCGTTTTTTGGTTTCCGACCGTACGCCGGCTCGCTGAGTCCGCATGATTCTTCCCTGAATGCTTAGAAAGCTCTTTTTATCACGTCCCTGGTCCCACGTCGTCTTTAACTTGAGAGTGTCTTTCGCCCCACCAATCTCCTCGCGTCTTGCTTGCGCCCCTGGCAACCCATTTCCAACCTGAGAGGTCCGCGACGTTTGTCTTAGACAAAGTCTCTTCTTTCACATCCTTTTCCCCCCTCCCTGATCTTCGCGGGCGTTTTTCTTTTACCGTGTCCTTCTCGTCGCGCTGTCCTCTTATTCTACCCTTGTCCGCGCGTCTCCCCGTGCATTGGAGAGCTTTTTGCCTCTTTTTCCTGTGAGTTTTCTTTCCCCCTTGTCTTGCCTTTGTTTTTCGCGCACTTAGACCTTACTTTTCCCACTTGTTTTTTGGGACCGTTTTTCTGGTGATCGAGGACGGTACGTCCAACTGTAGTTATAGACCTTCTCCCCCCCTCTGGTTCTTTTGTCGAACCCCCGTTTTTTATTCATTCTTCTCGGGGACTCCGTCCCGCGGCGCTTCGGTATCTTACCGGCCCCCCCTTTTTTCCGTTGCAGTTTTTTTTCGTTCTTTCATTTCCCCTTGGCTTGACCGTCCCTTTTTTGCTTTCAAATGGGCTCTCGTGTTCTTTGATACTTGCGTGGCCTTATGCTTTTCTCCCGTGTCGGTCTTTCTGAGTTTTGCCCCACCCTTTTTCGCTTCAGGCGTTCTCTCTCATGGTCATAATTAAGTGGTCGGGACCGCGAAACTTGCTTTAGTCTCCTATTTGAACTTTTCCTTCGTCGCTGGTCTCTTGGATCCTGTTCGATTTTCCTTTGTTTCGGAGAACCCTAAGACGGGCTAGGACTTCCCTTTGGCCGTTTTGCTTTTTTTCCCCCCCTTCTTTCCTTCTTTTTTCCTTCTTTTTTTGCTGGTTTGTTAGACGAGATAGTGTTCCTGGTTCCGGACAAAAGAGATTTACGAGTGGCCCAAGTACTTAGGTGCTCCAAGAGTCCCTTTGTTTCCTTCTTCGTTGAGTCAAGACCGCGCCTTCTCCGGTTTTTTGGTTTCTCTTCAGTCCCCCCTCTCAATAATGGTTCGTACTGTACTTTTGACCATAATGGTGCCCTTAACTTGCACCCCCACCAACTTTGTTTGGATTGTTTTTTTTCCCCTAACAGGCTAGGGGGTTTGATTTTGGGTGCTTTTGCGGTGCCCCCGAGCCTCTCCCGTATGCCCACGGCCGCCCCTGGGTGTCCCTTTTGACCCATCCTTTCCCCCCTTTTCGTTTTTTCAAAAGGTTTTTGTTTCCTGGTTTCTTTGTTTTGATTTTCTCATTTGCAGGCCATGTTTTTGTGCCGCGTGTTTTGGCAGACAAAACACCTGCGAAGCATTCCGCGTCCTGCAGTCTTTCATTTTTCAAAGTCCCTTGATTATCCCCCCTCGAGTTCCCGACCGGGTCGGTCTTTTTTTACGACTTCCGACCCGTGCCATATCAGCTCGTATTTTCGCTCGAACTAGGGGTTCGGTGTTTCTATCCCTGCTGTCCCACTCCGTCACCCAGCTCCCCCCCAGCGTCTTCCACCCCAATTTTTCCTCACTTTTCCTTTCCCGCACGGTGCTTTGGCCTCGGTTTTTTTTTGTTGGAATTTCTTGAAGTACCCAGTTTTCAGATAGAGCCTGAAATCCGGGTCATGTCGTTGTGGAGCCGTGTCCCTCCTTGTGAAGGACTCTCGCAAACCTATCGATTTCTTCGTCAGACTACGAGCCCTCTGCAGATGGACCCTCCCCCTGCCTCTCCCATTCGGCCACGTGTGCTTCTTGTAGGGAGTGATTGCGTTTCGCGAGCTCGTCGGAAGGTTTTTTTTCCACAAGGAGCGTGAAGCGTTTCCCTTTTTTTTTCTGGTTTGCCCTTTGTGGGCTTTAGACCAAGCTCTCCCCTGTTGTTTTTTTGGTTGCATTGTGTCTACGTGCTTGGTTTTCGGAGATTTCATTACTGGCACGTTTTCAACACACAAATCGAGCGGCAGTAAAACACTCACAGACTCCCAGAGGGAGCTCCCCCCCCCCCTTGCTCAGGCATTTTGTCGTTTTCCCCCCCAGTTGTCCCGTGGATGTCCTGGCTTTAAATCAATCTTTTTTTCCTTTTTTCTCGTCCCAACAAAGCTGGCTTCTGTTATTTTTGTATTGAACCCCCTCGCGGCCTAGAGAAGCCTCTCGAGTCACGTTTGTCTGGTCCTTCCTCCCACCCCACGTTTCTTTTTGAGGATTCCCTTGCGGGAGGCTTTTTTTCGTGCTTCTCTTCAGTCGATTCAACCCTTTTGACGCTCCTTTCCCCTTACCTTGCTTTTTTGTCCGTTCTCCTTTTCGGATCGGGGCCCACGTTTTTCCCGTTCCTCGCTGACCCCGGTTTTTTTATTCCGCTTGTCGACTCACGTTCAGGCTCAGCGTCAAGTTCCCTTTGCACCCCCGCTTCCTCCATCGCAGTGATTTCTTTTTTCCCCTGCGATTGGCTCGTAAATTCAACACAAGTTTCCGTAGTCTCCATGTCGGTCCCCCCCGAGTACGACGTTTCGTTAAAGTACCAAGCTAACCCTTTGTTTCGGCGTTAGCGTATCTTCGTTTTCCTTGTGGGTATTCTTTTCTGTCTCCCCTCCTCCCTTTCGTTGCTTTGAATTCCCGCCCCGTGCCGTTTTTCTTAATTTTTTTCTTTGGCTTTTCGAGAGGAGCGCCCCCTAGTCATTCCCTTCGTTTTCCGCCACGCGCCTCCATGTTCGGAGGGTTCTTTCTATCCTCCCTTTTCTCGGGGATTGAAAGCTTTTCGTGTTCCCCACGAGTTTTTTTACCTAGGCATTCTGTTCTTTTTCTGTCATTTTTTTTTCCTCCTATCCATGGGACACCGGGCCGTCGCATCCCCTTTCTAGCAACCATATTTTCAGTTTTCCCTTTTCTCACCGACTACCGCCCCCTTTGAGTGCTCTGACAACCGGGTTGTCACTTTTCTTTTTCCATTAGTCTTCAGAAGTTGTCCTTTGATCGGCTTTCGCCCTCCATTTAATTCAGGTTTTTTTTTCTTCGATTTTACCTCTCGTCCTTTTTGTCACCACTTATTTTCCCCCCCCCCTTACGCCAATTCGCTGTGCATTGTAGCATCTCGGCTTAATCTTTTTGCCAAGACCCCTTTTTTTAGTAGTCTTTTTAGCGTGAAACCTCGCTCTCCGTATTTCGGTTGGTTTTTCAGTTTTTTTTTTTTGCGTGTAATAAGTTCCCACATTTTTCCACGTGACCCTTCCCCCGTCCTTTCGAGATTATTTCGCCGCGACCCCTCATGAAGAGAATTGCTTCGGGGCCCTGTCGACCCCTTGTGATGTTTATACCACCTCTCTCACCCTGAGTCGTTTTTTAGACGCACACGGCTGTCACAAAGAGTCCCCCCACCTTTGGAGGCCCCCCTCATGCCCTCCCGTGTCTTTACGGGTTTCTTCCTTTTGCTCGAGGCTTGACTTTTCCTTTTGATCCCTTGACTTCTCTTGTTTTTTTTCCCCGGATTTTTTTTCCTCGTTTGTTTGGCGGCACTGCCGCCCCCTTGTCTCTACCCTCGGCGTCCGTTTACTTTTTTCTTTCATTGTCTGAATTTTTTCCTCTCGTGAAGCAATTTCCTGTCAATTTCCTTGGCTTGGTATTCACTCGACTTTCCCAGGATTTCTCTCTTTCTTACTTTCTCCTATTGTGTGAGTGATCCTTTTTCGGTTTTTTTTTTTCTCTCAGCTTTTTCTCGACGTGACTCGGGTTGCGTAGAGCGGCGACTTGTTTCTGGCCTTCCCTGGCTCACCCGCGCGCCCCCCCCATTTTTGTGGCTCCAGAGTTCCTTAACTCTCTTCCCGATGCTTTCCCGCATCCTTGCCCCTGAGTTTTTTTAGTGGTGGTGCGGCTGCTAGAGTTTTTCCCTTCGGGTTCAGGTTTTGTTACATCTTTCCTCTTCAGTTCCCCCTGGGCCTCCCTTCGACGTAGGTGTTCATTTCTTTTCAGGGATGCTTTTTCAGGGTTATTTTGAGCGTTGGTTTCCGCCGTTGGGTCTACGACCCACTCTTGTTTTGTTTCGTTTTATGGCGTAGTTCCCTCCCCTCTTTCCTCACCGAGTTTTTTGTTTTAGTTCGGGTTGTGGTTTTTTTTTCGCCCTCTCCTTTCCTCTTTTTTCGTTTCTTTGTGCTAGTTTGCTTTCGCTTTTTTTTGAAGCTATTCCTCGCTGTCGGATCTCTGTTTTTTTCTTCGCCCTCCGTTGTTTCGACTTTCAGTTTTTGGCCGCCCTTCCTGGTTTCTATCGTTCCAGCGTTGCGAGCTGATCCTGTAGGTTCCCTTCTATTTCTTTGTTTTTTTGCTCGTTTGAGGAAGCCCAGTCTTTGCTATTGAGGGACCTTCCGAGAATTATTTCCTTTTACGGGAACATTTTTTTTTTTTGTGCTGACCGATATCTGTCCACCTCGGGTGCTGGCTTCGCGAACGGTTTTGCGTTGCGGTTCCGTTCCTTAGTTGGCGTTGCTTTTTTTTGGTGCGCGTTTTTCCCCCCCGGTTGACCTGTGTCTTTTTCAGTCACGGTTTTTTTTTTTTTTTCGGATTTTTCTTCTGCGACCCCCGATTGCTCCTCTAGAAGCGTTGAAGCAAGGCCTTTCCCCTCGAGGCATTCCTTGTTACTTCTTGGCCCCGTCCCGAGTTGAGGGGTCCGCTCGTTAATAAGAAAACCCCATCTTTTGGAGCCCGTGTTTGTTTTTTTCGACGGCGGCGCCGTCGTTTCCTTGGATGATTTCGAGCCGATTTGCCCCGGCCGTTAAATTGGTGGAGTTTTTTGGTTCTTTACTCCCCGGTTTTTTTTGCGCTCCACGGACTGCGAGTTCCTCGTTTATACTCGGACAGGTGGTTGGTTCTTCTTTTCCTTCGTGCGACTGAAGAGATGGAGGTCGAGTTTCACGCGTTTTGACGTGAATCTGTCTTTCCCTTTTTCTTTGTTCCCTTTGGATCAGGTCTACTCTGTCTTTTCTTTCTATCCTTTTGCACGCTTACAGCTTGCTTGTTAGCTTAGTTTCCCTTGCGTTTTTTTTGACGGCAGTTTCTCCCACCGCGATCCTCTTGGACGATTAGACTTTGTTTTTTTTTACCCTATAGTGCGGACTGCGCTTGCGGACGGATCTCCCCCCTTTTTTGAGATTTTAGACGAGTCCCGTTTGTCTTTTTTTTTTTTTTCCCCGAAGGACACTTGTCGTCAGTTTCAAAAGCCCGTTTTATCCTTTCGATCCTCTTTCAGATCCCCTGCTGAAGCTCGTACCCGTTTTTTTTTGGTCGTCCTTTTCCATTTCGGTTCCCCCCGTTTTTGTCCAAACCGGCTTCGGAGTGGAGACCTTCCCCCTGGACGCAAATGGAGGAGATTAACCTGAAGGGGGAGGCTCGTTACAACGGCTCGCCTTTCCCCAACATAGAAAACGCCCGGGTTCGCTTTGTTGTGTGGTTTTTTTTTTTTTTTTTTTTTTTTTTGGTGGGTTTGGTTTTGTGCTTTTTTTTTTCCGGCCTTGACATTATTTCGCTGTGGTTCGAGATTTTCTTTCCTTCTGTTATTTCCCTCCGAGCCATTTCTCCCTTGGCTTGAGTTTTGGGGACCTTCCTCCCCGCTGTCTTCCCTCTTTGGGCACGCGGCGGCTCCGTTAGGACCACGGTGGATGTCTTTGGCCTCTGCTCAGTGTTTGTACCGCACCCCGTCGTTTCGTTTTTTTTCTCTCTCGCCCGGTTGCTCTTGGAACGGGATTTTTTCGCTTTTTACGTCTTTTTTGGGCTTCTGGGACTGCGACGACGGGTTTCGTGTACCGGCCCCCCCAAATGGGTTTGCAAGTCTTGACGCTGGGTTCTGTTGTTGCCGTCATTTGGCTCCACGGGGTTTTTGCTATGGGACGTCCAGGTGCCATTTTTTTTTTCCCTCTCAGCGTTGCCACACTATTTCGGTTGGTTCCCATCGGAAGTTGGCTTTTGAGAGTTTTTTTCATTGAACATTTTTTTGAGCCCGCCAACGTTTTTCGGTTTTCGCCGAGGCTATTTCAGCGTTGTTTTCCTTTCCTGCTGTCTGGCCGGGCGCTTTTTTTCGCTTCACCTACACGTTTGGCTCCTCCCTGAATTCGGGTTCGTTCCGGTGTGCTTCTATTTTCCCTTTTGTTTTTTCCCTGTCTTTGGGCGCCGGCCCAGTTGGTCTCCATTCCCGTCCAGCCCAGTCTTCTGCGTTCCCCGCGGAGGTAAATCCCACTTTGACCTCCCCTCTTCCTGGTTTTGTCGTTTTTTTTTTTGACGTTCCCTGACCCCCGCACATCGCGGTCATTAATTTTCGACCCCCCTTCAGTTGTTCTCGGTTCTTTTTTCCGGTGTAGGTTGCTCGCCACCTGAAGTTTTTTTGTTCTTCACACGCGATAGATTCCCTCTGATCCTGTGTTGTTTTTTCCCTTCAACGTTTTTTGGCCCTTGGTTTCCAACCACCTTTGACTGACCCACCTACACGTTTTTGCGCCTTGAGCGCCTTTTTCCTGGACTTGACAATGTTTTTTGTTGAACGAGCACCCAACCAGCCGCCTTCGCCTTCCCCTCGCTTCCATTCTGCCAAACTTTCCCTTTTCCCCCGAAACTGTTCTTTCTTTTTTGCACCTCCGATTTTTACGGCAGTCCTTGGCTTTTTTTGTTTTTTGCTTTGATACTTGGGTTGCTGGGCCCCTCTTGTCCCCCAGCTCCCTTTTTCTTCCACCTTTTTTGGCCCCTAGTCCTGTCCCCCCTTTGCGTTTTCCCTTTTTTTTTGAGTTTGCAGGGATTTCCCACTTTTCGCTTTTTTTTGGTGTCCCGCGCATTTGGTAATGTTTCGCCCGTCCGAATTTCTTCCCCTGTGAATATCTTCACCCAATTCTTTCTTTTTTTACGTTAAGTCGGCTTGCGTCCGCTTTTGATTTTTTGGGTTTGCATTATTGTCGTGCCTGTCTTGCTGGGTCTCGCTTCTCCGCCAGTGTTTGCACCTCCGATGTTGGCGAGGTTTTGCTTTGTTTCTTTCCCACATTTTTCGACGTTTTCTCCAGTGATTTTGCACTCTTACTACCTTTTTCCCGCATTTCACGCAGCGTTTGGCGCTTAATCTTTTGTCACTTGTTTTTTTTTTTCCTCGACCCAAGGGAGGGCCTTGAGTGCTCCCCGGACCCCCAATGGGCTGTTCGCCAAGCAAGGGGTAATTTCCGTCGTCGAACTCGCGCAACTGCGCGCTTTGCTCGGCGAGCCGGTGAGTTTTTTCTGGGTCAGCCGGGGCGGGTTTGCCGGAGATGTGGCGCTGAATCGTCCTGCATTTCGAGTTTTTGTCCAGGCTTCGTTTTCCCTTTTCGCGGCTTTTTCCGTTCTCGGACCTGCGACGGGTTTTGGGTCACGGCCTGCGCCGATCCCAGGATCTCGTCATTTTCCGAGAGGTTTCCCAGCACGCGGAACGCTTGATCAATCGCCCCTTTTCTGAGCCTTGGTCGGTAAAGTCGACTTGTTATTGGTCCTTTTGCCCGGCGCCCCGTTTCTGTTTCCCCCAGCCCCTTCCTCGGTCTTCCTCTTTCGGATGTACCGGCCTTGGTCTGGTCTTTCGGGTTTTGCAGCCTTCTGGTAGTATGTGTTCGGTCGCACTTTGTTCCCGTCGTCGTCCTCTGCTTTTAGTTGATTTACCCTCGGAGTTCCTTCCCTTCCGCCTTTCGGTTTTTTTTTCGTCTTCTTTTCTGTTGTTAGTCGTTTGCAGTGTCGCCCAGGCTTCCTTCAAGCCAGCCGGTCCTTTTTCGTCACCGTGTCGGTTTGACTTTGGATCCACGCCTCGCACCCTGCAGACTTAATGCTCGTTTCCCTGCCCCCCCCCTTTTCTTTTGGCCCGCAGGGTCCATCCTCTTTCCTATGTTCTTGCAGGACTGCTCCGGTCTTCGGCAGTCATCCTCCCTTTTCTCGCGATCCACCGTTTTTGAATCGCCTTCCTTTACCACCCCTTTCGCTGCTCACCCTTCGCGGCGTGATCCGCGAGCGGGCCCTTTTTTTTTTCTTTTTTCAAAGTTTTTTTCACCTTTTGGATTCGCACCCCTCACCGGCCCCCGCCTCGTCTGCGTCCCCGCTTTTTTAGTACGACCTCCAGCGGACGTTTGTTCCTGATTTCGACCCCCGCAACTTCCCCGAGCTCGACCCTCTTGAGTCAGAGGTGATTTTTTTCTCTCTATTGTCCCCAGCGTCGTTCAGACCCCGGCGTTAACCGGGCGTCCATCCGTTTTTTTTTCGGAAAGACCTTTTTTTTCGGGGTTCCCCTTCAGTACCCGTTCCTTTTGACCTTAAACCTTCTCGTTGGGCTTTCGTACCGCTGGGCCGTGGGTTTTTGCCTTCTCTTCCTTCTTTCGCCTGTTTCTTTTTTTTTTTCGTGGCTGGGGTTTGCTTTTTGGTTTTTTTGTTCGGTCAACCGTTCGTATAAAAAAACCGCCTGGACACCATCGAAGAACATTCTCCCCCGTGTTGTTTTGTGATTGACTTTGAGTTTTTTTCGTATGGGGGGAATTTACGTGGGCTTTCTTTACCCTCCCCGCGTTTTTCGTTTTTGCTGGTTTTTTTTTTTTCTCACCATGATTTCACACCAAAGGTCTTGTTGCAACGGAGCCTGCTTTTTTTCGGTGTTTCTTTTTCACCGCTTTCCATTTTGGTTTTAACGTGTTGTTTTTTTTTTCTGAAAGGGTTGCACTTTTCCGCGTCTCGCTGAAGTCTGACCCCCTTCTGTCGAAGTTACCCTCTTCCGGGGCTTTACTCGTTTTGCGTTGCGCTTGACCGTGGGTTTGTACTCCCTCAGTCTAACGCCCGGGTACCGGGCACAACACATCACTCGTTTTTCCTCCTTAGATCGTTTTGGAGGCCGTGTCTTTTTAGCTTCTCAACGCCGCCTCCGTGGCGTTAGGCGTGTTTTACTTTTAGTTCCACTCGCAGATGGTTTCGAATTCCCTTTTCTTTTTGAGATAGTGCTGCTCAGTATTATATATTTGTCCGGTTTGTGGCTCGTTTTTAAGCTTTTTTCTTTTTAGGGCCTGTCCGATAAATCGAGAAGTTTGTGGAGGGAGGTATTTTTAGGGTCCAGTTTGCCATTACTCGTTCCTCTTTTCCGAAGCACCTTTTGCTGATGGCCTTTTGACGTTTTGGTGAGTACCCTCACCTTACCATGCCTCTGGCTTTCTTTTTTTTCTGACATTTTGAAAGCCTTCCGGTGGCGGTTTTTTTCCCGGAGGGGGTTTGAGGCGATGCTGCGTCTGGTTGTCCGGCTCTGTTCGCCGGTTTGCGTTGGCCCCCCCCCTGATTGATTTTTTCGCGCCGAGTTGCTTCACTCTGTACGCTTTTTTACCGACGTCAAGGCCTCCTTCTCCCCCCCACTCGTGTTTTTGCCTTGTTTCCATTTGAGGGGTCGTTTTGTTCGCTCCTAGAGCAACTGCTTTGGTAATTGACGTCGCCGTTCGGTCTCCGTCCGGCCGGCTGGCCGTTTCGAATTTGACGTCATCTATTTTCGGACGGCTCATTTTGGGTTTGTTTGTTTTGAGGGGAAGAACGGTGAGAAGGACTCGTTTGACGGTTCGTTTATTCCCGGACCCTGGGCCGTTTTTGAGTCCGTGCGGCTTCTTCTTTTACGAATTTTGGCGGCCTGGATCTTTTTGCTGTTTTGTTTGTTCCTATTTGCTAGCGTTTTGTTAGATTCTTTTTCGTTTTCTTCCCTTGTTGTTTGTTACGGGCGTCTCTCTGCTTGGATTTCCCGCTGCCCCTCGAAAGCGTTCTTGGCTTTTTTTTTTTTCCTTTCCCCCCTTTTTACGACGTCCTTTTTTTTCCCCTTTCCTTTTTGCCTCTTTTTGGGTTCGCGTGCCTCTGTCCTGGCGGCTCCTTGCAGTGCGCGCGACGAAGGCGTTTATTCCGCGGGCTTACTTCTCCCCCCGTCCGAGGCCGTTTTTTTTTTTGCCCCGTTGGTGACGGTCAATGGCGTCGCACTCCGAAGGTGCCTTTTGATTTTTCCCCTTTTTTTTCCCCTTTGATCCCAGACTTGAGGCTCCCCACCCCACGCGTCTTCGGGTTAATTTGTTCGGGCCGGCGTCGTCGTCCCCCCCCAACATCTGCATGCGATTTTCTTTTGCACTTGATAACACGATTTGGCTTCCTTTTCCGAGCCTCCCGCTAGACTTACAAGAGACCACGCCGAAGAGATTGACTTTTAAGACTGCGTCCTCCCGATGTTGACCTTCTTCTTTTTCCATTCTTTGCAGTATCCCGTGGTTTGCCGGTTTTGTTCGTGAAAGTCGTGACTCGCGTGTTTCTAGCACCCCGCCCTGGGTTTTCCCCGTTTTATTTTTCCCTTTTGATGATTGGTTGATGATCCTTTTTGGTAAGGGGGACCCCCGTAGTCCTTTTTGAGCGAGCTTTCGCTCTAACGTTTTTCTTTCTTGGTCCCCCGCTTTCCCTTCTTTTACGTGGGTTCCTTACTCTGCAGGCGGGTTTTGCTTTTTTTGTTTTGATGCCCACGAGCACCCCCTTTCCTGACTTTTAGAACGTTGCCAAAGGCCTTGCCTCCCTTTTGGATTTTCTGTGTACCCCTTTCCCGGTTTTCCGAGTGGGTTCGTTGTGCCGGTCGTGGCGTCGCCGACCCCCTCTGCGCGTTAGCAAATGTGTCAGACCCTGTTTTTTTTTTTTTCATTTGGAGACCTTTTTAAGGTTGCTGGCGTCGCACCCGGTCGATAGGGGGTCTTGTCGACTGCGATCTGCCTTTTTTTTTTTTTCCCGGCATACCCGAACGGGTCCCGACGTTATTTCGGGCTTCTTGGGTTTAGTAATCTTTTTTCTCCTCCTTCCGGTGTTTTTTTGTTGAGGCAGGGGGTTTTCTTTTCCGCGACCCCTTTTCTGATGGCCATTCGCGGTTTCCTGCGTTCTGATTTCTCGTAAGGCCGGACCCTTTCCCCCCAGTTTGGATAGCTTGTTTCTGTATGGTGGGTTGTTTTCCGCCCGCTTTTTGTTCACTCTTTTTTAGTCCCCATTTTCCCTTTTTTTCTGTTCTGATCGTTTTTCTTTTGAGGCGTGAGTTGTGCTTCGACCCTACTAGGTTTCATGCGCTCTCCGTTCGTTTTTTTTTTGGTGGGGTGGGCCAATGCGCGGCCTCCTGCTGGGACAAAAGCCATGACTTTTGTGCCAAATTTCAGTCCCCCCTCCCCATTTCTGGTCCGCTTCCCCTGATTCCCGTGTCCATGTTGGTTAGTGTGGAGCGACCCCCAACACAGCCTTCGTATTCCCTCCAGCTCACGCCCCGAGACGGCTTGACTCTTTTGCCGTTTTCGGCAGGGTTTTCCCGGGCATCCCCCCTTGATCTTGTTGCTTCTTTTCTGACCTCCTCTTTGTTTGGTCCGCTCGTCAAGATCCAGACTTTCGCTTTCCCCCCGTTGGGTCTCTTTTCGGTTCGCGGTTTTTTCACCCCTTTCTTAGGTGCGCTGCGTTTTCCTCCGTGGTCGTTTCTCTTGCGCCAAATGGGTGGGCTGGACCCTTCGGAACTTCTCAACAGTTTTTTTTCCTTCGACTTTTTTTGCCCGACCCTCGCTTCTTTCGCTTGCTTCCCCTGCGTGTCCCCATTTTTTTCGTTTCCGTGGCCGTGCGAGCTTAGGTTGCAGCGCTCGCGCCCCCCGGCTGGTTTTTTTTGCTTGGTCTCCTCGGAGGGGCTTCGACGGGTGGGTGGTCCCTTCTTGCTTCCCTCGTATTCCCACCTGGACCCCCCTTTTTCGTTTTCGCGGTTGCGGAGCCTTCCCCTTTTGTGTGTCTTTTTTTTTTGTTGATGTCAGCCGGGATCTGTGGCGTTTTCACTTGGCCCATGCCGCTGTTTCCGTTCAGTCCAACTTGTCACTTTTTTTTCGATGACCTTTACCTTAGATCGTTTTGCTTCCTCTGTTTTCGCCCCCCCCCTTGTTGGCGATCGTGAATTTACTGATTGCGTTGTTTTTCGCTTTTTTGGTTTTTTGAACTTTCGCTTGAATTTAGTTTCAAACTTTTTTTTTCGGTTTTTTTTCGTAGTTTTTTCTTTTATCTTTCAGTATTCCTGGTTTTTTATTCTTTCTGTGGGACCCGATAGACGTCCGAAGTCCTACTACCCCCCGTCAGCTTCCTCAAACTTTCGTTTATCCGTCCGCACTACTATTATCGCAACATGTTTAACCGTGCAACTGTCCATATCACACGATTAGGTTCTCTGAATTTTACTGTCCAACACCCTTTGCGTGATTTCTCGCAACGTAGCGCGGCATTTGCACAGTTTTCAACCTATTAAAAAGATGGAGTATTGCCCTTCTTTTTTTTGTTTCCTTTGTTGATCGGAGCCTTTTCTTTAGATTGGACTTCTGAAAACTTCCACGGATACGACAAGTTTTTTTATATTCCGATATACTCGCAGGAGTTTTCTCCGTCTTAACTTACCCCCTCAGGTATCCCTCACGCGAGTTTTTGGTTCTCGTCCTTTTTGGGTTTTGATTTTTTTGTGCCCGCGGCAGTGTCCCCCTTGAGTTCCGTTTCCGAACAGCGGTTTAGCCCCAGTTGCCCCTGGAGAGAACCCATCGCGAACATCTATCTGTTTGCCAGCAGATTTTGTCTTGTGTCTCGAGGACGATTGTACCATATGGAAGTTGGTTATCCCAGAGTTTTCTTTTCAAGTTTTGTGATTTTATTGGCTTCAGGCCCCCCCTTGTCTGACGCATTTACATCCTCCTGAAGCCCCAAACACCCGTTTCCCCCGGCTCGCAATTTTTTAGGAGCTAGAACCCGTGGTTTTGACGTTTGTCTCCCCCCCAAAGTCTCCCCCTCCCGTCCGGTCTCTTTTTTTTGGACTACTCTTCCCCCGCCTTTTTTTGGTCGGCGCTCTGCGTTGCCCCGCCTTCGGCCACCTACGACTGTTTTTGTTTTGGGAATGTTTCTGGGTTTTGGGTTCTTTTTTTTGGTCTTGCGCGACTTTTTCACAGCAGTGACGTTTGCCCCTCCCTTCCGAATTTGGGTTGAGTCTTCTCTTTGTTCGCCAAGTGCCAGCCCCGCCGTCGTCTGACCTCCGTCACCCACCGGCGTTTTGACATTCTGCGGGGTACGCGTTCTTGCAGCGTGGTCTTGTTTTGCCATTGTTCCGTCTGAGCGTCCCTTTTCCCTTGTGCAGCCGGCTGGCCTTACCCTTGTTTTTCGCGTTTGATTTACGGCCGGCCCTCTTTGTTTATTATTCCCTTTGTGCCTTGGTTTTCCCGGCCCGTTTGCCGGAAGCCTGCGACGTTTTTGGGGGTTCACCCCCCCCCTGGTTCAGACCACAGTGGTTCGCCCCCAATGCCCCCATCTCCTTTTACGACAACAGACCCCCCACAAGAACCTTTTGATTCCTTTTTCATATACGTTTTTTTTTTTTTCCAGTCGGGGCTTTTTTTTGTGTTTGTTGGTCATTTACGCAGGTTACTTCCGACGACGCGTTTTCCTTTTTTTTGAGTTGCTTTGACACCCCCCTTTCCCGCTTCCCGTTTGTTTTTTCGAAAACTTTGACGGGAAGAGATTTCCGTGCTTTGGCCGTTTTTCCCCATTTTTGTTCAGTCTTGGTCTTTTGATAGGCTTCAGATCCTTTTTCAACTTTTTTTTTTGCTCTCTGGTTCCCAGACCACCCCGTTCGCCGTTTTCCAAGTTTCTTCGTTTCCTTTTTTTTTGATTTGTTGTTTTTCGTTTTGGCCGGGTTTTTTTAACTGACACGTTTTGCCGGCGTATTTTTTTTTCTTTTTTTGCTCCCCCCCTCCCCTTACCACCCGTCGTTTGTCTTCACGGCGCTTTCGTCGGGGTCGCGGTTTTACCCCCTCACCCCCCGCGTTACTTTGGTTTGCTTTTGAGTTTTGCTGTCGGTTTTGTCTCGGGAGCCCCCCTGCAGGCAAGCATTCGTTCTTTGGCGGCTCGTTTGGGTCCGTCAGTTTCCCTTCCGTGTGCCGTCGTCCTTTCTGACTGTTTTTTTTCTTTTGTTCCCTTTGTTTTTCGTTTTTTTGACCCTTTTTTTTGATTTTAGCGTTTCTATGTATTTTCTTCTGGAAGTGTTTGTGCCTCTCCTTGTTTTCCCAATTCTTTCCCCCCACTCCCCGACATTGGGCCGGCGGGGCTGCTCTTCGTTGACAGTGAGGGTTCCGTTCCTATGACGTTCCCTGCGCCATTTTTTTTTGGCTGGGTGTGCGTGAGACACGGTTGCATCCTCTTCCATCGCGAATAAGTGCGTATTCTTTGGCGACCATGCTGTGCCTGATCCCTCTTCGCTTATCCATGCGGGCGCTGTGACGGAGTAACGATCTTTTTTTCTGCTCCGCGAGCTCCCTTTCCGTTTCCCCCCACTCCAACGGCCTGGATTCTGTCTCCACGAATTGTTTTTTTTTTTTGATCGCGCCCCTCCGACCCCGTTGTGACATCGTCCGAATCCCCCTCGAAGGTGGGGGACGGTCGTGACCGTTTGCATTTTCCCCTTGTTCTGTGCGCTAATTTTTGCGCTTTTTCGGACTCGGGGACGTTTTTTTGACCAGTTAGATGAGTGCCTTAGCGACCGTAAGTTGGCGAGGTGTCAGGACGTCAGGGGGCGTTTGGGGCTTCAAGTTTTTTAACTGATTTTGCGCAGGTTCCCTTGGGTGACTATTCAGTCGTCTGGTCCTTGGGTGGTTTTTTTTTCCTCGGTTTGATTCCTCTACCCCGTAGATTTGCCCGTCTTTTTGCAGTTTTGCACGTATTACCCGGCTGTTCCGTCCCTTTTCTGTTTGGGGTTTTGTACTGCCGTGGGATCGGCCGAATTTTCAGCGAGTTTCACCCTCTCTTTTCCCTTTTTCGTTTTTTTTTTTTTTTGCGCTGTCGGGACGTATCCCTTTTGGGCGTTAGGCGCTTTTTGTTGTTTTTGCGTACCTTCCCACAATTTTTTTTTGCCGCGTTGGTCTTGCTGGTGCCCGCGTTGCTTTGCGGAAGCGGACCCAAGCGCATGGTTAGTCTTACTCCCTAGTTGTCGGATCCGAGATTATGAGTTCGCGCATATCTTTTTTTTTTTTTGAACCAGCTCCCTTCTTTACACCTCCGTCCTGCGGTTTTTTTTTCATTTATTGTTTCCCCGTCTTTGGTTGACTGTCGCCCCCACAACCCCCAAAGCTCACGAGTTTGTTTCTTTAGTACGTTCCCAGGCCCCCTTCGCACCTTCCCCCTTTTGCGGCCCCATTTGCCGTCCCCCCCAATTCTTTCCGCCCCCCCCCCGATCGTTTTGTTTTTTCCCCCTTTTTTCCGCGATTCTACTTCGAGTTTTTTTTTTTTCGAAAGTATGTTTTTCCTGGCCCGCCTTGGTCGGTACCCTGCGTGGGTTTTCTTTTTTGCGTTCTTTCCCGCGCCCTCGCCGGTTGTTTCGTTCGCACGTTTTCTAGAACGTGAGCTTGGATGGACTCCTTGATGCTGGTGGACTTCTATTGTCTTTTCACAGCCCCACCGTCGTCTCTCCCTCGTTTTGCCTTCCGTTTTTAGTGATCGGCCGAACCCCCTTTCTTTCGTCGTCGTCGGTTCGGTTTTGGGCGCCTTTTTTCAAGGGTCTGGCGCGGTTGTTTGCTTCTCAACCCCGCAACCTGGCACGGCAAGTTCTCCCGCTAACTTGTGAGCGTTTTTCCGTCATTGGATAATGGTCTCTCCTTTACTCTTTTCCTGGCGTTTTTTTTCTTACTTTTTTTTTTCTTTAGTCGGCCCCCCCCTGCTCCGGTTGCGCAGCGACCCTTTTTGACCGGGCTTTATTTTTTTTTTTTTCCCCCTTTCCCCGGCGCATTGCCCGTTGAGACTTTAAACGTGCGGCGTGTGCTATCTCAGGTTGCGATAGCTTGTTTTCGTTGACGAGAAGTAGTCCCTCCGGGGGGACCGTCTCAACCCTATCGGGGTTTCCTGCCTGGGCCTTTTTTTTTGTTCCGCCCCCCTAATCTCTCTATTTTTCCTCCCTTCCTGTTTTGGTCGACTTTTTTGGGTGCTCCGGCTGCCCTTTTTTCCCTGCGCGACCATTCCCGGAGCCTTTAGTAGTTTTGTATTCTCCCGCTTTCCATTCTTACGAAGGTGCCTCCCCAGCGATCGTTTTTTTCCGTTTCTTTGAGCCCCGCCTCCCCTGCGTCCTTTTCTCACTTCGACCATTGAAACATTTTCACGTTTTATTTTTTAGGTTTTTCCGCTTTTTTTCACCGACGTTGCTGGTTGGAGGCAACGCCTTGATGATGTATGGTCCCACCCTTGCGCCTGCCTGTTGTTTTTTCAGGTTAAGAGCCACCCCCCACCCCGCCCCAAAATGTTTTCCCCCCAGCCAATTGGCGCATTCTTCTCACCTTTTTGACTGGTTGCGTTGGCCCATGTTGTTTACGTTTTTGTGTTATTTTGTTTTCACAATCACGATCCTTTTTCGATCACGCTGCCTTTTGCCGCTCGGATCACCGTTTAGCCCACTTCGCGTTTTCCCTTGTTTGGTTCGCCTCGTTCGACGGTTTTTGGAGTCAGCCACCGTATACCAGCCTCACATGTGAGTATCCACCGTTTTTTGGACTTTATTTTCTGTGCTTGTGCCGCCTTCGTTGATTTGCGTTGCATGGCTGATTTTTCCACCCCTGACTTCGGTAGCGCAATTTTTTTTTATAGGAACTTTGTCTTCCGTTCGGGTTATACTTAGTCCCTAATACTCTTTTGAACCAAGCTTTCCCGTCCTCCGGCATTTTTTTTTTTTTTTATTGGGGGTCCGACCCGCTTCGGCCATTTGGGAGATATGCGGACCCTTCACCTGGCCGATCAGTGTGCGTCCGAGCTCGGCGTGTGACATTTTTTTTTTTCTTCCTTTTTGCACTCAACTTTTTTCTGAGGGCCGCTATGCGACTCGGAGCGACTTTTGTGACCAACCAAAGTACTTTGAAAATTCCACACCGTCACCTGTTCAAGGTTCTCGTGCTTCCCCCTGT
>Ga0179593_1481549_pt1 | contig 17987 bp, 28 predicted proteins | sample CZODoug2_1_08_16_FD_185931 | JGI IMG/M metagenome (GOLD analysis project Ga0179593, IMG submission 185931) | Vadose zone soil fungal communities from Angelo Coast Range Reserve, California, USA - CZODoug2_1_08_16fungal (PacBio error correction) | ecosystem: Environmental > Terrestrial > Soil >... | reverse complement strand
TTTTGATCGAAAGTCCCAACTTATTATATCTTTTGGCCTTGTGGTCTTTCCACCCGGTACGCCCCTCCAGAAAACAAGTTCTGTCAATTGCTCGCCGTTTAGAAAATGTTCCGTGAAGGTCGACAAGAAATGTAAGCTTTTTTCTGATTTGTCAACGACTGCGCTTGCTTCCCCCCAGCCCGGTGATTCAGTATCCTTCCAAGGTTTTCCCCTCGGTCTTTTTTGTATTGTGCCCGGCGTTTTTACTTCCCCCCGGCATGTCTTTTTCGAGCCAACCCAGTTTTTTCCTCCCACGCCTTTGATCGGTTTAAGCCACCGTTCCACCCCCTTCCTTTTTCCTTTTTGCTCTTGCGCACCAGCACAACCGATGGCTTTAGGTTATTTGACGCTTCCCCCCATTTCATTTCCTTTTTCTCAAGCGCACCCCCACTCGGTCTTTGTTCCCGCTTTCTTTGTGGACTTTCCCAACGGGGCCTTTCCGTGAGTTTCTTATTGAGGGAACCCCTTGATTTTTTCGTCGCCTTTTTTTCCCCCCGCACTTCCTTTTTGAAAATATCTTTCCCGCGTTGTTCCGCGTTCCCCAGTTGGTTCTTTCTTTTTCCGGTCGGCCTTTGATTTCCGTTTCCAGCTTTTTTTTCATTATGCCACCAACAGAGGCAACTTTCTTTTTTTCCGATTTTTTCCCTTTCGTACTGTTATGGTTGTATTCATCCTCTTTTCCTTTTCGTCCCTTATCTTCTCTCGGCTGCTGCAATTTTTGTTGAAATTTTTTGGGGCTGGGTTCTATTCTGACCAAAAATTTCCTTGCCGGCCTTCGCCGAAGTCCTTTCTCTTTTTTCCTTCCCCTCTTTCTCGTTCTCTTCTCCTTTTCTGTCGTATGGCTCGGCAAGACGGTCCTGTGGTTTTTCTTTTTTTTTTTTGTGGAGTACACTTTTTTACTGGTTTTTGCGGGGAGCCGTGGTTCTCCTATCGACGAAATCCCAATGGTTGTCCTGAAGTGGTCTTTTTTCTTCTTGCGTAAAGGGCGTCTTTGATCGAGTTTGTTTGGTTTTTTTGGAACTTTGCTTTCCCCCTTGTTTCCCAATCTAGGGGGAGTTCCCGTTTTTTTCCCCCTTTCGCTCGTCGTTGGTCCTGGATGTGTTTTGGCTGGTATCCCAGATGATGAGTTCAATCTTTTCCCGTTTTTCCTCGGCCGCTCGAGTTCCCCCCCCTTGTTTCTCTTAGGGGCGTGTGGGGTTTTTTTGTAATACCGACCATTTTTACCCTTTTTTTTTCATCTCCTATTTGTAATTTGTGGCTTCCGCTGTTCGTCTCCCTTCTTTTGCCTGTTTTCCCTCGCTCGTTGACCCTTTGTTGTTGCAGGCTTTTACGCGGTCAAAATCTCCCGTTTTTTTTTTTTTTTTTTATACTATTTCGTAATGTTTGATAGTTCAGCACCTCTGGTGTTGTTTTTGTTCAACTTCCTCCTGCTAAGGTTTGAGGACTTTGTTTTTTCCGGACCCCCATTTTCTTCCCTAGACTTCTTTCCCCACCCAGTTCGCCTCCTCTGACAATATTCCTGCCTTTTGGTCATCGATCACATAGTATTGTTTCCGAGGTCGTTTGATGCTCCCCCCCCTCTTTCCTAAACTCTTTACCGTAACACCCTCTTTTTTTTAATTTTGGTAGCTGCCTACCTTTCCCCGCAATTTCCCCCCGGGTAACGGCGCCGACCCCTCATTGATTCCGTTTTCCAGTACCCCTACCCGGGCGGAACGCGTCGCTCTTCGCTCTTGCTTCCGAAGCGCCCCGGAGTCCTGTTGATGATCCTTCCCATATGTTTTCCCCCCCCCCATTTTCATCCAGGGGGGCACTTTGCTTTTTGCTTCTTTCTTTTACTGTTCCTTCAGCAGATTTGATTTGAGGATTTCTCGAGGTTTTTTACCCCATTCCCAGCCACGCCCGGGCTGTAATCATGTCCCTCCCCCTTTATTTTTTTTGCCCCCTTTCTGGGTCATCCCCCCTTAATTTTCAGTTTTCTGAACTGTTTTTTATTTTATCCAGCGCCTTTCTCCTGTACTCCTACTTTTTCCTTTTTTTCTTTTTGCCCCCGCCCATCCAAGTTTTTTTCGATTTGATCTGATATTTCTTTTTCTCCCTGATTGTGGGCACCCGGCGTGACTGTTGGCGCGTTGACCTCCACTTGATTTCACTTTTTCCCCCGGGCTGTCTTTCACCATTTATTTTAGGTGTTCCTTCTGTCCAGAGACTGACGGCGTTTTCCTCCTTTTGCAAAGAGTAATGTTTTTTTGTTTAAACCCTTTTTTATGACTCACAAACGCCGTTCCATCCCCCCTTTTTTTTTTTTTTAGCCTCTGCGTCGCCCTGAGCCCAACGGAACCCCTGACCCCAATGAGCTTCCCCGTAATTTCTTGCCGGAATCCTCCTCACTTTGACCCCCCCCTTCCTTTTTGTTTTTTAATTTTTTTTCTGGGGCCTTCCGAACCAAAGGGCGGCCATCTGTAAACGGTCTTGTATTTTCCATGTCCGCTTTGTCCCCTCCCCCGTTGCTGGATCGTCCATGCCCCCGGTGACTGGTGAGGTTTGTTTTATCGTTCCTTTTCTTCACCCCTTCTTGCACTGCTTGCCAGGGTGCTGTCCGTCTCCTTCTCGTTTGGAACGGAGGGAACGGCGTGTCGGCAATCCAGTCCCCCGTCTTGCCTGGACCCGTGACTTGCCCCTGCTCCGTTCGTTACTCTCGTCCCTCACCTCCTGTTGTTTTTGTTTTAAGGGTCTCCTATTTTTTGGTTTTGTTGTGTTTCCTCTACTGATTTTTTTTCGTTGCCTTCGTTTTTCCGCTGTTTTTATTTGACAGCAGCCGGTTCCCCCTACCCCTTGTTTTGACCTTTGGTACTGCCCCGAACCACTTTCTCTTTTTTTTCCGGTATGCCCTCTTGAATCTCCTCACGTGGATCATTATGATCCCCCCCTTTCCCTGGTTCAATTGACGCTCACTCCCCCCCTTTTCTTGTGTTCCCATGCGTCTGGTTTTCGGCCCAATCTTTCCGGGCCTTTTATTAGCCCCGCGTTTTTTTTGTTGCGTCCCATGGCCCGAAAAACCCCTCTTTCTTCTCCCCCCCCATTTTTTTTAGGCCCGTCGCTATCTTTGAATACGCATTTCTTTAATGTTTCCCCTTCATTTTTTTTTTCGTTTTTTTTCGAGCTCGCCTCACCCACGCCGGGAACGGGGGGAATGGATTTCCGGCTTTTTTCCCCGTCTTGGAGGCGGCTTTTTTCCCCTGCATTCCCTTGCAAAATAGACTGATATGTGGACCGTTCTCCTGGCGCCCCTTTTTCCGTCCCCCTGTCTTTGCAATAAACTGCCCGGTACCGCCACCTGGGACTTTTTTTCCTCACCAACAACCCCCACACCCCCCACAAACAAACTAGAAAAAACACACCCCCAACCAACCCACATGGTTTCGATTTTCACGACAGCCCCTTATAGCTTTCGGTGCCTATTTTTCCCTTTTTTTCCCAAAAAGGACTTCGTTGTCCTGGGCCCCCCCCCAAACAAAACCCCCACTTACCCGGCGACCCCGGTTTTGCGGCAGATGGGGATTTTGACGAACCCGTGCCCGTGACCTTTTTCCCTTTTCCACCCCTGCCCCCCAACTCTTCCATTTTTTTGATGTGATTGGATTTCTTCCAAGGACCTAAATTCCCCGGTTTTTTGCTTTTCACCGGGGGGACCTTTCATCCCTTGGTCGGATCACTTTTTTTTTGCACCTTTTTTTGGTCGGGCCCCTCCCCCATCATTGCTTCCCGTTTCCACCCTTTCCCGCACCCGTTCCCCAAACTTTTTTCAATATTGGGATCATTCTCTTATTGGTACATTCGCGATTTTTCTTTAATTTTTTCCCCCCGTGTTTTTCGCAATCTTTACTGTCCCGGAGTTCCCGGGCACTGGGTTTCTTTTTTTCACTTTTACAACCCGTTACTCCCTTGCCTCGTTTACCGGGTCCCCTTGCTGTGTCTTTTCGGTCCTTCCCCAGTTGTGGGACTTTGTCACCGGCGATTTTAGTGGTGCCCCTTTATTTTTCCCGTCTTCCCCGACCTTCGTAAACACTAGCCTCCTTTTTCTCGTTTTTGGGCCTCCGCCCCCAACAGCCCAAGACGCGCTTCAAACTTCTCCGTCGCTTTTCCCTTCTGCCTTGGACTTGCCCTTTTTTTTCCATTTCCCCCAGTCCCCCCTTTTCTGCATTTTCCTGTGAAGTCCCACAAAAACATTGACAGTCTGTTCCCACCCCCCCTGAAAACAGGTTGGAATTTATCCCGTTGTTCCTCCCCTGATCAGCCGGAAAACTTTTTTTTTTTTTTTTTTTTCACTCCCTGTTGAACTGGGGCGTTCCAGTTTTCCCGTTTTCCCAACTTCTTTTTCAAAAATTACCCACATTTTACTGGATCCTGCAGACAGGTTGTATTTTCCCCCCCCCCCTTTGCTTTAGTGACCACCCCCACCCATTCCAATCAGTCCTTTTTTTTTCCTACCCAATTGAAAACCCGATCGGCGGTTTCCCTCAACCTGACCCGCTCCCGCTTCCCCTTGGACCAGCCCCACACCTAACTGGCCACTTGACCTCCACTTTGTTCGCGTTTCGCACGGGTTTTGGCTGAATTTATTTTTTTCTTTTTGACTCTTTGGCAGCTGTTTTTTCTGGCTTTTCCCCCCCTTCACTGGCCCAAACACATCCCCGATCAATACGTCTGTTACTGCTGGTATTCCCCCGACTGCCGCCCTGTCCCCCCCCCTTCTCCCCACTGTCCACCGCAGAAAACCCTAGCATCCGTCTATTTCTCCTCCAATCTCAAAGGAACCGTTGTTCTTTTTCTTTTCCATACTCCTTCCCATGGGATCCCGGCAATTGCAAGATACTGTTTATTCATCTTTTTCCCTCGGCCGGAAATGCGTTCAGAACGTTTCTGCCCCCCTTTTTGTTCTATTTCCAGCCACCTCTTTCTCCCACCGCCCTGCTTTCCTTTTTTTTTTAAATGTTTTTTTTCGACGCCGTCTTCTGGAACCCTCCCATCACCCGCACCTTTTTTTTTTTTTTTTTCTGCCACACACCCCTAAAGTTAAGAAGCTTTGCATTTTGAAGCCATCATCCCCTGTTGTCCCTTTATGTTTGTTTTTTTTCATACGGACTTTCCTTCCCCCCCGCGGGTCTTTTTCATACTTGAGTTTGCTTTTTAGTTGTCGAGGGACGGGGCGCCGTTTGCTTCCGCACTCCTCCAGTTTCAATCCACTTTTCGAAATTACCCCTTTTGTGGCCCCCCCAAAAATCAGAGTGGGTTCGTTTTTGCGGCCATTTGCTTTTTGTTCTAGAGTTCCCTTCCACGACTCCTCCAATAGGTCTTTCGCCTTTTCACCTTGGTTTTTTTCAGCTTCTGTGAGTTTGTGAGGTGGTCCGATCGTTTTGTTTTTTCCTTTCCCCCCCCCTCTGAAAACACTTTTGCCAGTGCTGCCGGCAGTGCGGTTTCCCTGACCCTTAATGATCAACCTTTTCTGCCGTCCCCAATGTACCCTTGTTAGTTCGTACTTTCCCCTTTGTGCCGCTTTTTTTTCTCGTTCTTCCATTTTCCCCCCCGAGAGGTTTTTTTTTCTTAAAGCTCCCTTCGTTCCCATTTTCGCCCTTCTTGAACAATTTGGCTCTTCTTTTCTTTGGACGTTTCTTGAGGGCAGTGGGGTACTGTTCCTTTCCCCCTCAAATTTTTCCCAGGCACGCCTCCCTCGTTCCTATAAAGCTTTGTGGGCGTCGACCTCTTTTAGACTCCTTTTTTTTTTTTTATCGATGGTCCCACCCTTCCTTTTTTCTCCGATAAATTGTTGTGCTTTATTTTTGCCCCTTCCCTTTAACTGCCCTCTCCCGTCCACCCCGCCTAGTCCGTACCACCACGCTCCTTTTTTTTTTAGTCCAACTGTTTTTTTCCCTCTTTGACAGGCGCTCCTTTTTTTAGGATTGGTCACTCTCCTCGTTATCTTTCCCTCGTCTTTCCTCCGGTTATACTTCCGGACTCCCAGGTTGTTTGCCAATTTATTGGTTCGGATTTTTGATTGCCCCGCAAACCGTTTCTTCTTTTCCCGGGTTTGGCCGCCCCCCCCACCGAATGCTTTTTGCCTTTTTAAACCCCCCTCCCTTCCCCCCCTTGCCACGAACCTGTTGTTTTCGTCGGGAATTGCCCGGTCGTCCCCTCAATTTCCTTTCCCACCTGTCATAGTCCCTCTTTCACCCCCCCCCTCCGCCAACCCCCCCTGGGTCTTTATAGAATTAGCGGTTTCCTTTGAAGTTGTGGTTTTGTTTTGGTTAAAACCCCGGATGTCTCGACATGCCCCCACCGACCAAGCCCCCTTGGGTCCCCTCGCCTTTTCCTTCCGTGTCACAGTATTCTTGAAAACATTTTAATTATTTGTCCCTGAGTGGCTTTTGATTCAATATGTTCTCCGTTCCCCCTTTTTTAGAGTTGTGTCGCAGGGTGCTGACTTTTTGTTTTGTTGTATCCCCGCATTTTCAGACCCTTTAGTCGAACCAGCGTTGACGTCTTTCAATGGCACTCCCCTTTTTTGCGATTTCTGATGTTGTCTCCCCACTGTGTTCGGCCCCCCCCCCCCTTTAAAACTCTTCCCCGTCCGATTCCCGTCCTGATCGATAGAAGATTTCGCGTTTTGACCAGGTTAGGTCCTGTGAAACCCCCTTTTCGGACTGTTTCATTCACCCTTTTTCTGATTGTTTAAGGCCCCGTGCACCCCACGGCCCTTTTTTCCTTTTTTCCGACGGGTTTTTCTTCCCCGTGGATGTGCGCTAATCCAGCAGAAATTTTTTTTGTTTTGTGGTTTTGATCCTTTCCTTTTTACTCTTACCTTGGTGGGCGTATTTTCCCCTATTTTGCCCTTCTAACCCTATTTCCAGTGGCTTATATGTAGGGGTGTGTACGCCGGTCTCCGTGTTTTGTTTCTTCTTTGCTTCTTGGTACCCTGTCTTTGAACGCTTGCGGAAAGGATTCACCCGTCACGTGGCCCCTCGGTTTCGTCGATGAGGGCGGTCCACTGTTTGTGCTGGTCCCCAACCCCGTTTTCCCCGGAATGGTATGATTCATCAGTCTATTTTACCCTTTTTCCCGTGCTACTCCCTCTGCCACCTTTCCCCCCTTTTCGCCTGCCCCCCGTTTTTTTTTTTTTGTTGTATTCCTGCGTCAAAAATTATGATTACGATCTTTCTTTATATCCACGGAATGTGTTCAAGTTGTGTGTTAAACAGGAGTTGCTTCCCCCACCCTCTAGAGACTTCTTCTTTTTATTGTTTGGGCCACAATTCCACTTTCGACCCTGTCCCCCCCCTTCTTCCCGCTTCAGAATGATCCTCTTTCCACTTGTTGGCTGATTCCTCGCACTTTTCGACTCTCTTTTCCCTGTTTAAGATTCAGGGGAAAAGGCCCCCCTTAGGAGCAGGCCGCCCCAACTCCCTGGTGTTCGAACCGTTCCCCCCCCCCCCTTTTTTCGCTTCCGTCCCGCCACCGGTCTGAGCACCGTTTAACGTCTTTTCTTACTTTTTCTTCACAGTTTTTTCCGTCCAGAGTCCCCCTGCCCTTCACTTGTTCGTAATGGGGTCCTTTTTTTTATCCTTTTCGGTTTTTATTCCCCTCGCCAGTTTCCCGGTGTCTTCTTCTTTTCCATGTCTTTTGGCCTTTGGTTTCCCGCTGGGGTTCAGACTTTTTCTTTTTTTGCTTCTAGCTTTTGATGGGCTGCGTCCATAGTTACTTGCCCTTTTTTTCCCCTTTTTTGTGACACAGTACCCCCAGGAAGCATTTTGCCTTTCCTTGTCCTTATGTTTTTTTCTCAACCACCCTCCTGGTCTTAAAAGGAGTTTAGTTCCTGCGCCTGACCGCACATTTCTTTTCTGGGTTCCCCCCCCCTCCCCATCAGCTAGACCTCCAACGTATTTGTTGGGCACCTTTCCCCATCTTCCCGCAACCGTTTTTTCCTTCCCCTGAGAATTGGAGTGAAACACAGAATTGGCAACCTTTCCCCCCATTCCTGCCCCCAGGACGTTTCCTTTCCCACTTTTCATTTTTGTTTTTCCCCTTTACGCCTTTTTGCTTTCCCCCCTGTTGTGAATTTTATTGTTGGGCTTTCCGTAACAGCACGCTCCCTTCCGACACCCCGAGTTTTCCATCCCCCCCCCTTCTGTTTTTGCCTGTCCCGGGGGCGAGCGTTCTAACACCATGAGGGTTTTCCCCCCCCACCCGACCCCCATATTTTTTATCCTCAAAGTATTACGAATAGCCTGCATGGACACGTGGCGATCGTTTTTTGTTTCTGTTTTCCTCCCCCCCCCTGCGTCTCTACAAACTCTCCCCTTTCAGGAATATTGTGCGCGATCTGTACCAACCCCCCTTCCCTTTTTTTTTTTTGGCAGTTGGCACCCTTTTTGCCCTTGAGGGCGTTCCATTGCCTCCCTTTGATATCCCCCCCTCTTTTTCCCTGAAGTCCTCGATGGAAAGTGTGGTTGATTGTCCATCCTGCTGTTTTTTACGGCCCGGTTTTTTCGGTGGCACCCCCACCCTTCCCCTTCCCTCCCCTCCCGACCCCCTTGAATTCATGTCTTAATCTTTTTTTTTTTTCCCTTTCCTCTTTAGCAAGAGGTCACTTTTTTTTTCTTCAATTTTTTCTTCCTTGTCTCCCAGTTCCTGGCCATTCCATATGTTTTCAGGTGGTTGTTTTTGACCTACTAGTTTTCTTCCCCCCTGATGTCCCGAGGCATGGCAGCACCCCCAGCTGACTTGAATTTTGTCACATCCCTTTTTGAATATCAAATTTCAGAGGTGAACCCCCCCCCCCCTCTTTGTCAATTTACGCTCAAGTTGTCCCCGGCGTGGGTTTCCCCTGTCTGCTGGTTGCGCACACCCAATTTCCCCTGTCGCTCCAGTTGGTTCCCCCCCTTGTCCGCCACACCTTCCTCCCTTTCCCCTTTCCCGCTACAATACTTTCCTCCGCGCCTTCGGAATTACAACCAAACACCCTGGTGTTTTCCCCTTTTGCCTTCATTTTTCGGCCCATCGTTTATGTCCCCACAGCTGGAACCCTTTTGATTCGGCTTTTGGATCTTCTTGTATGCGTTCCGTTTTTTTCTCCTACAACGCATTTCGTTGTGTGTTTTGTGCAGACCCTTTCTCTTCGCTTTTCCTTTTCCCCTTACGTTTGTGAATAATAACCTTACGGAGTCCACTTTCCCTTTTTCCGTTTGTTTTTCAAGTTTTCCCCTCATATACGATTCCCCCCACTTTTGTCCCCCTTAAGGCCTTGTGCAGTCCCTTTTCCCACCCCCAAAGTCCCTTGGAAGGAGACAAGGTGTTTTTGTTTTTTTTTAATTCCCCCGGCTGCTACTTCGGAATTATGCACCCTCACCCCCCGTTCCCTTATCCCCCTCTTGACCTTTTTTTTTTTTTTTTGTGCAATGTCCACAGGCGTTCTTTCCACCCCTTTCCATTTCCGTCTGCCCCCCCTATTTGTGCACGGACCCTTTCTTTTTTATCAACGTCTAAGCCCCCGGCTTTGATTTCCTTTCCCCCCCCATCTCCCCCCCGTCGGGCCAAGACTTCTTCCGACCTTTATTTCCCCCCCCCTCCCCTTCCTCTGAGCTTTTCCCCCTTTGGTACTTTTCTGGCGCGGTCATTTCTGGCGACCCCCCCAAAAGGATTTCCCCATTTGGATTGACCGCCCTGGGCCTTTTTCTTTTTCCTTTGATGCCTCTTCTGGCACCTTTTTTCTCCTTGTGGTTTCGTTACGGGAAAACCGTCGTCTTATACCCCGGGTGTAACCTTACCGTTGAAGGCCCGTTCCTTTTGAAGTTTCCGATTACGTGCCCCCCTAGCTCGACATTTTTTTCCCCCCCCTTTCTGAATTCGGATCGCATTTCTTTACAGCCTTACCTTTCATTGACCTTTTCCCTCGGGCGAGGAAATGGTTTCCCCCCCAGATTCTCTTTTGATTCTTTTTCCCTTTTTATCCCCTCTTTTAGTCCTCACTGTTGCAGTGTTATCATCACACCCCCCCTCCTGGCCTATCACCGTTCAAACTGTCCAACTCTCCCCTGTGTTCCCCAATTCTCTTTTTCAGGAAGTTTGGATCAGGCCCCATGCGATTTACCTTCCTTCTGTTTGCTGTCCAGCTCCCTGGACTCGACGCATTCGTTTACCCTTCAATTTCCTGTCTAAGAATTTGGAACAGTTTTTTTGCTTTGGTTTCCCACTTTTTTTTTTTCTTCCCGTTTTCCTTCCCCACGATCCCCTCGCCCTGCATAGAACCCCCCCCCAAACACCCCCCCCCCCCTCTTACGATCTTTCAGTCCCCCCCAGCGTCAACCCTTGGTTCCCATCCCAAACACAAGCACCCCGCCCCGCAGCCCCCCCCCCCCGACCGACACGCTTTTTTTTTTTCCGCTTTTTCCCACATCTTTACGATTTGCCTCTGGCAACAGCTTTTTTCTCTTCCACCGCCCCTTTTATCAGCCCTTTTTTCCTTTCCAACCTATGGGTTTCACTTTTTTTCCCCTTTTTTTTAACGCGTTGGACCCCACTTCTGTCAAAAACCCTGAGGGCCTTTGAAACCCTTCTGTTCCCCCCCCTTTCTCCCCAAGCGGACCGGAAACGTCTTTTTAGTCGTTATGTCTCCTTTAGCCCCCCTCCCCCTGAAGCTTTTTCTCCTGGTCCCCCTCGCCCTCTTTTCGGTATGGAGATTTTTTGGTTCGGTTCACAGCCCTCCCAGCATCCCACGGGATAGTCCCCCCCTTTTAACATTTTCATTTTTTGATTCGTTTTACTTCTGGGTCGACGGCCTCTTGACTTTTTTATTTGAAATCCCCACAAATTACAACCTTCCGTCTTGCTTGAACCCTTTTCTTTCACATTTACGATCAGCCTTGGACCTACTTGGACCAGTTTTGGATGTCCCCTTTCTTGGTCGACACTTCAATAGTGTTCCCCTTTTTTTTTGGATGGTTTTTCGTCCTTTTTCTGCACCTTTCCCTTTTTAGAATTTTCAATCCAGGAGTTTCTTCCCGGATTCTTTTTTTCATTTTTTTTTTCGTGTCATGGGGCGCGCCCTTCGCTTTCCCTGTTTTTTCCCCGGCATCGATCACGTCCCCCAGTCTTTCATCCCCCGCACCCCTCTACACCCACCCCCCGGCACTCCTGGGGTTCGGGTTTTTTTATTGACACGCGGCCATGTTTTCTGGGGGCCTGGCCTCCTTCCCGCGCCATCGGTGCTGTCGCCGACAACCCCCCTTTTGTTGTCCTTCTGTAATGTTATGCGTCGTTTTTCAATTGTGTTTCCCAAACTTTTTGTGTTTGGTGCAACCCCCGTTGGGACACTTCTGAGGGTCTTCCGGGGCAGGGGGGGAACAAGATCCCCCACAATCCTTCCTTCGCACTTTATGTCGGTACCACTAAACTGGCTGCCCCTCTCCGGCGTTTTTTGGCCTCCCTTTACTTTTTACAGGGGTGTGACCCCCTCCCCCACAAGTCGCGCTCTCCAATTTCCCCCCTTTCACAAGAATGAAAGAAAAACATTTTTTGAGCCTGGTGAATCTTTTTTTTTGCGAGGCCTGAGGGACAGTTTTCCCTTTCCGGAGTATTTCCAGGCGGCCAATTTCCCTTGCCCCCCACTCCTTCGTAGTCCCCCTTTCTTTTTTTTGAGTCGGACCAAATCTCCTTTTTCCTACCGGGTTGTTGCCTTTGTCCGACCTGGCGTATTCCCTCCTTTTTTTTTCTTTGACTTTTTGAAACCTTGGCGCCTTGTCCTTCTTTCAACGTTTCCTAACGTTTTTCCCCTCCCTCCTAACGTTCCCACCCAAACGATCGCTTCCGATTTTTTTGGAAAGTCTCCCCTAAATTCTCAGTCTTTGTTTTTCCTCTTTTTCCCCGAGGCCTTTTACATGCGGCTCCTTTCCGCAGCCAGGTACCGGTTTCTCCCCCCTTTTTCCTTTTCAATTGGACTTACCAACTCGGGGGACTAGTGTTTCCCCCTCTCCTTCAAGCGGGTACGTGCCCCCCCTCCTTTTCCGGGTTAACCGTTTGTCGTACTCCTCCCTCCCTCCCCATCGACACCTTCTCTTCCTCCCCTGGCCACGTACCTTTTATGCGGTCGTCGTCACCGGTTCCCGGACAGATTCCCCTCTGTTCCCCTTCTTTCTTGTAACCCACCGGAGTTTTTGGGCCGCGTGCTTCGGCCGGCCCTTTTCCTCTTCCTTTCTTCCTATCCAACCGCCCCTCACACATCTCTTTCAAACCCCGCCCCCAACTCCCCCCCCACCCGCTACGACTCCCAATCACTGCGAACTCTTATTCTACACACTTCCCAATACTCCACCTCACTCACCTATACCACCCCCATTACCCCTGTTTTCCCCTCCCCCACTCATGACCACTCCACAATCATCCATTTTACCCAACCCCCCCCTCATCGCTTTTGACATTTTTTATTCCCCCCTCTATCCACCTACATAGTCCTTCCGCCCGCATTATTACCTCCTCTCCAAACCCCCTCCTCAACATATTCCTTTCATCCATATTTCCTCTTGACCCGCCTCCCCCTCTCCTCCTCCTTGCTAGCACTACCCACCCCCCCTTTTTCCAACCCCCCCCACGCCTCGTTTTCCCCCCCCCCCCTGCCCCCCCCCACCAATATCCCTCACCTACCCGGTCCTCTCCCCCTAATCCCCCTCCTCCCGCCCTCTCCACACCTACCTTCACCCCCCCTGTACCTCCCAAAACGGCACTACTCCCCTGAAACACATTACCTAACTTCCTCCTTCTGCCCTCCTCAAGATTCCAATGACTGCTCTACCCTTCCCCTCACCCTTACTCCCCTTCATTATTCTTCCTCCAGCCCCTCCTTTTCTTGATTCCCAAATTATCTCCTCTCCCCCCCCCCACTCCTAAGATCCCCGAACCCGCCATCTCATACCCCTCGCTCTTCCCCACCATTATCCCCTACACCGCATTCCCCCTGTTCCTTATTTTCCATTCCCATTCACATCTGCCTCTCCCAAACCAATATCATTCCGTTCAACTCCCACTCCCACCTCCACTCACCCGTACTCTACCCACCCTACATCCTAACCCCCCGCCTCTCTGCTCCTCAACCAGAATCAACACTCCTAACCCCTCCGCAGCGTCCCCACTTCTCCGTCTTGAACCCCAATCCCCTACTATCTTGCTTTCACAACTCCCCACAACCCCCTCTCCCACCCTCCTCCCAATACTCTTTTCCGTAACTCTTCCGTCATCCCCCCCCTAACCTCCCCCGGCCTCCCATCCTCATAGTCTCCCCCACCTAGTTACTAGACCATCACACCATCCTATCCCCCCTCTCCAAAACAATAGCCCTACCACGCCCCCCCCTACTACAACCCACCTTTCTAGCTACTCTCCTCGACCCCCAACACCCCCTTCTCCGCCTCAAACCCTGCATCTATACTCCTTTTTCCCAGGCCTTTCCGTACCCCCTTCCTTTCCCCCATCTCCCCACCACCTACTAACTACCCTCGTCCTAACTCCCACGAACGCATTGTTCCACACGCACATACCTTTCCCCCATTCCCACCACCTTATATTCCACAATAACACTCCGAACCTTACTCACAGCCCCCCACAATTCACCCGCTCTTCACGTCCTCATCTTTACTCAACCTTCCCCTCGCATTTACCCCCTTTTAATTCCGCTTTCCATTCCAATCAGATTACCACTACCATATCATAAACTCCACACACACATATATACCCAAACCCCCCCCCCCCCCCCCCCCGCCCCCCCCACCCCCCCCCCCCCCCCCCCCCTCCACCCCCCCCCCCTCCCCAACCAACCCCCCCCCCCCCCCCCCTACCCCACCCACTCCCCCCCCCCCCCCCCCCACCCCGACTCCCCCACCAACACACACACCTCCCCCCTCTCACCCCCCCCCCCTCCCCCTGCCCCCCCATCTAGGCACCAGCTCCACACTGCCTTCGACGGCCCCTCCCCCCCCACAGGCAGTGCAGCGGACCCCCCGTTGTTACATTTTTCCTAACCCCACTGGTGCCCTACTTTCCACCCCCTCATTCTCTACAACACGCTACGTCTGCCGAATATGTACGTCATCTGTGCCCTCCGCGTACCACTATTTCCAACTTTATCCGTCTCCTAGAGACTTCCGAGTCCCGACACAACTTCAATCCCCTTCCCCCCCTTCCCTTCACCCCCTTCTCAGCCGAAACGGATTCCCAATCTTTACCCCCTTATCACAACTCCCCGCCAAGCTTACATTGCGGCCTCCATCTCCCGTTCCGCATGGACTCCTCATTCCTGTCCTAGGGGCGAGTCCCCTTAATTCTACACTAGCCGCGTCCTCGCAACTTTCGCTGTCGACCACTCTTTCGACACCACCCATTCTCCACAAATACTACCCCCCCTATTCACACCGGATTGGTGCGTTGCATCTTAACTAGTCCCACCACTCTCTCCTCTCTTCTCCTCCCCGGCCAGAACTCCCCCTGGCTTAAGGGTGGGCTAGCTGCCAGGTCCCTGCTCCTTCATTCCCTTTCATCTCTCTCTCCACTTTCCACGCTCTCCTCGCCTTTATCACTCTCACAATTTTCACCTATAATTATCACTTCTGGTCCTCTCCATCCTCCCACGACCTCGCCCTCGCCCCCTAATTTAGTTTCTTTACCTGACTGGCCCCCCTTGCTACGTCTCTCTACGTCGGCACACGCAACACCGCCTCAGCGCATTTTCGGGCTTTCTATTTAAACTCGTCTCCTCTTCTATCCGGTCTGGTCCAACGTCTCTCCTATTCCCCTTACATCTCTACCTTTTCCTGTTCCCTGCCCCTCGCAAAGCACTGTTCTAGTTACTAAGCCCCCTTTACTTCTTGACTCCACCCCTCTTCCGATTTTCTGACATCGGCTCCGCCCCAACTCCCTCCGCAATGTCTCTGCGGATAATGCAGCGTCCCTGTGCTTATCCGTTCATATATAGCCCTAACTCCATTCCCATTAATCTCAATCGCTAGCGTATCCACCCAATAGCTTTTTCTCTGCCTTATTCGCTATGCCCATCTTGCCTTTACCCCCCCACGGCTTTCTATCTAGTCGCATTATAACATTAAGCTCGCTAAAAGCACCCAGGCTAGTCGTAATCTCCCCCCGTACGCACCCGCTACCTCGGCCATGCCCCTGGGAGATTATCTGTGACATAATTGTGAGCTAGATTAAGTGACATCAGTATTCCCTCAAGCGACTTACTACTTTTGCTGATTTATCATCCCCATTGGCGCTTACTATCGTCTTAGCTTCCACGCACTCACGTTTTTGAATTGCGACGAGAGCAATGCATATGTCCCTTATCGTTATCCTGCTGGAAGTTTCATTGTAGTTTTTTTTTTTTCCCCCCCCAGTTACTGGGTTTGGTATCGCGTTGGGGGGTCTGACCTCCTCGAGCTTCTCGTTCCCCCTTCCCCTCTCATCCTCCGGATCCAAAAAACATATTCGCCCTCCACTTTTCACAGTAGGCTGAAACCCCTCCTTTACTTGTGCCTCGGCGGCCATTTTTATTCTTTCCTTGTTGGTTCGCGCTCCAAGGTCCCGATTGCGAGACCTGTTTTTCTCGGGGGGGTTTCAGGGTCGAAGTTATTTCTTTTGATGTTTTTTTCCCAGTCAAGTCAATTTCTTCAAGATTCTTCCGAATCACCTTCTTCCGGTTTGTTGAAAGTTCCTTCCGGTCGTTGGTTGACACTGTTTTGGCCGAAGGCACGTTTTTCTGTGCTGCCTCTTTTGACTTTCTTCCCCTTCAGAAGGATTCGCTGTTGAATGCGTAATTTTTTTGGTTTGGCCGCGCGCAAAGGTCCTTTTCCCTTTTTCCCTTCGCGACACGCGCACCCCCCTCCCGGTTTCTGGGTTGCTTGGCTCTCGTGGGTAGGCTCTTTTTTCTCAAGCCGGGTGTTGAACAGGAAGTTACTGGGGCGGTGATTCTTTCTGTCAGGTTCCAACTTTTTTTTTTAGTGCATTCGCTTTTTTATTTGCTTTGGCGGTGGTTACCGTCCCCCCCCCCCCTTTTTCACTTTTTTGTTTGTCCACTGGTAGGGGGCGTTGTCCGTCCCCCCAACTTTTTTTTTTTACGCGGCCGTCGGGATTATGTTGTGGCTGTATCCAGAGTCTGCATCTCTTGCACCCCCCCTTTCTTTTATCGCGCTGGAAGTTCTGTTTTTTTTTTTTTTTTTTGTGTGCTCTTTGTTAAATGTGGGTCTACCCACAGTTATGAGCAACCCGTGCTTTCCCAGATCGTTTTTTCCTATTTTGTTTCCGATTCGGTTATACTGTCGGCCTCCTGCCCGCCGTTGATTTCCCCCACCTGGAGTCTTTTCCTTTTGACTCTGTTGCGTTTCTTGTGAGATGTTGTCAATCCCGTTTTATCCACCCGAACCCCTCGTCCTTTTTCGGGGATTTTCTCGGTTTTTCGCATTCCCCCATGTGTGGCGTTCAAGGTGTTGCTTGATCCGCGCTTACTTGGACTCTTTGTCTTTTTGATTTTTTTTCCTGTCATTTCGGAAATCTGGGTTACACCCCGTCCCTTCCACTTATGACAAGCGCGGTTGGTTGTTTTTTTATACTCGGCTCCTTTCCCCCCTTCTCATGTTTCCGAATGTCGTTTAACTTGCCCATTTTTTATTGCGTTCGTCGAGAAAATCTGCCCTTTCTTTTCAACCCAAGGTGACATTATTGTTTCACGTTCCTCTTCCCCCCCTCACTGCGCCGTTCCCCCAACTTCCCTGTTTCTTTTTTTTTTTTTTTTTCTCGTTGTAACCTGCCTGGCCAAACGTAAGGACTTCCTTTTGGAAAGGATGCCCCGAGCACCCCCCCCTTTTCAATTTCCCTTATGCGGATCAGGCTGGTTTTCTGCTTACTTGGCCCCCCGGTTGAAGTTAATTTGTCTGTCTTTTTTCTTTTTGGCAATGTGGGGATTGTTCTTTTCATTGACTCTTTTTTTGGTGTTGATAGTTCTTCTTGTTTCCCCCCCATGTCTTTTTTTATTTGCGTGATATCCTTTCACCCCCCCCCTTGTCGTTCACGTCGGCCCAATTTCTTTACTGACGCTGTCTCCCCCACCCCGGGTCCATTCACCCGATTTTTTGTTGTTTTCCCGACGACCTCCTACTTGGCCGTCTCCCAGCCCCCATTTTCTTCCCAACCCGTTTGTGGTTTTGGTTCCCTGGGGCGAATGCCAAGGGATTTATTTTTTTACCTTTTTTCCTTCTTCTTGAGTTACCCGGTCGAAGCTGGGGACCCATCGCCTTTTTATACTGTGTGGATATACACCCTTGTTTTTCGCCCGTGCGGCAGGGTGGGGTCCAGGGTTCTGCAAATCTCCTTTTTTTCCCCCCTTGGGTGGATGGGTGGGCTTTCTGTCACTGACCGATGTCTTCCCTCCAATCCCTTTTTCCTGTTTCCACCTTCGGAGTGGCGGTCGAACAAATTATTTTTTCCCCCCAACCACTTTGCGCAAAGAGCTTTTTTCCTTACGTTTCTTGAGGGCCCCAGTAACTTCCTCCACGTCTTGTGACGGCGTTGCGTGTAAAGTGAATCGTGGGTTTTTCATTTTTCCACTTGAGGCCTTTTTTTATCCTGGATGGAAGGCCCGAATATTGGTTGTCTCCTACTCCACCACCCTCTTTGTTTTTGAGCGTTCCTTTTGCAACCGGTGACTGTTTTTCTTTTTTTTTTTCATTCTAAGTTGATTGATATTCATGATTTTTTCCTGTTTCGCTGGATTCTTCCTGGATTTACTACCATGCGAGGTAGAGCTGTTTTTTTTTTTTTTTTAGCCTCCAAAGTTCGTATGGTAACCCCCAAATTTCCACCAACATTGGAATTTTTTCTTTTAAGGACTACATTTTTCCTTCTCCAGTTTTCCCTGT
>Ga0179593_1565172_pt1 | contig 17989 bp, 27 predicted proteins | sample CZODoug2_1_08_16_FD_185931 | JGI IMG/M metagenome (GOLD analysis project Ga0179593, IMG submission 185931) | Vadose zone soil fungal communities from Angelo Coast Range Reserve, California, USA - CZODoug2_1_08_16fungal (PacBio error correction) | ecosystem: Environmental > Terrestrial > Soil >... | reverse complement strand
GGAGGACGCCTAACATCCCCGCAAAACAATCAGTGCGAGAAGTATACTATCCCTTTTTTTTCCCTCCACAGATTGGGGACAACTCCCCTCTCTAGGTCCGAGACGATCTCATTTCCCCCCCAGTGCGGCGATAAGGGAATTCCCTCCCCCCTCCACCCCCCTTTTTTCTCCGTGAAAAGAAAACAGCTCTCCTTTTCTGGATGTCCGGATGAAACCTCTTTCTTTCTTCCTTGGGTAGGTTTTCCCTTTTTTCCTGTTTGAGAAATGAAGTAGAAAAACTGTCCTCTTTTCTCCCTTTACCAAGACGAGTCACTCCTTCGCACAATTACCGTGCCTCTTGTTCCCTTTTTCTCCCCAATATGGGAGAGAGGATGACTTTCCTTGAAAGCGATCCCCTATTCGCCTGCTCCCTTTCCTTCCCCCCCTTTTCCCTCGTATTTGAAGAAGCGTCCTTCCCCCCTTCCCAGGGTTATGACCCTTTTTTCTTCTGAAGGATCGCATGCATTCTCGCTCTTTCCCCCTTTCCCCCCCCCCCCTCGAACACTTTTCAAGGTTCGGGCGCCTTCTTTTTTTTCACGGGGCCGCAAAACCGGGCCATTTTCCCTCCCCCCTCTTTTTTTTTTTTGATCGAGCCTCGGTTCTCTTCTGCGACAAGACTTTCCTTAAGCTTCTTACAGAGGCACTTTTTGTGGTGGCGTTTTGTCTCTCAAGATCGGCAACACCCCTCCTTTCAAAGTTACACGACCTGAGCCTTTAAGTGAGTGTACGCATCCTTCCTGCTTTTCCCTTTGGCGCTCCGAAACTCCAAGCGGCCCCCCCCTCCCCTTCTAATGTTTTGCGTGCGATCCATCCCCCCCTCTGCGGTGCAGGCCGTCATTCTAGGCGCTCCCCCTCTTTTCCCCCCTTTCTTTTCTTCCTGGAAGAATCACGGCGGAAGACTTTTTTTTCTGCCTTTGGGATCTTAATCCATTTTCCTTTCCTCCCAATTCCAAGAAGGGTTCCTTTTCTCTTCCGACTTCAGCGTTCCAGGGTTTTTCTTTCCCCCCCTTCCCCCCTGTCCCGGGTTCCCTTCTCACCACAACGTTCGCAATCGGTTTTCCGTGGGGCATGTATGAGGAAGCTCCCCCCCTTTTCCTCTTTTTTTCATCGCGATGTCCAAGTCCTTTTTCTCAGTTCCATCAGCTAGAACCTGCAATCTTTTTTGATAAGGCAAGCCAATTTGCCCTTTTTTTCTTTTACGGGAATCCGAAGATTCTCTTTTGGCAGTTAGGAAAAGTTCCTTTTTTTCTGAAGCCGGTGAGACTAACACATTCGTCCCCCCTTGTCTTCCTCCCCTTCTCCATATATATATTTTACCCTCCTCCGTTTCTCTCTTTTTGTTCACGGCTAGGTGTAGGCCCCCCCTTCCATTGCTCAAGGCCGGATTCCGCGCCCCATGGAACTTTTGCCCTCTTTTCTTTTTTCCCTTCCTCGACTTCGCGTAAGGGAATTTTTTTTTTCCCTTTTTCTCAACCGCAAGTGGCTGCCTCTCCCCCACCATATTGAAGGTGCTTTTGCTTTCTTTTTTCCCTTTTCAAACCGGGGAGACTTTCCCTTAATTGGACCTTTCCGGGTGAGCCGTCCTATTACAGCCCCCCTTTTCTCCCCCTTTTTCCTTTTTTTTTTTGGTGAGCGAATGGCGTAACTGGAAGGTAGATACCTTCTCTTCCTCACGGCCTTGTGGACCTGTCCTACCCTTCCCCCTCTTTGAATTGTCGCGATGATCGGCTTTTCCTGATAAGGCATCCATCCCTTTTCGGCATATGATGGTCTTGGCACTCTGCTCTTTCTTCCTTTTTTTCCATCATCGGACATGCACATGTATTTCCTTTCCATTGCGGACGGAATTATACCGGTCTAGTTTCCCCTCTTTTTTTCCCTCCGATGGTTAACGGTTCCCCTTCCTGCTAGGGAGGTCTTTAATCAGAGACTGCAGGAACGTTTTTTTTTTTTCTTCTCACGCCAACATCAAGGTCGGGTCTCTTTGGCCCTTTTCTCCCTTCCATAATGAAGCCTCTTCTGGAGATCACCGTCACCTTTTTCGCGGTTTTGCGGCCAATTCATATTCTTTTCTTCCCTTTTTCTCTTTTTTCAATCGGTCGCTAGGAATTTTTTTTTTCCCGAAAGCGAGGCACTTTTGTTCTTCGTTCTTGGCATCCCCTGTCCTTTTTTCCTCCTTTTTTCGGTGACGCGGCTTTAACATAATGGCTCGCTTTCTCCCCTCGAAGTCGCGGCCCTTACTTGTCCTCCCTTTTTCCCTCCCCCCAATAAGCATTTTCCCTTTGGCAAATCCCCTTTTTTTAATGTGCCGAGTTTTCTCTCTCTCTCCTTTTTTTCTTTTTTTCTTTCTCCCCTTCGCCATGATAAGGGTGTCGAACGGCTGGCCCCTTCCTTTACCCCTAACTTCATCAGGGTTCACCCTCGTGTGTTTTTTTTTTTTTTTTTTGGTTTTGGTCGGGGTGCAGGCGAGTCATCCAGGGGCCTTTTTTCCTTTTCTTTTTTCCCCTGCGCGATGTTTCTTGAACGGATGCCCTCCTTTTATAGCTTCTATGGTGAGTGGTTCGGCGTATTCCCGAAGGCGTTTCACGTGCTGGCTGTTTTCTCACCCTACCCTTTTGTAGGCCTGCACCGCCTGCATGACTTTTTTTTTTTGAGAAGAGGGAGCTTAGTCCCTCGTAACCAGATTATCTCTTCTTCTTTCTCCCCTTTTTCTTTTTTCTCTATAAGATGGGTTACGATTCCCCTTCCCAATTTTTTCCAGAACGCCACCCACTTGCGCCGACGACGATTTTTTCCTTCTTTTTCTTTTTTTTGTAACAAAATCGGTGATCAACGGCCTTCCCCCCTTGGGTTCGCGCGCGAATCTCATTTTTCTTTCTCTCCACGCACCAGTGCGCTCTTCCTTGGCTCTTCCTCTTCTTTTTTTCTGGGAATACGTGACAAGTCTTTCTCTCCTTTATTTCATGGATTTTGACGCGGCTGCCCCTATCGTCGTGGAAACTGATTCCTCCCTTTTTCGATGTGGCAGCTTTTCTTTTCCTTCTCCCTGGCGCAGGAGATCATAGTCGTATAACGCCCCCTCCCCCTTTCCCCCCCCTTAAAACTGAAAAACTTGCAACTGGTGCAGCTCTTCCTTTGGCATTCCGTATGACAGCGATAATTCTTCCGAGAATTAGAAGAGCCCTTTCCCCTTGACGCTCCTGAGCCTGGTCACTTAAAGGTTATTTTCCCCCTCTCTTCCTGTTCATGGAAGTGTCCCTTTTCTTCACCATCACGCGCCACACATTCGACTCCTTATGGACGAAGCCTTCCTCTTTTCAGAAAAAACGTTTCTCCCGTTTTTCACCATCGGATTCATGCCCCCTTGAATCAGACGACCTCGCCCCTCCCCCCGGAGGGGGGGAGAGGTTCTTTCCAGCTCGTCAACACCCCCGTTTCCCTTTTTCTTTTCCTAAACGGGTCTCGGAAGGTGTACGCATTATAGATTCCCCCCCCTTGACCCCTTTTTTTTTCCCCCCCGGAACATCAGACCGGTTGCTCTTCTCTTTCGGTCGCTAAATCCAATCCCTTCCAGATGGCCCGCGGGTTCCTTCGCGTGGAAAAGACCAGAAATCTTATCTTGCGGCTACGGATGGGATGCTCCCTGGGTCTGAAGGAAGCACTTCTCTCTCGCTTCAATTCCAAGAAGGGGTGCCCCCCTTTTTTTCAGCTCGGGTTCGGGACAGGCAAGTACATTCTTTCTTCTTCTCACGCCGGTTCAGGTCACCTCTTTTTCCGTGTAGCCGCAAGCTTGCCTGTATTCCTTCGCAATCGGTGGGACCATTCATTTTTTTTTTTCGGATGAGGACGGATCACCCGGTGAAGTTTCCCTTTCCCATTTCCGTTTGAGGGACAGCTCGCTCCTTTTGCAATATGGTTGACGCTTGACGTTCTTTTTTCCTTTTTGAGCCCAGCGGCTGACTTTGCTTTTTCCTTATCTCCGCTGGATACCTGGGCTCTAATCCGCCTTGAGCTTGTCCTCCCCTTTTTTTTCCCTCTCATTTGCGGATGCAAAGCAAGAGCTTCCCTTCCTCTCTGAGACTGGAGAAGGGAAGCGTCTTTTCAGTGTGTGAGTCTCACCTTCTTTTTTCAGTCCTCCTTTCTTCCAGGAACTGGCCGACATTCCAGAGGAAGCCCCCTCTTCCCTCCGACGCTGGGCTCCCCTCCACCAGGAACTTCCGCGGCGCCCCCCCCTCTTCTTTCTGGACGTAGCGAAGATGTAAATCAAACCGGTCTTTTTCCATCCGCAGATGAACACTTCCCCCTGCCCCGTGACTTCCTTTAATGCCCACCGATGCGAACTGTTTTTCTTTCCTCTCAGTACGTAGCTACATTTCTCTGGTTCCCCCAGCCGTCACGGCCTTCTTGGACTTTCCCCTCCCCCCCCCTTCCCTTTTCACATTCTGGAATTGTCGCGCTTCCTTTTGACATACGCCATCCCCCATCACGTTTCCGCCGTGCATTTTTCCTTCCCTTTTCATTTTCCTCTCTAGATGAACGGCTGAAACAGTCCCCCTTGATGCCGCCATTTGCGGCCTTTTTTTTAGATTGTGCCGGATTGAGTTTCCTGTGCGTTTTCCCTCCGGGGGAATCGACCCTTCTCTGTTAGTGGAACCCTCTCGTACCGGTGTTGTTTACTTTTCCTTTTCCCACCAGACGAGGTAATTCCTTTTTGCGTCGTGTCGGCCCCTCTGCGTGCCGTTGTCGGCGCTCCCTTCCCTTCTGCGATAGACGGTTTTGAGCCCCCCCAGGCGCCCGCGACTTTTACCCTCCTGCGTTAGTGCTGCACCGAATCGCGATGCCTTCTGTACTCCCTTCCCCTTTCCTTTATTGGAATAACCAGGGAAGTTGCCCGACAGCTTTGTAAAATACCTTCCGACCTGCTGGAGCCTTCTCACTGTCCCTTTTTTTTCCCTCCTGAATGACAATCGCCCCTTTGCCCCTACAGACCCAGCGCGGTCCCTCGAGTTGTACGCGATCTTTCTTTGCCCTCCCTCTTTTTCCGAAGAGGATATACTGAGAAATGATTCCTCTGAACTTCCCGCCCAGGACCCACCCCCTCCCGACGAGAGTTGAAGGAAGAGTCATCCCGTAAAATCTACCCTTTCTTTCTCTTTTCCCCCTTCCTTTCTGAGCGATGTGTTCTGCACTTCTTTTCTTGCCCGTTTATCGCCGACAAGGGTGCGTTGTGCTCCTTGAGATAGCGCGCCTCCTCGTTTTTTCCCCCTCCTTTTTTATAACAGATTGGTCCCTTTTCGCCTGAATGACCGCACGGATTGTTGGGCTTTTTTGCCTCTTTTTCTTTTCCCTCCATAAAGAGGATCTCTCATATGGTACATCCTCAATTGTTGTGAGAGAAGTATAATGCTTTTTTTTTTTTTTTCCCTTCTCGGGTTTCTTTTCTTCCAGAACGCCACACACCTATTCCCGCGACGAGTTAATGCCTGCTGTGGCCTTTTTTTTTTTCCTGATTGGTGGAAAAAGAGGTGACTTTCCGACCTCGGGCGCGAATCTCCCCACCTCCCCGCAAAAGTGAGGCGATCGGGCATGCACCCTTTTTTGGTCCCGTGCAAGAAAAACACAGCCTCTTCTTCTGATTTTCATGTCCTGGATGACTCGGCTTTTCTTTTTGAACCTGATGAAGTCCTTTTTTTCTCTTGGCAGCTCTCCTTTATCTGGCTCAGGAGATCATAGTCGATAACCTCCACCCTTCCTCCTATCGCGGAAAAACTGTCTTACCTGGGAGCGCTGGCTATGTTCTTTCTCCCTCGATCAGTTCCGGCGGTCACTCCCTCCCTTCCCTGAGGTGAGGCCCCTCTTCCTCCCCTTAACTTACCCGAAGCGTGTTTCTCCAGGGTTATTTTCCAATAACTCCTTTTTCCGTGATCAGCATGAATACTCTTTTCTTCCAATCCTTTGAGAGACCTATTTCATTCTCCATCCAGAACTGGACGCAACCCCCCTTTTTTTCTTTCCAGGTGAAGGTGACCTCTCCCATCGGCTTCCTTTCTCCGCATCGAGCCCGACCCTTCCTTTTTTTTTAAATACAAGAGGCTGTCTTTGGTTTTGGTGGCGTTCTTCCCCCCAACACCGTTCCTCCGCCCTCCTTCCCCCCTTTGTTAACACGCCCGAGATTTCTACCTATTCCACGGTTCCCTCCGCAAATCAAGCCGGTCCTCTTTCCTCTTTTTTCGGCCGGCCCGGTACACTTTTCCTCCATACAGGGCCATGTCGCCTTCTTGCCTTCCCTTTTCATCTCCGGCGCGATTTCCTCCCCTTTCCTCACGGGTGGGAGACGTGAGGGCTTTCCCGCTGGGTCGGGTCTGAAGGCCGTTTTTTTCCGCTTTCCTCAGAAGGTGCAGCCGCTCACCTTTCCGGCCACCGTCAGGCGTCGCAGCGGCCGGTTAGGTCACCGAGACGGTCGCTTTTCAAAAGCTGACTGATGAGCCCCCCTTCCTGGGGCTTAAGGATATACAGGTTCCCCTTGACGTGTTCATCGCATGGCCACCTCTCTCCCTCCCCCCCTTTGAGGACAGCTCGCTCCTATACTGTCCAATATGGTTTTCTCTTTCCCTTCCCTCCACGTGCGGTTTTTCGTCCTTATTTCTTTTTTCCTCCCTCTTTTTCCTTACGCGAAGTAGAGTCGGATCATCTTTTTTGGGACTCGCTGAGCAATTCCTCCCCACCGAGCCGGATGCCCTTCCCCTCTTTTCCTCTTTCCTCCTCATCAGTTGTTTTTCCCTTTTTTTTGCCCCGCTCGGTGGACGAAGTGTTTTTCAATGCGATTCAGAGCCCAGGCACCTTGGCCTCTTCCTTCCCGACTTAGCGTAAGGAATCTGCGTTTTTCGCACGTTGTGAATTGATACACCCCTTCCTATTGCAGGTTATCTCTTATTCTGTTTCCCCCCCCCCCAGGAGATGGGAGAGCATCCCTTTTCTCTTTAGCAAGTCTCCTAAAGGCAACGTGATATAGCCTCTTTCTTGAAGCGAATGGCGCTCATCAGGCCTCTTTCTTCCCTCCCTCGTCTCCCCCCCCTGGGGTTTTTTTTTTTCTCCGTCCGTCTTTCTGCCGGTCCCCTACCCCCCTTCTTGAATTGCTCTGATCGATCCCTCCCTTCCCAGCACGACACTCTCGATATAGGTCTCCCCCTCATTGTGTCTTGGACATCCTTTTTTCCTTGTGACACCGCTGCCCTTCCTTATTTGGATGGAGCGCACGCCTTTCCGGTAATCGAATACCGTTATTCCTGTCGCTCCCTCGAGGGTTCCCGGTGGAATTCCCCCCTCACCTGATAGGAGTGTAACAATCCTTCTACTCTTGATCACGAACCGCCCTCTCTAGTGTCGTGCTCGATGCAGGTGTGTTTCGGCAATCATCCTTTTCCTTCTCGTCGCGATAAAAGTAAAGGTCCCTTTTTTCTCCTCATCTGCTTCGTCACAGAGAGACCCGTCTCTCTTTTTTTTCGTCTGATGTTGCGGGTCACCTCCTCTCTCTCCTTTCCCAGGAAAGGTTATTAGTCTTGGCTTTTTCCTGAGTGCGAGGCTGCTCCATCCACATAATGGAGCTGATGGCGACTGGTCGTACTTTCCTCCTTCTCTTTTTCATACGGAATGCCATCGAACCCTCAACCCCCCACCCGCACTTGCGAGTTTTCCGCTATTCCTTCTTTTTTCCGAAGATGATATCCTGAGAAACTCTTTTTTTTTTCCAATCCGCATAAGCACGGACCCCTTCTTTTTCAACGACGAGAGGTTGCAGTCCGAGTCATCCTTTCCTTTCTTTCTTTCTCATTGTGGAGATGTGTTATTGCCCTTTTTTCTTAGGCATTCACGGATCGCAGCCCTCTTTTTTTTCTCTCCTCATGAGCCCTCTCCCGAAGGGAGTTTCAAGGGTTTTTCCTCTTTCTCGGCCTTCGGAATGCATCTCTTGTCTTCTGAGAGCACGGGAATTTTCTTTTCTTCTCTTGGAGATGTAGGGAGTAGAATCCTTTTTTTTTTTTTTCTTTTCCTCCCCTCGTTGTTGTTTGTTGTTTTCTCTCTGGGATGGCTCCTCCTCCCCTCTCCCCCTCCCCAACAATTCCGTGCGCGCCCCTTTTCCCCTTTTTCCGACACATTGGTGGACCAAATCTTTTCTCTTCCGTGAAAAACGCCTTCTCCTTTTTCTCCTCTCTTTCTGATCGAAGGAAGAACGCACCCATTTCCCTCAGATCCCCCTTAAATCGCTGGCATCCGGTTTTTTTCTTATCCTGCTTCCAATCCCTGCTCGGAGTTTTTTCTCGGCCGCAACATCTCGTCGTTTCCCCCCTCTTTTTCCTTGTACAGTTTCGATGTTCCCCACGCCGTCGACACCCTCCTTACATGTTCCCTTTCCTCCCTTCTCTTTCCCCGAACGAGAGATCTTTTTAAATTACCGGCAGAGGGTCTGGGATTTTCTTTGTCTTATTGTCGAGGGGCCATTCCTTATTCTCTCTCTCGAATTCGAAGTTCGCTCCCACCCCAAGCGTATTTGACGGCGTCGAGGCGTCACCCTTCCTTTTTCCCCTGTTATTATGCCCCCTCCCCCCCCTTGTGTTCCGAAGGCATCTGTTCCATACGCGCCCTCTCGGACCTCTTTCAAGCGCGGGCGCCTCTTTTTTTCCCCCTGCGACAAACAGGCTATCGCAACGCCTTTTTTCTCCGGCACCTCGGCTTAAAGATGGCTTTGCGCCCCTCTTCCCCGACCGCGATCTCGGAAATAAAAGCGGTTCTTTTTTTTTTCCGTGATCAAGATCGTCACCTGCATTCAACCTGGGTGTTTACACGGGTTTCCTTTCTTTCAAAGTTTTCTCTTTTCCCTCTGCGCTCCGCAACCCCCTCCTTAACATCTAAGCTTCTTCTATTTCCTCTTCTTCTGGTGAATCCATCAAATACCTTTTCAGTCTTTTCCCTACCGGCGCGATTCACCCTGAAGAAAGGCACGGCCGCTCCGTTTCCTCGGAGCTTTTTTTTCTTTTCTAGCTTTAGCATCTATCCCCCTTTTCCATTTTTTTTTCCCAGGCAAAGCGCGTGAAGATGCCGTCTGCCTTGGTCTTCCCGTTCCGGTGCGCCTGGGCCTTTTTTTCCTTCCCCGCTCACCCACAAGTTTCGACTTTTCCTTTGGGTTTTGTTATGTATGAGGACGGCTCACCCGGTTATTCCCCGGAATTCTCACCATATACGGTTTGATGACTGCTTCGCCTCCCTCTTTGTGTGAAGCTGAAGTTTCTTTCGTTCTTTGAGCAAGCGGTGGGGTTTCCCTTCGCTTCCGTGCTTACATCTTCCGCTGGCTGGGCTTCCCCCCTTTTTTTTCCTCCTCCCTTGAGCACTTAAGGCAGGTGAGACCCTTTCGCGGTTTCCCATTCTCAATCTCTCTCTTTTTTTTATCGAGATGGAGAAGGAAGCTCTTGCTGTTCCTCCCTGCTCTTCAGTGTGGGAGTCTTAAAAGGCTTAATTTTTTCTTTTTCTCATCCAGCGGAAGATGTAACTCCTCGTAGCATCTGCGGATTCCCGTCCATGGTTTCCGCAAGTGGTGAATTATCAAACAGGTCCTTTACACCATATTGCGGTTAAGCTTCGTAGCGAAGCTGTAAATCAACCGGGTCGGCCTGGTCCCCTTCCTCTCAACACTTCACAGGGTGAGCAGTCAATCATACATTTTTTTTTTCCCCTTCTGCGAACTTGGTGAGCGAATGGCGCTCATCAGCATCGCCTCCCTTCTCGGTGACCTGAACGGGCTCAGCCCGCCTCTTTTCTCCCTCCCCCCCCTGAGCTGGAGGCTGAACATTCTTGGCTTTTTTTTCCTCCTTCCCCCACAAGAGCAGATATAGGATATGGCATCCCCCTTTCCGTCCTCTTGATGTCTTGGAATCGCGCCGGCGCGCACGGCTGCCCTTCCCCCTTGTTTGGATGGAGCGCACGCAATTCTTTCCTTTCTTCTTCAGAGTCCCGGCTTGAGTTGCGAGTCGCCCTTTTTGGCACCGATATGAGTACCCTTCCTTTGCGTGTAACCCAGTTTTACCCCCTCCTTTCTTTTTCTCCTCTGCCACGCACCGCCACCAGTCCCTCTCTCGTAGGTCGGGGCCTCGATCCGTGCTCTTTTTCTACTCATGAGCGAGGTTTTCTCGCCCACCCCTTTAACTGCCGTGCTATATCCCCCTTTCCATATGCTTAGTCCCAGCATGGTCGCCGCGCCTTTTCTTTCCGTTGGTGAGGGTGATGTGCTCCTTCCATGGGATCACTTCAGGACCCCCCCCTTTCAGTTGACCCAACTGCTTCTTTATTCTCTTCGTCAATACGTTTCTTTGAGGCGCCGGCTTCCGCTTTATAAGGATGCCACGACCTTTCCCAGATTGGGGCCTTCTGCCGGTTTAATTGTGCGATTTTCCCTTTTCCTTTCTCTCCGCTATCTCATGCGCCATTGGATTCCGGTTTCCTTTTCTTCCCCCCCCCCGCTGCCAAATAGAATGTCCGCCCTACCATTACATCCTTGCAGGCCGAGTAATCCAGTAACATAATCTTTCCGCATTGATCGCGAGTGTTCTTGCCTTTCTCTTTTCACCCGGATCGAAGCACTGGTTCTGCATCGAGCGCAAAAGGCGGTTTCCCTTTTTTCCTTCTCACGAGTTGGTAAAAAATCTTTCTCCCCGTAGTTGCGGAGAACAGGACCCCCTCCTATTTAGATGTAGTGGCTTTCTCTCCTCGGAAATAAACAGCCCCCCCGTTTGTGTTGAGGAGGCTCGATCCTCGCTGTGATTGGTCTTTACCAGCTTCAATCTTCTTCCCTCCCTCCCCCTGCCCCGAAGAAGAGTTCAGCAGTTTTTTTCTGCCGACCACGATGGGTGACCAATTTTCTTGAAACGCTTAGGGCATCTTTCGCTCAGCAACGCACCAGTCTTTCCCCCTATTACCACGATAAATAGCTGGGCTCCGTGCCCTTTTCCTTTTTTCTTCAATGGCTGCCAATCACTGATAGAGCCCTTCGCCCGCGGACTGCAACCTCTCGTCCCCTTTGCGTCCGGGAGACCGTTCGATTTCTCTGCAAATTGCCCTGTCGACACCCTGTCCCTTCCTCGTCGATTAAAGCCAGCTCCCCGGACCGAGCATCTCCCCCTCGAAACAATTAACGCCCTTTCCCCCCATTTGCGCGCGTCTGTCTCTTTTCTCCGCGATAAGGGCCGGTCTCTTATCAGTCCATTTCCTCAAGCGTATTTGACGATCCCGCGGTCAAAGGAAGCCGTGGTTCCTTCTACCGTGGGAGTGATCCGCCTGTTCAGCAATCAGCGCAACCCCCCTTCTATCCTCCTGCGGAGAATGCTGGGAAGGAAGGAATCTTATTTTTTCCCCTTTTGACTTTTGATCGCTCGGACCGGATTTTCTTGCGACACGGAAAGGCACGCTCTTCCCTGCTCTCGTGAAATACCCCCTGGTTTTGGATCAAGATCGCAACAAACCCCTCCTCTTTTTTAAACTGGGTAAAAGCCCTCTCTTTTCCCCTATCGTTACCGGGGGACCATCGAGGGCGCTCCCTCCCCCTCTTTCTCCCTGTATTCGATTTGCGTCTTCCGGCCTTCCCCCCTTCAGGAGTGAGCTCCACCAAGACCTTTTTTTTTTTTCTTTGCCCACTTTCATCTCTGGCGCGATTTCCCTCCCCTCCCATCTGCGGAGAAGTGCACGGCGGATCCTTCCTTCGTGGCGGTCTGGGTATGAATTCTTTTATCGCGACAAATTCCACTACCTCTTCTTGACCGGCCAAGAGGCCGTGACGGCTGCCATCGCCTTTTCTGAAGGTAGTATACCCTTTTTTTTTCTTCTCCTCCCAACAAGTTCGGCCCTTTTCTCTCCGGTGGGCATGTTCTTCTGTTTTCTCCCGGTGAAGTGTTTAATCGCAGGCTCGACCCTTTTCCTTTTTCTCTGGCCATCGCGAGAACCTGCCCACTTTTCCTCAGTCCTGGTGGATAAATTCAGCCACCCCGGGTATCGCGATTACTACTCGACCCCCCTCTTCGATGGATGGCTGTCCACCATTCCTGTCGCTTCCTTTTTTTCCCTTGAGAATACACAATTCGTCCCCCTTTTTGACACTCCTCTACCATCTCTCTCTGTTCCTCCCCCAAGAGAGATGGAGAAGGGGTGCAGCGCTTCTTTGGGCCCCCCTTCATTGGGAGTCTCAACGGCTTCATTTTTTTCCTTTCTCCCCCCCAGCGGCTCTTAATCCGGAATCTACTGCTCCCCCCTTCCAGCGCTGGGATCAACCCTTCCCCCTTTCTTCCAAAGGAAATTCAGCGGCACACTTTCTTTTCTTCCTCGAGCTGTCCATCAAACCGGAGACTTTTTGATGAACATTAACGGGTGAGCCGTCCCTTTCATACCTCCTTCCCCCCTGAACTTTGGTTTCGAATGGCGATAATCAGTTTCCTTCCTACCTATCGGGACTGAAACGGCGATTCCATCCGCCCTCCCCCTGAGATGAGCGGGCTGACATTCGTGGAATTTTTCCCTCTCTCCGACCTACGCCAGCTTCGATATCTTCTCCTCCGTGCATTATTGCCGGCCTATTTGCTTGTTCTTTTTTTCCGTAGGAATTTTTTTTGCGCGAGACAGGGCCCCTGTTTTTTTTTGCCCCCCCTGGGCGGCCGGAAAGCTGCCCCAAAAAACCCCTTTCCCCCCAACTCCACCACCCCCAAACAAAACTCTTCCCCCACAAAAACCAACCCCCCCCCTCCCCCCCCCCCAAAAAAAAAAACCCCCCCCTCCCACTAACAAAAGCCCCCTCCAAAAAACACAACCCCACCCCCCCCCCCAAAAAAACAAAACCCCCTTTCTGCCCAACCCCCCCAAAAAAACCCGCCCCCTCCCAAAAAAAAAACACCCCCCCCCCCCCAAAAAATAGCCCTTTTTCTCTTCCGAACTAGATGGTTTTTTTTTTCTAGCGTAACAATCAATCCACCTGGGCTCTTTCTCCTCTTTTGAACGGTGTTGTTGACGATCTTTTTCTTCCCCCCCCCAAGGGGGGTTTCCCTTTTTTGTGGGGGGATTGTATTTCACGAGTCTCCTTTAGATGAAGCCTTCCCCATGTCACAGAGGTGGCCCCCCCTTCACCCTGTCCGTGGCGCTAGCCTTTCTTTCCCTTTCATAGGCTTGTCACAGCATGCTTTTCCCTTGTCGCCGAGGTGGGGCTTCCTGCCCCTAATCGCGATGCATGCGGATCACCTCCCCCTCTTTATTGGAATAACCGGGCCTTTTCCTTTCTTGCGTCTCGTCCCCGGCGCCACCTCCTGGAGCTGATGGCGCGGCGAAGTTTTTCCCATTTACGGAAGGGCCAAATAGCCCTTCCCTCAATCCATACCAGCGGACGGATTCCTTTCCTTCTTCCTCTTTCTTTCCTACGATGATCAATGAGCCATGCTTCCTCTTTCCCCTTCCGAATTACTAACGGAAACACGAACTTCATCCTTCATTGCCTAGTCAGACATGGTACCATATCTCTTTTTTCTTCCTGATGAGAGATGTGTATTGACTTTTTCTTTCTCCCCCCTCATTCCCTGGATAGACGAAATGGTGCTTGTCCTCGTCCTAAGGTCGTTTTCACGGGATGGCAGTTGATCACGATTTGTCCCTGGGGTGTAGCCCCCCCCCCCCCCCCCTCCTTCGCCCGGAATTGTTGGCGTTTCCTCTTTTTCGCGGTAGGCGTCGCCATCCAGGAGTACTCCCTCCCCTCATCAGGTGGTTGTTGTGAGAGCGTTCCTCTTCCGACACCACAGCTCCATCTTCTTTCCCCACTCACAACAAGTCCGGTGCCCTCTCGTCCTGCAGAGGTGCGGCCGACCCTCTTTCCAACGCAAGCCCGTGAAACCCCTCCTTTTTTTTACGCCCGCCGCTGACTCCCTTTTTATACGGAATGCAATTCGCTCCCCCCCCTTCCCCCCTTCCCACTGCTCCTCAATGATTCCAATCCCCCCTTCTTCCTCTTCCTGCCACCTCTCGTGCGTTGGTGAACCTGCTATTTTCCCGGGCGGAAAGTCCCCTTGCGTCGACACCTGATCATGCTCCTTTTTCTCATTTCGCTAACGCCAGCTACCCGACGAGCCGATTTCCCTCTCGACAATTACCCCTTTTTCCTTTGGCGCGTGTGATTTTTCTATGTGCATTCCGTATGGCCCTCTCCGGCGCGACTTCGCAGGGCCCCCCTCTGAGTCTTCGAGAGCGCGGCTCTTCCCCGAAGCCGTGGTTCTGTTATGCAACTTTCCCCTCCTGGATTGTAAGCATGCATCTTCTTCTATCCCATCACGCGCCCCCCCCATTACGAGCGAACCTCCTTCCTGGACGAAGCCCTCCCCCACCCGGCTATGCGCAAGGAAGTTTGATTATTTTTTCACGAGGCGCCTTTTTTTTTGCGACAACGACCTTTTTTGTCCGACCTTGTTTTTCCTCTGAGGGGGGCGGTCTTTTTCTCCCTCGGCAACCACCTTCCTTTTTGCTATTCCCTTTACCAGATTCCTTTAGTGATTGTTAGCATATCGATTCCCCCCCGGGCGGCCACCGCCCTCGGCCCTTCGATGCAGTCTTTGCTGTGCGCTCCATCCAACCCTTTCCGCATGATGGCAGCGGTTCCCTCTTTTCTTTCCACGACAATCAATATGACGGAAGAATTCTTCTCCCCCTTGATGGATTTGCCTCTATCGAGAGTGGTTTTTTTCTATCGCGACCAATTACAAGAAGTTTTCTTTCCTTTTTCAGCCCCACAAGAAGGCCGTGACTTTTTTTCTTTTTTCAGGTCACCGAGAAGGAGTCTAACCGTCCGGTTTTATCGCCATTCGCTCACCAACAAGTTCTTCCTCCTCTCCCTTTTCACTTGGGGGATGAGGACGGTCCCCCTTTTTCCCGGTTTTTCTCGCGATGTACAAGAGCTCGGACCTCTTTCCCCCTTTTCCTTTTTCCGGCAATCAGCTAGAACCGGTCCTTTTTCACTGGTGGATTAACACTCCCCCTTTTCTTCCCCAGCGGTCTGGACGGGGGCCCCTCGATTCCGGATTAACCTCCTTTTTTTTTTTTTCGCGGCATTTTCCGACTTGAGCAATGAACTTCTTCCCCCCCTTCGTCCCCAACCCCCCCACGAGCGGATCCCCTTTTTTTCTTTTAATTTCTGTTGCTTGTTGGAGAAGGAAGCGCTTTTTTTTTGTTACTCAGTTGGAGTCTCACCGGACTTCATTGGTCCCCTCCTTCTCCGGGAACTGGCCGCCATCCCCTCTTTTTCCCCTCAGGAAACCTGCGGATTAACCAGTCCAGCCTCTTTTTTCACGTGGATTTAATTTATCCACCAGAACTCAGCCGGTCCTTGAGTTATAGGATGGATGGCCTTCTTTTCTTTCCTCTGGTCCCGATCCGTAATTGGACACTCTCTCCCCCCATTTCTCCTTTTCTCTACATGCAAAACCGTTTATATAGCCCTCCCTTTCACTGTGCGGTGAGAGATTTTTTCTTTGACGGTCAACTTATAGGTGAACTGAACGGGGGTCTCCTTTTCCCTTTTCCGAACACGAGCTGGAGGCTGTCTCCCTTTCGCGATAGATCGCGACGGCCTTTTCCTCTCTTTAACTCCATCAGTCTTTTTTTTCCTTCCTCTTTCTGGTATTGGAAATCGCGCAGGAGATGAACGGTCTGCCTTCCATTCCCATGTATTGATGGAGCTTTAATCTACCGGGATGTTAAGGCTTGACTTCTTTCCCTTTGTGAATCGAGATCGTAACAATATTCTTCACCAAGTTAATAGCGACTGAGGACCCTTTTTTTTTTTTGCCCCAGCCGGGGCTTGATTTCACGAGAGCGCTTTTCTTTCTTTTGTCGCCCTCACATCATTGAAGCCCGGATTTTTCTTCCCACCGTCACAGGTCCGTTGCAGCTCTTTCTTTTTCAAGCCGAGCACCGAGCCTTGAAGAGGTCCCTTTTTTTTTTTCTTCACGAATAGCGATGCATGCGGCTTTTCCCCCCTGGGGGTTTTATTCGTTTTTTTTTTCCCTTTCTGTCTTCGGTGAAGCGCTTCCTCCGCTTGGCGCACATCCTTGCTCTTTTTCCTGTCCTGATCGCTTCATAAGGATTTCTTCTTCCTGATCTGTAATCCAGACCCAGCGCCTTATCCCTTTCCGCGATATTCTCGTGTCGGGTGCTGCGTTTCCTTTTCCCCCCTTATAGGGTGCGAGGCATGGCGGACCCTTTCCTTTCCCACCAATTCAGTCAGTTCAACGACGCGCGGTTTTCCTTCCTCCTCCTACAGGGATGGAGCATGATGCGCCCCTTCTCCTCCTTCTTTATAGAATTGCAGCCCGGATCTCCCTCTCTCTCCTCATGAGATCGCGCGCCCGCGTCTCCTCCCCCGATTTTGGTAACACCCTTTTTTTAACTCCGTCGTAGGCGCGCACGAATTCTCTTTCGGCGTCGCATCCAGCGCTGAATCCTTCTCCCTCTCTTTACTCACTCATACGTTTTTCTTCCCCCTGAGGTTCTAGATGTTCTTTTTCCAATCTCCATCTTCTTCAAGAAACGCCCACAATTTCCCTCCCCCTTTAATGCAGGCGGTTCTTTCCCCTCATCCGAGTGATATCAACGTTCTTTTCTCCCTGGTGGCGGCGCGATCCTCCGCCACGCACCAGGGAGGCGCTTCTTTTTCTCCCAGTACAAGGCTGGCATCAGTGCTTCCTCACTGCTTCCAATCCTGGCTCGGAGGTCTTCTCCTCGGCCTGCAACATAAGTAGTTTTTCCTCTGGTACGTGCTCAAGTTAGACCCCTCGTTTCCTCCCCATGCCGTCGAACCTGTGATCATTTTTTTAACGCAGCTAACAGACCGTCCTTCCTCTCCCAACCCGGACCGCTGGGTCTTCTCTCGCTTTCTGATTGGCGATGGGGCATTCCCTTCCCCTCGGATCAGGGCAGCGACTAGCCTTTTTTCCCTGGCGTCCAAGAGTTATTTGCTCTTACTGTCTTTCACCTAAGAAGTGGGTCCCTTCCGGGGTTTTTACTCTTCCTAAACGTTAATGGAAGTGATCCTTTTTTCCCCCGACCAACATTACGAGCTCCCCCCCTTTGCTGGGACAAGCCTATGAACGGTCCGCCCCCCCCCTACAGGTGAAGGTGATAGATATCCCTTCTTCCCGACAAGAACTTTCCTTTCCTTCTCTCTCGTGAAATAAAGCGGTTTTCTGTTGGATCCCCTTCAACAAACCACGTTCGGCACCCCCCTGTGGGGTTAAATTTTAGTGTCTTTTCCCCCCGATTCCACTGGGGCCCATCGAGTTTCTCCCCTCAAGCAGGAACCCTTCTTTTTTTGTGGAGGGTCCCCCCTTTCTTCAGAAGACAGGACTTCCTTCCTTTCAATCCAAGTACATGGGCCCCTTCTCCCCCTTGCAGTCCGTTAATATCCAGCGCGCTCTCGGGAAGAATATGCACGGCTTCCTTCATTTCCTATATAGAGAGATGGAGTACTTTCTTTTTTCTTTTTTTTTAGCCTTCTCGATATATAGAGACAATTCCAGACTTTTCTTTGGGACCGGACCCCTCCCTTTTTTCGGCAACTTTTTTTCCCGAGGAGGTAGTCTCCCGTCGGTGCCTCCCGCTCACCCCAACAAGTTCGCAATAGGTTCTTTTTTTGAATGTAGAGGACGGCTCCCTTTTTTTCCCTTTTTCCCTTCGCGATGTCCACGGAAGGGTCTTTTTGATGGAAACCTCTTCCTCCTTTTTCCTCTATGTGTGAAGCTGAGTTCACTTCCCCCCTCCACGTTGCGTTTTGAGACAGCTTGTTTCTTTCCGCGAAGTAGATTACGGTCTTCCCTTTTGCGCGGACCTACGCATTGAGCAATTGAACCTTCTTTTTCCTCCACCGAGCCGGAGGCCACAGCAAGCG
>Ga0179593_1280865_pt1 | contig 17990 bp, 19 predicted proteins | sample CZODoug2_1_08_16_FD_185931 | JGI IMG/M metagenome (GOLD analysis project Ga0179593, IMG submission 185931) | Vadose zone soil fungal communities from Angelo Coast Range Reserve, California, USA - CZODoug2_1_08_16fungal (PacBio error correction) | ecosystem: Environmental > Terrestrial > Soil >... | reverse complement strand
GCATATCCCCCCCTATTCTTTAAATCAAAAAGAACCGTCCTGCGTCCAACGACAGCAGTCGTGTCCACTTGGGTCAACGTCGACCCGACGCTAACTCGACGTTTCACTAAACCCTTTCCTTTTTTCCTCCTCCTCCCTTTGGTTGTAGAATTTTTCGGAAAAAGACCTAACGGTTGTGAATAGAGACGAACTCGTGTCTTCCCTACCTATCGGTAAAGTATAAAAGAAATCGTCCCGTTCTGATTTTACAGTCAAAATACCGTTCTTTGCTATCTGGACCAGCCAATTTACTAGGAGGAAGAAACCATACACCCACTCGGGCCAGAAAATTTTAAATGAAGCTAATTAACTGAAGACCCCCCAATGGAATTCAGTAGCTAACACTCTGCGGAAGAAAATGATCTTATCAATGAGATAGGAAGAATATAAAAAGAAGTTCAGTCCATGCTTGAATAAGTTATGAATATGCCGGATGGCGTGGGTTTTTGGTTGTTATTGTTTTGGGAGGTTTTTTGGCGGGCGGGTTGCTTTTTGTTTTGTGAGGGCTCCTGGTTATTTTATCCTATATCCTGACGTTTGTTTCTCTGGGGTTCTGTGGTTGTGGGGGTGTTGGGGTGTTTTTGTGTCCGTTCGGGTGTGGGGATGGGGTGGTTTTTTTTTGGGGTTTTTTTTCTTTTTTTTTTTTTGTCTTGGTCTAAACCTTGGCGCCCCAGGTGGTGAAGGGTTGGGCCTGATTGCCGCAAAGTTGGGGTGATGATCTCGTCCTGACTCGTGGCGGTTTTCTCGCCCCCTTTTTGTTTTTAGTGGTTCGTCTTTCTGATTCTTTGGTTCATGGTGCGCATCGCATTCATCTTTGATGAGAGCGTGCAACTATCTCACGCCCAACACCTCTAGGATTCGAACCACCCCTTTTTCCTTCCCCTTGCAGTGCGTATATGCTCATTCATTGGAGCTCCTTGTGCGACTGGTTTAACCTTTGCCGCCTGTTTTGATATTTCCTTCGGAGATGGGGCGTGATGTTGGTGTTTTCGTTTTTTTGTCGAAGCAGGTGTCCCCCCATCGGCGGCATGATCGTGGCCATGAAGCCCCCCTCTTTCTAGCCCAGCGGACTAATTTTTTTTCCTTCCTTTTCTATCGGACATCACACCTTACTCGTTCCTGCACACCCCCTTTTCCGGTACCCTCTTACTCCGTCCCGCAGAGGCTAGGGTTTCCTTTGCATTTTTTTTTTTTTTTTTTTTTTTTTTTTGTATCCCCCTCCCCCTTCACCAACCTTTTTCGCTCTTGCTTCGCCGACCGCAATACACCCCCCCGCTGGCAGTTTCCAATCCGGTTCCCGTCCCGCCCTCAACTGCCCGTAATCTTCGGGCACTGTCTTCGGGCATCGCGTCATTTGACGTTCGCAGTGCAACGTCCGGTTCAGTTTCGGATTACAGAAATAGCTTCTTTTTGCCTTGCTATAAGTGAGTATCTTCCGCCTCCCCTCCCTTTACCGATATAGCGGTCGGCGAGAACGTCAGTCCCTATAGTTTTTTTGAGCCACAAGTGTTCGAGATCCAAAGTCGGTTCGTTCTTCCTCCAGGCCGATGAATACGCCGAGGATATTTCTCCCCAGCGTTCCCATAGCGATTAGCTCAGCACTTAAGACCGTTTACCCGGGTTTTCTCCGTCTTTTCCCCTAGCACGCCAAACAAAACTACAGCGGGACACGATGTTTTTCCTTCTACAAAGAGAATCGTTTCCCTCAGTAAGATTCCCCCTTTATTTCACTATCTACTCGATGCAAGTTAGGAAACCTCACAAGCTTTCGGTACTACCTTTCCTCCAACTGAAGTGTCAGGAACATTTTTTCAGTATCCTATAGCTGCGTATCTCCTATTGTTCGTGGCACCACACCAGGGTTGGCACTGCCTGTCTCGGCGAGAAAACTTGCCGCTACTAGCGATTAATCTTGACTTGCACTTGCTCTCGTACGTTCCCCCTTCTCCAGGAGCTTCCCGATGGGTAGGGCCTGGACGGCATGCCCCCCCCGGTAGATGGGCACCCTGCTAAGGTGTAGGAATGAGCTGACAACCCGGCACCATGACTTCAGAAAGCATGTCTCGTTGCTCGGACCGTCGACCCCCCGATAGTACGGCCGGTGTCTCGTCGTTAGAATCTGCTCAAGGAAAGGTTGAACCGAAGGTCTTGCTTTTTTCTTTCCCTTCCCGCTAGGTTTTTGAGGTCGGACGACATTCGCCCTTTTCTCTGTTTACCATGTCATTTGGCACTGCGGAATCCGCCTTTTGATGGGTAAACCAACGGCGTCAGGGTTTAAGTTTTTTATCGGGCTACATCGTTTGCCTTCCCCCCCAGGCATGGTATTGTTTTTGTTTTCATTGGCTCTTATTCGATCGCCCCCCGTGACATCCCACTAGTTCGCGGACCACCACAGGCCTTTAATGAGACCGGATACCTGGTCTAGTTTGGAAGTCTGTCGGCTATTCTACCGATGGCTACCCCTTCGTTTCATAGTTTGGCGCGTCGTATTTGGTAGATCCCTGACACAGTACCACCGGTTACGGTAAATCTATCTATTTTAATACCTTTGTTCTAGAGAGATTTCACGAACTAGGTAATGTTGTTTCCCTCTCCACCCCCACAAGGCGAACCCCCCCGGGAAGAAATCTTTTTCCCAAGGGTTAGCCCAACACCGCCGACCATGCCTCTCCCCCAGTTCCCCCCCTCCTGGGTCTGGCTGTGTCTCCTGTTGGTCCGTGGTCGACACGTCGAACTGGCTTTACGCGATGGTTGCTTTTCATGCCGACCCCTAAGGGAAGCAGTTTCCGGCCAACGCATTGAGCCGAGTCCATGCTCCCACTCGACCTGTCACTGTTGGGTCACGTACGACAAGGCGGATCCATTTACTTCGTTCCTTTAACAGATACTCAGCCTATTTTTTTCGTCCTTCCAAGGACCCTGCCGTAATTTGGTTCAGTTTACCAAGCCCGTCACAGTAGACATTCGGTTCCAAAAGTTTACTGTCTTAACCCTAGCCGAAGGATAACGTTCTGCTCGAATCTGTTCTGAAGTACCGATTACATGCTGGATTCCTTCGTGGGGCCGTTGGTAGTCTCAGATAATTCCCCACGGTCTACAATAGCAGTTCGAGCTGTGCCCCCCCCCTTCTCTACGATGGTCATGCGGTACCCGTGTCTCTACCATTTTTTTCCTGATTGAATGTTTCTGAATCATGGACTGCAATCGAGAAAAACACGATTCATTTTTCCCCTGTCCAATCGCTAGTAGATCGTTCACTTCCGGGATCCGACACCCGGCCTTGCCCACCCCTTTATTTTCCATGGTAATCATAGCGCATTATAACGTGATCACTGGTTTTTTCCCCTCCTTTAGTCGTTTTGCCTTCCCCTGTACGCTTACACGCCGTAGTTGGGAGCAGTCCCCTGCTTGCCTAGCCGAGTCGTTGCCCCTTCCCTTTCATCCTGAAGCAGGCACCTATTCTCTTGTGCCATTAAAAACTTCTTTTGGCCGTTGGGTCTGTTTTTGTGGAGCGTTGATGAACGTGAGTCGACGACAAATTTCTTCCCCCCGTCTTTATGCTGGGACGCTAATCCTTTTTTACTCTCGGAGAATGCTGGGATTACTATTCCTATCCTCTCTGGAGTTGCGAGATGCGTCATTTTTTTACCCGCGGCCCAATGAGCGACGACCGCAGGTGCTGACGGCATCGACGACCACCCCTTTTCTCCCCCTTCTCCTCCGCCTTATGCGTCAAGATGCCCCCCCCATCGTTCTTCTCCGATAGATATTTTAAAAGCTGCGACAACGCCCCCCAGGTCCAACTGCTCCGTCAGCTCCCGTGCGCTGCAATCCGAATTGCGAATATCGAGGCGCTGGCAGTTAAGGCTTTTATTTTTGAAGACCTTCTTGATGCAGACACTTCCCCGAGGTTTTTGTTCTTTGCCGACAGCAACTAACCTCAAAAAGGTAGGACGACAACGACGAAAACCCTTGACCCCTTTTCCTCCCCTCTGCGCGACTGTAATCGGCTTGAACTTTTTCCCTTGCTGCAGTAACGCCTAACCCTTATTAGTTTCTTTATCCCTTCTTAATCAGAATGGAATCACGCCGCATCATGAATTCGCTGGGGCCCAGACCCTTGCCACGCTCCTTCAGCAGATGTGAAAGACCCCACAAGCGCTCGACGAAAACCCCCGACAACGACGTTTTTTTCGTCCCTTCCCCCCCCGCCGACGGAAAAGTCTCCCCCCCCCCCCCCTCTCCACCTTGTTTCACCCAAGTGAGTGATCTCCCCCCATTTTTTTTCTGAACAGCCTTGTCTCCATTCTAACGACTAAGACAGGGAATTGATTCCTTCCCATCGGTCAGTTGTGGCTGTCGTTTCTTTTTACCCCGATTTCCCATCATCCTCGTCCTTGGTCCCCTTCGCGTGTCTGACGTGACACCACACGCGCCATCGACAACGACTCCCCCCAGCCCACCGCACCCCTCAAACGAGTAGACAGTGAGCATCAACCCCACTGGAGGCAATCTGTTACCCCCCCCCCTCCCCCCAGGACCTTGTTTTCCCCCCCTGTTACGCCGGAAAGCATCCATTTCCTCAATGTCTCCTCTCAGCTTAGCTGTCGGCAATATCGCGGATCATAGCATTGACTACCGCTTTCCGATGACGAATTTCATTTGCTGCGACGTGGCATTGCCTTTGTGTTCAATCGCCCTGCCCCCCAATTTCCTTCCTCTCTCTTCGTAGGACGCGGCTGCCGCCGGTATTTTGACTTTCTAGTGTTTTCTTCTTGTGAAATGTTGTTTTTTTTTCTTTCCTTACTCTCTCCCTGCCCTTGACGGCAATTGATCTACGCGTCGGCATATCCCCTCTGAGATGTCGTTGGTCAATACTACGACACTCCGTGACGATCTTGAAACGCTGACGGGTGACCAAACTTCCCTCTTTTTTAGACGTCGATTTGCTTGACCTCCGTGCTGTCGTTTTCATTCTCTCTGATTGTGTTGCTGCTTGGGATTCGCCTTCTCTTTTCGTCACCCCTTCCTTTTCATCTAATAGGTTGTAGACTGTTCCTGGGAAATCGACGATCAGAGCGCCACCCCCTCTCTTTCCCCCCATCACAGAGATCTGAGACCAACGACGCATTTTTCCCCCGATGCGTCCGACAGTCGATTACCACTTCTTCCTCTTTAACGTGCACCAAGATTTCAAAGATCGCCGCGACCGCTATGCTTTAACCTGAAAGAATACGAAGTGGTGTTCTCCGACTGTCGATAATTGCCGATCGAATGGTACGTTTTCCTTCCCGCTAGATCCCGAAGACTTTCCTTGCTTTTCCCGGCGAGACAGTCAATTCTGGCCTCTCTCTTATCTGACCTTAAGCTTCCTCCGAGAGTAGAAGCCCAAACATATTTCTTGGCGGCTTTAAAACAAATTGGACTTAAGTCCCAAGTGGACACTTGCGCCGCCATGGCCGTCGTAAAAAGTCCCCTCCCTTTTCCCTGCAGGAGATGACAGATAGGGCCTCCTTTTTCTGATAATAAGAGGGGCGGCATTTCCCTAATTTCTTCCATTTGCTCTTGGCCGCGGAACCGTTTTTTTTCGTTAGTGCCCCTGGGTGTGAAAGATTGAAGAATGGGTGATGATCTTCAGCCCCCCCCCTCCTTCCAGGTGGCGGGTGACCCTTTGTTTTTGAGTAGTCGTGTAGATGGCGCGTTTCCCCCCCCCCCCCCCCCCAAACCCCCACCCAATGGTGCTGCCAATTAGGGGTTCCAGAAGAGGGATATTTTGAGCTCGGTTACTTCTCTCCAGCCAGCCGGCACCCTTTTCTCCCCTCCCCTTTTTTATTACTCAGGCAAATCTCCCTTGGTCTATCGCTAGTGCTCCTGTTTATCTCATCACTTCGGCCGGTGCGATCCACCCTTCCCAGTGCCGCAGGTTGTTGATGTATTCGCTGCTCTTGTTGTCGTTGCGATCGACGGCGTGTTGTTTTTTTTTTTCCTTTTTTTGTAGAAGTTCCTTCCCCCTCCTCGCATCGTGGCCATTTGCTACTTGACTCTTCCTTCCCCTGGTCATTTGAGCGGCGCCTGAGCCATCTCCGAAACCACTACTTCCATGAGCCCAAGCCTTGTCTTTCCAGCCGATTCCACCGGTCCAGAGGCCTTCCTTTTCCCTCGGTTTTAAGACGGTTTTCCCTTTTTTGGTCCCTGACCCCGCCCCCCCCCCCTGTTTTCTCTTTTTTCGCTTACCAACAACGCGGTGCAGTTCTTTTCCCCATTTTTTCCCGCCTCCCAACGACACTGCGTCGTCTCGATGATTCGCCGGTTCCTTTCCCGGGAGCTGAAGAGTTCCCTTCTTTTTGTCTGTTCTGCGAGCAAAGTTTCCTTTCTTCGAGAGTTGAATCAGCTTGACGCCGACCTTCAGATTTTGGCGGTCGGCTCTTTAGAACTTTCGTCGTCGCTCAGTGGCGCGGTGCCCACTCCCCTTCGCATCGGCGAAACTCCGGCTCTACCCCCGAGCTCTGAATCGGCCGCATCTGACCTCTCCTTATCCCCTGCGCTTAGCTCCTCAGCCCCTAACCCGGTTTGTCTTCCTTTTGTACTTCTGCAGCTCCAAAAAACCCCCCCTTTTTTTTCCTAAATGCTTGACTTTCCTCCGCGAATGGTGCCAGGCTTTTCCTTCTCTACCCTGTATTCACCGATCTAGTGCCTCTTTCCTTTCTCTCTTCAAACAATCGACGTCGGAGCTTCTTCAAGCACCGTTCCCCCCTGGCAACCCGTGATCTCCAACCTCCTCTTCTCTTTGTTACATGCGTGTTCGCTTGCCCAGAAGTTTTTGCTTCTACTCCTTGTGTGTAAAATTTTTACTTTTATCGATCCTACAGGTGTTTCCTTTTTGGGGTGTTCGCGATTGGCCCCCTTCCTGCCCCACACTTTCAATGCTTTCCGTTATCCCTGGCGAGGGCACACGTCTTCCGATCCCCTTTCCTCTTGTCGACGAAAAGGAGATAATCCCGTCCCAAGAATTGAACAAAGCTTCTCCTTGACTAGTACCCCCCTTCTAGAGCTGGTAGCAGTCACACCCCGTCGATCCTGACGGTTTCCCCATGCGAGTATCTGCCTATGGCTCCAAGGGACTTTTCTCAGGAAGAATACCTTGTATGTGAAGAGACCTTTTTTTTGAATCCCCCGGGGATTTTTTCAACACGGAACTTTAATTCTTTTTTTCAGCTTGGGATTGTCTCCATCGAGTTTGAGAAAAACTTTTTCTTTGCAATGGATGTCGCAGCCCACCCCCCCCCCCCCCCCCCCCCCCCCCCCACCCCCCCCCCCCCCCCCCCCCCCACCCCAACCCACTACCCTTTTCCCATCGCAAATCGCGTACCAGCCATCCCTCTCGACTCCCTAGGACCCCCCTTTTCCCTTTCTCTCCCCCTCCATTGCGTGAGCCGATCGTCTTTTCTGATGGTGTTTTCGTCTAACCGGGGAGAATTTTTTTTTTTTTTCTGTCGGCCAGACTTTTTTCCTGCCCCTTGTTGGGTGATCGCAACGGCCTTCCCCCTGTCACCCCGATTGCAGTTCGGTAAGCCTCTCCCCTCCGTTTGTCGAGTTTTTGGTTTTCTCTTTGACCAATCCCTTTCCCCCGGTGATTTGTCCTTTTTTGAATCACCCTCGACAAAGGCTTTCAACGTCCCCCGACGTATCTAAGGTTTGACGCAAAATTTCTCCCCCCCCCGGAATAGAGAATTTCCCCTTTCCGGGATCTCCTCGAGGTCGCTGCAGCTGTTTTCACCTTTTTCTCCTCCCGGTGGCTTTAGCACGATGGGATGCACCCCCCCTGCCCTGACCCACCTTTCCTTAATGGTGTGAAGACCCTTTCAGAGAAACCTGAGGACACACCTCCCCCTTTGAAGAAGTGTTGTTCCCCTCCACCCGACTTATTCGCATCACCCCCCCAAAGATCTTCAAAGATACGTTTTCCGTCTTCTTTTTTCTTTAGCACCTGTGAGGGAAGAGGCGTTTTTTTTTTTCCTCTCCCGACCGTCGCCGTTTCTTGGAATGGCTCTACAACTTATGACTGATAAACCGGGCGAGTCTCTCCCTTTGGGAAAGTCAGCCCCTTCCTCCTTCCCTTGGGTTATCCCTTTGGGCAGGGGTCTCGGAGATCCCCGGCGCCCCACTACCCTTGATGGGGTGTGAGAAAGATGTGCATTGTCCCCAGTGATTAACTGACACTCAGTGCTTGGCGCGCCTAAGGCCCTCCCCCCATCCTCCCGACCCCCAACCGGACTCGTGCAACCCGGCTGTCTCGCAGTCGCGGCATTTCCTCGTAGTCTCCGGCCCCCCCCCCCTCACTTGCCCCCACCGGGCTTCCCGATCCCCCACCGGTCAGGGAGAGAAGAGGATTTTGACAACCATTTTTTCTTTTATTAGGCGTGATTGAACATTTCCCGTTCCCCTTTCTTGACGTTGTTGAGTGTTCGACAGCGCTTGAATCGACTAGATCGGTGAATAATCTTACTGAAGCATTCCCTCTCCGTTTTTGGACTCCTTCACCTGCATTTCCTCTTCCCTGCTGGGGACTGTTTTTGTGGAGAGTTGATCTTGAAGAAGGCCCGACTGTAAAGGTCTTCTGATGAGTCAAATTTTCTTTTTTCGTTAGAGAGAGGCCCTCTCCTCTTCCAGCCTGATCGGCTGGAGTTAGCTTTCTGCCCTCCCCCTTCTTTGGGTCTCCTTTGATCCAATGAGCGACGGATAGACTTCTGATTTTGCAAAGAAAGATACCTTGACTGCGAAAGGATCTCCCTTTCCTTCCCTTCTTCACCGATCGGATCTAGCAGGCTTCTCCTATTCTCTCACTGCTGACCAACAAAACGGAAGTCATTCCTCTCCCCGTGTCCGACTTCCCTCGTGATCATCGACGATAAGGGAGGACCTCCCCTTCCTTTTCCGAACCACAGAGGGTTTTTTTTTATCCTGTTATCCCTGGTCCATCCAACTATCTCAACCCGGTGTTTCCCCCCCGACGAAACAAAGATAGGTCCACGGCTACTAGCCTTCGGACGGCTGTTTAATCGGATTTCGGCCTCAATATTCCCTCCCCCCCCTTGAGAGTCCGTGATCAAAGTCGAAGTAGCTTCCCTAATTCTCCCGATATGATGCGCTTTTTCTCATCTTATTCCCCTGCCCCCCATCGAGGGATTGTAAACCCGGCCAATAAAGAGCATTCGACCCCAACTCCCGACCCCTCTCGAGCACGCCCCCCTCTTCCTCGACGAGCCAAAACCCACAGGCTTCCTTTCCCCCCCCCCACAGTTCCGCCGGCCGCCACTGAACCGGGTCCCACGCAAGAACCTTATACGCAGCTAGGTCAGAAAGGTCTTCGCACTTCTCGAGCCCGGAGTTGATGTTCCTGTCGATATAATCCATCGTTTTCCCCTTCTTAGGGCGGCCCCAATGCCTCTGCCCTCGACAACGACCACAACACCGTTCGCTTCACAAAGCCACCCTCCACGGATACCTCTCCCTCCAAAAAACCCCCTTCCGGCACCCAAATGCCAAGCGCCTTCTTGCCCCCCGTTCCGCTTGGCAGCATACTGCATTTTCCATTTCATCCCTTAGGTCATGAGCCCTTTACTCTTCTTCGGCCTATCGCAGTCTCATCGCTCCTGCCGGGCCGCTTGTTTAAGATGAACGCTTCCCCTTTCTTGACAAGTGAAGAGCGTTTCGACAATGGTGGGCAATAGCCCTGGCCGCCTTCATTTTTTTTCCAATTCTTTCTTCGGCAAGGTCCCATCTCGCGGAGCCTGTTTCCCTCTTGGTCGTCCTAGTCCCAATGGTCGGGTCCTCTAATGAAAGAGCGACCGGCCGATATACCGTTCTTCTCTCTCACCCCTCTCGGGGCATACTAAGACACCCCCTTCCTTTAACCACGCGAGTGCCGTTACCGATTTTTTTCTTTTTTATGTTTCTCTCAGTCGATTTTCCCCCCTCCGAGTCTTGTCTTGGGACTTGAATCTCGGTGGATTTTAGCTCTGAGCAGATTGAAGTAAACTTCTCTCCCCCTCTCCGTTGTTGTTGGTTTTGAGATCTCTTTCCATCCTCCAGCGAGAAATCCCCACGCAGGCCAAGCCTTCCTGACCAAGAACTCCTTCATTCACTTTGTTTCAACTAGAAGTATGACGAGAAAGAATCTACCTAAGCTTGTTCCCTCTTCTTTTCTCTCCGATGGGTAGTAGTAGCCAACGACCCTATTCTTTTTGATAGGCGAAATTATGTGCTAACACCCCCCCCCACCCAAAACACACCCCCCCCACCCCCCACCCCCCCCCCCCCCCCAACCCCCCCCCCCCCCCCCCCTTTTGCCTCTCCGGCCTGCTGTCCTCGGTAAGTAGCCCGTTCTACTTTTTTTTTCCGCGCGGACCCAACAAGTGATCCAAGACAGTCACAATACCGGCTTGTGCCTTTCCCTTTTCCGACTCCGAGAGGGTTATGGACCCAACATGACCTCCATAGCGGGGCAGGGAGATTGTCGGAAGCTATATTGGCCACGGTCCCTCCCAAGTAGTAATTGAACCCTCCCTGTCCTACTTTGAGACTTCCTCTATAATGAGATAGTATATGCATCTTCACTCTAGGAGAAGGATTCTCTCGGATGCCACTTGATGCCAGGATAGGCCAGGCTTTTTCCCGTTTTTCTCCTTCGTAGTGGGTGGGAACAAGATACGCAAGTGGGTTGATGTCCCCAAGCCTTTTTCGTTTTCGAAATTTTTTGTAGTGGTTTTTAGGTCTATTGGCTTTTTGTTGGTGAAAGTCTTCCCATTTTCGATTTTTCGAGTCTGCGCGTGAAAATTATCCTCCCAGCTCCCTCCTCCTAACTATGCTCGAATAGATCAATATTAATGTATTTTACTTTTTAGCTCTTATCTTTTGGATAATTTTTTGGAGGTGAAGTTTCTTCCTTCTGGTGCAGCCACTTGGGGTGACCCGTTGCCGCCCTTTCTTGATGATATCCTTCGGTTGTTTTTAGATCTTACGTCTTCTTTTTTTTTTGGGGTCGTTGTCGTTGTCTCCTGGCCTTTTTTTGCGTGTTCCGATGATTCTTATTCTTCCAGAAGACCCCCGCCTCCATCATCTGCAGGTTTTTACAACGTCATTCTACCTAACTTACCTACTCCCCTCTCCCCCTCATTGGACTCATTTGTTTTAAACAAAGAAGTGTTTCCTCCCCTTTTTCGATGGGGTGCAAACTCCCCCCAATTCCCCCCCCCCCCCCCCCCCCCCCCCCCCCATCCTTGTTTGAGATTGGCATGTAGCCGGACCTCCAACCTCTTTTCATTTCTGCCCCTTTCCTTCCTCCTCAACTAAACCCCCAACTGACACTCGTTCCCTTGGTTTTTGCCTTTCTTCATAGACTTTCTCTTCCGCTCGTTCAAAGTACGTTTTTTCCGATTGAGCAATATACTTGAGAGGCCAGTGATCTTTTGCCTTTATTTTGCACGTTAACTCTTTCTCTCTTTATCGATAGAATTCTTTTTCGATAAAGGTCAGACCTTTCGTCGGAGATCTGTGCTCTTTATATCCCCTGTCGGTAGACTCGGCGACCGATTCCTCGAGTCTCGTTAATCCCCCCCTGTTCGCAGCTTCCCTAGCGATTTTCCTAAGCGACCCCTTTTCGTATCAATTCGCCTGTTCCCCTTGGCTCCACAACCCAACCCACCGCTCCTTTGAAGGCTCCCAACAGCGGAATTTGCCCTTATACTCTTACCCCGGTTTTCTTACCTTTTCGCGCAGGCCTATCGTACGCCACCCAAACACCGATCCTTTTCTCTTCCCTTCCAGAAACTCCTTTCATCTCACACACACTTGATCAAGGATAAATAGCTTACCCCTAGTGTTCGCGCCAAGGTTTGGCAAGGACTTCCTCTTTTTTTAGCGTTCCTCTCCTGATCAACTGATTCTTTCATTTTTTTTCCTTCTTGGTACCATTAGGAGACCTCCCCCACCCTTTGAAGATTGACCGCATGCCCCCCCTGGCGTTGCACCCGATCATCTCCTTTAGATTTTTTCGCCCGAAACTGGATTTTCGACACCCTGTCCCCCCACCGACTTCAAGCACCCAGAAGGCTATCCTTGCTCTACGGACCACGAGTTCAGCTCTCGACCTTTCGTAGGAAATCAGTTAGAGCCATTTTTCCCATTTCGACTTCTAGGTAACTGACCGTAGGAATTCTCCATTTTCCTTTCCTGAAGACAGGCCTCGGTCCTCTCCTCTTACTATGGTTCACTGCCCCGAAGGGCGGACGGACCACAAACTCGTATTATTGGAGCGTTTGATTCTACCCCCCACTCGGCCCGGGCCCCCGGACTGGACTTAATGGCACTTGATTACCCTTGTCGCATCGCCCAAGCTTAACGCCAGTATCCTTCCGTTATGTTTCCCACCCCCTCATGTCATCCGCATCGTTCTCCTTTTCTAGTCTTTACGCCCTTGTCTATCTCATGTACGGTCTGGTGTGGGTGTCATTTCTCCCAGGATTCGCCGACGGTCTCCTTTTTGTAGTAGGGTTTTAGCAACCGGAGCCTTTGAAGTCTTTGCAGTTTTAAATAGAAGTTTCCTCCTCACTCCGTTTTTTTGTTGTCTCGACTTGACGCTGTTCGGTTTTTTAATGGGTTCGTTGCGCCCCTCCCACCATTCGAACAAATATTCTGAATGAAGAAAATAATTTCCCTATATTGAAGACCCCCCCAACCTTCAAATATCATCGAGCCGATCATTACCCTTTTCTCATGGTCTCCCTTCCTTTAAGCTTACGCGGTGTTCAGAGTTCGTCTACTGCTCCCAGCCTGTCTGGGCGATTGAATCCTCTCCCCTTTTGACCCCCAGGACTTTTGCGTGTTCTCAACTCTTCTGAAAAGAACTCAACGGTCTACAAAACTCTCCCCGCGTTTGTTTTCCAAAAAGTTACTTTCTTGAGCCTCACAAGAATTTAAACCTTTTTTCTTATTCCCAGACTTGGCCCCATAGTATGTAGGAATCGCCCCTGACGGCGATCTTCGTTCATTCTTTCGCCAGTCACTTCCCCTCCATTTTGAAACGTTTTTCCGTTCTTCACTTATGATGCAGACTTTTGCTGAGCTCTCCTAGTGGTCGGAGTTTCCAAGGATTACTGATGGGTCGTGTTGTTCTTCTTCCCCTTCTATTTAATTAGGAGCCCCCCCGACGTCGATGCTCTTGTGCCATTTTTGTTTTTGCTGGTAACTTTTTTTCTTCGACCACTGTTTCTGAACGTCCTCCCCCACGAGCACACACCTTCCACACTCAATTGCACTTCCGATAGTCGCGGCGGTTTCCCCCCTTTCCCGGAGAGTAAGCCCCTTCAAACCCTGTTTTTCCAAGACCCCCTTTCCCCTTTTTTAGGGATACGCCCCCCCGTCATTTGATTACTTGTTTGCAGTTCTATGGGCGTTGCTTGATCATTACCGCTTCCTGTGTTCTGGCGTATTTTCTCGACGCCTCTCTTTTTCCACCTGGTAAGTTTTTATTAAGAACTCATTGAGCCCTATGCCTTCCACAAGCATTGGTGTGTGTTTCTTTCGGTTTTTGGTTGTCTTCAACAGTTCTCCTATACACTGTACCTTCTTTTCTCTTTTTTCAGATGGGATCGCTTTTCTCCGTTCCTATCCGCTCTCGTTTTTAGCCCGAGGCGACATCTTTTCTATGAGTCCTCGATTGGTTCCTTTCCATGTTCTTTAAGGTGATCGCGGTTCGACCCCCCTCCCCCGGGTCCTCTGCGGAATCTTTCAGGAAGAGCTAAACTAAAGCTCGCCAACGAAAACGTGCGTCCTCGTGCCCGATGCCCCTCGACGTGCTCCTCACCCTCCTACGTGGTTTCTTCAAGTTCGTTTGAGGCGGGGATGCTCTAAAGACTCCCCGAGGTTCCCTTGCGGCGAAGACTCCCCCAACCTTGGTGCCTGGGAACGCCCCCTCGCCGACCCCCCCTCTTTCTTTTTTGGTCGGTCTCGGCCCTCAGCTTTTGTGTCAGCGGCTGGCCCTCAAGGACTAAAAAGGAGAGTAGGTTCACTCCCTCCCTCTGAGGGCCTGCGGCCTAGCGCTGTCGGCGCATCTGTCTTCTCATGTCCCCCCTATTTTTTTACGGGAAAGCACCCCCCTGCCCCCTCACTTCCCCCTAGACAAATCACGAACCCACTGCCGAAGTAGAGAGACCCAAGCCCCTTCCCCTTTCCCCCAGATTCATCAAACCACGGTGTTCCCCCCAATCTCACCGCCGGGTCCGCAAACTGCCCCCGCTGTCTACTCAAGCAATAGCTCCTCCTATGAGATGACTATTCTTTCAGCATATCGGTCTCTGCATGCTGGCGTCGCTTTCTTGCATTTTTATCCTCATCAGGCCCCTTCCCTTCAGTTCCAACCAAGACCCCGACTCACCCGACAACAACCTTCGCCCCTCCACAGGATTTTCCTCCCTCTCCCGCCAACCACCCTTTTTGGCCATCTGTTCACACCCCCGGTCCCAGCGCCTTCCGCAGGTCCAGGTCAGAATAATGGAATAACTTATCCCCTCAGAGGACTCTTGATAGATTCCCCTTGGCTTCACTTCTTTTTTTTTTCCTTGTCTCGACGCTTTTTGATTCGTCTTTGATTTTCGTGGCGCACGTTTCCACTTGAAGAGAGATCTTTATAGATGTTTTTTTCGTTTGCCAGTCCCATTTGGTTTGATCTGGTGCTTACAAGGGATGTGTTCTTCCCCTTTTCCCATCCTGGTTTGACCTTTTCTTTTTTCTTCCCTCGGGGTTTTCACGTAGTCCCCCATGGATGTCGGGTTTTTCTATTTCTTCCAGTCGATCTGCAAATAGATCATAAGAGTTCTTCTCGTCTCTTAGTTGGGCGCCCATTTTCGGTCCTTCTTGACTTTTCCTTCCGACTTTTTCGATCCTTCCTTTTTTTCTCCCTTTGTCCATCGTACCCGACGTGCTTTCGTGGTTTTTTTTTTTTATTGGGTATTGTGTGATGTCTTTTCTCAGTCTTTGCGCGTTGGGGATCGAGCTCTGCATCTATTCAACCTCTTTTTTCCCCCTCCTCAGTTTTTGTTGTTTTCGTATTTCTACACCCCGTCTCCAGTCTGTTCACTCCCAAGCCCCCCTCACCTTTTATGCCTCCCCAACGACAGGGAAAGCCCACGACTTTGTTCTCGTCCCGCCCTCTGAATCGTTGAACTCACCCCCTTCATTTGTGAATACTGCCTCTTCTTTTTTTCGTATCTCACAACTCTTGCATTTGTTTGAGCCTCTCGTTAGATCCTGATTTCTTTCGGTCCTTATCTCCCAGAATACACTTTGCCTGGCCCCCCGCGTATCCCGACAATTAGCGGGCGACCTTTACCCGCCTCTGACACCTTCCTGCTCCTCGCCTCCCTCTTGTAGGATCCCCCCCCTACGCTAATTGCATACAGGGTCTTTCCGCATGTCCCACTTGACAGCCGATCGGAGCAGGACTGCTTGTCGTTTACCCGCCCCGGACGATGGCTCTCAGCCTCTCCCCCTCAGAGCGCTTCGCCTCTTTGCGCCATTTTGCCTCTTCCCTCTGTGACGTTGGTCCTCTGGGACCTTTTGTTAAAAGATTGCCGCTTTTGTTCTCTCTTCGGATTCGGTTCTCGAGTTGTTTTTGTTTGTTCTTCTGCGGGGAGGCGCTGTTATGTTGCCGACCCGCCTTTGTTTTCTTCCCTGTACGTAGAGTCTTTCCGCCTCTCAGCTATATTCATGCAAGCGACGATTATCTTTTTCCCCCTCATCCCCATCTCCTGCCCTTTTTTGGATCCCTATTGTTCTACAGTCTTTCACTGGGGATCCCAGATTAGAGTTTTGTGAGGGTGATGCTTCGTTTGTTTCTTCTTCTTCTTTCTACGGTTCGATCGAACGTCTCGGCGTCGTTTGGTGATTTTTTTTGTGCTCCCTTTTGGATTCACTCCCGAGTTTGCCCCCTTTTTCCCTCGCCGCCCCCCTGCCCTCTTCCCTCTCCCCCATGTATGGGGAGTCTCACTCCCCCACTGAATTTATATCGCACGCCCGTAACTACATTTCTTAGTTCCCTCTCTATCTCCTCTTCTTCCTTAGCGTTTTTAGCCCCCATCTCGTGCCTTGCATGTCCTCGTTCTGTTTTTCCTAGCCTCTTTTTTTAGTTGTCGTCTCCCCCTTCTACGAGGTTCTCTTTTGAGTCCTATTTCCTCCAGAGCCTTTTCCCCCTCAAACACGCTTTTTTCTCCCCTCCCGGTTTCATGTTCCCTCCTATAGTCTGTAACGCACCTGTCTCCCCTTTTCTTCCCTTCTTCTTTGTCTTTACGGTTTGAAGCTGTGAAATTGTGAGCAGTTTTTCAACTTTCTTTTCCGACGCGAAGCCCTTTTTTGCCATGAAACCCCCACCCCCTTTCTCCTGTCACTGCAGACTGACCCCTTACGGATTGCTTTTCAATTCATCCTTACGACTTGTCGAGTTCCTCCGCTCCCTTTCTTCCTGTAGATCCCGAGTAGGCCTTTCTTCCCCTGGCGCTAAGTGTTTCAGGTAGTCAATTTTTCTCCCCCTGAACTCCAGGCTACAGCTTACTACTCGATGAGGCCTCTTAAGCAGTGGTTCCCCCCCACCCTGGCGCTCTCCAGCTAGCTTCCTCTTACCTGGTGGTCACCGCCTTAACCGTTTTTAGGAAGACACCTCCCCCCCCCTGTTCCCAACCGAAATGCATTAGTTCTTTAGTCCCCATCCTTTTCCCCTTCTTTTTCATTCATTTCCGATACCAGTTATTCCCCCACCCTCTAGGCAATTTCCTTGAAACCCAAGTGTGCCGACACTTCTCCCATGTCCTCACTCCCTCGCCCACCTTCTTCAATGAAATCGCCGTTTATCTGGCGGTTGCCCCCCTCTCGGAAATGAGCGTCTACTCCTATTGTAGGACGGTCCTACTCCCGGTCCTCTTTCGGTACCGTCTTTTTTTTTTTTCCATTAGTACGCACCCCACACAGCATCAATGTGAGTGGGATTTCCGCCTCCACTAGCTGTTTCTTTCCCCCCTTTTAGTCCCTTTCGTTTTGTCCGACGGTGCGAAGTTACTCCCATTTGGAACCCCCAGCAGTAGACGTTGCGCTCCTTCGTTTACTGAACACCTACTCTTTGTCTCTCGGTCGGTACCTTTCTCTTGACAACGGTTTCCCCCCTGTTGAGTTCGACGCAAGAGTTCTGTTTTAATCATCTTTCCTTGACCTCGGCATGCTTTGTTTCAGGACCGCCCCGCTTTCATTTTGATAAATGGGTTCCCCCTTTCTTGAATCAAGCTTCTAGTGTTTCAACACGCGTAATTTTTTTTATGTTTCGGTTTTTTTCCCCTTCCGTCCGCCATTGCATATTTCACCTCCTTTTCACCCCTCGGTGTTCTTGCATTTCCCCCCTTCGAAGTCCGGGACTGGACCCACACACTCTGTCCCGACACGATTAGAGGGATCCACCCTGCCCTTCGCCAGCTGATGTAGACTTGTTCGATGGCTCCCCCAACTTCTTTCTGCCTTTTCAAGCGGTAGATCTTCCAACTTGCCCCGCTACCCACAGGGACACTCATCCCCCCTTTTTTTTATCTCTCTTTTTGCGCCACTCCTACTAGTATTGTTTCGAGCCCTGACCCTTCCGGGGGCGGTCCCCTTGACCCCCCCCCCACGTGTCAAAAAAGAAATCCTCCCTTTCCTCAATCCCTTTTTTTTCCTTCCCTGTTATACGCCCACCCTCCAGGATCGTCTCTACGAGGGCTAACTTCTTCATGGATCTCTGACAAGATGTGTGGTCCGTGCCCCCTCCTCGGATTGTTCTTTACTCCCACTTGCTCAGTGACCGCTCCCCTTTTTTTACCCCTCTGGGCCTGTTCGGCAAACGCTATTGCTCAGAGCCCCCACCTCGCTAGTTTCCA
>Ga0179593_1603124_pt1 | contig 17991 bp, 48 predicted proteins | sample CZODoug2_1_08_16_FD_185931 | JGI IMG/M metagenome (GOLD analysis project Ga0179593, IMG submission 185931) | Vadose zone soil fungal communities from Angelo Coast Range Reserve, California, USA - CZODoug2_1_08_16fungal (PacBio error correction) | ecosystem: Environmental > Terrestrial > Soil >... | reverse complement strand
CCATTTACCCCATGGGGAGGGCACACCATCCCGGGTTGGGGTAGATGGGGGTCTGATGGTGTCGGGAGCTTGTTTTTGTGGAAGTCTTAGCTTTCTGGTAAAACAGGGTGTGAAGTTTGTTTGTTTGGGTATGGGTTTGCTCGCGTCCGTTCGAGCGACTGTTGGTGGGTGGTTTTGGTGGGGGTAGACTGTTGTGGGGGGTGCGCAATTTTATTTTTTTTGCAGGGGTCCAAGGCGGGGCTCGTTAGTAGAGGCCTGAGGATCTGCTGTATGCGGTTGTGGGGTTTACGTTGGGTCTCCAGATAGCAGCATGTGTCTCTACCAGTTAGCTTGCGCAGGCACCTAATGTGAGGTCGATGGGCACCGTGTGGTTGTTAAACACGGGCATGAGTAGGGAGGGTGTGCGCACGATGTGCAGCGCTGGTCTCGGTGGTCGCAAGTACGAAATGGCCAGGCAGGGGTGTTGTGTGTGAGCTGGGTTGAGGGGTGGGCGGGGCTTCAGTGTGGATGGTTGGAGGGTGGCGGGGGGTTCTTCTAGATGGTACCAGGTTGGTTTGATTTCGGGATGATGGGTTTTGGCTGTCTTGACAGGAGGCCCGGGCTCTCCATTCAGGAGTCGCGGGATTGCGAGTCGGGGACAGTTACGTCGGTGGGGTGGGGAAGAGATGTCTTTTGGTCTTTTTTATTCGTCGGGTATGTTGTCCATAGTTTGCTGGCTGCGCGCTGGGTGAGGGGGACAGCGTGTTTTCGTGCGATAGAGGCGCGTGTCTCGGTGTGGTTCGGGGTTTTCCGATTGGGGTGGGTTTGTGGTGGGGGGATTTGCGAGGCTGCGGGGCGGGAGTTCGGGCTCGGGGGTAGGTTGGGCGAGTATTTGCGAGTTGCTGGCGATTGTGGAGAACGCTTCGGCCAGTATGGTGTGCTTCGTCGGATGGAACAGGCCCGGGAGAAGGAAGCTGCTGGCTGTAGCCTGTGCTCTGAGTGCATCCTGACGGTAGCGTGCAGTGGTGTGTCGCGCGGTGGGGGGTCGCGGGGAGAAGGCGCGTAGGGAGGTCGGGGCCTGTGGCGATTGGGGTGGGACCGGTTCCGAAATAAGAGTCGAGCTTCGTGGAATCGGATGGTTGTGGGGGGGTGTGCGATGCGCATGTCTGGGAGCCAAAGGGTAAATCGGGGGTGGAGTGTAGGGAGCTGAGCGTCGTGGGAGGTCCAGGCAGGACCTGGTGTGGGGGTGAGGCACGCTGTTTGGTGTGGGGGGGTGCGGGTGGGGGTTTTGGTGTGAAATGGGATCAGGGTAAAGAATGTGTGCGGGCCTTGCGGAGCTCGCTCTTGATCCCAGTAGGTGGGGGTGGGTGGGGGGGTAAATGCGGCGCACGATCGGATTGGGGTGGGGGAGGGAGGTTGGCAGGGGAGCGATTGCGGGGGCGGGGGCGGGGGGTTGGGGAGGGGGGGAGTGTGAGTAAGCTGCACGGAGTTATCGGCCGAGTCTGTCAGGGAAAGCGCTATTCAGAACGGGGGCGGTGGGGTTGTCACAGTGCGCGGCCGACGTGCGGAGCGGAGAACCCGATTCCGGCTCATATACACTCCAGGGGAGTGTTTGGGAACCCAGTCGATAGGATTGAGGGTGTTGGTGGGCCTAGTGGGTCGAGTAGTATTGGGGGATGGCTATTCTGCGGGCCGGGGGAGTAGGCTTTCTCGCGCGTATATGCGGAAGTTGGTGCTCGGGGGTCGGGGGGTGAGGTGGAGAACTGATGGGCGTTTGGTTGTGTGTGTGTAGGGGTGCAGAATTTTCTAGTAGAGGTGGCGTCGATACCGGGTGTCTGCTGCCATGGCGTCATAAGGCGTGGCTGTGTAACCCGGGGAAAAAGATTAGCTTTGGAGATTTTCATTTGTGCCGCGTCGTTAATGCGTTCCAGCTACTGCGATTGAGCGCCGGATGTGGCTCCCAGTCCGATGTTGAAGGGTAGGGTATCGGCGTTGTGCGCTGGACCATAAGTAGGCGGAAGTACGGAGTCTAGTCCGTCTTGGGTCCTGGAATGGGTGTTTGCTGAGATTGGGAGGGGGATTGTGGTTGTGTGCGTGTTTGGTGGGACGGTTTGGGGGAGGGTGGTGGGGGGTGTTCACGGGGCCGGGGGGGCTTGAGTTGCGTTGTCACTGAGGGGCATGGGAATGTGGAGGTGGTGGTTTCATTGGGCGGGGTTTTCATTTGGCGCGTAGTGTGGCGGGCCCAAATGTTCTTTCACGAGATTGTATGAGGGGGTTGCAGGCGCGATCCGCTGCACAGTGATGAGATTGTGCGCCCTGGTTGGGGCCCTAGATGACAGACGTGAGGATCGGATAGGGCGCAGGCCGGATGAATATTGCGAGTTTTTTTGACTGTGCTGCGAGGACAGGCGAAGAGGCGGACGCATGGTGTGTTGCGGTTTGCTCTGTGTATGATGGGTAATGTGTTTTCGGGCGGTGGAGCGGCACGTTGCTTTCAGAAAGGTGTTGTTCGCGTCTCGACGGTGGGTGCGGGGGTGTTTGATGGTGGGCATGCTGGTGTGTGTGGACCGTGTGGGTGGGGTTTCGGGGGGGTGAGCTTCTCGGGATTGAGGGGTTGTGAGGAGTGGGTGTCAGTCTTGGTTTACGCGCATTTATTGACGGTCTCCTCGCTGTGCAGGGGTTTCGCGTGTCGAGGAGATGGGTGTTTAGTGTTGGGAGTTCGTTTGGACGTGAGGGGGGATGGCGGATGCTGTTAAGTCGCAGTGGCGGAAACACGAGGATCTAGGTGTTGTGTGGGTGGTACGCGATGGTTTGGTCTTTGGCATAATATGCGTGTACGGGTATTTCGTATGTCGTTTTGAGTGGGAGGTAGTTGGTGGTATGGTGCTCTGGTCGGGGTCGGGGGGGGTCATGGTTGGTGTGGTGTGCTAGTTATTGCTTGGAGAGGTTGCGTGTGGTAGGGTTATGTGGTATGCCTTGGGGTGCTAGGGGAGCGGGGGTGCCATTTTGGGGGGCTTGGGGTCGGGAGCGGGTGTTGCTTGGGAGGGGGTTTGGTGGGGTCGGGGGTAATTATGTGTGGGGTGGAGAGGGGTAAGTGGTTGTGTCCGGTGATGTTGGGCGGAGGTGTCTTAAGGATCCGCGTGAGTCCGTGGTGCGGGCGCGGGGGCCCGTGGTGTGTTATTCCTGGGTGTGGTGGTTCTCATTGGGTTATGTACTGCGTTGGTTGATTGCGGGGGGGGGGAGGTCGCAGTTGGGGTGCGGGTGAGCGTGCGGGAGGTTGTGGGTGTGGTTCTTTTGTCTTTAAAGGGGGGGGGCTTTTGGCTGTAGGTTGCTGGTGTCAGGTTTGGGTTGTGTGCTGTGGTGGTTCTCGGGCATGCAGCGGCGCCATAGGTTTCGCTGTTATCCGGCGTTAGCATGTAGGGGTTATTATATGCACGGGTTCGGGGGCGGGATGTGGGGGGCTGGTGTGTCTACGCATCGGGCCGAGTGGGCGGAAGGGTGCGCGGGGGTATAGTGCCCAGAGCAGGGGTACGGTCGGTAGAGCACAGGGTCAGGTTCGGCATAGTGGGGTATGGCGTAAGGGGTTGTCATTTGTGGGCGCGGAGTGTGGGGTGGTGCTGGGGGGTTGGTGAGTGGGCGCGGGGAGGGGTGTCGGGATGTTAGCGGGTTGGTGTAGCCCGAGGTCGATGCACCTGGTGATCGTCGGAAGTGCAGGCTCCAAGACAGCATCTCTATGTGCGTGGTCCGTCAGACACTCTCTTCCGGTGTTGGGGGTGTGTTTTTGGGTTGGGTATTGGAGTGGGGTGTCTTGGGTGGGGTGTGTCTCGAGGGTTGCAGTGTGGATGATGGTTCGTCGCTGGGGGTTCCGGGTCGGGCGGGCTGTGGCGGGGGTGCTGACATAGTGGTGTGGTGATGGCGGGGTTGTTCTTTTATGGGTGGCCATTGGATTTTCGACGTTTTTAGTGTGGGGTTCGGAGGATCGGGAAGCCGTTGATTGGGTGCGTGGAGGTTTTGTGGGCAGGAGTCATTATTGTGCTCGGTTTGTGGTGACGGTGTTGCTGTTTGCGTTGGGAGGTTTTGGGTTGTGGGGGGGTTTTAGGGTGGGTGGGGTTGGGTGGGTTTGGAGGGGGTGTGGGAGACGCATGGCCATGGCGGTGGCACGGGGTGCTTTGTGTCAGTGCGTTTGCGGTCGGGGACGCGGTGATTGCGAGGCGGGGGTGAGAGTGTTCGGATGGGTTTAAGAGGGGGAGCAGGGGTGTCGGGTCCAAGTGTCTGTGGTGCGGTGGGTAGAGGTGTGTGAGATGGAGCAGGGGCAAGTGGCGCGGGTTTGGTTGTGGGCTTGCGTTGTGGCTTGGCTGTGTGCGCGTGTGGATCGGGTTGGTTGGATGTAGAAGTGTGGTCGCTGAGGCAGGCTAGGGCATTGTTGATTTGTTATCGGGAGGGCTGAGGGCCGGGGGTGGGGTCGTGGTGGGGGGTGCGGGACTGGGGATGTGGTCGGGGGTTTTGTGTGGATCGTCCAGTCGGAGGGTCGGGGCGGGTGATTTGTTAGCTTCATGGTGTTTTTTGAGGTTTACGCGTGTCATGAGGGATTGGGCAGTGATTACAATTGTCCGTTTTGATTTGCAGGGGGTGGGGCTTATGTTTTTACGATGCGGGTGGTTGTGTGGGGATGTTGAGACTGGGTGGGCGCGCCCGGGGTTTTAGGAGAGTGAGTTGGAAATCGTGCCGGGATTGTAAGTGGGCCTGAAGTTGGTGGGAGGCGTGCATGGAGCATGTTGGGTTTCTGATGTGGGGCTGCTCGGAGGGGGGAGCTGTAGGACGCTTTTGTTTCGTCTAGGGTGGTTGCGGGGGCAGGGGGAGGTGTAGAGCTTTCGACGCGGAAAGCTGGGGAGGGGGTGGGGGGTGTGGTTGGTGTGGGTGGTGTTGGGGGTTTAGAGGGGTTTAGGGGTGTGTAGGGTAGTAATGTGCGTCGTGACCGGGAGTAGTCTAATCATGCGAGTCTTGGGAGGGGGGTGCGCCTTCGGCCAGGTTTTGGGAATGTGGAGAAAGAGGGGGTGCGTGGGGTGGAGAGGGAACGTTCTGGGAAAGGGTTTGTTGAGTGACGATGTGGGTGGGTTGCGGGGGGGGGTAGGGGGGGTGTGGTCTGTTGGCGATATAGGGAGGTTGTGTTGGTCGGGTTCTTGGGTTGTGGTCGGGTGCTGTGTTGGGTGTCGGTAGGATAGTTTTGCAGGTCCTCTTGCTCGGGGGAGCCTGGGTCCGTGTCGGATGTCGGGTGGTGTGTTGGTCGGGTGGACGGGGGGGCAGATGGGGCGGGCGGGGGGAGGTGGGTGCTGCCCGTGTTAAGTTTCTGCTGGTGTGGAGAGTTGGGTGTGCGCCGGGTTGAGTAGGGTGTGTGGAGCGTCGAGGTGCGGGGCGGTCTTGATGGGGGGGGTGATCACGGGGGGGGTTTCCGGGGGACTTGGTGGGGTGGGGGGCATATCGAGTCCGGCGGTGTTCTTCTATGTTTCGGGACGGTTGAGTGTGGTGGTTAGGGATTACGCGGCTTTTATGTGATGTGGTCTATGCGACGCGATTTGTGCTAGAGTATGCTGAGGTTGTGTTTGGGGGTGGTGTTTTCGGCTGAAGCGCATTCTTGGGCGAGTTCGTATTTTCGGTCGAGGTTAGGAGGGGTCAATGGTGGGTCAGTGGGGGCTCGGTTGGTCACGGGGTTAGGGGGGTAGTTTTGGAAGAGGTGTGTGTAGCGAGGGCGGGCGGCTGTTTGAAGGTTGGGGGGGGGGAAAGTGTGATGCATATGGGCTAGTTGTTTTTACGTGGGGGGAGGTTTTGTGATGGGGGGGGCAATGGGGGTGCGTTCAGGTTGGCGGTTTGGTGGGGATGTGGCGCGTGAGTGGGGGGGGCTATGTATGAAACTTTTGGCTGGTCCTGATGAGGCGGTGTTCGTTGGGAAGGCGGGGGAAGGGGGCGGGGTAAGTGGTTCGCGCCTGTTGTGGTGGTGGGGTAGAAGCTATCTGGCCTGGGGTGCAGGTAGATTGTGTGTTTTTGGTTTTTCGTGTTGGTGGGGGTGGGGATGTGTTGCGTTGGCTCGTGGTGGTGTGTTATGGCTATAGTAGGTCGTTGTATGGGGAATTTCGATGGGGGGCCTTGGAGTGTTATGGCCGGGCTGGGGATATGTGATGAGGGGGCTGGGTGGGTGTTTGGGGGGTTGTATGTGCGGGGGGTCGGCGTTCGGGGTTTAGGTTCGGGTGAGTCCGTTGTGGGTTGAGTGAGCGTTTTTCGTTTGTGATATGCGTTTGCACGTTCGAATGACCTTTGTGGCGGTGGCTGTAGTGGTATATTGCACTGCGGTGGCAGGGGAACGCAGTGGTGGGTGGTGGTGTACAGTGCACTCGCGCATGGGGGTCTGCTAGGCGATTCGGTCGTGACAGGCAGGGGAGTGTATGGGCGGTCGGTGGAGTCCTGGATGAAGGTGGGCGATGCGTGTGTCGACGTGGCGGGTGTTATGCTGGAAGTGGTGGTCTGCGAGGGGTGGTGTGTATGGTTGTTGTACGGCGTGGTGGTCCAGGGGGGTGCTGTTGGTGTTGGCTAGGTAGACGTGTGGGGTGCTGTTTGACGGGGGTTTTTGTGTTGTTGTGTTTCGTTGGTTTTGGGGTCGGCGTGTGCGAGAGCATCGCACCAACGTCTGTTCATAGGTGAGGTCTTCCTTTTTCGGACGGCGTGGAGTGGGCAAGTGGTGGGTGGGGGTGGGGGAATTTTTGCGAGCGTGTCGACGGTGGAGTGAAGTGCGAGTTCTTTTGGCTCGGAGGTTTTCGGTGGGATTGATTGGCGGGTGGTGTTTATATTGGGCGAGTCAGGTTGCTTTTGGGGGTTGGGTTGTCCGATGGGGGGTCTTGGCGTGGAGGTTAGTCATGGTGGCGTTTGAGGGTTTGGCGAGATTTAACGAGTCGTGCGTGAGTGGGTTAGGTGTGTGGGGTGGGCGGGGAGGGGTGCGGAGGGGGTCGCAGGGCGGGGGTATGTCATGCGAGTGTCAGACCGCAGGAGGCAGTCGATAGGGGTGGGGGGGGTGGGATTTGGGAGTTGGCTGCTTGTTGGATGTTGTGGGGTTAGGTGCTTTGCGGGCAGAAAAGCTTGTCCGCAGTCTGCGTGGGGAGGTGGAGGGTGTGTTGATTTGGTGGGAAGGAGGTATGGTGGTCGTTTGGGTCCGAGCGTTGTCCGATGCACCGCTCTTGGATGAGGGGTGGGTGGGTTCGGTGTTTGGTCTAGGTTGTTACACGAGTAGATATTTGGTGAGCTTCGGGGGAGTCGGGGGAGTTTTGGGTTGACAGGTCGGGATGGGTGGGGTGAGCTTCAGGTCTTGTGGTAGCCGCCCATTCCGTGGTAGGGGGGCTAAGAGGGATGATGTCGGTTTTCTGTGAGTGGGTTGGGGGATGGTGCGGGATTTTTGGTGTCCTTGGGTTGGGGGTGTTCGAGGAGGGTGTTTTGAACGGGCCGTTAGTGGTGGGGGGGAGATGGTATGAGAGTGGTTGAGGTGTTTTGTTTGTGGGGGTATTCTGTTGGTGTTGGGGTGTAGGCATAACTCAGGAGGGGGGGTGGGCGTTAGTACAAGCGAGAGTGGCATGGTGATGGGTGTGAGTGCTTGGATTTGGGTTCACGTGTTTGGTGTAGTTTGGCAAGGGGAGGCGAGGAGGATGAGTGTTAGGACGTGGACCAAGTTACCGGGGGTGGGCGCGTTCGGGAGGAGGTGGGGCAGAGTCGCGTAAGTTTGCGAAGTTGAAGCACGTTCGGGTTACAGGCGGGGCGTTGACAGTCCACTTCTCGGAGGGGTGGCTGCTCTGGCAGGTGTTGGCTACGGCGAGGAGTTGTTGGGTTTGTGTGTGGTGTGGGGGTGGGTGTAATGGTGCTGCTCTGTTGTGTAGCCTTCGCGTCTCCGTGGGTTTTGGTTGTGTGGATGGGGGGAGAGATACGCATGTACACAGCCTATGACGAACGCGCGTTCTCGTGGGTAAGGATTGGGCGATCGGTAGTTGGGGTGGGTATAGGTTCGCACGTTTGTAACAGAGCTTGTTTTGTGGGTGTAAGTGGCCCTGGGGGTGGGGTCGGGGGGGTGTGACTTAGCGGGACGGTTTGTGTGTGTGGCGTGTAGATCTGTGTGGATGTTCAGAGTGATCGGGTGTGAGTGGTCTTTTGCATATCAAGGCGGGGCAAAGAGGGCATCTATGATGTGAGTTGGGGGGTTTTTTTACGGTTGTTGGTCTCCGATAGGCTCAGGGGAGTGCATGTGCTGTCTTAGCCAGGGGTTTTGCGGCTGTCGCCCACTACGGAAGGGGGGGGCTGCGTTGTGGGGTTGGAATGAGCCGGTTGGCGAGGAGTTGTGGGAGGGCGAACGAGAGTGCCTCGTGGGTTTGCGGCGCTCCAGGATCAGATTTCGCAGGGTCCGGGTTTTTTAGGGCCTGTCTAGGGGGGAGTGGGGCGAGGGGGGGTTGTTGGCAGATATGATTTGTGTCAGTGTGTTGGTGGAGTGGGCGAGTGCTGGAGATGTGTAGGTTGTCGTGTAATGAGCAGACACGGGTCGTGCCAGAGGTTTGAGGGGGGGGTTAGGTTTGGGGGCCTGGCGTGAGGAGTAGGCGGCTGGGAAGGGGTAGAGGAGACGGTCGATGTGTTGCAGAGGATACTGGGGCGTCGGGCGCTTTGGGTCGTTGGGTGGGACAGTGGGCTGGGTTTGGATTGGGTGCGTGAAGCGTCGCGGGCCATCGTTGGTTGGGGGATTTCGGATGGAGGCTGTACGGCGGTCTGCTGCGATGTCCATGCGTTGCGGATTGTTGATGAACATTATGAGTCCAATTATGGATTTTCCGGCGGTGGAACCCAAAGAACTTGTTGTAAGTCGCGCTGTTGGGTCGAGTTTGTTGCATATGCAGGGCATGGGGGTGGGGGGGCAGTGGAGTGGTGGTCTCTTCTGTCGCGTGAGGATTTGGTGGCGCAGGATCCGAGGAACTGGGCAGGGGTGGTGTTTGTGGTGTTGGGTGGGGGTGTCCGGGAAAAGGGACGACCTCTGGAGCGGGATGTTTACGTATGCGGTTGCGATGCTCTGAGCCATAGGGTGTGAGTTGGAGGTTGATTTTTGGAAGGAGCGGGGGGAAGGAGTTCGTGTCGTTTACTGGCTGAGGCCTGTGGGTACGTGGGGAGGTCGGTTGGGGATGGGTCTGAGTTAGAGGCATGGGAGGACGAATCGGTCCGGTGGCGGGGATGGCTGTCGGGCTCATTGATCACAATTTGGGTTTGGTGGTTGGTTTGGGTGCTGGTTAACGCCATCCATCCTGTTGTGGGAGTAGCCGGAGGTACGGTGGCTGGGGAGTGAGGCTGTAAGTCGGTGGATCGGCGATTCACGCCGGGCCGAGGTGTTGTTCAGGGTAATGACGCATGGGTGCGGAGGGGATGACGGCTGGGGTTGGGTGGTGGGCTTGCGACACGGCAGCGCGAGCGGTTGCAGGGGGCTGGGAGGAAAGTCAGGCTGTTGTTGATGTCGGGGGTGCTCGTAGTCTATAGATGGACGCGACACGTGCGGTGGCTGAGTTGAGGGGGCGAGCCTCGCAGGGGGTCGTTTGGTATAAGGGTGGGTTGGAGTTGTCGGGGCGGTGAGGTGGGGATGGTCAGGATGTGTTGCGGGGGGTGGTGGGGGTTGGGGTGAGTGTGGGGGTGGAGCAGGTTCTGCGGTTGGTGTGGGGGTTGTGGACTGTGTGGGGTGTGTATATGCTTCGTCAGGGGTGAACGGGGTGAGGGTTTGAGATTGGGGGGCGTGCGGTTGTTCGTTTGTGGGAGGTTGGTCCCTTTTGGGGGTGGGTCGGCGGTGGGCGGGATGAGATTGGTGATTTCAGTTGATATGTAGGTTAGGGCCATTCATGATGCGCTGGGGTTCCGCGTATGTTGTTGCGCAGTGACTCTGCTGGTATCTCGGCGGAGCGAGGTGGGTGGTAATAGGTGTCTTTGCTTGGTTGGGATTTCCGATTTGGCCGCTTCGTGTACTAGTTTCATCCGCATTAAGAGATACTGGGAGCGATTGTATGGGCGAGGGCCAAGCCTCGCGAGGTTGGTCGGTTTGTATGCGGGGTAGTTGAGATGCGTTTCGGGGTCTTGGCTGGCATGGACGCTTAGTAAAGGAGAGTGGCAGGTGGCTGGATAGGTATCTGAGTCTTCTTTCCGCCGCGAAGGCGGTGGGGCGAGCGGGCATGTGGTGAGATGTTGGATTGCCGTGTATGTGTTGGTGTGCGCCATTGCGGAGGCGGTCGAGGGGGCACACGTGGTCCATGGCCGCGCCAGCGTGAGGTGGTTTGTGTGTTGGGGGTGTGGTGACTCTCTGATCGGCGAGGTTAGGTTGGGTAATGGGGTGCAGAGACCTATGTCCAGTGGCTCCGGAGTATGTGCTCGCGCACGGTGCAGCGGCACGTTGTGATGGCAGACCAGTGAGCGGAGAGGGCGGGAGTCCGTGTGATTGAAACGGATTGCGACGGTAACCAAGAACGCATGTTGTGCCTCGAACGCGGCACTGCCTTGTTCACGAATTGGTTCCTCGCGGAATGAATGTTCAATGTGGTCCTGGTGGTCGGTGAGCTTGGTTGTATCGCTCAGATTTTGTCTGGTTGTTGAGTGCTTGCGGGTGACGTGCTGGGCAGTGGGTTTAGTTGTCTGCTCCGATTTCGCTTTCCGTCACGTGAAAGCCTCGGGGACGTATTTGGGGGGTTTGTATGGGCGTTTGTAAGTCAGGGCTTGGGGCGGGGGTGGGGGTCGGGGGTGAAGGACAGGGCGAGGAGTGCAGTGCTAGTGGGTTGGTTGGAATTGTGGGTGACAGGTTAAGTATCGTGCGGATGTGTTTGTGGCAGCGGGTCGCGTTTGGAGTAGGCCGTTGTGGGGGTGGGTGGGGGTCAGGTCTCAATTTACTGTGTAACATCGGGGGGGCCTTGGTGTCGTGTTGCAGTACTTGACATTGTATGCTGTGTCGGCTCTTGTGAGGGGGGGGGGGGTTGAGAAGTGCTGGGTATGTGTTGTCAACAGGTAGTGGGCGGGATGGGTTTGTACATAACTCGATACGCGGTGGTGCGCAGCGACGGCTGGGGTGGTTGTGTGGCGGGGTATATTGGCCGTTTGTGTGATGTCGAGGTTTCTATCGTACTGTATGCGGGCCGGGGGGTGTGGCGCAGCGCGGGGCCTGTAGAGTGTGCTGGTTCTATAGGGCGTTGTGTGGCTGGTGAGCTTACATTCGCGGGGTGTTGTTGCAGGCGCATCATGGCGTCGGGAGATGTGTCGCAGGCTGGAGGCGGCAGATGAATGTGGCCAGTTTGTAGGGGCTTGATTGGCGTGGTGTGTACGACAGTAGTTGTGTTTTCAGGAGGTGGTCGAGAGGGAGGCTATAGGATGGACGCGCGATTTGTGCGCGAGAGAGGGTACAACGTGTGACGGCAGGTGAGGTAAGATATTGGGTTGCGATGGGGGGTGGGGTGGGTCGCAGTGTGGGGAGGGTGGGGGTGGTGGTTCGGGAAGGAGGGGGGGGGGAGTAGGGAGGGGTGGCTCATTGGCGACTGGATTTACGGGGGGAGCGCTGGGTTGGTTTGATGGGTTGCTGGGGGGGGTGGAAGAGGGTGGGGCGTGTTAGCGGATAGGGGTCGAGTTTGTGCAGTGGACGGGAGGGGAACGGCCCGTTTGTGGGTGGAGAGGCGTGGCCTATGGCTCTTGCTGTTTCGCGGGGGTTGGTGTGTGTTTTCTCCTGCCTCTCGTTTGTTTGGTTTGTTTTGCAGGTGTATGATGGTTGGTGCTGTGGTGTGTTGCGTTTCAGTGTCATGGAGTGTTATGTGGGGTCCTGCGGTGCGTCGTGCGGCGACGGGATTACGGGCTGTTCGGCTAGGGATATGAGCCTTCGCTTGCTTCTGGTGGTGGGTGTTAGTTGTAGTCTTGTTTTTCGGGGCTGGTGCGGAAGCGCTTTGGAATGCCCGGTGATGTTGTTGTCGATGGCGGGGGTGTGGTGGGGGACTAGGGTTCGGGCGGATGTGGTCCGTTCTGGCGTGGGTGTGGGATGGGTGTAGGGTGTGGGGTGTTTAGGGGGAGCCGCGCCATTTTCGGCAGCGGGGCGTTTGGCAGGGGGGTTTGCGTGGAGCTTGGGTGGTGGTGAGGTTTGCTGGCGATGGCGCAGGGCGGATGCTGTCAAGGGACCGAAAGTAGGCACGTCGGAGGACATGGCTCAATCGGCCTTCGCTGGCGCCGGGTTGGTGGAGGTGTTGTCGTGGTGTGTAGTGGGTAGGGTAGGATTGATTGCGGGATGTTGGACGCGAGGGTGATTGGGTGTTGTGGGTGGTGTGGGTAGAATGGTGGTATTGTGAGCCAACAGTTTGGTTGGGGTGGCGGTTGGCCGGGGGGGTAGTGTGGTGCTGGATCCGGTGTGTGAATGCGCATTGCGTGTGGACACTGTTGGGGATGGTTGTGGCGCATTTGTAGAACGGGGATCGAGGGGGGGTAGAGGCAGTTTAATATGGTGCGGGGTGTGATCTAGGGTGGGAGTTGTACATGGCGTACGTTTGTGGGGGCTTGGGGCCCCGGGGGTTTCATGAGTGAGGGAATCGCGATGTTGTGTGAAGGATGGGCGCTCGAGGGAGGGGTGTGTGTGAGGCCAAGGATTGCTGGAGTGCGTGTGTATTTTGGGTTAGTCCGGGGGATTCGTGGGTGTTGAGGCTCGTTGATGGGCGCTTACGCTCTGCAGTCTCGCGCGCTTTTGTCGAATGAGCGGATTGGTGGGAAGCGGAGGGGTGGGTGAGGAATTGGCGGGGCGTAGCGTAGGGTGCATTATCGTGCGTACTCGGGAGGGGTGTGGTTGGGGTTGTGGGAGGCCGCCGCATTTCAGTGGTGGTTGTGTAGTGGGGATTGTGGAGTTTAGCAGTGGCGGGCGGGTTATAGGAAGCTTGGCTGTGAGTGCGGAGATGGAGTTCAGTGGGCTTGGGTGTGGTGGCGTGAGGGTTCGTCGCAAATGTCGGGATTGCGTTTTGATGTGGTGGGGTTCGGGCGGGGCCTGGAATTGTTTCGTCTGGTGTTTGTGAGGTCGACGTGTTCGTGTTTGTGCCTTTCGCGTTCTAGTTCGTGGTGCTGGTGGAGTAGGGGGTGCGATTCGGCAGTGTGAGTGTTGGTATGTGCAGGCGTTAAGGTGGTTTGGTTCGTGCGTTTGTTGTTGAGGAGGTGGTGGGGGGTGGCGGGTGAGTGGTTTGAGTTTGTTTGGTGGGGTCTCTGTGGACGCCTGGGGGGAGTTCGGAGGGGTGCATGATTCGTGTCAGCGCCGTAGGGTGTTTCTTGGGAGGGGGGACGCGGGGGAGGGTGGGGGTGGGGGATGCCTGGTTACTATACAGCAGTGGGGGTACGTATGGGATATGCGTTGGTTTCGTGGGGGGATTGAGGCGGGACGAGGAGGGCGGATGCTTGGGTTAGAAGATGGTGTATCAGGTGGTGGGCTGCTGTGGGTCTCATTGCGCGAGTTTTTGGTATTATTGAGTGTATCGGATGGTTGGCCATGGGTGGATATTGTTTGGCTCAAGCTGGATGGGGGTTTTTTCGGTGCAGGTGTGAACTGTATTTGGAGTCATGGGCTAGGTGAGGCGGGGTGGCTCTTAGTTGTAAAATTCGTTCTGTGCGGGCTGGGTGAGGGTGGCGGGTTCGGTAGGAGGCGGGTGGTCAGTGGACGTTGCAGGGGGGTATGGTTTAGGTTTTCGTGTGATAATGCGCGGTATATCTGTGTTACGCACATGGGAGGGGTTTGTTGGCTGAAGTGGCTGCGTTTCTGTGTGTCTGCATTGGTGGCCTGGGCATAATTCAAATTAGATGTGGGTGGTGTTGGTGCTGTTGTGGTTTTGGTTGCTTGGGCGGTGTGATGGGGATGAGGTCCGAGGAGATGAGTTTCTGCGGGGGTGGTTTTCGTCTGGCCGAGCACGGTCGGGGGCTGTTTGGTGGTGTGAGGGCCGTGTTGCTGGGGAGATGGTTGGCTGTGTCTCGGTTTGGAAACTCGGGGGGCGGGCGGGGGGATTCTTTGACGGTCGGGGGTGTGTGTCGAGAGGTGGTGGGTGGTAAGTCAATCCGTAGCGTGGCCGAGTTTCGTCTCTGTCTGAGGAGGTAGGGGGGGGATTGGCGTTGTAGTGTCTGGGATGCTGGTGGTGGATCAGTAGGGTTGCTGAGCTCCGCAGAGGGTCGCATGTGTAGTGTTATGTTGTTTGTCGGGGCTCTGGCAGGGGTCGTGGGTTTGGTGGCTGTTGAGGGGTAGTGGGTTTTGGCGTTTTGCCCGTGGTTTGTGCGTTGTTCGTAGGGGGGGGTTGGTCAGGAGGGTTTGGGGATGGCGGAAGCCAAACGGTGCTCGGGTGCACTGTTTTTGGAGGCTGGTGGTGTTGCTGGTTTTCGGGTGTAGAGAATCGGCGGCTTGGAACGGGGGTGGTGATGTTGGTCTGCAGGCTTCGTGGACGTAGTGGTGGAATCGATGTTGGCGCAGAGGTCGTGGTGGGATGAGTTTGGTCTGATAAGCGGGGAGTGGATAGCGGGGTGGGTGGGGGGTTGGGTGTGTACGGTGTGGGGTTGGGGGCGGGGTTTTGCAGGGGTGGAATTTCGTTATGTTGTTGGGCGGGGAGGGTTTCAGGGTAAATGTCGTCTAGATGATGCGGTTGGGATGTGCGGGCTGGCGCGCTTCAATTTTCGGGATCACACCACGATTGGGAGGACGGCGGGAGATTGTGTGTGGTCGGCTTGGGGATGAAAGAGCGTGGTCGGCGAGGCGTGCGGGGGATGTCGTATTGAAAAGGAGGTGTTCAAGGGGGCGTGGTGTTCTGTAGGTGCAATAGTGCGTGCGTTGGGGAGTAGGTTGATGATGGGGGGATTGCTGGGGCAGGGGTGGGTGAGGCGGGGGGGTGTCTTGTGGGGATGGTGAGAAAGGGAGGTCTAGGTTTCTGGGAGGTTCTTATGCTTAGACGTGTTCGATGTCTTGTGTACTCGGGCGGTGCATCTGGTGCTTGAAAAGAGCTGGTGTTCTGGCTGGGAGTTGGTGTGGGAGTGGGGTAGGGGGGTGTGGGGCATGTGTTTTGTCAGAGAGCACTGGGCGTGGGTGTTAGTAGTGGTGTGGGTGGTATGGGGGTTGATGGTGGGTATGGAGAGATGTTTGTGCTGCTGGGAGAAGGACAATTCGTGGGTAGTCGGGTGGGGGTTGTGGGGTGGGGGATGGGGGACATCGCACATGAGTAGGTGGCGGGTGCGTGTGGTGAGGACGGGCGTGAGTGGTGGCAGAGATTGATGGAGGATATAGGGGGGGGAGAAAACGTTGGAGGGTGTCCGCAAAGGTGGGTGGGGTTAGGCGGTCGCGCGTTCGAGGGTGGGCGAGATCCAGGGGAGTGGAAGATGTATCAACTGTGGTCTGTTAACATGGTGGCGCGGTAGTTTTATCACAAACTACGATCGCCCATCTACCGGGAGGTGGGGTTGTTTGGGTGTAGGATGGGGATCTCTGCTGGTACGTTTCGCTCGCTGCGTCTTCCAGGTGTGTGGGTTTTGTTTGGGATGAGGAGGGGTTTGTAGGCCAGGTACGACGACCAATGCTATATCGCGCAGGTCCCGTGGGTGTGGGAGTAGGGTGGGTGGCGGTGATGTTCGTGTGAGGGTTATGGGTTGTGTTTGGGTTGAATTCCGCCTGGGGGTTGCGACGAGGATGTGTGTGGGTGTGTTTGCGATGCCCGATTCGATCGCGGGTGAACTTGGCGCGCACGCTTATCGTTATGTATATGTTGCATCATTAGCGGGAACAGATAGGGGGTGTGGAGTGGCTCATCGGTTCTGGATTGGGGGTGGGTATCGGGTGGTCTCCAGAACAGCAGCGAGTTCGTCGTACCATACTGTCGTCCCTGCGATTTGGCTGGTAAAAGGGGGCACCGTTGTTTGAAAGGGATCGATTGATTCTGGCCGGGGAGGATTGGGGTTGGTCGGTTTGATTGCAGTGGCCAGAGGCAGATTCTCTAGATTTGGCGGGTTTTCTGTAGGGGACTCAGGGATTGGCGGCGTGTGTGCCAGGGAGTTGAAGTTGTGATCGAGCGAAGTGGAAGTGTTTAGGGTGTGACGCGTGGGCAGACAGTAGGGCTCTCAAGAGGTCGGGTTTGCGATCGGACAAGTACGGTGGGTAGGAAGGGCGTTTGTGCACAGTTGGTGTCAAAATAGCGTCTCGTGCGTGGTGTGCGGATACAAGCGTTTGCGGTGGCTCGAAGTTCTCGGCGTTTTTGGCCATTGCTGTGGTGTGGTGGGTTTATTTCGGGGATGGAGCGTGCGAGGCTTCCGGTTGAGGTCAGGGTGTTTAGGTCGGGTTCTGGTTTGTGGGATTTTTGAGATAGCTAGTTGGCGGCAGAAAGGAGTTCCTGGGGAACCCAAAGAACTGCTGCGTACCGCGGTGTTGTAGGGCTGTGGTCGGCACTTCGGAAAGTGTGTTTCGCTCGGTGTTGCGGAAGGGTTTGGGCGAAGTAGTCACCGTGCAGGGGGTGTCCGGATAAAGGGAGGGAAGGACCTCTGTGTTGGGGAGGAGATTGGTGCGATTGGGCGCTAGTGTGATGGGGACAAATGACGGTAAGGCGGGGAAGGGTGTGGACGCTTGACGCTAGCCACGGACCTGGGGAGTCGGAGAAGATCGTTTGTGATCAAGAGAGTTCGGGTTCCGTGGTTTTTGGGTGGGTGGTCGGTTGGGGTTGGCGGGCGGTGTGGGAGTGGTAGCGTGCCTGGCGGTCGGTGGATCCGCAGAAGGGTGTTGGTGTTAACGCGCTGATGCGAGTCATCACGTGCTGAGACGGTATGGGTCGGGCGGTGGTGTGTACGGTGGAGGGGACGGGTTAAGCTTTGATCGGGGGGGAGTGTTCGCGCGGCGAGGGTTTGCATGGGTGGAAGGGGAGCGGCGGAGGGTGGAATTCAGGGAGAGCGGGGCTGTTGCAGCATTGGCGGGGCGCCGGAGTGGGAGGTTTGGCGGCATGGAGGTTGGGGAAAGCAGGGTGGGAGTGGGTGGGTTGTGCGGTTTGGTGTGTTGGGGCTGGGGTTGGGGGGTGGTTGTTTTAGGATCGGGTTGGGCTGTCTAGTATTACATGATGCGCGAGGTGATGGGGGTTGCTAGTGGGATGCGTTGCGACCATCGTAGGTAATTTTAGGGATTGGTGGGTGTTGCGCGTGGCGCTAGGTTCGGGGTACGAGTAGAAGGGGCGAGTTGTGGTTCTGGTTCGGGGGGTGTTGTGGTGGGGGGTTGGAGGTTGTTGGGTTGGAGCTTCGTGAGTGGAGGTGAGCTGCTCAAGTGCGGGGGGGGGAGTTGGGTATGGGTGGTCGGCGGTGGGGTGGTGGTTTCGGTTAGGTGGAGTGGGAGTGGTCTAGGGGACGGGTTGGATTGGGGGGTGCTGGGTAGGCATGGATGGGGGGTGATTGCGTGTTTCAGTAGTGAGAGGCCATCCGTGCTCCTGACGTGGGTTGTACTGGGTTGTTATGTTGCTTTTGAGGGGTGGCCGGGCGTCAAGTTGTGGCCTGTTTTCTTCCAGTGTGGTGTCGGGTTTGGGGGGTGGTGTTGCCGGATACAAAATGAAGTGATTGTGGGAATGTTGATTGTGTATGGTGCGTTGGGTTGGGGGGTGGGTTGGGTGGTCGTTGGTTGGGTGTATGATTTTTCGGGCGGTTTTGGGTTTATGTGGCCGCGGTTGCCGGTGGGGCTGCGTAGCAGTTGGCTTGCTTGGTCGACGATAGGTGAGTGGAGTTGGGGGCTGGCGTAGGTGTGTGGATTCAGAGTGTTTCCATTTTGGTTGATGCGTAGTATGTTCGGCGTGCGGGTGCTTTCGGGGGGACCCGATGATTGAAGTTAGGGGGCGTCTGGGGGGGATAGTACGAGGGGGGTCTGTGGCATCGTGCAATGGGGCCCGGGTTGATTTTGCTTGGTGTAGTATGGCGCGGTTGGTGGGGGGAGGGAAGAGGTTGTGGAGATGGTGCCGCAGGGCGGCG
>Ga0179593_1642962_pt1 | contig 17992 bp, 25 predicted proteins | sample CZODoug2_1_08_16_FD_185931 | JGI IMG/M metagenome (GOLD analysis project Ga0179593, IMG submission 185931) | Vadose zone soil fungal communities from Angelo Coast Range Reserve, California, USA - CZODoug2_1_08_16fungal (PacBio error correction) | ecosystem: Environmental > Terrestrial > Soil >... | reverse complement strand
ACCGCTGCGAAGGATTGTGGTGAAGTGATGTCACCAAGGGATTTAGCTCTTTCCACCTCGGTCCTAGCCCTTTTGCCCGTTCTGCCTGCTCGGTCGTCCGGAAGAGCCCCTACCTGTTCCTCATTTCCCTTTCTTCCTTTGCTGTCTTTCCCCATTCTTCCACCCCCGGAGGCTTCCCGGGTTGTAAGTAAACCGTGACCATGTCGAGCGCAACCTATCTTATTGGTTTCCCTCCTGCCCCCCCAATTTCCCAGCGGCTTTTCGGGATTTCACCAAAGATTTTGGTGGAACCAGGGTTCCCCCTCCTCAGGGCACGGTTGGCGGAACACTAACTTTTTTGAATTCTTGCTTCTCCCTTGCTGCTCATGACCTCCTCCTCTCATCTCGTCGAGACTTCTTGGATTGAGTCTCTTGCGCACCTCTGTCAGGATTCTGCTCCCCTCCGCCCCCGATCGATTCATAATAGACACCCTTCTTTCTTCTACTCCTTTTTTTTTTCCCTGAGTTTTTCAGTTTCTTTTTTAAGGTCCCACCTTGTCGATCATCTTGGCGTGTCCATGTTTCTCTTTTTTCAACTGCACCTCTCATGGAATAACAACTGTTTCATTGCCCCCCCTTTCCTCCCTACCCCCCTCCGTTTGTTTGGTTTGCGTCGGCCTTCAGGCCGTCGAGATGGCAAGAGCGAGAACAAAACATTTTCCAACGACTGTACCACGGTGGGTGGGTGGGGGTGTCACCGTTACTCCTCCTTCTTAATTGATTCCTCCGTCCCTGCCCCCGTAACTTGTCGTCTTAATGTTGTCGCTTAGTTGATCGCCCCCGGAGGCATGACCACTCCCCCATCCGGTTTAAATCCGGTGCCCCTCGCCGCCACCCTTTTCGGTCGCCTTGTCCGACCACTTTCTTTCATTTTGGCAACCTTTCAATGGTAGAGCAGGCTCCTGGGATTGATTGTCTCCTCTTATACCTCGGCTCGTCGCATCCGCGAGGTACGTCTCTTCATCTGTGCTGAGCGAAGCAATATCATGCAGAGGATCCGCATCTTCTTTAACTCATATCCTGCTTTCGCCCGTTCTTTCTTTCCTTTGCCGATTTTTTTCTCGATTTTCCTCTTTTTTTTGCAGTATGCTTTCAAGATGCGCAAGGAAAACCTCTCCTGCGAAGATCCCCCTGACTGCCCTGTTTCCTCCTCCCCAACTTTTTTTTCTTCATGTTTTTTCTTGGCCCTCCCGATTCCTGTACGTCGCGGCTGCTTAAGAATACCAATCCCGTTCTTTGCAGTCCCACACCTTTCCTCACCTTCATTTTATCCCTTCTTGTTCCCTTTTTTTTCGGCAACTTGCCCGAAAGTTTGCGACTTTGTTAGACGTTCTGTCCTCCCCCCTTTTTCGGATACGGCGGACTTCCGGGTTCAGTCCGTGGCGTCTTTCAAGAAAGCTTTCTACCCCTCCCCTCTCTCAGACGCGTTCTTTTCCGGCCTCAGGGATTAAAAAAAGGAAGCCTTGGTAGGTCTTTTCTCCTCCTATGGTCGTTTGCGCTCTTCCATTCATGATATGTCCACGGACGGCATGCGGCCAGCCCCAAAGGAAATGCCTTACAAACGCCCCCCCCCCCCGCCCTTTTCTACACCCTACTACCGCGGACCATACGAAGTGTATTCAGAGATAAGTGCCCTTTTGGCTTCCTGCCTGGCACCTCAAGCGGGGCTCTTTTTTTTTCACCACGGAAGCCTTTCCCTTGATTGTGACGTGGCACTCCTCCGAGCGTACTCTCGTAAACTCCCGATCTTTTTTTTTCCCCCCGATCCGCCTTCTCATTTCTTTCCTTCGAAGTTCTCCTTCCCGACCGTCACCCTTTCTTCTCGAGACTCGGAGGAATGCTGAGGTATTTTCAGTCTTTGCAAACCAGCCGGTCGTAGTCTTTTTCTTGTTTCTTCCGTTTCGCCTCCCCTTTTCTTCGTTTCCTCCCTTTGTTCCCCACGCCCTTTTTGTTTTAATCCTGATTTCTCCCTCCGCCACAAGGAAAATTTCCCTGCAAGATGCCCTTCCCTTTTCGCTCTCGACTTCCCTTTTTTTTTTCCCTGTACCCTTCCATAAGCAGCCGGCGTGGGCTTCTTGATCTTTTTTATTTCCCTTGACCGCAATTTTTCCTTTCCCCTTTTAACCTTTTCGTAAGTGAATTTTCAAGAGAAGAGAGCACTTTTCTTTCTGTCTCCGCTTCTTTATCTTATTTCCTTTGGGCCCCTATCATGATGCTCCTTTTACTTAATCCTGATAATGTTTTCCCTTTTGAATGGGAGTTTGGAAGCAGAGGTCCGCTTTCGACTTAACCACCCCTGAATCTTCCGGTGTTTTTTTTTGCCCTCATTCAATCTGAATGCTTTTCTTCTTTCTACCTCTGTTCATCCTTTGTTTAGGTGAAAGCATTTGACTTTCTCGTTATCTGTTCTCCTATGTTCTCCTGCCGTCGAATTTTTCAAATGTTGGATTACCCCCCTCTGGAGGTGGTCACCCTTTTAGACTAATTTCCTTTTTTTTTTTCTTCGGAGCGAACCAGGCAGCGAATTTTGCCTGCGCGTTAGTTTGGGGTTCTCGTTGATTCGTTTGCTCGCGCTTCCCATTTTTTCCCCCTCTGCCCTCTTCCCCCTCCCGGTTCCCGGTTAAGTCCTCACCCTAAAGTGTCGTTTTTTTTCCCCATGCCCCATTGTTTGCCGGTCTGGGCCCTCGCCCGATCCTTTTTTTTTGGTCTTTTCCCTGTCTTGTTATTCCTCCTTTTCGGTGCTTTTCGCTTTTTTCGCGGGTCTTGATTGAATACCGGAGTTTGTGATTCTCCGGCGTTTTCCCTCGTTTTTTCTGGGGACGTCCTTTCTTTGCCTGGTGTCCCTTTTATCCTTCGCGAGGTCTTTTTGCCTATATTTACGCTTATCTTTTATGATCTTTTTTTTTTCGCCGACTGTTGCCCTACTTTTTTTTCATCTTTTTTTCCCCTTTTCCTCCACCCCCTTCCTTTTTTTCCCCCCCCCCACATTTTCTTTTTTGTTTACTCTTTTCAGAAGAAGTCTTGAGTTGTTTTAGCACCACGCTCGAAGGAACTCCAATTTTTGCCCTAGGTTTTCTTCCCTGTCGGATTCCCTCCGGGGGGAAGCGGCGTCCCGCATCCCCCGCGATCCCTTGGATCCGTTCCCTCTTTCCTTGCCGCCCAATTTTCTATCCTCTTTTCCTACTTCTGAGATTCTTTCATTCTCTCCTGTGTCGTTTCTTCCCTTACTTCGAGATTGCGCGGACTTCAAAGTTTCCTCGCGGGTATTGATGGGGACCCTCTTTTTTCAGTGATATGTTAACCCTCTTGCCCTCGCCTTTCTCTAGTCTTTAACACCTTTTTGTGACTTTCTCTCGTTCCTCACCCAAAATCTCTCCTCCGTTAGTAACCACTCTGGCGATGTGTGGAGAATTGGTCAACCTTTTCCCGCAGCTTAAGTCTGGCCGACGCCGAGTTTTTTTTCACATTTCTTTTTTTCGGCTGCTTCCCCAAACGCTTCCCCCCAGACTCCTCAGTCTTAAGATAGGATACCCCTGCCAAGAGCTGCTTCCCCCCACTTCCAATCGGAACCAGTTTCCGGAACCCCCCCTTTTCGAGTCTTCTCCGCCTTTTCCCCTCCCCACCCCCCCTCATTGTTCTTAGATCAAAGACAGTGCCGTCCCTATAGCCCACCGTTTCGCTCTCCTCCTTTTTCCCATCTCCCTCCTCCCTTCAAGACCCACATCCCTAGAGTATTCCCTTCCCCGCTCAATGCTCGTTCCCGGGCTCCAAATTTTTTCGCTCCCCTTGCCCCCCGCTGTTCTTCTTTCACCCGCGCTTTTCTATCCGCGCTCCTTGTGCAGTTTTCACTAGAGTAGAGAACAAACTCTCATGAGACCTTATGACCGTGCTGTGTTTTTCCCTTCTCCCAGCGTTCTCTCCCGACTTATTCCTTCGGCCAGGTAATCACAGGGACTTCGAGGCGATCCCGTCCTTCCTACACCCCTCCCCCCCTCTTCCCCGTAGTTTCAATCCAATACTCCACAGCTTTAGAAAGTCCTTCCTCGTGGCAGATGGCTTCAGCCAACCCTGTCCCCTTCCCCGGGGTGCCTTTTTTCAACAACGCCCACACTTCCTCCAAAATTTCCCCCCCCCCGTCACCCATGCCTCACCTCGCCTTCCCTGCACCGCTGACGAAGGATGCTGGTTCCTTTTGATTTCCAAGTTTATCTGTACGATAGAGCCAACTTTTCTGCGCTTTTTTTTCCCCACGTCTTTCTTTTCCGCCCTCCTCTTCGAATCCTCGCGTGTCTGTCCGCAGTCGTTGACGATGTGCGGGTTCTTTATGACGTCGTCTAATTCCCAAGCGGTCTTTTCCTTTTTTTGCTAAACTTTTTTTCTCCAAACACTCTATTCTTTCCTTTTCCCCATTTTTTCCCAATAGTTTTCGATTTTCGGCAGGAATTTTTTCTGTTGGGCCTCTTCCAACCCTTTTTGGCACATTTTTTCCCCTAGAATGCCCTTTTTCTTTGGGCCAAGACCTGAGTCCGCGATAGAAATCCCACAAGCTCCCTTGCTTTTTTCCTCCCCACCGCCTTCTTTCTCACTTTTTTTGTGGAATGCTTTTTTTTTTCCATAGCTTCTTTCTGCGCGCCCCCGCTTTTCCTCTCCTGACCCACAGTACAGCTATTATTTCCTGACTTTTCCCCTCTTTTTCGTGCCCCTGGCCAGCGTCACTTCTTTTTGAGTTCCTAGTCTTCCCTATGTCCTCCCCCTTTGTCAAACCCCTTCTCTTGGAATACCCCTTCGTGCATGGTCGGAGTGTTTAGGGAACCTTTCTTACCAGACATTTTTGTTTTTTTGTTCCGACCTTTTCCGTTTCCTTTGGGCCGTTCTTTCCTTCTTCCCCCAGAGAGCGCCCCCCCACCCTTTCCGAACTGACCCTTTTCACCGGAGCTGCCACAGGGACAAATTGGTCTTTCCTAAACTCTTTGTTTTCATTCTTCCTTTTCTCCTCTTGTTTTTCCTTTTCGAGATCTTCTACAAGGTTACGCCACCATGGGCCCCTTTTTTGCGTGAGCGTCACCAAAGTTGTGCAGGTCTTGCTTTTCCTGCCACTTCCCCTTTCGCTTTCCTCCCAAAGATCATTTTTTTGGCCACTCCATTTAGAGACGAATTTGGAGTGGAGGTCTCCCTATGGCTGTGTTTCCATCCTTATCTTAATCATTCTTCTTCTACAGTTTCCCCCTTTTTTCCTCTGTGCTGCAATCTCCGCAATATCAGGGGGTTCCCCATGCCGCTCGTACGCTGTTCGCAACCCCTTTTTTCTTTCGTTCCTTTCCTACAGAGTGTTTTTAATACTATTTTACATACTAATCCCGTTTTTTTATTTTTCTAGATTTCACGCCTTCACCTTTCTACCGGGACTTCTTTTGAACTATCCCCCTTTTTTTTTTTTCGAAATTCCTTAGTTTCTTCGCGCCTATGGGCAGATATTGATGCGTCCCCCAGAGTCGCTTTTCTCTAGTCTTATCAACTCCCCCCTTGTCCTTGAGTCCCACTATGTTTCTCCTTCCCGCCAAAGGCTTCCTGATATATTTCCCACAGGTGCCAAAATTCTGTCTTCAGTCCTCGTGCTTTCGCGACCTCCCCTTTCCCCCTCCTTTTTTTAGACTCCTCAAGGCTTACGTAGGGCTTTTTCTCCCCGTGGCTCTTCAGTCTTTTCCTGTTTTCTCCCCTCCATCGTCTTCCTTTCGGTTTCCCTTCCAAACCCTTTTCAGCAAGTACTTTTGTTTCGCTTCTGTTCCCCTTCTTTTTTTTGCCTTCCTACAGTCAGTCCCTCCTCCGTTTGCGGCTCCGGAAGACGGCCGTTGATCCCAATCTCTCAAGTGTTGGCCATATCCCCCTCTCTCCTACCAGGCCCCTCAGTTGTACCCTTATAAGGTGCAGTTTGACAAACTCTTTTTCCCCCTGGCCCAGAGGCTCTTATAGGGTATAATTAAACTCCGTGATTTATTTTTGATCGCGGTATCTTTATCACCCCCCTTTTCCTCTAATTCCTTTTTTTTTTGTTTTTGTTTTTCTTACTATTTGCTCCTCCTTCTTCAGTGCCATCCTTTTCCTCGTTTTCCGGCATCTTTTTCTCGAGACCTTCTCCTTCTGAGGCTATTCTTCCTTTTTGCCCGCGGGAAACCAAGCACGGTGTGTTGAGGTTGCATCGATCGTTTTTGTTTGTTGCTCAACTGTTCTTCCCTTTTTTCCCCCAAGCCCCCCTCTGTGGGTTAAAATCGCCTCACTCCCCCCCTGTTAGCCGGCTGATCCTTTATTTTCTGATTCGATTTTTCTCTTTTTTCCTTTAGCACTTGTACACCCGGTCACTGCATCCGTTTGTGAATTCGACTGAGCCCTCAGTCCACTGTTCCTCCCCCCTAATTTTTTCTGGGACCTTCCCCTGGTCGCTCCTTAGACAGAGGGTCCCCTTTCTCCTTGACGGGTGTATGTTTCGTTTCGAGCTTTTCCCTGCATGATGTTCCCTCCCCTCCCAGCATACCTTTTGCAAGCGGGGAATGTAATCCTGCGCTTTGCTTGGGTTTTGGTTGCTTTTCCGAGTTTTTCGGGTCGCACCCCTTTTTCCTCTTTTTGGAATTTTTTTTCTCCAGCAAGACTGGCAGTTCACGGAGGTCTTTAACTTGTTTCTCTGATTAGTTTTCCCGACTGGCCGTGAAGATTTATTTGTTCTTTTCTCTTCCCCTTTTTCCACCTTGTGTGATTAGTGTTCTATTCCTCTTTTCCTTCAGAGTTCTTCTTTCACCCTCCGCTCATAATGAGCAGGGCAGTGGTCGCGTTCAGTCTTCTTTGCAATTCCCTCTACAGTTTTTCTTTGTTGACTTTCTTAAATTCCCACCAGGCCGGGTAGGACCATCTCCAGTTTCTTCCTTCCTTTTCCCCCTACCCGCTTTTTCCAATCCGCCCTGGGGGAACATGGGCCGGTGCGTCTTACCCCCTTTCCCTTCCCCCTTTTCATCGCGATTCTTTTTTTTTTTTGCCCTTCTCCTTTTTGATAGTAATACCCCGGCAGGAGCTTTGTTCGATGGGCCTTTTCGTTTCTTCTTCCGGTTTGGGATTTTGGTGATGTTTTTTCGTGGGAGACGCCGCGATGGGTTATGCAGAATTCACGTTATCTTTTGCTGCGTTTTTTGTTGTCAAAGACTTTTTTGTTTTTTTCCAATTCCTCCCGTTGTTTCCCTACCCCCGTAGCCCCCTTTTCCAGCTTTTACTGGGTCAGAGCAGTTTGTTTTTTCGCCCAGCATCAATTCTTTTCTTGCCGAGGTTCTCTCTTTTTGACTCTGGACTCCCCCCTTCGCTTAGGACTTCCCCCCTTTTCCCCTGACTCCGGGGGCCCGAATCCCCCCCTTGAGTAGGGCAAATCTCGGCTTATTCTCCCCAACCTCTTTTCTTGCCTCTTTCCTCTTTGGTTGTTTCTCTTCCCCTCATCGAGTCTCCTTTTTTAGTTTTTTAAAGGAAGTTTTAGATGTCCGCGGATCAAGGTGCGGGGATGATGCGGGTCCCCATTCTTACCCCGTGCGTCTCTCCCCCTTCCTTTTTCCACTCACCTTTTTCTTCTACCCCCAAAGGTTCTCCCGTGAATTGCGAGGCGAAAACAAAACTCTTTCTCCGTCACATCTGTTTCTTCTCAGGCTCCCCATCCACGCCGAGGTCCGATGGAACGGAAACACCGAGGACCAAACTGAGTTTCTTTCGAGCACACAAAAGCGGATTTCACCCTCTTTCATGCGTTTTCCTCTTTCATTAAACTTTTCCCTCGCGGGGTGTTTCTCAAACCCTGAACCAGAACACCCACCAGCAGACCCCTTCCCCCCCCCCCATCCGACTTCCCTCCCCTTTCTCTTCCCCTTTTGTATCTCTTTCCTTTTCCGCATTCCGACAAGAACCTGCACTTATCCTTTTTAGCCTTCCATTTTTCTCTGGCCATTTTTTTTCTATCGATCTTCAGACTTTCCCTTTTTCGACTGCGCGTTTTCCGAAGAAACCTTAGGTGAGGGTACGTAACCGTGACAACTGTTTTTGTTCTCTTTGACAGCTTCTTCTTTACTTTTTTCGTTTTTCGTCTTCTCCCTGTCCCAAGTTTCCCATCCTGCGAGTCTTTTTCCAAAAAGGCGTGTCTTCCCTCCTCCTTGTTAGCTCCCCCCGACCCAATCCTTTTCATGCATTATTTCCCCTGACCAGGCAGGGTAATTCCATGGGCATTCGAGGTAGCCGTGAGCTAACCTACCCCCCGATTTTTACCCCAGTCGTTCTCCCAGGACTACGCCAAAGAGTGAGAAAGAACTATCTTAACATTTAAACCCCTTCCCCGACCCTTTAATGTTTTTTTCCCCCACTCTTCCCGGTAGGTCCCCCCCCGTCCCCAGTACACCCCAAGGTAAACATAGATTATTTTCTTTTTAATCCCCAGTGCATCATCTGTCCTGCTCGTGTTTTCTTTTAGCTTTTCTCTAGGGTCCCCACGTCAGAGTGCCAAGTCTCGTTTTCCCTCTCATTTTCAGTTTCCTCCCAAGTCCCCCTTCCTCCTGGAGTTTCAGTGACGTATCGATTCATCGGATATTCACAAAGGATTTCTGGTCCAGTTATTGTTTCTCCCGCAAAAACCGACTTTTCCTTTCATTTTCCCCCCAAATATGCCCACTGATTCTTTCGAAGGCTGGTTTCTTTCACTCAGTTTATTTCCACAGAGGTTTTTCCCACAGGGGACCCCCTCCCTTCAGGTTTCCTTTCCATCCCCCAGACGTCTCCTTTTCCGCGCACCCCCCCCCCCGGCTTGCTAGCCGAACCCCCAGTATCCCTCTTTTTAGTTGGAATGCTGCTTGTCTCCCCGGTTTTCTCGATTTTTCAGCTCCCCCCCCCCCATTTAAATTCTTTTCTTTCGACTCGAGTAGTTTGGGCTAGGATATATGGACCGTTGACCTCCCCTCGTTCTCGGTCTTCCCTTTCCCGTGAGTCCCCTCTGTCAATTTTGCACGCCTTTTTTAACCTGCCCCTGAACACCAACTTTATTTTTTTGAGTCGTTTACATCGGTTCCTTTACTTTTCCCCTTGCGTCTCTTTTCTGTGAGCCCCGAGTCTTCCTGGTGTTCCCCTTCGCAGGAAGGAGGTCGTTTGAATGTTGCCCAGTTTACCCCCCCCATCCTTTTGCGCTCTCCATCCTGTACGGCGGTTTTTAATGAAACACGCATAAGATTTGCTTGAGCCCTTTCCGGCTCTTTTCCCGAATTCTTTTTCTTCGTTTTCGCACCCCTTTCCGACTCTCCCCGTTCTTCTGATCGAAAGTGCCGGTCAGGTTGCTGTACGCCCGTCGCCTTTTGACGGGACCTTTCTCTCCGTCATTTTTTCTGGCTTGTTCCCGCAACTGTGGATGGCCTGACGCCCCTGACGCCGAGTTGTTCCCACTTCTTTCCTAATTTTCTCCCCCTTTTCTCGTGCCTTCTCCCAGAGCAACACTATACAATGCCGACGTAGTTCCCCTCCCCCCTTCACCTCCCCGTAGTCCTTCTTTTCCGTTAAGTGTTTCCCTCTTCGGACTATCTCGCGTGTTTCCTCCGAATCAGTTTGCGATTCTTTTACTACTTAGAATTTTTCATCAGGCTACGGACGCTGTTTCAAGATGCTTTCTCGACTCCCCTTTCCCGTGTATTCTTCTTTTTTCCCCTTTTGATCTGGCCCTCCCTCCTAAAGATACGTCTCCCGCACCTTTGTTTATGCGGACGACTCTCAGTTCCTATTTGATTCCAAAATCTTTTCACTCCCCTCCAACTTTTCACATGTTTTTCCAAACCTTTTATGTCGGCAAGTTGCCGACGGGCGGAATTTGGTTCCTCTTTTCATTCACCTCACATCTTTTTTTTACGCTTCCTCCTTCCCCCTTTTCCCCGGTTTTTTTTTTTCCAATCTTTTTCCCATTGAAGGTCACTCCGACTGCTGACAAATCGGAGGTGCAACGCTTCTTTTTCTCAATCACAACGCTCTTTTTTAGTTTTTCATGTCTTTTTCCTACCTGTTTTTTCCTGCCTACCTTCCTTGCCGAAGGCTCGCAGAGCCCCTTTTTTTCTCCTTTAACGACAACTGTAGACCGCTGGTTTGGACCCCTTTTTGTTTTCCACCCCCTCTTCCCCTGCACCCCTTTTTTTTTTCCCTCGATTAAGGTCAGTTTGACACAAATTTCCTTTGAGCACTCCCTTAGACACCGGGCTTCCGGAATACGGGCTTCCTTCCCACAGCACTGCAGGTTCCTGTTCCCTCTTCTTTTCAACCGCCGCGATTACTGAAAGAGATGGATGTGTCGCGGCGTCTCCATGTTGGCGGAAGATGTCCCCTTTTTCGGCCTTCCACGCGATCCCTCGCTCTTTCTTTTTCCTCCGGTTTTTTCTCACTTCTTTCTTCCTTTTTTGATGATCGCATTCTTCGTGTGCAAGCCACCGTTTCCGACCGTTTTACACTTTTTTTTTCCTCCTATTGCCTTCGACCCTTGACCCCTTGAATCTTTTTTTTTGGCTCCTCCCCTCCGATCTTTGTGTTTGCTGCTCGCCATGGGTTCCCCCTTGCACTGTGAAAACCCGGTCACTAAGCATCGGTATGACGATCCCCTCTACGTCACTCTCCCAACCCTTTTTCCTTCCTTTTTTACTTTCTTTACTTCTCTCCTGGCGACCTTGCATCCGCTGCCGTGTGTCGCAAGGCGTCTCGACTCCGCCTGCATGTTATTTTGGTCCCCCTTCCCCTTCCAAAGCTCATTAAGCGGTGAATCTCTTTTTTTTGGTGATTTTTTCAGAGTTTTGGGTTCCTTCCCCCTCCCTTGAGTCGGGGGTCGTGCAGCCACTGGCAAGAACTCTGCAACGATGTTCTCTTCCTGTGTTGTAGTATTGCTTTCTTTCGCCTCTGACTCTGGCTTTCTTTTCGTCTTCTCTTTCCATAAACTTTTTCTCCCCTCGCAGGTAGCCTATGCCTAGACTATTGGCTGTAAACGTTTCCATGGCTTCCACCTTCTTTGAATTTCGGACCCTCTTGAGCTTCCCTTGATTATGCTCAGCTACGAGATTTTCATTCATGAACACCGGTTTCGTTTTCCCCAGAAGTTTTCCCCCTTTTGCGCATTGTTGAGTTTTCCCGATCTCTTTTCACCTGGTTTTCGGGCGGCTTCGTTTGTATCACCACCCCGGGGTTCATCGATGGCGTGTTTTTCCGCTCCTCAACTTTTTCGTGTGTCCTCTTCCTTAGTCGCTTCTTTTTCGGATGGGTCTTTTTTTTTGGCTTGACGCGGGTGCCGGTTTCCCTTGGGCAGTTTTTATGCACTCCTCTGTGCTTATATGTTTCCTTTCCTTTCTTTTATGGATCATGTTTGGTTTCGCCGACTGCAAAGAATCTTCAAGGGGGGCCTCTGGAGGTCCCTGCCGCGGCCTTTTTGTCCCCCATTCTCCCCCCTCCCCCATCTTGGGTATTCTTCGCATGAGGAGTTGTGCGCACCGAGAGCATTACTCCCTGTTGGGTTATCTAGTTTGTATTTTTCCTCGCACTTTTGGAGTCTTTCCTCCAACCCTTTTTCGAAGCGGCGCCCTTTGAAGAAATACCCGCGACTGAGGGGAACTTCCGGAAGCCCCCCTCCCCACCCCCCTGAATCTTCAGCCTTTTCCGTTGTTGTTTTTCTCTCCTAGTCCTTCTTTTTTTGTCTTTTGAACGTGACGAGCCGAGATTGCAGCGGCCTTCGGGATTTATTTTGTCCCCCGACTTCTTTACCCTTTCCCCAGTACCCTCCTCTTAGATGATCCCCCTTCCCCAAATTGTTCCCGTGGAAGGCGAGAGTTTTCCCTCTAATTGATTTTCCAGTTCCCCCCCCTTCTCTTGTGAATGTTTCCACCATCCCCCAGCAGGCCGATTGTTACCAGACACCATTTCCAATTTTCTTTGGTTCGTTCAAAAATCATCTCCCCTTGCCTGAAGTCTCTTTTCACAACGGGCGTTCCTAGAGGATTCTAACCACCTAAATACCCCTAACCCAGCTTTCCCCCCCCACCCCCCTCCTCCCTCTTCCGTCCTTCTTTTTTCCCATTCTCCCCTCTCTTCTTTAAAAGCTCCTCCTCCCCCTCCAATGAACTGAGTGAATTCCCCAGGGGAGGATAAAAAGGCTCACTGTCACCGGCGTTAAATCATCTTTCTGCCCCATGACCGCTTTTTCGTTCCCTTGATTCTTCCCCTCCCCACGGACTTTTGCCTTGCATAGGAACGGAGGATTTTTGTCTTCCCTTCCCTTGAGCTTTCCCCCCGAACCCCTTCCTGCTACATATCCTGGTCTCCGCAACTTTATGGCCCTTCTTCTTCCATCCCTGGACTCTTCCATTTTGTTAAGCCATGGGCGTTCAACTAACCCAGCCCCGCGAAAGTTCCCACCCTCCCCTCCTTTTCAAAGTTTCCTTTTATCGCGTCTGCAAGAATCTTTTCACCCCCCCCCGCTTACTTTCCTCCCCCCCCGAGGATCTTTCTCCCCCCAAGGCCCACCGACCACAGTCTGGGGTTCAGTGAGATGGCAACCAAAGGCTTCACCCCCCAACCCCCAACCATCCTCCCTGCCGGATTACATCGATTCCCGTGGCTTTGCCATCCTGGGCTTCTCTCCCTAGCAGAAAGTCGAGCTCTGCGAAACAAGTAAGAGGATGAAAGTTTCGACATGCTTCCCCTCGGAGCGCCTGTGTCTTGTTTTTCCGCAGTCAGGCCTTTTCCTCGGTTTCCTTTTCTCCAGCGATCCTTTTTCCCCCCCAATTATGAGTACTGGACAGGGTATTTGTCCCCCAGTTCAATTCCATTAGCTCCCCCCACCACGCTTTCTTGCTCTTGATCTTTCCCCCCAATATTTCCAGGAGTTTTAGAAGGAGGAATTTCTTCTATCTTCATAGACACCCGAGGTCTAGTGTTTCCCCCTTTTTTTCCCCCGGCAGTCCCTTGCTGGATCCCGGTTTTTGAGGCCTCCCTTCGACACAACGTACCCGATCCCTTGTCAGAGACAAAAACATTCTTCCCGACTTTTTTCAGTCTTTCGTCCGAGACTCGGGGTCAGGCTCCTTTCTCCCCCTCTTATTTCCCGCGATACCCCTTTCTATTTTTTTTCCCCACACAAGGACCCCATCCTTCTTTAGAATCGCTTTTTTGCTCTCGCTTTTTTCAAGACTTCCTTTAAGGATCCCCTTAGTCGCTCCTCGCTTGTTAGCTTGCCTTTGTTTTAAACTATTAATAACAACTTTCATTCCTTTTCCCTTTGTTCGGATTCCCCCCCTTTACTCCCCTTTGGTATATGCGTTGAGCACGGCTTTCCGTGTTGCAGCGTATTTGGTCCGTTCGCCTGCTCTCATCTCTCCTCGAACCCCCAGTCCCTCTCCAAGACCCCTCCTTAGGTTGTATTGAAACGTTGTCCTTTCACTTTTTTTTCTTTCAGTCTTTTTTCTGCGGCTTATTTCCCCACGGTTGTTCCCCTCTTTGGAGTGAACAAAGTCCTTGTGCACTCTGAAGGACGTTCCCTCCCCAAGAGACCGTCGCTTTTTGACTCGTTTTCATGTTTCCTTTTCTTAGTTGATTATCTTCCTGTGGATCCCTGTCAAAGAAGCTTTCGTTTGGATTTTTCGAACAGTCTGCGACGTCCCTCGTTTGCCAGCGCCTCCCCCCTTCCTACCCCTCTCCCCCTCCTTTATTCCTAGTCCCCCCGCGGAAGTTTCCTTCTTCCGGTACCCTTTCGAGTCGGGAATAATCTTCTTACCGTTGGTGTGGAGAGAGGCTTCTCACAGTGCGCACCCCTGGATCTTCTTTCCTTCGTTGTCTTTAGGTAGCTCCCTAAAGTCTTCGAGCGGCTTTTCTGATGAGCCACAGAGTTTTCTTTTTTTCTTCTCCTCTCTGATTCTTTGACTTTTTAACCCTCTTGGTCTCCCCCCCTCACACCTAATCCGCAACGGCGGACATTTCGAACCTTGCTCTTCTTTCGAACCCCTCTCCTTTCCAACTTTCCTTTTTTTTTGACTTTTAGTCAGAATTCCCTCAAAATGACACCGACCCCCTTTTTCGACTCCGCATGGAGGCGGCTTAGTGGCACGTTCGCTCCCTCCCTGCCTTCTCCCCTGCTCCTTTCTTTTCCAATCGTCTTCCTACTGTTCACCAACCGTGCCGCATCGGACGGTCTTTTATGTCCACTTCGGAAATTTTGCTCTTGTTCAGCCTCGCGGTGTTCACAGTAACCCGTGAAGATCGTGATCAACTCCACCCGACGGCCTGGTCCGTAACTTGCCCCCCCCTTCCCAAAGCCCGACCATGTCCCTCTCAGCCCCTTTTTTTCCCCCCCAGGACGTAATCGGCACAGCGGATGACCGGTTTTCTTTAACACGTTTCTTTTCTCTGCTTTTTTTCTTTGGCAAGTCTAGACTGCCCCCCCACTTCTGATTTCAATCCTTCCTTTTTTTTTTTTTACAATATCTCCGTGAAGTCACTTTTGTACAACTCTTCTCCCCCTCCGAGTCTCAGAATAGATGGGAGAATGATGCTCTAGTCGTGTTGCTGTTGCCCCCAATCCCTTTTCTGTTTTTCTTTTCTCTTCCTCCGTTTTTTTTTTCGATGTCTTTTTTTCAACCTGCCTTTTGTTAAATACTTTATTGAATAACGACACAAGACGAACCCAATCCGACCGGTTTTTTTTCTTTTGTTTTTCCTTAACCTCTGTTTTTGTGGGTGCATGTGTGAATTTTTCATGTGTTAAGCCATACTCCCCCCCCCCCTGGCCTTTCTCCGATGATTCTCTTTTCCCCCTGCAAACCCTTCACCCTTCAGGGCAATGACTTGCGGCCTTTTCCCCCCCTAGTCTACTAGGAATTCTCTTTTCTTTTCCTTTGTCTCCCTCCCCGCTTCTGCCGGTTCTTCTGATGAATCCTTTCCATCATTCACCAGCATCCTTGCCAAGGGTGAATGTAATTTGCTGTGAGTTGTTTTTTTTTTTTTTTTTTGCCTGTTTTTTTTCTTTGTGTTCCTCCCTCCCATCCTTTTTGAGTCACTTTTTTTTTTGAAGACCTAGATTTCTACCTGCAGATTGTTTCTAAAGTGTGCGTCGTATTGGAACCCCTTCTTCCGCTTTTTTTTCTCTTTTTTTTTTTTTCTTACCGCTAGTCCTGTGCTTCCCCCCCCTTTCCGTTTACTTATGCTGACCTCATGCCGTGTGATTTCTCCTTTTCCCTGAACCCCTCGCGATCGGCGGGTATCTCGCTATTTTACCTCCATCCTTTCTCTAATCCGCCCTGCTGATCACGATCTTTTACCTCCCTTTTCTGGTCCCTCATCACATCCCTTGTCACGCCTCTTGAGACCGCGGTCGGCTATCGTTGTTTGACTTTCTTTTGTGGCTCCTTTCCGCACACGGGGTTCAATTTTTCCGATTTTTTTTTTTTTTTTTCTTCCCCCCTTTCTTGATCGCTTTTTTCAGATTTTTGCCGATGGCGCTGAGCGTCGTTCATTGGTTCGTTGGGAGCTGGTTTATTTTTCCTTTACTTTTATGGTTTCCGACTCCTCTTCTCCGTTAGGCTTTCGGCCCTTGATGGATCGCGTTTTTTGTTTCGAGATTGTGGACAAAAACCTAACTTTTTTTTTCTTCAGGTTTTTGCGGGTCCATTAGAACCCCATCGCAGAGGGCGTTTTTTTCCGAGGTTTTTTTTTCCACCAGGCTAGCTCTTTCCTTTTTTTTCCTCGGCTATAGTAGGCGGATCGATGGGGACTTGTCGAAGTGCTTTCCTAATTTTCTGGATTTCCCGCTCCAGAAGATTAAGCTTTCCGTTCCTATCTTTTCACCCTCCCCCTTTGCGCGATCCTTATCTTCCTTTTGTTGTTTGGAGATCGGGGTTGAGTTGACCGTAAGTTCGATTACTTGCTATTTCTCTCTGTCTTCTCTCGTGGCCCTATTAGCTTGTCTGTCCTCATCCTTCTGCCTTCCAAGGAGTCCCTCATTATTCCCCGGCCCAAAATTGTTTGACTGAGCTTTTTTGATCCCCCCATTTTCTAAAAAATCTTGCCGTGGAGTCATGGGAGAATCCAACGTTTCCTTCCCCGGCCCTGCCACAGCCCCCCCTCGGCACCCCACTATTTTATTTGGTTGGCGAACCCACCCTTCCCTCACCTTTCTTCCTGAGTATTCCTTTTCGGACATTCTTCTCCCAACTGCACCTTCAACACAGGAAACCAGCTCCCCTAACCTAACCCCAGCCGCCTATTTTTAACCCCTCCTCCGATTACTTCGACACCCTTCCTTTTGATTACGATCAGAACGCTTGCGACAGACACTCTTCTCCTGCCGTGAATCACGGTTTGAGACCAAGTAGCCCCTCTCCCCCTTCCACCCCCTCAATACGCGATGGCCATACGCACGGGTCGCAATGCGCTCCCACTAGAAATGAGGTGCTTTTTTTACCCGCTCCACTTCCTTTTTTTTTTTTCCTAGTGCCCCATCTCTTGCGCTCCCTAGTTTAATCGAGATGCGACAGGAGAGTTTAATGATCCCCTTTTTGTGTTTTTTCTCTCTCTTCCCTCCCCCTCTCTTCCCGAGTCCTCTTTTCTAGAAGCAGTAGGATCGGAGTATCTCCCCTTTTAGGTCGGCTTTAATCCCCTCCCCCCGAGTAGACCTTAAAACGCTTTTGGTAGCGCCAGCCATACGAAAAAGGCGGTGTGTTTTTACCTTTTCCCGCTCTTTCGCGTCCCCATTTTTTTCTTGACTCGCTCCACGCTTTTTTTTGAATTGAGAACCGCGGAAACAAAAGGCTCCCCCCCATCAAACGTCAACATGCAGACCCTTTTGAGCGTTTGCCCCTTCTGTGCCCTTTTCTTTCGTTATTCCCTCTTCCGTTCTTTTTTGACCATCACCCGTCTTCCCCAGTTAGCAATTCGAGAGTCGACGTTCTTTTTTGATTGTCATCCAGGCAGAATCTTGGGAGGGTCTCCGAGAACCACCCACGGATCTAGTTTCCTTTCCCTTAACCTTATAGCCAACGATCGGATTGCGCTCAAAAACCTTTTGCCCCCTTGATTTTTCGGATTCTTTCATTCCACCCCCTTTTTCTTTGTTTTGGTGGGACCCTGGATGAAACAGCGAGGCAAAGAACCTTATCGATAGATACCCCTCAGTCCCTTTTTTTTCTTGACCCCCCCCCCCCCCTTTTTCCTAGCTTTTTTTTCCTTCTCGAGGTTTTTCTCTCGTGAAAGCGCCCCAGTTCGTATTCCAATTCTGCCGAGCTTTGACAAGGTCCTTGAGTCACCCCACTCTTACTTTCGGGGGTTTTAACGCCATTCAGTGGAAATGTTACGTGTAAGGATTTAACCCTTTTCCTCATCAGCCCTCTTTTTGATTTGTACTAACTTTTTGCATTTTTTCAAATGCACCCCTATTTCCATTCACACTTTGTCTTTTCTTCTTTTAGGGACTCCAGACCTTTTCTAACTGTTGACTTCTTTCTGTCTTAATGGTGCGAAGGCCGTCGGGGAACGTTCGTACTTTTCTTCAAGTTCGCGCGCACAAAACCCCTAATTTCTCCCCTTCCCCCACTTTGACTTTCTTTTTGTGAGCTTTTCCCTCAGATGTCAGCAGTAAAGGAGTTTTGTTTACTTGTTCTCGTTGGCCCTTTTTTTCCACTTTGAACTTCTCCATTGTCAGTGAGCGCCGACAAGTTTGCTTCCTTTTCTCCGTCTACTCCCCAAATCTTTTTTTAATTAGAGTTTTTCTTTGGACCTCCCTGAGATCCGCACTTTATCAGCAATCTTGTCCCTTTGTTCCCTTTGATTATTCTCCGAGCCTTCCTTAATATGTTTAGCCGTCCTTTCTATAGAACCCCTTCTTTTAGCATCCTCCTCTGACCTCCCCCTCGAGTTTTTTTTTATGCTTCGACGAGTTGGA
>Ga0179593_1631342_pt1 | contig 17993 bp, 5 predicted proteins | sample CZODoug2_1_08_16_FD_185931 | JGI IMG/M metagenome (GOLD analysis project Ga0179593, IMG submission 185931) | Vadose zone soil fungal communities from Angelo Coast Range Reserve, California, USA - CZODoug2_1_08_16fungal (PacBio error correction) | ecosystem: Environmental > Terrestrial > Soil >... | reverse complement strand
GCGCTGGCCCAGTCCTCCCGATCAAGCGATTTCAGATTATTTTCGTTTTCTTGTCTTAGGATAGGGTGGCCTGAGCGTCGGATCCTGCTCCTTTATCGAAAGTACCTTGTGGCTTTCTCGGCTTTGCAGGGATAACGGTCAACGTTCCCTTCGGTTTCCTCGTCGAGTATGCTTCCTAACATATATTATGTTCTATCGATTTCACTCTTCTCGAGGCCCGCAAGGACAATCCGTGTTTTCACCTATTTGTCACCTCGCGCCGCCCGACCTATTTTTTCTCTAGGTCGAATGGGCTCTTTCATCGCACTTTTTTTCTGGTTCCTCAAGTTGCAACGGCCGGACATCTCGCTTCCCTCGGGAGAGTTTCGGTAACAGGCTACCTCCAAGCTTTTTTTCCGTCACGCCATCGAGTTCCAGTATTTTCCCACCAACATCCCCTTAGCTTCTTTCTCGAACAGTCCCCTCTCTCCGAGCGCACTCGGCTTGAGATCGCTGCTTGAGACGGAACTACCGATCACCGAGGCGATCGGGCTCCTCGCTCTTTATTCGTAACCAGAGGTTAATGACGAGTGTATTTTCCCTTCCTTTTTTTAGATTTTTTTTTGAGAAGAATAAAGTTTAGGTCCAGAGCCTTCTCTCCTCGAAGAGCAATGCTCTCGGAGACCCTGCCTTATTAAGTACTGAGCCTTAACTGGACACTTGACCAGGAAGTTTCGCCCCTCGACCTTATGCGGTAGGATGTCTCCCTGTAAGGAGGGTCACCGGAGGGTCTTCTTCCCTATTGCAGATGGTCTTTTTTCCTCGCTTCTGGATTACGCTACCATCCCCCCCCGCTCGTAAAAAATAGCCCCTGCGGTCGTATAACGTTTTTCCGCTTTGTTAAGTAGTCCGTTGCTTCCCCTTGAGCGTCGATTTACGGACGCCACCGTGATTCCGACCAGGAGCTTCCCAAGACACACGGATGTTGATGACCGTCCCCGGGCTGGTTTACCGAACGTTACTCTCTCTAGTTTCTTATAACCGCCTATAGGCTTGTACTAGTAGGCCCGGCCTTGCAGCGGCCCAACTTCGAAGCCCCCTGCCGCTCCGTCGCGAAAGCAGTCTCCCGTTTCTTACCCTCGAGAGGTCTCTAGAAATCCCAATTTTCCTCTAATCGTGCGCAGCCGCCTCTATCCTCTTTCACCTCTAGAGAAGATAGGGTTTGCGGTAAACAACTGCCGTCCACCTTCAGTGACTGAGAGCAACGTTTCTGAGTCGGAAATAACGCGCCGGATGATTTCTTTAATAACGAGTGTCTGCAACAGGAACCCTTTTTTTCAACTCGGCGTTTCCCAGAGATTGCACTTTTCTCCCCCCTGGCGCTGTTTCTCTTTTAGTTCTCCCCACTATAAGAGAGAGCCTCGGCTGGAAAGTCTTTCTTCCCTCTGGATGAAGAAACACAGCCACTCGCACCTCAAGTAGTCCGGGTTCATGCCCTCCTTCCTTGGAAAGCTGTTCTTTTTGCTCTTACCCTTCCACTGCAGTTCCGTCCCCCTTCCCAATTTTTATTCTGGCCTTCTCTCGGCCCTTTAAAGATCTGCCCTCTCTAGAACTGCGATGATTTCAAGCTTTGAAGATCTACTTCTTCGATGGTCTCTCTGTTTTTTTCGTTGAATATGCCCGCGCTGCCCTGCTTTCCTCGAAGGAGTATTCGGTCCTAGGCCTACACCACAGTTAGCGTTGCCCAACCGAAAATGAGAGTAACAGGCCTTTCATTCTCTGAACTTTTCTCTTAAGTGAAGTTTGAGACGTTTTGCTAGTAGCGCATGCAAGGAATACAATGCGCCTTTCTTTGGTTGCGTCGACAGTGCATGAAACTTTCCTTGCATCCCGCGAGAGACCCCCTTATTCCATGAGGTCTTCGAGGGTTTCCTATGGTCTTTTTCCTATTCTTAAACCTTGAAGCTCTCTCGTAATGATAGTGGGGACCATTCTGCCGCTCTCTTCTTTTCCACTTAAGAGCGTACTGTGATCGTTCCCACCTAGATTTCGTTTGGCTCTCTTGTCCCAAACCACAGATAGCCCATCTAAACCTTTTTTTTATTGACCGGCGCTTCTTACCTCTCTTCGAGGCCCCTCCTCCGATGCATAGTCTTTTCCGACACTAGAGCCCATTTATCTTTAATCTTATAATGTTGTTGTGTCGATGGAGGTATAGGATTTTTCCCTCTTCTCGAAAGTTCTGTTCGGGGTCTTAGTACCCCCAGCTAAGACACCTAAAACCCCCACCGGTAAGGCTCTAGGCTCTGGAACCAAGCGAAGGACACTTATTGACCTTCTTAGAACTGCGGCCTGACTCTCCGAATCTCCACTGTGAGAGATAGTTGTGGACCTGAGATAGGTCGCCTTTTTCTTTCATAGTACTAAGAGTTGACCGCACGAGGGTCAGAGACCCGCTTTACGAGCTTTTTCCTTGAACCCGTTTTGGCACCGGTCTTCGCTGGAAGTGAGTCGTGTTAGAGTTTGGACCTTAACACGGCTGCTATCTCTCTATTCTTCCGGAAACCCCTTTTCCGCTTCAGGGTGAGGTTTTCGTTTTAATCTGATCCCCCGACTTCCTTCAGGCGAACGTCCTTTTATCCCGCCTTCGACGGTCTTTCCCCCCCTCCCCCTGTTTTTGGGACTCTTCTGCAGCCGAGGGTCTCGCGGAGCGGCGTAACCTTGTTCTTTCCCATCTCCTTATCCTCTGACCAGAGATCGCGTCCCTTTTTTTTGATCCCCTTTTTGTTTTCTTTTTTCTCATGTCCGTTTTCCTTGGATAAAGGCCCTCGCCCTGCTGCTCGCAAGGTGTTCGTACGGTTTGGCGTGTCCTCCTGATCCCAGCAAACGAAGACAGCCTGCTCTTTTCCCCAAAGTCCATAGATTTTCTGACCATTTGTCCCTTGAGGTCGAGTAGATGGTCCAGGGCCAATGATCTAGTCCCCCAAGTACGTTGTACCGACTCTACATGAGCCCTCTTCTCCCCCGAGACGTGAACACCCCATAATCACCCCTTTCTCTTTTCTAAAGAGAGAAGCCTGCTCACGTCTCGCGGGAAGTGCTCTACTGCCCCTGGTCTACGAAGGTCCAAAACACACGCCTATTCTTCCGGCGCGTGTGATCTCTTTTCCTATAGGAGGGGGTTTCTTTTAGGAGATGTTGGATTCGCCAGGGGCCCTTGAAAGTTCATCCCTTCTCGCTTTTCGTGGAAGAATAGGGGTCTGATCCCTTTTTTCTCGGATTTCTATAGAGGGTTTGATTTCCACAGGCTAATCTGAGTCCCGCGGTGGCTCTCCCTTCCTTTTGTTTATTTGTTCCTGGGCTAACATCTGGTGCGACCGACTCCCTGGCGTTCCTCTATGAATTCTGTCGTTACTGACCCTTCGTCGATTCTTACCCCCTGATCTTTTTGGTTAGAAGGGGTAAGTTTGTTCATAACATATGGGTGGCGGGATTTTCTTTTTCTTCAGCATCTGATCTTTAGAGGGCGCAACCGATCGCTACTGCGCTCTTCTTCGCGCGACCCTTTATTGGTCCCATAAGGTCTACCCGTTCTTCGGGGTTTGGGCGGCTGAGAGGCCGTCTTTTTTTTCTTATTCAGTCGATATTTTCCAGCCCCCTTTATGGGTCAGCGTGTGGAGACATCTTTACCCTATTTTTGGGAATCCGGTCGTGCCCTTCAGCCAATGTGATTAAGATGTCTTTTTTAAAAATTTGTCGCACCCCGAGTTGATTTTCGCCCCCAGTTCGCGACGACCACTATTCCCGATCGGTCTCTCCGTTCTCTGCGAGGGAAGCACGACCGATATGTATACGTAGTTAGGCTTTCTTACTCCCGGAGTCCGTGTCCCTTGGCGCGTATGTGCGGAGCGACACTCCGCGCCCTTTTTCCCCCCGTCTGGTGATGAGACCTCGATTACCCCGGTTATTAGATTGAGGGTTTCAAAACCTCCCTTCCCCCCCTTACCCGGTGTTTTATTCTAGCCATGTTGTTAAGATGATCCTCCTGGGACCTACCCCGTGTGTAAGTTCCCCTGCTCTTTTACTCCTCTTCTCAGTACGTCCTGGTGGCGTCTTCTCAGGTAGTGGGACAGCTCCCTCCGCCTTAGCAGGGAAGGTAAAGTGAGTCCGGAACCGATTTTTTATTCTTCCTAGGAGAACCTTGTTGATAAGGCGAATCAGTCTTCGCTTCTGTCATTGACTTTCGAAGTGATCCCGGTGCTCTCTTTTAGGACGTTTTCGTTCTGCCGGTGGGTAACTTCCTCTTCTTTTTCAATAGTTGTTGTTGAGACTCTATTATTCCTAGCTCGACGCTTTAGGAGTTTCCAGGAGCACCCATGTTTCGAAGCGCGCCGATGTAGCCCTTCTCTCTTCTCTTTCCCCATATAGTTGAATAAGTCACAATTTCACTTTCATCGCTTATCTTGGGACCACAGGCCTCCCCCTTTTTGGGTCACCTCCCCCTCTTGACCATCAATTTTTTTTGAACCAACCAGCGGGTTTCACTCTGGCTTTTTCCCCCTTTTCTGATGACCTCTGTCACGATTTCCGCTTTGGAGGCGTCTCAGGCGAAAGTCCAGTTTTTTTTTGGGGGTCGATCAAGGTCTGCCTGAAGTCCCCTTCTTCTTTCCCCTTCCGAAGTACCGTAGGTGTATTCCCTCCCTCTTGGAGAGAACGAGTTCATAGACTTCCTTACTCGAACCCCCATAGGAGCTCGCGAATAATGAGTTCACCAATCTTTCTCTACAGATTTTGGAGGAAGTGGTGACTTTGTAAGGACCATGATTATCAGTGAAAGGTGATTTGTTTATTTTTTGTTTTTCAGTTTAGTCTGCTTTCTTACTTTTAGGGTCCATTACCTATGGCCTTCTTTATTCCCCGATCGTCTCCCTTTCCTCCACCCCGCCGGACGATAATCGGTACCCTTTTTATCTGTGGTGTACACTACGCGGGCCCTTTTTTTTTCATGTTTTTTTTCTAGCCCTTTTTCCCCCCGCTCCCCCTCGGACAGAGAACGGAGCCCCCACCCCTTCATTCCTTTAACAAAGGCATTTAGCTCTTCAGACCTTCTTCCCCTCCCTTGAGATCCAGGAAAGATAGCGCGCTGTCCTCGTAGGTGGCTTCAGACGCACGTTTAATCCATTAGCTAAAGACTTCTCTAAGGGCAGTGACCTGCCCGGCTCCGCTACTGCCGCTACTCAGCGATCGAAGCGGCCTTCCATCTCGATTTCAGATAGAGGCCGGATGCCTACGGTGTCTAATTTGCTTCCTCAACAGCTTAACCCGCGCCTCCTGTCGGAAGATAAAGCGCCCTTACAGAGTTTTCTCTCGAGTGGCGTGCAACGTCACCTTGCTTTCCATATCGGCGCTCTCGAGCCTACTTTGAACGCGCGGCCCCGCCATTTTTTCCTTTGTGGACCACGCGACCGCACCTAGCCGAGCCGCCGGGCGTACTCGTCACGATGATCTGCCGCCCTTCGACTTCACCCCCCCCAGGTGGGTGAGCGAATTCATCTTTTTTAAGGGATATGTCCCGCCCAGCCGTGTGACGGCCCTGTGGAGCCTTCTCTTTTGTGCCATTGCACTATTTTTTCCACCTCGTCGCGCCGCCGCCGCCGCCGACTCTGTTATGGTCTGATCTCTATGGCAGAACTTTCGCGTTCCACCGCCGTATCGGAGATGGGAGCATTCTCGGTGTCCCCGTTCTTCTTTTTGCTATCTTTCCCGCCCTTTCTCAGCCAACCTGACTTCTTCGTTTGACCATTCCCGGAGTCGATTGGAGGTACTGACTCTATCTCACTTTCACGATTTTAGACTGGGTTCTTGCCGCCGCTCGGACTGAGACGCTTTGCTGTGCACCCCGAGAGATTTTCCACCCGTGTCATGAGTCCCTTTACTCCCTTTGCGAGGGTCCCTGCAGGCGTTGGCCACCGTTTTCTCCGCCCCGTCTGCTGATTCTTTGACCATCACCATCGATCGGGATGTTTGCCGCCCTGACTTTGCCCCAGCTCGTGTGCGGGTGGCTTAAGGTGAGGTCACATTCGAGCTTAGGTCAAGCTTGACGCTTTTTTCCATAGTTGTTCCGATTTGAGAGCGAGCCTGTCCCGCCTTCTTGCCCTATCCGCCGTTTTCATATTTAATCCCCGTTGTGTGTTATTTCTAGATAAGTTTCCGACTGCGCACGAATGCCGTACACTCCCTCATTTTTAATTGGAGCTCCACACGCGCTGATCGTGGCCGCTCTGCCCTCGAGGATTCGACTCTCTCCGGTGGTGGTACCTTCTTCACAACGAAAAGACTCCCCACGAGCTGTTTTTTATGATGATCATCCTGACAGCGTCACGAATCCGGTGACCCACTCATCTTGTAAAAGAGATCGGTCCGCGAGGGCACCTGTAATTTTTACGAAACAAACCTTCTTACGGCACCTTTTTCGATTTTGTTTTTTTTTTTCTCCGCCCTTGATCTTTCTGTCAGCCGGACCTTTCGAGGCGGTTGCAGTTCAGATTCTCTCTCCCTGCCGTACCAACTCATCGGTTTCTTCGGTTCAGTCCGACGCCCGGAAAGTCTTGACCTCCATTGCTTGAACAATCCGCATATATTAGCGCCAGTCAATCATAATTCATATTCGGACGGCTCGGGATTCTTTGATAGAACCCGCATATCGATTGGATGATTTCCCTCAGGTGCATTGGAGACCCTCTCTCTTTTTTGACGAGGTGATCTAATTGGTACTCCCTTTTTGGGCCCTTCCTTTTCCTGAATTTTCCCCCTTATTCGCTGTTTTTCCTCCCCAAGCCCTTCTCCTTCTCTTTCCTGAACCCGGATACTTTTTTTATGGGTCCCCTGGTAGACATTAGCGCTCCTCAGGATTTGAGGTCCGAGGTTCTTTTTTCAATGTCACGTACATCCCCTCCCCTAGAAAATGTGTCGTCGCTCTTGCCTCCCCTTACTTTTTTTTACATGCTCGCGGTTTACAAAGAGACTACTGTGCTGTACCAGTCCTTGCGCTTTTTTGTATCCTTTCCGTCCGGCCTGCTCTTTCGAGAAATTTCTTTCCGCAGTCTTGTTCAGTCGCTGGCCTTTTTTTTAAGTTGGGACCCAACCGTCGGCTCTCATAGGTTTTTCCCTCCAGGGGATTTTTCTTGGGAGGACTGCGGATGCGCGCTTTTTATTTTCTGAGGAAAGGGATCAGTGTCTTTCCAAGGTTTGACTTTCCTCTGGGAGTTTTGGACCTTTCTTTCCTGTTTCCTCTGTGATTCGGGACAGCTCTTTTTCCGCCCTTTTGGAGTGGCTTCGCTCTAGCTCTTCACCGCGTACTTTCGCTCTGAAGACTGATGTGCCTGATTTTCTATTTGTTTGTGCGAGCGCTGTCCCCCGGCGCTTCCTCTTTTGTGTGCTCGAGGGATCCGTTGCAGAGGGCTCCCGCGCGCGCAAGGGGACCTCTGCCTCCCCCCTTGCCTATTGGTGGATCCCTTATTCGTCAAAAAGGATCGGGTGGGGGACGGCTAGCTAAGGATGGTTGAGGATGATTTTTCTGACGCTCCTTTCTCTTTTTGCTACAGTTCCCTTCTTCGACTGCGAGCTCTTTCATGACCCGTTTCTGCTCTTTTCTTGAGAACGCCCCTCTCCTTCAGTCCTTTTTCGCTGGGGCGCTCTTCGTTCTCTTTTCTTTACTTTCGCACGAGGTAGCCGTCCGATTTTTCTCCTCCGCCGGCGGTGGTTTATGTAGATTCAGTCAGTCAGGCTCTTTCCCCCTTTTCTTCTTCTCCCAGTCATTGTGCAGATACACCGTCCTTCGACCGAAAGCGCTCCATCTCTGCGGTCGTTGTCGATGCTTCTCCATTTTTTTTTCCTTCCGGTTCGAAAGGCTTCTCTTCTGCGTGCGTTCCTCCTGCTTCACGTGACTCGGGCGGCCTATTGACAAATAGGTGTTGTGGGTACTCTTCTCTTCACCACTGACGAGCTCCCCCTTTTTACGCTGCCCCCTTCACCTCCCCCATGGAAGAGAGTTCAGGGGCTTGGCCACGTGATGCGCTTTCGAAGGGGTAGAGGCTTCCGGCGACTTCTCTCTTTTGTACTCGCCTTTTACGTTTTCCGCGGAGTCCAGCAGTGATCGGGGCCCTCTATCTCTTTTTCTAGCCGAAGTGAAATATCTATATTTCATCATCGTTTTGTTAGCCTCTTCGTAGCGACGAGGAGAAGAACGTCCTCGTCTTTTTCTCGAGAATGAGTCTTCGAGTTTTTCTTTTTAGTTCTCCGACCCCCTGATCGTCCTGCTCCTTTTCCAACATTGCCGACATCTTATCAGGATTCGTATCTTTGCCATTTGACCGTTCCCTAAAACGACTGGTGGACTTCCAGCCGGATCTTTCCCCAGCGCCTTTGTGTTCTGCTCACCAGCTTTCTTTTCTCTCCCCCTTGCGATCTTTTATCTCCGCTTTCTCTCCGATTTGTTTGTCGTTCAAGCAGGCTGCGAGCGTAGGAGACTTTTTTCCTAAGTCCCTTCCGAGGTTCCCCCAGCGGAGGAGCTGATCCGGTGTATTCCCCCTTTTTTCAGCGGAATTTTCTTTTTAGTGGTAAGACTACACCTGTTAGGCCGATCCTTCTTCGCTTTCTCTCGCAGGCACTAAGGTGGCGTATCCTCCTCTTCTCTTCTACCTCAGTCAAGATCGCCGTTCTCGCATCCCCCCTCGTTCTTTTTTCGAGATAGGTCATTTTAGGGTCATGACCCCCTTATTGTCTTTCGGTCGACCTGCGGTCGAATTCCTTTTCTCTCCACATATACCTCAGCTCCCCCCCCACCCCGTCACGTAGGTTCTGTGGTCTCCCATCTGTCCGCGCTTTTCAGTCGCGTCGCGCCTCGTCGGATGTTCTCCTCGCCCTGTGCCTGAGCAAAACGTTTCTGCCGTCCTTTTTGCGCTTTGAATAATATTTACCGGTTGAATTACTTTCGGTAGCGCCTCCCCCTTTCCTTCCCCAGTTTTCCGCGCGCCCGGCAGATTTCGTTCCCTCGGCGGCCCACACCTGAGCCCTTTCCCTCCGAGTTAGGCAACAGTGGCTTTCCTGATGATTGTTCCAGGTCCTGCACTCCCCCTTTTTCTTCTATTTCTGACAGCGAGTTTTCTGATCCGAGCTCCCGCTTCTTCGACGAAGGCCGGCCTGCTCTGGACCGGGACCCTTCTAACCAGAAGCGTCCCGACCTTTTCCGGAGGATTCACTCTGACCCTATACTATCTAACGTGAGCAGTGTGCAAAGGACCTCCTACCGGTGTTCCCAGCAGCTTCTCCTAGTTTCGCCTTCGATGTGCACTCTCCTCCAAGACCATGTTTGAAGATAGACCCCCATTTCTTTGGATTCCGCGCCCGATTCCTTTTTTTTTCCCAGTAATGGACGGTTTCTGTCGACCGCACTCCCCGCGAAGTATTCGGCAGTCTTTTTCTCAGGCTCGGTCCCTTTGGTAGGACCGCCTTTTCTTACCTTAGGGTGATTCCGTCCTTCTGCTGCGTCCCCTTAGGAGACCTCCGTCCATTTGCGAATAACTCGCTGATTTACTTTTCTTTTGCTATATGGGCATGCGCTCGTATTAACCGCCTCCCGAGAGGACTAGCTTAGTCTTCTTTTGTGTGGTAAACATTGTATTTGCGGTTTTTCCCGTCTTCGCCAGAGCAATATTTTGCCTTCTTATGACCCGACTGACGGCTTCCCTAATGTTCGAATTCTTGAGTTATTTCGGCACCATTGTCGGGTGAGTTCCTTCTCCTCATGAGCAGCTGTCTTTCCGGGACCGCTCTCCAACCTGACCAGTTTCTGATATGGGGGATTGCTGTAGGAGTTGGTTTTTTTTCGCGCCGCACGCGGATCTTTGTTCCCCCCCGTGCTCTTCAACGCGATGACGGGATCTCCGATCCTCTCCGCCGGGCCCCAGTTCTATTAGTTAAGGAACAACGAGATCCGTCTCGACGCTTCGCGGAGAAACCGCGGCCTTTTTTTAAAGAGAGGGGGATCCGGTTCTCGTACTCCCCTGGTATTTGATCTGCTCCTGTTCATCTTACTTGGATGCGTCCTTTTGATGAGGAGCGTGGTTTTGCATCCTTCCTTGAAGGACCAGAGACACGACACACTCTAGGTAACGCTAGCAGTTCATTTTGGACCATGCTTTCGTCCGTTTCTCTTGTGTGGTTTTTCCTCTCTAAGAGCAAAACCCGTCCCCGTTCCTCTTTTTGTTTGTGCCCGGCTATTTCGAGCTTTTTTCCATAAGGAATGAGAGTTTTGACCCCTTTGTTGGCCCCTCTCAGTATTACGTTTCTCCCCCCCCCCTTGACAAATCCAGCTCAGATACCTGTCCCTCCTTTCATGAGAGGGGTACCGCTCCCCCCCCTACCAGTGATGCCTCGAGATTTCTTGCAATCCCCTTTTCTGAGGTCGCAAGTGGCCGGTTCATTCATAGAGTAACGGCTCCTGGTATCCCAACCTTCTTACTAAGGAAGCTCCCTTCTGTTCATTACAGCCTGGCTCGGATCTCCCCAGTGATGTCGGGACGACGTCTCTCCCCTCCTATTCGACAGAGTTGGCATAGGCTGTCATAGAGTAGAGTTGTCCCAATAAGCCACCTATCGTATTGAGATCGTCGCTCTGTTCTTGCCTGTGGTTCTATTCGGAGTCCCCCTTGGGCCCTACCCTTCCCCGTTCTCCCCCCTGGATTTTTTGTGTCTGGCATTGTATCCCCCTTACCGACAGAATTCCTGATCAACTGAACGGATACTTCCTTGTGGCCAGGGTTCCCTTACTTTCTCAGGTGACGGTAGGCTTTTCCCCTCGTTCACCCCGGGGATTCCAAAAATTTGTCGCTTTTTTATCCCCCAAGCCCCCGCTAAAAATGGATGGAGAAGACCCGCTAGGCACAAGAAACGCCGAGCGGGTGGGGCGGAGGAGGAGTTAACAGCTGAATCTATGCCCCCCCTTTATGCTGTTCTTTTAGGTTAGCCCGTAGCCGGCCAGTTTGGGATCCCCCTTTCCTGCTTGCGCTGGGATCGGCGGTTGTTATGAGGGTGGATTTGCCCCCTTCTTTCGTCTCGATCGGTTTCGAAGGTGGTTCTTTAGGAAGTTGCGCCGCGTTGTTTTCTCCCTTCCTCAAGATTGCCTATCCGCCCACGGTGGAGCGTTGGGACGGTCATGCTCTTTTCTTTCTTAGTGTTTTTCATTCTATGCAGTTGGCCCCTAGTTTCCCCTTGAGAGTTTCTCTTTTTCTCCTGTACTTCGAGAGCGATTGCCTCCTTTTTTCCTCGTAAAGTCCGGGCGGGTTTTAGTTAATCAACTCTTTCTTAGAGGACGGTATAGTTAATCAGACCGTGGTGAGGAGCCTCGGGCGAGGTAGCCTCTTCCTTTTCCCTTTTTCCCACGCGCTGTTCCCTACTACCTCTTTCCCGATTGTGGATCCAACTTTTTCCTGACTGCTATTTTCTTTTTTCACAGGATTCACCGGTCGGTGGTGGAGGAGGAGGGGTTGACTGAGCTTTTCCTTTGTGGGACCACCTTCGTCTTGCCTGCGGCCCCTTTTTTCCTTGTTCTTCCACGCGTGACCGCGCCGGCCGCTAGATCGGTATTATCTGCTCTCTTCCTCGTCTGTTGAACATCGGTAGGTATGCACTGCTCTATCTTCCTTTTTGCTCTGCGCGAGAAAGGATGGCCTCCCTCTCCTAACGACCTCCCGTTTAAGCGATAATTCTTCTGCGTAGCACTCTCTCCGTGGTGCACTTGTGCGCCCTTTCAGCCCTTCGAGCCCGGGTAGCGTCCTGATGTCTTTTTCTTGGCTGGATCTATCTCAAGTTTAGAGTCAATGTGCGCCTATATATCTCTTCTTCTAGTACCCGAAGAGGTGTTTTTCCCTTGCGCTGTGGACTAGATTCGCGCGGCCAAGGCGCCTTTCAAGTGTCTCAGTTGCATCGCTTTCTCTCCTCCGTTCTTTTAAGGGCGCAGGGAAGATTTGGGCTCTGGAGAACGTGCTGCTGGGATTTTTTGACCAATCTCTTATTTTCTTCTTGGATCGGAGGTATCCGAATTTCTGGCATGACTTTTTTTCGTTTCTCGCTCGAAGAAATCTATATCTTTACTCCCCTTTGCTTTTTCTTCTCTCAACTCCAGCTTCCTTCATAGAAGTTTTGCTTTTTTCGTGAGTTGATCACCTGACCGCGACCGGCCCGCTTTCTCTTTTTGGCTCTTATCCGAAGTATCCCTCAGCTCGTTCACTTTCACGGAAGACTGAGACTAGGACAAGAGTTGTCGCTGCCCCTCTCCAGGATAGTAGAAAGTACCTTCTTTCTTCGAGCTTCCCTTCTCAAACCCCATCGGTGGATTTTCTTCATCTCTAAACCAGGGCGTAGTCAGACCCGCGGTACTGAGATTTTCTTTCTCCCTGAGAAGAGATTTCTGCGATTTATTTTTTCAGTAACTTTCATCTCCGCTGAACCTTCTTTTGAGCGCGGCCTCTGCGGTATCTAACTGCTCGTGACCTTAGTAGTTTTTCGTCGCATACTCCTTTCTTCCTATCATGGAACCTGAACAGGATTATCAGTGGATCGCACCTCCTCTCCTTTTCTTCTTCATCGTGGCGATCTAACAGAGAGTTCTTGGGCTCCCTTCTTTTTCTCCTCGACCTATTTTATTTTTCTAATTTGTTCCTTCCAGGGAGGTCTTCTTTTCGGCGCTCCCTTCAGTCGCACAGTTTCGCTCCCGAAGGTTCGACCCCGACCCCACTCCCTGGCCAGCATTTCCTTTTCTTTTCGTACGTTTTAAGGCAGTTGACTTCTTTGTATGTCCATTTTGCTTTGCTTTGCCCCTTTTCCGGTCCTCAACGGTAGTGCCGAGACCTGTGCTCGAACGCAAAACGGATGTTACCTTCCCTTGCGGATCTCGGTTACCAAGGCCTAGCGAGCCCCAGTTCTTCTTTCGGGAACTGGAACGGCGAGGGACCACCAGTTCCTCGAACATGAGCGAAAGTTCCCTCAGTCTTTTCGGTATACCTGTCCCGTTCTCCAGATTCGCGCCTTTCTTCCCTTTTAAAATTTGAGTCTATGCATCGAGCGTTTTGAGAAGGAGGAACTTTTCACCTTTCCTGCCCGAAGGAAACGCAGACGTACCTTTTTTACAATCTCATTCCCTACGAGATTTGAATGAGAGTCTGGCACGGGCCAGAGCAGCCTGTTCAATGTCATCTCGTCTTTAGCCTTTCGAACCGTCAGCGCGTGTTTCCCTCTAGTTGAAGATGTAATTCCCGAGATGCTTTTTCCGCCGATCTTGCTCCTCACTTCCGTATGGCGTTGCCCGCACAGCCCGCACTGCTGAATTTTGGTACTTTTCGCCCAGGCCTGCCTTTTCCCCTTTTCGGTGGTGGGGCTCCAGGCTTTTTTTCTTTTTGTCCACGTATTTTTCCACGGTGCTCCTTCTGGTGTTTTTTTTTTTTGTCGTGGTTTTTTTTTGGGCTCAGGGCCCCCCTAGGACGCACGATTCTTCGTTCCCACCGCGCCTTGTGCTGAAGAAACGTTCGTCCGATTTTCTTCGATCGATGGTCGCTTTTCGGGCCTCGCTGACCCCTTCCTCCGCCCGCCGGTCCTTATTTTGAAGTGATCTGCCGTTCCACAGCTCGTCTGCGGTCAAGCCATGTTTGATTTCCCCCGCCCCTATGCTGTCTATTTCGTCGTGCTTTTTTCAGCTTTGCTTGGCCCGACAATCACCCTCATTCTCACTTCCTTTTTGAGGACGCTCGAGAATGTCTCAGCAGCGTCTGCCGGGATCCTGCGCGACACAAGATAGTCCATGTTTTTTTTCCTCTTTTGTTGATTTTCGTTCCCTTTTTGGTCACCGTGCGCCCCTTTTACCCTTTTGTCTTGTTCGATTTCGACGTTGTCCCCATCACGCATGGTGTCGGCCGTCTTTGTCACTCGTCGCTTGCCGGGTTGGACTTTTTTTTTAACATTTTCCTCCGCGCGGCCTCGGACGCGCTCCTCGCTTTTTTTTCCCGTTGTGTCTCGGCGAAGCCATCACCTCTTGCCACTTTAATTCTTATCTCCGTTTGTTTTTGTTGGAGGATTGCTCGAGGTCACGAGCTAATTTCCTTTGCGACTTTTCATCTCCGCTCGTGTTCCCTTATAAGTATCTGTCCCGCGCGGTTTCGAGTTCGCGGTTGTCCTCAGCCCACGTCGCGAGTTTTTCCCCTCTCCTTTAGGAGCCGGCCTCGCTGTTTTTTAACACCGTAGAACGACGGTGGCCACGCCCCTCAGGAGCGTCTGAACGTTTCCCTCCCCATACCCATTACTATATGTAATTGGTGCGGTTTCTTTTTTTCTAAATCACCCAGCTTTGTCTCAGATCTTCTCCCCTACTCCCCCCCTGGTCCCTCCGTTTTTGCCGAGGTCTGATGCCTAGTAGTCCTTTAAGAGCGGAGAACTTCCTCATTCTTCGGTTCAGCGACGGACAACGGAAAGGGTGCCTTCGTCCCCTTTTTTCCACCAAGATGTGGATTTTTCCGGTTTCTCAGTCAACCGATGCCCGTCTAAGAGGCAGGGCATTGTCTTAGTGTGTGTGGGGATGGTACTCCCCCATAACCTCCAAATCGTCTGATTACTAATCGGCTGCTTTGCGGACCTCCCTATTTCTTTCTGGAGGTGACAGTTGGGTTTCGCGTTTAAGGCGTTTTTCAAACCGCCGTCAGGTTGTTGGGCGCTAGAAACTTTGCTTTGACAAGCGTGCCTCTTTTTTTACCCTGACTCAATTCGTTTGGTGTTTTGTTTCCCTCAATTTCTGGTAACTCACCGGGAGCGCTATCTAGTTACCCCCGATCCTCTTGCCACGAATCCCGAGCCATATCCTTTTAATAGCGCGGCCTCCTAGAATGACGGGTGGCGGAGAGAGGGCGCGACACGCGACTAATCTATCCTTTTTCTGACCCCCTTCTTGGGGTTTAAAGCACCTTTTTGGCCTATATTTGGAAGGAGGTCTTCTTTTTCGGCCGTCGTCTTGGGTCATGTTATGTGGACGTTTTTTTTCTCATGTTTTCCAGGTCTACGTCCTATAGGAAATCAGAGGGGTCTTCTAATCGACCAGTCTTTTCTCGCATTCAGTATTTTATGGAGGAGAGACGGGTCCCCCTTGAGGTTCAGTTTGAGAGACAAGTTTTTCCTTTTCGTTTTCCAATGGTTATGCGGCAGGGGCATATGAATCAGAGAATGGTCGTCGGTCCGGGCTTTCTTATGTCCTTTCGCTTTCCTGCCCTTTTTTCTTATTGTTTAAACCGTGGATGGGAGAGCAGGTATAGGGCCCTCTCCTTTTTAGCTTTCGTCTAATAGCCCTTCCCAGGGAGCGAGACACTTACCCGGCCGGACTTTTGGAGAACTTCAGAAGCTAGGATCGGGGTTGGGGACCGGCTTGAGCTAGAGGTGTTTTCTGCTTTTTTCTCCGTAGTTTTCTACCTTTCATTTTCAGCCCTGCTGGCAACTATTGGTCACCCAATACGGGTGATGACTCTTCCCCGCGCAGTTTCGTTAGAGTTTTGCGCGCAGAATTTTACTTCAGATCGCCATCTTCTCCTCATTCTTGTGCGGTATCCGGTATTTCGAGTCCTCTTAAACGCTTTTTTCCCCCCACCCAGGAGTTTAGATCTCTGCATTTTGATACACGGACCGAGGCCGAGCACCTAGCCCTTTTCTTCCCCTTTTGTTCATGTTCTCCCGAAAGAAAGGCGCTAATCTTCTTAGTAGCCTGGGTCTACAGTGTGTCACGAGACGTTTGGTGATCTCGCCCTTTTGCCTTCTATTTTGAGGTACTTCTCAGATACCTATTTTGGTTGTCCGGGCCAATGGCGAGATGCGGTTCTCCCAAGAGAACCTAGATCCTAATGGGCCCTTCGATGTTCTGCCCTGAAGGCCGTCTTTTTCTTTTTTTCCTTAGTTAATGTCGGTGCGATTTATACTTCGACGGAGAATCGACTGGACCTTTACTTTTTCTTTCCAGCGATGGGCTAGGAGGTTCGCATTGTGTGATCGAGGAACCCCCTGTGCTCTGGTGCTTCGCGAACCTTTTCCCTATTTAATACTCATAACTTGTGGTAGTTCACCTTCGAGCGCGACGCGGCAGAATTCTTTCACGTTGAGGAAAGGACCCTCCTCTCCTTGAGAACTCCAAATTTCCGGTTTCTAGTTCTTCGTATAACCCCTATCTGTCTTTTTCCTCCGGTGGCCACCCTCCGGACTATGCGCGGGCCATCAGAGGCTCTGGGCTTTTCCCTTTTACCACCGGTCTCCTCTCCTAGTAACTTCTCTTGTACCGAGTTGTCCTCTTGTCATCACGATTTTTTTGATTCTCTTGCCCCTTCCTGAGATAGCGCCACTTGTCCGAGTTCGGTGGAGAGCGACCCGAAAGACTTCCCTTGCTAATACGACTACTTTTTCCAACGTGTTTTTTCCTGACGTGTCCTGTTTTTTTGAGAAGTTTTTCCTGGTGTTTAGTTGCCTACAGATTGGGAGGACCGAAGGCTTGTACTTCCCGAAATACCCGTGAGACCTCGCTCGCTCCAGTTTCTTTACCCCTCTTTTCCTACAATTTCTTAGGAGCCGCCTGATCCATTCTGAGGATCGGGCACTGACTGCCTCTTTTTTTTAAACCCCGGGAGTGAAACCTCCATTACGCTTAGCAAGCCCCTGAACGCAAGTTCCCCACCTCCTCCTCCCCCCGCAGGGCCGTCAGAAGGTCCCCCCTATCCTTTTTCTTTTTTCTCCGTGGTTCTTCAGCTCCCTTTGAAGTCTGTAGGGTGAGCGCGCTTTTCCCTTTGAGGCCCTGACAATTCTGTGCCCGAGAACTCAGTAGTAACGCCCACTTTTTTTATGACCTGTTCAATTTTTTAAGCGTGCCTCGTTATGCTCCCTCTCTTGAGTGAATTCTTGCTGCTCGATGTACTACGTGGACCGGGAAGCCACCCCCTTTTCGCCTTGTGATTCAATTGCTCCCTTTTCTTGAGTCAGGTATACCAACATGCCTTTGCTACCTTTTATCGAAGCAGGCCGTATCCTCTTAACAATGTTTCCCGACGGTGTCCAAATCCCCTTTAACAGTCGTCCCCCTCCTTCCTTTCTATAACCGCCGAATGGCTGTACAGATCAAGCTCAAATACCGAGCTGGCGGCGCCCTCTTTCTTTTTGCGGCCTAGTCACTCTTTGAAGAGACCGCTGTTCTTTCACTTATTCTGACTCGGCGCAAGCATTATGTTGAAGAATGGATGTTCCCCCCCGAGATGTTGGTCCTCTTCGAGCCTTCCTTGCCTCTATCGGACAGGAGGGCGGAGACATCCTTCCCCTAGAAACCTATTATTGTTTTCAGTTATTTGATTCCTGCTTCCGGTCCCGTGGGATAAGACAGCAACCGTAGGCGTTTCAGCCTTACCGTTTTCCCCAATTTGCCTATTCGCTTTTTGCATGATGCAGTCCCGCCGATCTGATCCGCGATGGTTCGATTGCTTTTTTCCCTTTGGCCCCTATGACCGTGCTTTTCGACATTCTTTTTTTATCTGTTCTCTCCCTCCTGAGGTTTTGTTTGTCCCTGCCAAGCGTAAACCGTTCGCCTTTCTTTTCCCGTCGAGCTTTCGCCCGCGTCCCGTTTTCCTCGTTCTTATCGGCCCCTCTTCGGCATTTGTTCCGGCATCTCGAGAGATGCAGCAGCGGGTTTTTCCTTCCCGACCCCGCTCGGCCCTGTCGGTCCATTTAGCGACTTGGCTTGATTTCTCTTTTTGGAACTTTTTTACCGCTCTACACTCCGGATCTTTCCCCTCTGCGTCGTTTCCTATTGGCTGATCAGAAGCCTTCGCTAGTGGTTTTTTTTTGGTGGCGTTATTGCACACCCCGTGCTTCGACTTCTTCGTGGTCTGCGGTCCCTCTATAGGCGTTCTCGCTCTTTCCAGAATTCTGCGACGTTCACCTCCGGCCGC
>Ga0179593_1740853_pt1 | contig 17994 bp, 19 predicted proteins | sample CZODoug2_1_08_16_FD_185931 | JGI IMG/M metagenome (GOLD analysis project Ga0179593, IMG submission 185931) | Vadose zone soil fungal communities from Angelo Coast Range Reserve, California, USA - CZODoug2_1_08_16fungal (PacBio error correction) | ecosystem: Environmental > Terrestrial > Soil >... | reverse complement strand
AATTTCTTTTTATACGATGTAAAAGCGTTTCTCCTATATTTATGTCCCCGCACCTTCACCCCACTCTTTTTTCTATAAAGCGCGACTACTCTGGTTCCCCTCTTGCGCGGATACTTTTCTTGAGGAGCGCGGCGCTGTTGATTCTCCCCTTGTCGTAAGTCCTTCCCCCTTCTTTCTATGAACGGCAACCCTTTTCACAGATGGTTGCGGGCCGGGTTTCCGTTCTTTTCTATGTAAGAGCTTTTCTCACGCCGGAGACCTCCCCCCTTCTCTCTCCTCTACCCCTGAGAGGGCTTCTTTTTTTCAGCCGGGCGCTGCAGAGAGCCGCCTTTCACCTTCCCTTAATGTTCGATCCCGGGTGATCCCTACCCTTTTCGGAGGACGCCCCCCTTTTTAGAGAATGATGAAATCTTTTTTCTGCGTCGCCGGCGCCCTTTTTCTACCCAAAACACTTTTCCGTCCCCCCCCTCCCCATTTGCGGGGCCGATCTTCGTCCGTACATGACTGCCTTTTTTCCCGTCCTGCCTAGGAGTAGCTTTTTTTATCCTATTAGGAAAATTGTAATTTTTTTCTTTCCGCGAGATTCCCCTCTCTTCAAGGCGAACAACCGTATTTTTTTTACGGACGCGGCATAGGACACATTTTTTTTTTCTTGTCGAACCTACGTACCCTGTGTGGTTTTATCGAGCCCCCCCAATCTCGACTCTTTTTTCTTTCCCTTCTTCAATTGAAAGATCCCGATCCGACCCTTTTCCCATTCCTTTTCAATGGATTTCAGTTTTCCCTCTCCGCCAACCCTTCCTCCTTTTTCGATCGGCGAAATGGACCTCCCCGGTTCAGCAGATTATCGCCTTCCGAGCTTTTTCCGGTTATCTCCATCTCGGCATGGCTTTTCGGAGATTAGCGGGTTTTTGCCTCCATTCCTCGACGCGCAGCGCGAGGAGTTCCCATTTTGACCGCACGTTCCCTTTTGGCGTGCCTTCTTCTCACGGCCTTCTTTGATTTTCTCTGACCGCGGTGGAGCGTTTCCGCGAAGCCTCGTTTGAGTAACTCTTCCTGAGTTTTTCCCTCCCTGCAATTTCTTTTTTTCTTCGGGCCGAGTGTCCGTCCCTTCGACGCGATCCTTCTAGGGTCGATTTCTTTCGGACCTGAATATGATAGCTCCTTTTCTGCGAAGGAGACGCTAGTCTTTTTTGTGCCATGTCCGACTTTTGTCAACAATCCTTTGGACGCTTTCAGGAAAAAAACCCGCCTTTTTTTTTTTGGACCCGGTTATGCGCTTTTTCGCCCCACAGCATCTTGTCTAAGAGAGCCTCTTTAAGGAAATGGCCATTCGGCCTCTTGGAGATCCAACTTCCTTCCTTTCATCTTCGTCTATGTGTTTCTTTCAATTGATCTTGGAGATAGTCATCTTCATCTTGCGATCTCTTGCCGGGGCGGATTTACCGGGTCCGAATCATCAATGGAAGTTTTGCTAACTCTGCGTCGGGAACGCTTGGTGCCTTTTTTTTGGCTTCATTCCCCACGGGTATATTCCTTTCTTTTCTTCCTTTGGTGGCGGGCCGGCCCTCCCTCCTGGGGCCGAGTTCCTCTTCTTTTCTCGGCGAAAGCGTTTTTCTTCCACCGGCGAGCAAACTCTTGCATAGATGCGGTCCCCTTTAATATCGCGATTTCACGCGCGCTATCGATATGAGCAGCATTTCCTCTTAAAGGGATTTGTCCTGTGGGCTACGTTTCTTTCCTTTCCTTCCCGACGGAACCAATACGATTTTCTTTTTCATATGATTTCAGAGGCTTTTTCTCTTTCCTATCTGTACCAAGGGCACCCCCTTCTGTCCCTCAACAGGCTGGCCTCTTTTTCTGGCCCTGCCAACTCTTTTTCCTCTTCCCAAGAGATAAGCTCTTTCCCTTTTGCGCAATGCGCTTCGCGTCCCCCTTTGATTCTCGGGCAGATCCGGCTTGCGGTCTTTTTTCTTTCGGCAGGGTGAGAAGGTGCCCCCGCCACAATGTGTTTCTTCTTTGCAAGCGGGACAGGATTTTTATGTACGCTTTTCCAGCCCGAAACGAAAGCTCAGCAGCCCTTCTGGGCGATCACGGTGGCGGGCTCAAGACTTGAGGAGTTTATATGTGATCGCCAGTTAGTCTGGCATGAGGACCCCTTCAGGCCGGTCTCTCGCCATTTCCACTTTTTTTAAATTTCACATTAGTGAATAATTCCTTCTCCGTTTCCTGACACTCCTGGGTAAAACTGGGTGTTTTTTCATCGTTGGTGAGCCGCTTTGCGGCCTTATAATGGCTCTTCCCCTACTCCTTTGACCGAGCTTTGTTCTGGCCGGTTCTTTCCTCTCTCGGGTCCCCCTCTCGTGTTTTCCTTACCGTCGGTAATGACCCTTCCCCGTCGCGAAGTTACGGCTTCCGTCCGCTGGGTTTATGTTCATCCTTTCTTTTGCCCCTCTCCTTCGTCAGCTTCCCTTCTTTTCCGTCCCCACAGGTTCGGCGTCAATTTTTATTTTTCGATTCGGCCGCCTGCCTGTCGAACCATTCTTCTTTGCGTCGTCGGTTTCGTTTCCTTCCGAACTCCGGCCTCAATGCCCTTCTTATATCTTCCTTCGTTTCAACTTTTTCCCTCCTTCCCCAAAGGGGGACACCTCCCTCTGGTCGGACAGCCCGTTGATCCTTTTTTTCTTTCCGCAGCCGTTTCGGTTCCTAATGTTTCTTTTCTCGTTGTCGGTCCCCGCTTTCCATCAGATCATGCCCTCTTACACGTGAACTTTTCTTTTGCAAGGCGTCAGGTGTTTTTCCTTTTCTTTTTCTGATCGATCCCTCCCTCCTATGGATCTGCGCCCAGGAATATGACCTTTCTTCCGGGAAAGGTGTAGCTTTTCTTTTCTTTTCATGATGTTGTTGTTGATCTCTTCTCTCTTTTTTTGAATTCGACGATTTGGCTCCCTTCGTCTTGTAGATTTCCTTACTCCTTGTTGGCGAAGATACCGGCTTTCGATTTTCATCCGCGAATTTATTTTTATGAAAAACACCTCCTCTTTGCTCTGCCGTAACTCTTCCTTTTTTTTCTGGAACGATGTGCCCCTTCCGTGTAAGAATTATTGAATAGTCCGTTTTTTGTCGCCTAACGGCGGAGTCATTCCCCCTTCTTCTGTAGCAACGGGCTGTTAGCACACGGTCAGTTTCCCTTTGGGGCCTTTCTTCCCTTCCGTTGTTACACCTCCCTGTTCTTTTTGCAGTGTATCGAAGGGTTCTCCTTCGGCGTTTCGCGATTAGGTTTTTGTCGGGAATTTTGGGGGTGCACGCCGACTACTTTTCCGCCCCAGGCAGGACCTCTTTTTCAATCCCGTCCCTTTTCCATCCATTGAAGGCTGATCCCTTTATCCGAGAATGTGGGCGCTCGACCGAAGCAGGATTTTTTTCCCTCCCGGCTTTGTGACATTCCCTCCCTTTGCCCGTTCAGAGTGGCCTATTCTTCCCTTTTCCCGCAGACGTCTCTGTTTCCTTCTGACGGTATTAATTTTGTTCGTAGCGTCGTTCTTCCCTCCAGCACGTCTCGTCGCTTTTCCCTACCCCAGGAAGGCTTTCTTTCCCGATCCTTCTCCCCCCTGAGCACCACCTCTTTCATCATATTACTACCATTTTCCCAGGATTTCCCGCTTCCTAATAGCTAAGGCGGACTTTTTTTGAAATTTTTCCCCCCCTGGTTCTGATTTCTCTTTATTCCTTTTTCGTTTGTCTCGTCTCTTCCTTTCTTTCCATATATTAGACCTCCCCCCCCTCCGATGATGTAAAGACCACCCTTCCCGGCGCCGACTCGTCTGATGGAATGCATTGTATTTCTTTTCCATTTTTTCGCGTAAGTCGATGACCGTTTTTTCCCCCAGCTCACACATTGTTTTTTTTTTCCTCCCCCAACTTCTTCTCGACGGTCAAGACGTTTTTTCCTTCGGTGAGGATGTGCTTCCGTCAGATTGTCGGCGAACTGGCCTTTTCCTTTGAGGATCTGACGCTCTTCCCTCCGCCCGCTTGATTTTTCTCTTTCCCGCTCTTGGACACTTCAATGGGAAGATCCCTTTTTTTTTTTTTTTCCGTCGACTCTCCGTCATCATTTAGCGTGAAACCTGGTTTGCGGCGAGCCCTCCCACTGTGTCTAGGCCGCCGTTTTTCCCCCCTTTGGAGCTTCACGGTTTCTGTCGTGCGTTCCTCTTTAGGCGCTCCTTTTTTTCCCTTTCCGCTATGAAGGATGGCTCCTTGACCTTCCAGCCTGTCTCGCCTCCTGGTTTTTTCCTGAAGAAAGCTTCCTAGTGCTATGCCCTCCCGTGTCGAGGTTTTCGGGCCCGCCCTCCACGACCGCCGAGCTGCCCTTTGGGGGAGAACTCCTTTCGCCGACGAATTCTTCCTCTCGTTCGAAGCAGGATTTTTCCATCCCAGGTAAAGGTTCACTTGGTTATTCTGGGCCCTCCTTGTGCGGCCCTCGATCGCACAGCCTTTCTGAAACCGTCTTCACGGAACGGTGACCCTGCTTAGATCCATATCGACGAGACCTTTAGACGACTAGTTTTTTTACCCCGACAGTCATCTGTTCCCCGATTTCCTGTCGCGGGCCCTCTGCTATCTTCCGAAGAGAACTTTAAATGAGTGGGTCCTTCTTCGAATAACGTCGCAACCCCCCTCCGACTTGCGGGGGTGTTTTTTTTTTGTTTTTCGGAGCGTAAGCCTCTCTTTTTCTAAAGAGATGTGTTTCGCCTCCTGCGAGTCAGCAATTTCTTCTTACGAAGGAGAGACGATATCCCTTCTTTTTTCCGGGTAAGACTTTTTTTCCCGACCCTACAGTTCTAGATGATTCACCCCTTTGGGTAGGTTTGGAGCTGCACTTACCGATCACCCAGAATTGACTTCGTTCATGATGTTACTCCTCCCCTCCCCTCTCTAATGGCGTTTTAACTGTCCCCTGGGTCGAGACTTTCTTTTTCTTGCTCGACTGGATTTGATAGAGGGCGCCTTTCTTTTTCGAACTAGCTTACCGCATCAGAGATGTCTTTTTGTCCCTTTCTCTACCCTGACAGATCCTCTCCTTCTTTATAGAGCTAACCGCTCCTCGAAGGCCGTGAGAAGTTGAGGTTTTAGCAGGCCAGGGTTTCTCCTTCTTTGCGGCGTCCTGGAAGCTTTATTTGTGGATGCTGTCGAGCTTGGCAACGCCCTTTGAAGGAGGTGAGCAGTGATATTCTTTTCCCATGTTGATAGATCCGGCGGAATTCTTTCTTCGATCTTTTGCTCGGAGGTTCAAAAAACCCATGTCGGCGTAGGGAGCTCTTTTTTGCGCGATCGAATTCTCCCCCTCTTGTTTGATACCCCTTTCCGGCTTTTTTTCGGCTCCCTTCCTCAGATCGCGCGGATCTCCTACCCAATGCGATCGGTTCCCTTTTTTCTTTCGTTCCTAAGCCGCGTCCCTTGCCGCAGCAGGTTTTTTTTGGTAGGGAGAATTTTCTTTTGGCTCATTTCTTATTTTTTTTCCCTCTTTCTCCGAACTTGACTCCCTTTCTTCTTCGATCAATAGATTTTCTCGTGAGCGGCCTTTTTCTCGCATAATCGGGACGACCCCCTTTCTTTCTTTTCCTACGGCCTTCTTTCTACCTGCCGCGCTGCAGAGAATGTCTTTATCTCCGGCGCCTTATTTAGATTCCTGATCTGGGTCCTTCCTTGTGGGCTCGGCGGCAATCTGCCTTAGATCGCCTCGAGCCGTGTCTTTTTTTCATCGCTCGGAGCGCCTTTTCTGAACCTTCCTTTTTGTTTTCCCTAGCAGCAGCCTTTAGCGTATGACGGATTTGAGAACCTTTTCGTTGGAGACGAGTGGCCTTTTCCTTCCTTTGCTTGTGTGACTGTTCTGGGACCATGTCATTGTAACGGCACCTCATAATCTCCTTCTAAAATGACTTTATGCTAAAATATCTCTCTCTTTCTCCTTGTTGTTGTTGTTTCTTTCTTATTCAATACATTCATTGAGTTATTGTCATCTCTCTTCAAGGCGTTCTGAGGTGACGTCACTCCTCTCCTCCCCACCGAAATGCGACCTTTTCTCCCTTTTTAGCGCGAATACTAAACTTCTCTTGCGCGGCTACGGTTTTTCTTGCTTTTATTTCCCGGCGTGAGGCTTCTGGCTTGCCTTTTCTAAGTCCCCCTTCCGTCTATGACCGGCAACCAGCGTTCTTTTTTTTCGGCGGCTAGAGGCGTCTATTTCAGCGGCTTTTTCCTCGACGCCACCCATTGCCGGCGAGACCCCTCCCCAGCTCTAACCATCCTTGGTTGAGGCTGATTTTTTTTGCAGGGCAGCTCTCGACGTCGAATGAGTCCCCTACTTTTTTTTCTGGTTCGTCACGATGCTTTCGTATTGTCGGCTATCTTCTATTTGATGAAATAGATTCCCTCTTTTTTTCGAAGGCGCAGAATTAGATTTCTGACTCCTGGCGGCCATATCGGCGGTTTCCTTTTGTGTTCCTCTGCAATCGTAAGTACCTTCTCGGCTGGCGGAAGACTTTTTTGATTTCTTCTCGGAAGAGAATTCGTCCCCTTCTCCCGACGATCCTGTCGAGCTTTTGGTTCGGGAAAGTCATTCAGAACGCGCAGTTACCCTCCTGAGCCCTTTGCATCGACCATTTCTTCAGCATTATGGAACATACGGGTTCGGAATGCTTGGGATAAATCCGCTCCCAGCGAGGCGAAGGAATTCTTTCGCCGTTTTCCCTAGCCTATAATTCCCCTTTAAACTGGAGGGCCAAGCTCCTGCTGCCCCATCGAGCGTCAGGTCTCCTTTTCTTTTCTACAAAGTCACAGTTAGTCACCTTTTCAGTCCTGGAGATGGCGTCCTTTTTCTCGCGCTTTTCGGCCTATTCGGAGCTGTTTTCTTTTTGCCGAGGAAGAAAGTTCTTTCCCCCATTCCCCGCCGAGGCGTGAAACGGCTATCCCGTCGCCTGTGGGGGGACTTTTCCTCCGGCGGCCAGTGATGTTCGAGTGCGAAGTTCTTCCTTCCCGTTCAATTCCCCCCCCTCCACGAAACGAGGTCTCTTGACGGACACGAAGCGGTTTTTTACTTTCGTTCCTTCACTTCCGGCGATATGCGGCGAGGTATCTTTTTTTTTTCCCGTTCGCGACCGGATCTCTAGGAGGAGCGCTCGCAGTTTTCCTTTTTAGGGTGCTCCCTTTAACAATATCGCGATGATTCCCTTTCAAAACACCCCCGACATCTTTTTGTATCCTTTAACAGATCTCCCCATCATTAGATTGCTCTCGTCTTTGATCTGTTGCCGTCTTCCATTTTATAGAGGCCCCTGAATCCCTTCTTTCCTCGGAGGTATAGGGTTTTTCTGATCTTGAGATCGTAACCTTGTTTTTTCTTTTCCGAGCTGCGGGGCAGATCATTTCTTTCTCCCCCTTTCGGCACATCACCTTTCCCTTTCTGTTTGGCGAGCCTCCCTTTCTTTTTGTCGGTGACATTAGTCTTTTCGTTCGCTTCTGTCGGGGGCCGGGACGGCCGCTCTTCGAGCTATTAGGGTCTCGTTTCTCGTCAAGGTGCCCCCGGTCGAGCCACTCTTTTTTTATCGGCATCAGATGAGGGGCTGTTTTTCCAGGCCTAGGGTAGATCTGAGTTTTTTTTTTTCCGGCACCTTCTTTTCTTTTTCGTCCGGCGGCTCGCCTTCTTCGAACATTTTTCCTCTTCTATCCTCGACCTCTATTTTTTTTCGGATTGAGGTCTTTTATCCCCAAGGGGCACCCCCTTTTTTTTCATCAACCTCCAAGAGAGGGCCCTCCACCCCTCTCGCTTGAAGCGTCCAATACGTTTTTTCCTCTCCTTCGCAGCAATTGTTTTTTTTTCTTATTTTTTTTTTTTTTTTTTTTTTTTTTCTTTTTTTCCCGGAAGTTTCCCACTTTTCCTCAGAGGCAGTGGGCGAAGTTTTTTCCTTTTTGGTCGCGAAGGAAGTTTCGCCTTCTAGGATTGTTCGGAGCCCTTCGCCCTTTTTTCCGCTGACGGTCCGCGTCCCGAACTCCCGCCGGTTCCATCCAATCATTTTGGCTTCTCGTGGCGGGACATCTTTTCTTTCAGGTCTAGCGCTTCCCGCAGTTCAAGACTCTTTGGCAGATCGGCCAGCTTGTTGCCAGTCGGGAGTCATTCCGACTTAGCCTCTTTTCTTTCATTTCCCCCTGGGGGAAAAATTGGAGGATATTTTTCCCCTTTTGGTCGCGCGTCTTGCTCGGCCTTCTTCCTTTTCCTGCGACGCATGAAGCGGTTTTTTGGTTCCGGAAGCTATTTGTCTTTCATCGAGCGCGATGGTCTCCTTCGGTTCCTGAGGTCCCCCTCCTGACGTTAGGATTTCGCTCGAGGGCAACGCCGTTCTTTTCCCCCGTCCGGATGGCCTCCTGCTACCCTCGCAAATCACTCCCCTTTATTGAGCGTCAATCCGGAAATGCCTTTCTCTTTTGCCGGCGGCCTGTGTCGACCCGGTTTTCCTCTTTTCGGTATTCGTTCCCCTCCTCTCCTCCGGCCTACAAGGAGTTCTTTCTTCCTTCCTTTTTTTTTTTCTGATTCTGCCCTTTTAAACCGACCGTATTTTCCTTTTTTCCCCCGAGACACAGGGCTATTTTTTTCCGCCGTTAGGCTCCCCTTTTTTTAATAATGTACGGCAAAGGGCTTTTTTTCCTCCTCCTACACTCCCCTCCTTTCCGTGCCCCCCGGAGCGTTCCCTTCTCTCACCGGCATCAATTCTCTAATTAAAACAGCTGGATCTGCGCCTACTCTGACATCGTCGTCATCGCCACTTTTCACGGTTATCGCCAGCTCGTTCCTTTTCATTCTCTCGTTTTGGTGCTTCAGCTGCCGTAGACCGAGTTTTTTTTCCTTTCCGTAGTTGTCGATGCCTCGTTTTCATTTCTTCCTGGTTGGAGATTTCTGATGTTGTCGTCGTGACGCGATCTTTTGTGCTTATGCGGTGATGCCCTCCTTCCCCCTCGCTGGCTCCCTTTTCCTGAATCTGGCTGTCCTTGATGGAACGCTGTGTTTTTCCCCCCCTCTTTCGCCCTTAGTGAAATGACGCCTCTTTTTCTGCGTCAGGCCACTGCCATTTTTCATGTTCCTTTCCTCCCAGACGGTCGGTTGTCCCGCCTTGTCGGCCTTTCTTTCTCCCTGCGTTTTTTAAACGCTTTCGCTGTCCAAGATTGAGGCGGACGTTTTCTTTTTGAAAGAAGACCGACCTCCCCCCAGTCCCAGGGTCGAAATGAAGGACTCCCCTTTTTTACAAACAGGATTCGCCCCTTTCGAAGGACTTGAATTTGCGCTTTCGCTGATTCTCGGAGCTTGCATCTTGTATGCATTAATTTCCTTGCGTTGCCTTAGTGGCCCCTTCCGACGTCGTCCTTCCCCGTCAGGAAACTTTCTTTCTCGACGCGATTTTTATGCGGATGCGTCCTTCTCCCAGCACGTCTTCGGCGGTTTCATTCCTGCTCAGATAAGGCTTCTCCCGTTCCCCCCCAAAGATTCCTTCCCCTCCCAAGTTTTACCCCCTTATCCTACATACGAGGGCTCTTTTTGTTTATTGCACTTCACTAACGGTTTTCTCACAACCCGCAGTGTTTTTTGAAGGGGTTATTGCATGTGGGGGGTTTGGTGTTTGTTGTTGGTGCACAAAACACCCCTGGGTGGGGGGGGGGGGGGGGGGGTTGGGTTTGGGGGGTGGGGGGGGGAGGTGTTTTGTTTTGGGGTTTTTGGTGTTGGGGGGGGGGGGGTGTGTGTGTGGGGGTGGGGGGGTTGGTTTGGGGTGGGGGGGGGGGCCACCACCCGGGGGCTTTGTGGTTGGGGGGGGGGGGGGGGTTTTGTGGGGGTGGGGGGGGGGGGGGCGGTGTTTTTTTTTTTGGGGGGGGGGGGGGGGGTACCCTCGGTTTGGCTTGAACTGGCTCTCCTTACCGACAATTGGTCCATTGCCCAAGATGCTCGCCCGCGGGATTTTTTGAATCTGAACCCCGGAGGGATTTCTTGCTGGGATGCGTAGTACGTTCCTTTGCCCATCCGTACTTCCCCTATCAAACCTTGTGGCCTGGGTCACAGGACCCCCCCCTTTTCGAATCCTTTTTTCTTAATTATACCTAGGTGAGGATGTTGCTTTTTTTTTTCTCTCAGCCTTTTGCTAACTGCGACGAGTTTTTTTCCTTGCTTTCCGCTTCCGCGAGAAGCCCTTTTTTTTAGATTTATTGATTTTGCTCCCCCTCTCTTGTTGCCCTTTTGCAGCTCTTGCTCGCCTCCGAAGGCTCTCTCCCATCATAATTAGAGACTTTTTTTTTGAAGTTTCGGGTCCCCCCCCCTTTCTTCCTCCGGAGAAATCCATTTTTTTCGGGACGTTTGTCGCGGAAGAGGACGCAGATTACTTTTTTTTCCTGTGTTATGTGACTTTTTCCTTTACGGATGGTCCCTTTTGATCAGCACTGAGTTTTTTTTTTTTCCTTTTGGGAAACTTTTTTCCCTATTCTGCTATGACCTCGACCCCCTTTTTTCAAGGACTGCCCTTTCCAAACGACCGAGACGTTTCCCTCCCATACTTGTGGGAGAGATCTTCGCAGACGATATTTTCCCCTCGCTTTTGGTGAAGAATTTGCTGAGACCCCGGTTTCTTTTTTTCTTTTTGGCAGACTGGTGCTCCCTCACTATGATCGAACCCCTGCCCTCGACGAGAGTCGCAACCGTTCTTTCCTTTCCTTTTTTCCCTCTCGACCGAGCAACCTGTTCCCTCTGACTGAAATACGGTTTTTTTTTTTTTTCCATCCTGTTCAAGACTTTCTCCCCAAATCGCGCTGCAGAAGAGCCTCCTTTTTTTAGTGGGTCGATTTTTCTCTTGAGCGACCTTCCTTCCCAAACGGAAACCCCTTCTTTTCTTGTGCCGCGAGGCGTCAGCCGACTTTTCGCGATGGTTTTATCTGGTCCTTCCCATCCCCTGCCCGCTTCCTCCTTTTGTCCTTCCATAGTGGAGCGTTTTATCCAGTTCGGAACCTCCCCTCGACCTCGCATTTTCCTCGCTGAAAACGGGTTTTTGTCGCGCCTCCCTCCTTCGATCCCCCCTTTTCCCGTATGATAGTTATCTTTTTTTGGGCATTTCCCTGTTGCCGCCTAACTGATCCCCCCTGGCCATAATGGCCTTTTTGTTCGGACTTCAGCAAGGGCGACCTTTTTTTCCCAGAACGGTTCCCGCCACTCTCGCTTCCCTTCTTTTTCCCCCGTGATTTATCCCCCTTCTCTTTTCCTCGCTCCTCTGAGCTCGAATATTTTTTTCTCTACAACGAGCGCCATCTCCCATTTCTGTTTCTATCCGGACAGGGTCGCCACTGGAATTTTAGAGACCATGTTGCTTCTGGAAGGGCCGCCTTTTCTTTGTTTTTTGCCAGGGGAGCAGTTTTTTTTTTTCTCTTTTGCTAGCCTCGGCGAATCTTCTACTCTTTCTTCCTCCCACCACAGCATGGAGGATTTTAGTTTTTGGACTTTTTTTTTAGGGGCGATTGCCGGCGTCTCTTGAAGAAACAACCCCTTAGTTAAAGGTGGTAAACTAACCCACTCGATCGCTCTTCAGTCGCTGGTGATCTTTTTTTTCTCCCTCCAGGTCGCGTTTTCTTCAGAAGACGTCGTCGGCCAGCCTCTGGCGCGTTAGGGTTTTCTTTTTATCGGAACCACTCTTTTTTGTCCCGCCTTCTTCTAGGCTGCTCTTCCTACCCCTCAATTCCTTACGCCGGGCCTAGATCTTCCTATCGTTGAGGCGGTACTCCTCCTTCTCGGCGATCATTCCCTTTGAACCATTCGTCCCCCGGTGCCCTCCGTTTCCCGTCGCCTTTTTTTTTTTTCTCTCCCGGTTGTCCACGCAGCAAAAGCTCCTGTTTTTCTTGGGTCGGAGATCTGATTCTTTTCGGTAGCGCCCTTTCCTTGTTGGCGGTTCGCGGACCCATCTTTCTTATCTTTTTAGCCCATCTGGCACCTTTTTTTGCGTTATCCTTTCCTTTGACGAAGACCGTTGTTTCTTCCTCTCCCCGCCAACGCGTATGACGGATTTCCCCCTCGCGCGCAAGGCGGTTTCGTCCCTGTGTCGTCGGCTGGATTTCCACCGGTTCGCTTGGGATCTGGGACTCAAGCGCTGATTGTGACGCTCCCTTTAGAATTACGCAATAATCCTTCTACCATATAGCTCTCTTTTCCTCCCCCCCCTCCCTTAAGGAGATATTTTATTCAATCCTTCCTCGATGTCAGCGTATGAGGTTCCCTTCCCTTCGCATGTCCCAGAACCTTTCCTCTTCCCCTTCTCGGAATCCATCCTTCCTACCTCCTTTTTTTCCTTCGACCGCTGAGCGGCTCCCCTTTTCTCTGTCCGGAGCTGCGAGTCCTTTTTTTTTTCACAACGGGTCTTTCTTTGCTTCGTCGCGATGACCGGCCTCTTTTTTCGGGCGGGCGATCCTATGTCCCCATCTGCAGCACTACTCCATTCTGTCGATCCCTCCATCAAGCATCCCCTTTAGTCTGTGGCGGATCAACGCGGCGTTTTCCCTATCGACGTCGCTCTTTTTTTCTTTTACCGGAATGGCTTCTTCCCCCTCTTCCCTTTCGAGGCCGGGTTCGGGCGGTTTTTTCTTCGAGCTGAGGAACCCCCTAGACGGCGTGCCTTCTCTTCCCAGCTCCCGACCTATATTCCGGCCATCTCGGCTTCCTTCAGTTAGAGCAATGAAGCCTCCGGTTTCCCCTTCTTTTTTGCGTCGATCCTCTTTTCGCGGACCGATGGTTTTTGCGCAAACCAGCCTCTTTTTCCCGAGCGATCGCTTCCGTTACCGGCTTTCTCCGGGTTCTGACGCTTTTTTCCTTTTCCATTCCAGACTTTCTTCCCCGGCAGAGCCTATGCGTCCTTCCATGCTGTGAGGGGGTACCTACGATCTCGACGAGGAGACCTTTCTCCACAGGAAGCCTTACTCCCCCCCATGAGCACCTTTTCCACTGGAGGACAAGGGGTTTTTTTTTTCCCGCGCAAAAATCCCTTTCTCTTATGAGAAAGTGAGAAAAATTCCTCCTGGCCAGGCTATAACTCCACTAACTTTCGTGCCTTCGTCGCGCGGTTCTTCTTATGGAACCTTAGCCTTGCGGCTGTAGGATTCTTTTCAGAGCTTGCAAGCACTGTACCCTTCGACGCGCAAACTTGTTTTTCAACGGGATTGAGCCGGAGATCTGGCGTCGATTTCTGACGTTACCGAGGTGTTCCCCTTCGTCGCAGCGCCGTTTTGCCCAATCTTAGCACATTCATGCGTCCCCCCCCCCTTCGGTGATCGCGGCGTTTTTCCTCCCCCGTTCAGCGATCGTCGGTGGAGAGGTTCCTTTTCGCGTCCCCACCTATGATAGCGCGCTCCCTCTCGCTAGCAGGCGACCGTCCCTTTTTTATCTGTTCGATCCCTCGCGGTCAACAATCCTTTCCCCACAAAAAACCTCCCCCCCCCTCCCTTTTTGGTTGTAAGTGGCGCACCTGCTTTCTCTCAGCTTCACCGATTCCCTCCCCATGCAGCTTTTTGGTTTCGGATTCCATTATGGAAAGTTTTTCTTTGCTCACACGGACGTCATCGGAGTCTTTGATTTATCTGGGCGATAGTCCCCCTTTTTTCCCCGTTAATCTTTTTCCTCTCTCGTCGAGTTTCCCCCTCTATCTTGCCTGTCTCCCCTATACAAGAAATCCACCCTTCTCTGGGCGCGCCCTCCTTCTGCTTCGAACTTCGGTGACCTTCATCCAGTTAGTAACAAACACTTTCGGAGGGAGACGCTTCTTTTGTTTTTTTGCGGGGCCGGCCCCTTGCGAGGGAATAGTCTTTCCATGTGACTTCCCCTCGGCGTAAAGTTTTCCCCTTTAGAGTCAACCTTTTCGATCCTTCATTAGGGAAAATCTAGCAGCGCTCTTTCACCTCTCCTTTAGGGTATTCATTATGCGCATTTCTATCCACCTGTTTTTCATTCTCTTTGCAGAGACCTGCCTCCTTTACGACGGCCCTCTTACAGCGCGCCGGGCTTCTTTTCGCTATCTGCCCCCCTCCCAAATATTCGTGGTTTTTCCTCACCCTACTGAGCGGGCCTTAACACTTCTCCCTCCCGCGGAGGCTCGCGGTCCCTGATCGCCTCCTTTCCACAGATAGAGCTTCCTGAGGCTTCGCTTCCTTCAGGGGTGTCCCTCCCACCGAGGATTTTTTTCTCAGGAGTAGCTTTTTTCCGGGGTGGTTCTGGGGACATCCACAAGTGTCTTTTTGATTTTTACGTAAAGAGATCCATTTTTTGGGGGCCCCCTGCGAAGGACTATCCCCAGCCCCTTTGGTTCCCCCTCAAGAGGAGGGGTCCTCCCTCGGTGGCGTTTCTCCAGAAGGTTTGTCGCTTGATTCTCGCAGGGTCAAGAACTAGCCCCCACGGGACCTTCCGCTCTCCATTCAGAAACCACTGCTTCCCCCTTTTAAAAGTAGTGACGTTCTCCCTCTCTCCTTTAGGTAACTTTTTCATTCTCTTCCCTAAATCCGCTTAAAAAATTGGAGTTTCATTTTGGTGAGAAGCTTTTCAGGCCTTCTTCGCGCGCTTTCTTCGACGTGGATGGTCTTTTTTCTGAAGGACGCGGTCCCTTTTCCCTCAATCTAGCGTCTTTTCCCCTTTCCGTCGGTCATTCCTTCCCATTCGAAGTCGCGACGTCCCCTTGACACTGGCCTTCCGGTGCCTTTGCTTTCTGTCCTAAGCCTTTTTTCCCTCCCCCTCGAAATTCAAGTCCCCCCCTTTTGTCATCCCGTAAAGGATTTTTTTTATTCGGCGCCGGCACTGTCCTTTCGATTTTGTGAGTAGTTTTTACCCCGTCCCATACGGCCCTCCCCTTTTCAACCCCATGAAAGACTACATCTTCGTTTAACTTTCTTCTTTCCTTCCGGTCCCAAACGGAGGACAACGAAGCCGTACTCCCTTTTGCTCGGCCCGGGCCTTTTTCCTCTGCAACGGCGTGTTAAATAATTTTTTTGTTCGACCACCAGCGTTCCATACCTTTCTTCCAGTGTCCTTTTACGGCAGCGCTTCCCCCCTTTTCCCCCCTACCATGCGCGGTCGAATCGCGATCAGATCCCCCCCATCTGGCTCTTACCTCCCTCCGATTGACAGTAGTCATCTCGACTTCAAAGGTGCTCTCCCCCCCCCTTTTCTCAAAGTAGATCTCTCTTTCTCAATCATAAGTTGTTGTTTTTTCTTTCTTTAAGCCAATTTCGAAGTCTCTTTTCTCTCCTGTCTACGACGATGTCATCTTCCCCGCAGGATCCACTTTTTTGTGATCCGCTCTTTTTTCCATCCGTTCCTCCTTTTCAAAGACGCCGTTGTCTCTTAAATTTTGGATTTTAAACTTTTTGTGTTGGTCTCTCTTCCCCTTATGAACTCGACGCCGTGGCTCTTCCCGCGTAATGTCCCTTTCCGAGACACCCCGTTGATTTAGAAGTTGGGGCGGTCTTTTTTTCAGATTCTATGTAGCGGCGTTGCCTATTTTTTATTTTCTCGAATTTCCCCCCCTTCCATTTTCTCTCTTCGGGGGTTTCACGACGACCACCTTCCCCAACCGGGTCTCTCTTCGCTGCCGGCCTCCCTCAAGGACCCCCCATTTTCTTCGAACGCGCAATCGATCTTTCTTTCTTCGCAGGGCTTGCCTTTTCTTCCATAAAGCCCTTCCTTTTTAAGGAATTGAAAGTTAGGAGCGATCTCTTTGACGTTCGGACCTAAGGTACGTTTAAGAGAGCGCGACACGGTTCGGCAGATTTCCCCGAAAGGACTTAAGGCGGATGTCCTTTGGCGTTTTTTTTGAAGGAACGAGTCCCCCTTTTTACGCTCAGCCCCCCCCCATCTCCGCCCAAGTTTCCTTCTTTCCCGAATAACCCCCCCTCCCCGATTGGACTCAATTCACTAAGGTGAACTTTCTCTTGGTTCTGAAGGTTTTGGAGACCGGGTTTTCCGCTTACGTGGTCTACGAGCTTTGGATTTACATTCCGACCGCCACTTTTCTGTCCTTCCTTTCCCTCACGTGTGATTGAATCCGGGCGGCTTTGTTTTATCGCGTCCTGCGAATACCTGGAGCCCTTCCTCACCGACCTTCACACCTTTCGCTGGTACACTTCCCTGCTGCAAGCGGCTCTCCCCCCAAAACTGCTCTTCTTTTTTTTGTTGCCTCTTTCTTTTCTTGCGGCACGACATTTTTTTTTTCCAGAGGCGATCTTCCCTCTTCAGCGTCTCTTTTTGTCTTACTTGTTCCTCTGAACTTTCTTTTATGTCCTCCGACCACCACCTTTTTCCCATTGGAAGCTTTTTTTCCCGGCTCGAAGTTTTTCCGCGTCGCCTCCTTTTTCCCGTCGTAGGGTGCCGGCGAGCCCCCACCGGCTAGTAGCCGCCTTCCTTTTTTTGGAGCGGAAGTTTCCCCTTTCTACGGCTTCCTTCCCCTAGGCGAGCGTTTCGAGGATGACTATGCCTTGCCCGATTCTGAATGCCGCTCCCTTTTTTTTGCTCGACTGTTTTTTTCCCTCCTTTCGCCGCTCCTATATGCCGACGGTCGCGCTTCCTCGCCTGCCCCCCCCTTTTTCCTGCTCCGCAAATATTTATGAAATCGATGACATTCTTTTCCCCGACAGCTCGTTCGACGTTTTTGAGGTGCCCTTTTTTTCCGACGGAGGCCCCTGACAAGTTTCTTTGAAGATAGCGCAACCGACTCAATCTTCGCCAAGATCAATATTTTCCCCGAGAATCTACGAGGAAAACGGTTTGATGCCAGACGCTCATCTTTCCCCCCACCAGGTTTTTTCAACCAAGACGGGCCTTCTAGAAGGCATGAGTGGGTCGATTTTTGCGCAATACCGTTTCCCCGCCGAATGGGCGGTTTCGGAGCGTCACCCTTCTATCGCCTGCGGGTTGTGTAGCTTTTTTGTCAAGCGTTTTTGAGGAATGAACAGCTTTTCTCCTAATAGTTAGAGACTCGAACCTCAAAGACGATATCGCGTTCCCTGGTAGCGGAACTCGCGCGCCCAGATTGACGAGTCGTGTCCGTCCCCGCCGCTTCGTTTCTTCCTGTGATGGGCATTGTCCTTCCCCCCTGGTGCCTTTTGAACTGAGGCCTTAGCCATTCATTTTTGATCGACTGCCGTCCCCCCATGGCGATTTTTCGACTAGAGGTTTATTTTCCCCGATGAGCGGTAGCGTGTACCCCCTCGGATTTTTCGCGCTCCTTCTCTCGATAGGCCTGCGTGCCGCGCCAGCTAGAGGACGACTCCTTCAAAGGGTGACGAACTGGAACTTCCCCGAGCGCGTCCTGTCTTTCGGGTGGCGCTGTCGATTTTCGAAGGTGAGCACTTTTTGAGCTGGCCGGTCCCTCTCCGGCGAATTCTCTGCCCTTTTCTTTTTCCGGAGGGATCCCACAAAAGTCCTTGCATGGCGAGGCAGCGCGCCTATGGGCTATTCCCTTTTTAGGCGGAAGAAAAATCCTCTCGCGGGGTTACTCAACGAGCGCTTTTCGACGTCGCTGTTAAATTCTCCTCTCCCAGAGTCTCGACGCCTTCACTGTCGGTCCCACGGCGGCGTTCAGGGTCTTTTTTTTTTCGGAACTCAGAGATGGACGCATTTCTTTTTCTGGTCCCGAACTCCTCCCGGCTCCGCATTCTGCATCATAGATTCATCCTCTCCTAGTCCCGGATCGGGAAATACAGGCTGTCAAGCTTTGCACTAGCTCCCTTCTCCTTTTGTCGTTTTTAGTGCTGTCGCGCCCGTTATCCGCTCCCCCGCTCGAGTAGGGTTTCGGTATCGGCCGGGAAATTGTTTTCCCCCTCTGACAGCCTCCTTTCTTCTCTTCTCCTCGCGCTCTTTGCACGCCCACCCTCTGCACCGCTTTCCCTTCTCCTCGCGATTGACGTAAGGAACAGTTTTTTTCTTCTTGAGCAGGCAGCGAC